>JACXTT010001806.1_pt1 | contig 35064 bp, 39 predicted proteins | sample 9270951 | NCBI WGS metagenome assembly JACXTT01 (sample SAMN15532306, study PRJNA645909) | rock metagenome | isolation source: weathered quartz diorite | place: Puerto Rico | collected 2017-06-21 | reverse complement strand
CGGCCGAGCGGACCGTTTCCGGATAGCGCCAGCCCTCATGGCAGATCGCAACACCAAATGTCAGCGGACCGGTTTGGAAAACCCGCCGCCCCGAACCTGGCGAATAGAGACAGTCTTCGGAGGGGTCGAGTTGGACTTTGTCTTGGAAACCGGCGATCGTTCCGTCTCGATTGATGACCAGTGCGGTGATTAACAGTGCGCTATCGATAACGCGCTCGGTGCCGAGAATAACGGCGACGTTTGCCTGCGCGGCGGCCGCTCGAATGGCGGACCAGGCGCGTTCGAGGAACACCGGGTCGGGGGGCAGCACCGACTTCCCCAATCCCCTGTAGCCGGGGACGTAGCATTCCGGAAAGCAGATAATGCCGGCGCCTTCGATCGACGCTTGAGCGATGGCTTGTTCGGCCAGCGTGACCGACTCCTCGGGAGTCGCCGGGAACCGGATGTTGGCGAGTGCGATTCGAAACATGTTCACTTGACTCTCTTATCCGTTCCCTCCAGGAACGCATCCACCTCCCGCCGCGAGGGCGCGGAAGCCTGTGTGCCGGGCCGCGTCACCGAAATGGCGGCGGCCGCCTGTGGCGCGTCCACCAGTTTTCATTTCAAGCTACGTCCTTGCTCCTGGATAAGAGCGGTGATTGATAGATCAGTCTATAGTTTGATGCAAGATTGGAGGATGTGCGGTAATTTCGAAGGTATCGGGAAACTTGATCACAATCTGATTATCAGGCGACTCACTTCTCAGTCCCTCCAAGCGATATTTGATCGTTAGCGCAATGGTCTTACCGCCGCATTGAGGCAAGAAGGAAGATTTCTTAAACCAACCCGGCAACCATATGGTAAACGACGGGTGGGGGCTCTCGATTACGCGAACCTCCGAAGGTGTTCCGCCTGGGCTCAGGGCGATTCTCACTTTAACCGTCCCTGTGACTTGGGCCTGCCATAAAATACCAGCGTAAACCGGCAGGGCCATGTCGCTGATACACGCCAGCCCAGGCTGCTCTTGCTCCGCTAACAATGACCCGTTGCCGCTGGCCGTGCTGAGTGCCAGAAGGCCGAGCACAATGCCCGCCGGCTTACCGAACACCCTCAGCGTCGCAAGGGTAGTGCGAGAGATCGCATTAAATGTGGCAGACCTATTTCCCATGAAAAACCGACCGTCCGGCGGCGAACTCCTGATCTGTACCCCCGTGGTTCTCGTTCATCATCCCATGCGTTGCCCATCGCATAGCAGACTCTCTCTCTCTTATCAGGCAAATCAGGCAAGCGCCGAAAGTCCCTCCAGGAACGCATCCACTTCCCGCCGCGAGAGCGCGGGTTACCGAAAAGCGGGCCGGGTTTCTCTGCCAATTATCTTGCCGTCACTTTGTTGATCGACACGACCCTGATCAGCTCGATCTGAAACGGGAAAGCTGACAGATGTCCAAATCCCATCGGACGCCGTTGGCCGCTCTTGTCGACGTACCACGAAATCTCATCGGCACTATTGAGCCTTCCTTTGATTACCACTCTGAAACCTGGTCCGCTGGCCCTGCGCCGATCCTGTTGAACGTCTTCCCGGAGCCTCCTAAGCGAATCGAAATCAACGGCATGGTCGCCAATTCGCATGGCTTGCGGAAAGCGGACAGCCACCGCTGTAGGTACAACCACACCTGCGAAAGTAATCGGTGGCTCACACTTTTCATACAAACCTATGCTCTCTCGGCCAACAATGTAGTCACCTTCTACCTCAATGACTTGGCCAGCATGATGGTCGAAATCGCGTAGCACCTCGCAGAGATTCAAAACACGTTTTGTTTCGGCAAACACTGCTAAGCGACCTAGCAGAAAAAGAATTTCTCCTAGAAGAAAAGCGCGAGCGATCACAGAAGTCCATTTTGTAGAGAGAAAGAGGACAGACACATTTCCCATAAGAACCCGACCGCGGCCAGCCACTCCTCATATCACACAACTCGACGCGGCAACACCCCCAGCGGGCATTCTACTCCCGTCACGATTCGAAGCTCTCTCTCATATCCATCAAATCAGGAAGGCACCGGACGCCCCTCCAGAAACGCGTCCACCTCTCTCCGCGAGGGTGCGGAAGCCTGTGCGCCGGGCCGCGTCACCGAAATAGCGGCGGCCGCATTGGCGAAGCGCAGGGCGTGCTCGAGCGGCGCGCCCTCGGCCAGCGCCACCGCCAAAGCCGCATTAAAGGTGTCGCCGGCGGCCGTTGTGTCCTTCACTTCGACGGGAAAAGCGGGAAAGTGCCCCTGGGTCAGACCGGCGTGGGCGAAGCAGCCCTGATCGCCCAACTTGACGATCACCGTTTTCGGCCCCATCCGCCGCAGGGCCTCAGCCAGTTCGACCGCTTCCGCAGGTGTGACGCGAGCCGGCGCCCGGCCTAGCAGGCCCAGCGCTTCGGTCTCGTTCGGAGTCAGGATATCGACGCGCTCGAGCAGTCCGGCCGTCAGCGGCTGCGCGGGCGCCGGATCGAGGATGGTAGTGAGCCCTTCCTCCCGCGCCAGCCCCAGCGCGGCCGCCACCGTATCGAGCGGCGTTTCCAGTTGAAACAGCGCCAGCCGCGCGCCGCGGAACACCGGCCGCATGGCCTCCACGTCGGCGGCCGCCAGCTCGTGGTTCGCGCCGGATGCAACGACGATTGAATTCTGTCCCGCGCGATCCACCGAGATCAGCGCCACTCCCGTCGCCTGCGATCTCGTCGCATGCACCGCCGCAACGTCCACGCCCGCGGCCGACAGGCTGGCCTTCAGATGATCGGCGAAGACGTCGTAGCCCACGCGCCCGACCATCCGCACGTCAACGGAATTGCCGCCCAGCTTCGCCGCCGCCACCGCCTGGTTGGCGCCCTTCCCTCCGGGGAACATCTGGAAATTGCGCCCCAGCACCGTCTCGCCCGGCGCGGGCAGGTGCTTCACGCGCACCACGATATCCATGTTGAGGCTGCCGACGACGACAATGGCGGGCTTCATCGCTCGGGCGCTAGCGGGTGAGATCTATCCCCAGCTTCTTGAGCTCTTCGGCGTAATAGCGCCGGTGCAGCAGGTCCCACTCCTCGCTGCCTTCAGGAATCTCGCGCTTCTGCGACCGCACTTTGTCGCGCGCCAGCCGGTCAACCTTCTCCTCGGCGCTGAGCAGTTCGGTCATGGCGCGCACGATCTCGAGCCGCACTTCATTGGCGTCCTGCTTGACGCGCAGCTCGCGCGATTTCCGCAGCGCCGCCACGATCTTGTGGGACATGTCGGTGATCTTGTCGCGCGACAGCTTCATCTGGTCGTGCGAATCGCGGCCCGACGCGCGAATCACCTTGCGCTGCGCGACCAGCGTGTTCTTGATCTTGCGGAACATCTCCTGGTAGCTGACGCCCTCGCGCCGCATGTATTCGCTGTACTGCTGGAGGATCTCGCGGACCTCGTCGTTCAGCCGGTCCTCGATGGTCAGCTCTTCGGTGATGATATGGTCGATGATCTCGACCGCCGCCTGCGGATTCGGCGTCTCCAAAACCTGCGGCGACAGCTTGCGAACGATCTTGCGAGAGAGATAGCTGACGAATTCTCGGGCGAGCAGCATCCTAAAATTTTTCTGGAGAGCCTAAAAGGAACCTTCAGGTAGTGTACTGAGCGCGGTGGAGGAGTGTCAAACACGAGGAAAAAATCAGGCCTCCTGGGCGGCCTCGTTTTGACAAGTGTTGTCAAATATGACAACATTGTCTATAGGAGTTGCAATAGCGACCGGCCATGACCCGGAAGACACGGCCCGTTTCATGGATCAGGGCTGCGCTGAAGGAATTCGAAAGGTTTCCGGAAGGGGCAAGAGTGATTTGTCTGGCTGCCTTGACCATCGCCGCCGAGGGCGGCAAGGCCGACATTGCGAAACCCGTGCATGGCATGGGGTCGGGCGTATTCGAGATCGCACTGCCGTTCCGGGGCGATGCATTTCGCGTGGTCTATGGCGTACAGCTTGGTGAGGAAATCTGGGTCGTCCACGCATTTCAGAAGAAATCGACGCAGGGAATTAAGACGCCCCAGCGCGAACTGGATCTGATCAAGGATCGTTTGAGGAGACTGAGGGAGATGTTGCGATGAAAAAGAGGCTGGAAGTGACGCGCGGGAGTGGGAACGTATTCCGCGATCTGGAGCATCCGAACGCGGACGTTGAGCAGTTCAAAGCGATCCTGGCCGCCGAAATCATCAAGTCGCTCGACCGCGAGGGCCTGAGCGTGCGCGCCGCGCACGACCGCACCGGCATCTCGGCGTCCGACTTCTCGCGCATCCGCAATGCGGACCTCGGTCGGTTCACTCTCGATCGCCTCATGTCGATCATCAACCGCCTCGGGTCGCGCGTCGAAGTGAAGATCAAAGTTCGGCGGGTTGAAGTGGTTGAGCACTCGGTGACGGCGTAGTGCAGGAGCGCGTGTGTCGTTGGGAGTTCCGCTGACGGCTGACTGTCGAACGAGGGGCCATACCGGGCTGACCCCTTTCTTTCTCCCCAGCGGCGGCAAAAGCGCCTTAGACTTGGACAATGAGCGAAGCCGAACGCCCAGAGCGCCCCAATAACTTTCTTGGGCCATTGTCAGACGCGCTATTTCTGGCGCTCGTGACGGTGGGAGCGTACTGGGTTTCCTTCTGCTATGAAGCCGGATACCTCAGCGGCTTTGGTCTTCCTATACACGTTGTCCAGATTAGCTTGTCAACCACACTTGTCGTGGCCCTTACGTTGTCTGGCGCGGCTTACGTTCTCTTCACGATTATCAATTTTGCGCTATTGCATTGGCCTGAGCATCCCGCAATTCAGGAGAAGGTCTTTCGCATCGGACTGATGTTGCTCTTTCCTCTCTGGCAACTGCTGATTTACGGACCAAGGAGAAAAGACTGGTTCGTCTATATGTTCCCTCTTGCCCTCATTGCACTATTCGAGTTCATTTGGCCCTTTCTCGTGTATCCCAATAGGGGATCTCTTCGGGAACGATTCATAGCAGATGAGACGGCGGAAGCTCCAGTCCGAAATCGTTTAATGTTTCCACGGATACACAAGATCGTCGGTACCTCTGGATCCTTTGTATTGCTTCTGTCCCTCGTAGGAAGCCTATGTGCCCATAGAGCAGGACAAGCAGCGGCTGAGACTCAGAAAGAGTACTTTGTATTCGCAGATGCCCCCGATTTCGCAGTGGTCAGGATGTATAGCGACACGATCATTCGCGTCCAGTTCGACCGAAAAACCAAAGCCGTGCAGCCTCGAGTCATCGTTCGGAAGATCGGGACCGAGAAGGTGATGTTGATTCGGGACGCAGACTTAGGGCCATTGGAAAAGCAGATACCAAAGGTGCCAACGAAGCCTCAGAATCACACAAAAACGCCTATGTAATGCCCCGGTTGGATTCTCTCGTTGCACCCGCCGGGCGGGACTAGGCGCCCAGACTCGCCGCAGCCTCCCTCCTAAATATTTAAATGAATCTCCTCCGGCTCCGACCTCGTCAGCGCCAGTCTCAGTAATCCCACCGAAGCACCCGTCAGCCCAATCGAAGTCACAACCGCGAATTCCACGAAGCCCGCGCCCGTCGTGGGGAGCGCGAGGCGCCGTTTCCACGCACCGGACAGGCGGCAGAAGAAAATCAGGAAGACCAGCAGGAGCAGCAATCCCTGGCGCAGGTCGCGCTTGGCGTGCTTTGGGCTGCGCGCACCCATCGCGACGGCGGCCGCGACCGCGGCGGCAAAAAATGACACCGCCAGGCTGATCAGCGCCAGCCCCGCGGCTAGCAGCGCCGGAGGCGGCAGGAAACGTCCGAGCGCCAGCCGCAGCGACGCGATGGCCAGCGCCAGAATGAAGACCGTGGAAATCCATCCGTAGAGCGCGCCCGCCCCAACTTTTGCGAACAACCACTCCCGGAGCCGCGCTGTCTCAGCCGGCCTGAGCGCGCGCTCGCTCTCGCCCGCCACCGATTCCGCCACCACAGGCGGCACCAGCAGCAGAGACAGGCACGCGTAGATGACCAGGACCGGCACATCCGCGAAATCGAACCCCAGATACCAGGGCGCCAGGACGCCGAGCAGCACCACGCCAAACACGTAAAACGCCACGCCCTTCGTGCCGCCCATGTGGCGCGGCAGCTTGGTGAGTTCCCAGAGGATGCTCTCGGCCATCAGCCCTGCATGGCTCCGGCGGCGAAGTGCAGAAGATCGCCGCGCTCGCGCGCCAGATCGCGCAGACGTCCGTAGTCGCCCGCCATCTGGCACAACTGGAAAATCGACGGGCACTCGAGCTGCCCCGGTTTGGCGTCCGGAACGTGCGCGAGCGAAACGTCGATCGCCTCGGCGTAGCGCCGCAGCCGCGTCAGCAGTCCGACAAGAACCTGCGCCGGTACGCCGCCGGTTTCCTCTGGATCGGTGGTCGCGACCTTGTTTCGAAAATGCGCCACCGCCGCGTCCGCGCCTTCGCCCTGCAAGGCCCGCAGATAGACGGCGTAATCGGCGAAACCGTCGTCGAAGGGCGGATCGCCGCGAAACTGAAACGTCGAAGACAGGTGCTTCCCGTACTCAGCGAGTTCCGCGGCCAGCGCCAGCGTCTCGCGGTCGGCCAGATCGAGGCTGAAACGAAGAATCGAGACCAGGTGCGAGGTATCGACGTAGTAATCGTACTCGCCGAACAGCCAGTCGCGCCCGTCAATCAGCTCGGGGATATTGCGCGTTTCTGGCGCGCCGCCTTGCGTATTGGTGATAGTGCGCTTGAGATTGTCGACGACATCCTTGTGCAGCGTGCGCACCAGCAACCGGATGCAGTCGTCGCGCGTCTTGCGGTCGGGATACTGATCGAGAAACGTGATGGCGCGGCAGATTCCGTAATCCGCCAGGATCAGCTCGAAGCCTTTTTTCGGATGCACGCGCTCGTGCAGCGCGATTTCGATGATGGCTTCCTGATTTTCGGCGGGCGCGACCTGCTCGATGGCGGCGGCCACGGACGCGGTCTCGCCGATTGCCCGCAGATAGGACCACGCCCGCGGAATGTCACCATCGGCGAGAAAGAGTCCGCCCACTTCGCGCGCCGCATCGATGAACGCACGCTCGTGCTGGGAGCGCTTGTCCGGGGGCAGATCTTCGAGCGGGCCGTCCTCGACCAGCGGCAACGCCAGCGCATGCCGGCTCTGCATGAGCCGCGCTTCAAACAACAGCGGATATTTTTTCTCTTCGCGGAACTTCCGGATCAGCAGCTCGAAGCCGGCGCCGGGTCCGCGGGCGCGGAGAGCCTCACCAAGCGCGTCGAAGGAATCATCCGCCATCCTGCCGATATGATAGCGCGGAGGAAAAGTCCATAGCTGTAGCTAATAAGCTACAATCAGAATATTGGCGACGGCTCTACCGAGAGTCCGGATTTATGCCACGCCGAATGGCAGGACTCCTTTCACCGACTGGCTGGAAGGCATGAAAGATCGACGCGGACGAGCACTCATCCGCGCGAAACTGCGCCGGATGTCGGTTGGTCACGTTGGTGCTTGCAAGGGCGTGGGCGATGGCGTTTCGGAGTTGCGGATTCATTTCGGTCCCGGCTATCGGGTCTACTTCGCCAGAGAAGGACACGATGTCATAGTTCTTTGGGGCGGTGAAAAGAGAAGCCAGGTGGAGGATATAGCGCGTGCGAAGATCTACTGGACGGAATATTCGAACAGGCGCGGCGCCTAGAAGCATTTCTTACGAGTCGTATCTGATCGAATCGCTAAAAGACCCAAAGGAAGCCGAGGCCTACCTCAACGCGGTTCTCGACGAAGGCGATCCAAAGCTATTTCTGTTGGCACTCCGCGACGTGGCTGAAGCGCGCGGCGGACTAGGTAAAATCGCCCGGAGTTGTAAGCTGAACCGCGAAAGCCTGTACCGTATGCTTTCCAAGAAAGGGAATCCGAGCTTGCAGAGCTTGGGCAAACTCCTTGCAAGCATGGGGTTCCGCCTGGCCGTCGAGAAGAAGGACGCGGCGTGAGCCAGCTCTCACCCCAGCCCCGCCTCCCGCAAAAACTTCGCCGATTCCTCGGGCGGCGTGGGATTGATATAGAACCCCGTGCCCCACTCGAAACCCGCCACCTTCGTCAGCCGCGGCATGATCTCGATGTGCCAGTGGTAATGCGGCAGAGCCGCCTCCTGCACCGGCGCGGTGTGGATCAGGAAATTGTAAGCCGGCATCTCGAGCGTTTTATCGAGCTTGCGCAGCGTCGAACGCAGCACCCAGGCCAGATTCTGCAGATCGGGTGCGCCCGATTCTTCGAAATGTGAGTCGTGGCGCTTGGGGAGAATCCAGGTCTCGAATGGAAAACGCGCCGCATAAGGCTGGATCACCACGAAGCGGTCCGTCTCGGTCACCAGCCGCACGGCGGCCTGCGACTCCTGCCGGATCATGTCGCAGTAGACGCAGCGTTCCTTGAAGTTGTAGTACACTTCCGCGCCGTCGAGTTCCTCCTTCACACGCTTGGGAATCACCGGCAGCGCGATGAGCTGCGAATGCGGGTGCTCGAGCGTGGCGCCGGCCGCCTCCCCGTGATTTTTGAACAGCAGAATGTAGCGCAGGCGCATGTCTTTCTTCAGGTCGAGCACGCGTTCGCGGTACGCCCACAGCACGTCCTCCACCTGCTTGTCGGTCATGGTGGCGAGCGTCGCGGTGTGTTCCGGCGACTCGATGATCACTTCGTGGGCGCCGATCCCGTTCATGCGATCAAACATGCCATCGCCCTGGCGCGCCAGCTCGCCTTCAACCACGAGCACCGGAAACTTGTTGGGGATGACGCGCAGCGACCAGCCCGGCTCATTCGCCCCGCCGTTCACGCGATAAGCCAGCACCTCAGGCGGCGTCTTCTGCTCGTTGCCGTAGCAGAAAGGGCAGAAACGCGTGGACGGCGGAATGACGACGGGCTGGCGGCTGAAGTCCGACGGGCGCCGCGCGCGGTCCGTGGCGATAATCACCCAACGGCCCGTGATCGGGTCTTTCCGAAGTTCCGGCAATTCGTGAATGCCTCCAGGGAGTAGAAAAGCTGGACGCGCAAAGGCGGGACGCGCGCCTGCGACCCGCTATTATATCGTCCGTTTCGGACGGAAGGCATCCCGCAGCAGCTCGATTCTCGGCGGGTGGGTTAAGAGCACGCTGACGATGTCGAACCGCACCAGGCCCCAGTCGACCTCCGCCCGGCGGGCGTAGTCTCGCGCGGCATGCTCGAGGTGGCCCTGCTTTTCCGCATCGACCGCGCGGTCCGGCGTTCCGAATTCGTCGGTAGCGCGCGTTTTCACCTCGACGAACGCCAGCTGCTCTTTCTCCCACGCGACCAGATCGATCTCGCCCGAGCCGGATCGCGGCCGGAAATTGCGCGCGACCACCGTGAACCCCTGTCGTCGGAGAAACCGATGCGCCAGGTCCTCGCCGCGGCTCCCGGCCGCCAGATCAGGATCGATGCGCCGCTGCCGCGCGCGGTGCCGGGCCCGGTCGGCCAGGCGATAGAGGAGGGAGAGCATGGCAACAAAGGAAGTAGCTTAAGAAAGGCCGAAATCTCACACGATCACCGGCACGAGCTTGGATTCGATGATCCGTTGGTCCGATGTCACCAGACGGAGCCGTTCGATCCGTGCCGTCGCGACAATCGCACGATCCGCAGGATCTCGCAGGCTGCCCAGCAAAACGACTTCCGCGGCAACCTCGCACGTCAACGGAAGGATTTGGAATACGGGGCTCCGCAAGTCCTCGAACAACTCCTCCAGCGCCACCTTCAAGCCGAGTCTGCCCCCGCTGCCTAGAACCGCAATCTCCAGTAGGCTGATTGCGCTCAGGCCGATCGGTTCCGTCCGGCGAACCGCCGACTCAAGCACCCGGGTTTGTTCTCGCGAGAGCTTTCTAGTGTCCGTCAGCCATCGAACCACGATGTGTGTATCCAGAAGGAGGCGCGGGAGCAAACGTTCACTCCTGATCCTTGCCGACAACCTCCCAAAGGCTGGACATATCCACGTTCACAATATCACCCACGATTCGAACCTTCCCGGCCCAACGATTGCGAGGGGATTTCCAGGCGCTTATCTTTGTCGGCCCGAGAACTGCCACGGGGCGCCCCCGGCGCGTGATCGTGATCGGCCCACCGTGCTGTTCGATCTCGTCGAGATACGCGAGGCACTTGGCTTTAAACTCCGTCGCACTCACGGTGTGGTTCTTCATGCGCTCAAACCCATGGTAGCAGGAATATGGTCATCTGACCACTTGATGCGATGGGGGGCGATTCGGTCGTCTGACATCGAAACGGCATTTACTGGTATAACTGTTATATATCAAGATGCGCTTCGTCTTCGATAAATCGAAGAGCCGGGCCGTCAAGCGTAAACACGGGGTTAGCTTGAAGGAAGCGCAACAGATCTTCGACCAGGCGTACCTGGTCGACCAGAGGAACGACGATCCGGAACAGTTCCGCGCCGTAGGCTGGTGTGGCGGGCGCCTTTGTTCTGTGATCTTCGAGATCAGGCATGACGCAGCAGGCGAGTATTACCACTTGGTCACAGCCTGGAAGGCGACCAAGGAAGAGGAGCAAAGCTATGCCGAAAACGTCTAAGACCGTACTCTCCGCCGATCAGATCGCCGAAAAAGCGTCGCGCGGCGAGGATGTTTCCGCTCACTTCACCAATAAGTTCACTGTCGTCAGGCCTGTCCATCGCGTGAACGTCGATCTGACCCATGGCATGTTGCGAGAACTGGATGAGCGCGCCGCCCGCCTTAACGTCAGCCGGCAGGCGGTAATCAAAACCCTTCTTAGCCGTGCACTGGAGAAGGAGAACTCCGCCAAACCAGGAACGAAGCGTAAGACGGGTTAGAAATGGGCTAGTTGCGCCGACCCCACGGAACTGTTAACGACGGCGAACACCGTGCTGATTTCAGAGTGACCTTTAACGTTCCCCGCGCGACACCCTGCTTGTACGGGCCAATCGCCGACGTGTACCGCCCGTCCGAGTCCACCTTACTTTTTAGACTATGTCGTTCACCCTCCGAGTCGGAATCCATCGTTAGCTCGATGTTGGGGGAACCCCGAACCTACAATCAAAACAAGCTCGGACCCGGGCGTGAGCAACACTGCCTCAACCGTGCAACCTCGATCCTCTCTGTGCAATGGAACTGGCACCACCTTAGCGAACACCTTGATGCGACCGTCTGCCGAAACGAGGCCAAGACGCAAAGGTTCGCCGGGAACCGGGTCCCTGGCGATGTCGATAGGATCGTTAAGCTGGTCGCCGCTGCATGTGGTCGGAGTCCCCGCACAGATCGCCTGACCAGCCGCATCCAAGGTAACGCCTTTCACTAACTCGCTCGGCCCTTTCTGAGTGACTGGCCAAGTCACAATGGAGTAAATCTCGTCCTTCGGCAGGCCTTCGGCGTACAGTCTGAACTTAATCACCTGCCCGGAGCGTGAGGATTCCTTGATCGCAAGCGATGTGCCCGGGGTACTCCCCTTGGAACCCCAAGCGTTGTGCATCCTAACGAGATTCCTCATTGCGTCCTGTACGTCTGCCACGGAAGTAGATGTACTATCCTGCCCACAAACCAACTGAGCACCGGCCAGCGCGAGCAGTAACAAGTTTGGGTCGATCAACAGGCGTAGCGTGCCGTGAGTGTACATTACGCGTTCTCGGGTTTTGGGTAGACCAAAAACGCCTTCACTTCACCACCTCAAACTCAAACTCCATCACTTTCCCTCGCACGACATAGCAAAGATAGTACTCCCAAAATCTCCGGTACCGCGGAAAATGGTTCACCAGAAACTCGAAACCCAGCCACCTCCAAAACGCCAGCAGCTTCACACGCACCGAAATCTCGCGGAAGCGCGCTTTCGAGTAATATCCGAAGCCGCCGTGGTCGGGGCCGAAGTAGCGGAAGGAAAAACTGTTGAGGTGGCTGCGGTGGGTGGGATCGCAAAAGGAACTGAAGTCGGTATAGTGCGGGGTCTCGATGCGCACCGTGCCGCCCGCGCGCGCCAGGCGGTGAAACTCCTCCATAGTGCGGATCACATCATCCACATGCTCGATCACATGAATCGCCAGCACGCGGTCGAAGCTGTTATCGCGGAACGGGTACGGCGCGCGGTTGAGCTCGCACAGCACGTCGGCGCGGCTCGCGGGATTGCGGTCGATACCGATCGAGCCGGGCCGCTTATTAATCCCGCAGCCGACGTCCAGCGTTCTTATGCTTCGTGAATCGCGATTGTCAGGCACTCTTCGAGCACGTCCACGGCGAAGCCCGCCTGGTCGCGCGTGATCACGAGCGGCGGGCACAACCGGATCGAGTTCTCGCCCGCGCCCAGCACCAGCAGGCCACGCTCGAACGCCAGCTCCAGCACTCGATTCCGCACAGCCGGCGCCCGTTCGCGCGTTTGCCGGTCGCGCACCAGCTCGATCCCGATCATGAGCCCCAGCCCGCGGACCTCGCCCACCACCGGGAACCGCGCCGGCCATTCGCGCAGCCGGTCCATAATATACGCGCCCATCTGCGCGGCGTTCGCGACCAGTTCCTTCTCCAGCAGCTCGATGGTCGCGAGCGCCGCGGCGCAAGCCACCGGATTTCCACCGAACGTGGACGCATGCGCTCCCGGCGGCCAGGTCATCAAATCCGCCCGCGCCACCGTCACCCCGAGCGGCAGCCCGCTCGCGATTCCCTTCGCCACCGCCAGAATGTCGGGTGCCGCGCCAAAATGCTCCGCCGCCCACATCTTGCCCGTGCGGCCCATCCCCGACTGCACTTCGTCGAAAACGAGCAGCATACCAAAACGCTTCGCAATCCGCGCCAGCTCGTCGAAGAATTTTTGCGGCGGCACGATGTAACCGCCCTCGCCCTGCACCGGCTCGAGCACGATCGCCGCCACTTCATCGGCCGGCACAATCGTCTTCACCAGCTGGTCTTCGATCACCTTGGCGCACTCGACCGCGCAGGTGTCGGGCGATTTGCCGTAAGCGCAGCGGTAGCAGTAGGCGTACGGAATATGATGAACGCCCGGCACCAGCGGGCTGAATCCCCGGCGCTGCACCGGCTTGCTGGCCGTGAGCGAAAGCGATCCCATGGTACGTCCGTGGAATGCCCCCAGAAACGCGATGAACTTCTCACGCCCGGTCGAATAGCGCGCCAGCTTCAGCGCGGCTTCGATGGCTTCCGTCCCCGAGTTCCCGAACGCCACCCGCCGCTCTCCAGCCCCCGGCGCTAGCGCCGCCAGCTTCTCCGCCAGCGCGACCATGTTCTCGTAATAAAAATCGGTGCCCGACATGTGCACCAACTGTGCGGCCTGCCGCTGGATGGCCTCGACCACTTTGGGGTGGCAGTGGCCGGTCGCCACCACCGCGATGCCGGCGTTGAAATCCAGAAAACGGTTGCCGTCAACGTCCTCAACGATCGCGCCCTCTCCCCGGCTCGCTACCAGTGGATAAGAGCGTGTGTACGACGGCGAAATGACTTTCTTGTCCCGCTCGATGATTTGCCGCGCGCGCGGCCCGGGCAGCGGACCATGAATCTGCGGCAGGTCCGGACGGACTGCTTCCAGCGTGCTCTTCATAGAATCCTCCAACAATCCTTGTTTTTTTGCCTGGAACGACGAACCGTTTGGAGGTGACTAATCAGAACCGAAGAGGCTGGGACGCGCGTTGGCGGGCCGGAACTCCATGATCTCATTGTAACCCTGGAGGATTGTAGTTTCCAGGGCTGGCCTTCGGCTATATCGCTGAATTCAGGCTAACTATCGGTCTGGAATCCGCGTTACTCTTCGTGTATTGTTGATGCAAAGCAAGCCGCCACCTGTCCTCGGCCTGTCTGGTATGCGTCCGACCACGCGCATACCTGGAAGACCAGTTAGGGGTTGACGAATGCGGGTAAGAGGGGGACACCCCGACGAGGCGACACTCGAAGCCTACTTGCGCGGCGTAATGCCGCCACGGAAAGTCAGGCGGATTGAGGAGCACTTGCTCACCTGCCCCGAATGCGTGGCGGCCGCCGAGGAAGTGGAAGTTTACCTTCGTGCTATGCAGGCGGCACTCGACAAGAAGAAGGCGCAGCTTGCCATAGCCAACAAGACTAGAACCGACTAGACCTCTACGACGATCCTGCCCTCCGGCCTCTGCGCCGGAAGAACTCTGCCCGCGCATCGGCGATGACTTGCTCGACGGTTTCCAGACTAACGCCTAAACTGGTTCGAATCGTGTCCACCGGCTCGCCCAGAACGTAGTGCCGCGTCAAAATCTCGTACTCCCGAGGCGTGCTCTCTGCCAGCACCGAATCGGCCGAACTCTGGCCAGCCGAATCCGCGGCTCGCGCCTCGATGTGGGCTGATGCCGGTGGAAATAACCGGCCGATGATTTTCGCCACAACGCGGGGCAAATTTACGGTTTGTGGCGAGGGAGAATTTCGAATTTCCTGAACGACGGCCTCGATTACTCCTGCCACCTCGTTCGGGACGGGCGGCCTTTGCAGCCTCCGGCCCACCAGAAACTCGATGCCGGTCGAGAACATCAAGTGCAAATCCCGAATTGCGGCCTGGTCGCCGATCTGAATCCGGCGAACCAATTCCGCCAAGCCTGCATCGTGTGGCGACGACTCGGCTCCTGGCTCGGACTCCATCCTGAACGCCACACATTATGCGCGCCAATAATTTTTTGTCAAGTAGGAACGCTCCAAACCCAAACATGCTGCACGCTCGAGCGCGAGCGGGCCTATACTCATAGGTATGCGGGCCCCGTGGGTACTCGCGCTGGTCTCTGCTGCTTGGCTTTGGCGAAACCGAACCGAAAGACAAGGCCGCTGACTATCCGGCGCATGCAGCGGCGGGCAACGTTTCCATCGGCGCGGAATACCTGGTTCACAGCATTTCCGCCGGCAACCAAACATTTGTCGCCCCGGATTACCTGGTAGTGGAAGTGGCGCTTTATCCCTGGCAAGAGTGAGCCGGTGGAAATCCGAGGCAACTCTTTCACACTGCGTGTGAACGGAAAGAAGCCATTGTCCTCGGACGCGCCTGGTTTCGTGGCGGCATCGCTGAAGTATCCGGATTGGCAAATGCATCCGAGAACGGAGGCCTCAGCCGGCGCCGGCGACGCGGGAGTGATCCTTGGCAGGCCGCCGGCCGTGGGCCGGTTTCCCGGCGACCCAACCACCGGCCGGTTGCCGCGCCCGCCTCAAGCGCCACCTCCCGACGACCGGCGCGGCATCGACCAGGAGGCACCGGAGCGCGCCGAGGGTGTGACCCCCAGAACCGCCCTGCCCGATGGCGTAGCGTGGAAGCCCGTGAGCGGCTTCGTTTACTTTCCCTACAAGGGAAAGGCCAAGGCTCTCAAGTCCGTGGAATTGATTTATGCGGGCAAGGCAGGCAACGCTACTTTGAAGCTGATGTAGCCAGTTTCTTCGCCCGCCGAAAAACATCCAGCAACATCTTCTCGGTCAGCTTACCGGTTGACGTGTTTTGCTGGCTCGGATGATACGAACTCACGAGCACCGGGGTCCCAGACGGGATGCGGTGCACACGGTTGTGGCCGAACAGGTACGGCGACCGGCTGCGGATTACGCCCTGATCTCGCAGCACCGATAAATACACGTCGAAAGCGATCTTTCCGAGCGCCACCACTACTTGCAGATTCGATAGCAGCGCCAACTCGCGTTCCATATACGGGCGGCACGTGCGAATTTCGTCGGTGGTTGGTTTGTTGCCCGGCGGCGCGCAGCGCACGGCAGCCGTAATGTAAGCGTCGATCAGGCGCAGACCGTCGTCGCGCGAACGGCTTTCGGCTTGAGAGGCAAATCCGGCGAGATGGAGCACTCGATACAAAGTTGCTCCCGAGCCGTCTCCCGTAAACGGGCGGCCGGTGCGATTCGAGCCGTGGGCGCCGGGCGCGAGACCCACAATGAGCACGCGCGCATTCGCGTCGCCGAATGAGGGCACCGGTTTGGCCCAGTAGTCCCAATCGCGGTAAGCGCGGCGCTTCACCCGACCGATTTCCCCGATGTATTCGACCAGCCGCGGACAATTCCGGCAAGCGATCACCTCCTGCTGCAATATCGCGAGCGGGCCGTTGCTAGAATTCACTGGATGACTACTCCTTTTCGTCTCGACGGGCAGAGAGCGCTGGTCACCGGAGGCGCAAGCGGGATCGGAGCCGCCACTTGCCGCGCGCTATCCGCTGCCGGCGCCGCCGTTACCATCGTGGACATCGACCAGCCCGCCGCCGAAGCGCTCGCGCGCGAGCTGCCCTCAGCGTCCACCCTGATCTTCGATATTACCGAGGAGGCGGCTGTCCGGCAGGCCTTCGCTTCGCTTGCCTCGCTCGACATCCTGGTCAACAACGCCGGCATCGGTCTGGTAGGCAGTCTCGAAGAAACCGCGCTGGCGGATTTCCAGCGGCTGTTCCGCGTGAACGTGGAAGGCATGTTTCTGGCTACTAAGTACGCCCTGCCGCTGCTTCTTGCCTCTAAGGGATGCATCGTTAACATCGGTTCGGTGGCCGGCGTGGTCGGTGTGAAAAGGCGGTTCGCCTATTGCGCGACTAAGGGGGCCGTCGTGGCCATGACGCGCCAGATATCGGTAGATTACCCTACTGCGATCCGGGTGAACTGCATATGCCCCGGTACAGTGGATACGCCCTTTGTGGAAGCCTATCTCGAAAAGTATCACAAACATGAGAAAGACCGGGTACGCGCCGAACTAAACCAGAGGCAGCCGATCGGGCGGATGGGACATCCCGAAGAAATTGCACACCTTGCCCTATATTTAAGTTCAAAGGAAGCCGAATTTATTAACGGTTCCGTGATAACCATCGACGGTGGTTGGACGGCGGCTTAAGTCCTCAGATTAAAAACCGTAAGATAAGCGTACTGGAACGAAAAACAGTTTGACTGCACCGCGTTTGGTGCTTCAAAATGAAAGGAGCCGGCTATATCTACCGGAGGCGCCGGGGACCATCAGTTCCCAAGCGGTTCAGCCCCGAGTGAAGTCGTTATATGATATGCAGTTAGGCCCTGGTCATCGCGCCCTAACCCGTCTCGCAGTTGTGGCCGTCATTGGCTTTCTCTTGACGGGCGACCTCTCCGCCGTCACCTCCAAGAAAAAGAAAAGGACCCACGCCAAAAGCGTTGCCGTAACCCAAGTTTCGGCGGTGCGGCGTGTCCATCACCGTCGAGCCGCGTACCGTGGCCTGTGGACCGAACCGACGTATGCCGATTCGACCATCGGCGATAACGTGGATGGCGAAGATCTCGTGGTGCGGCGCGCGGCAGTCGAGGCGCTGGGACCGTTCAACGGATCGGTTGTGGTTGTGGATCCCAAGACTGGTCGCATTCTGACCATGGTCAACCAGAAACTGGCGCTCGGCGGCGGATTCCAGCCGTGCTCCACCATCAAGGTTGCGGTGGCTTTGGCGGCGCTGCAAGAGAAACTGATCGAGCGGACGACCAAGATTCGGATCTACGGACGCACCAAGGTGGCTCTTACCGATGCGCTGGCGCGCTCTAACAACTACTATTTCGCCAACCTGGGAATCCAGCTCGGCTACGACCGCGTGAACTATTACGCGCGGTTGTTCGGATACGGCGAAACCGCCGGCCTGGACATTGCCGGCGAGAAGCCTGGCTATTTCCCGCCCGCCCCTCCCAAGAACGGCGGCATGGGAATGCTGACCAGCTTCGGCGAAGAGATTTCACAAACGCCGCTGGAACTGGCGGCTCTGATGTCCTCCATCGCCAATGGCGGCACGCTTTATTACCTCCAGTATCCGCACAGCCAGCAGGAGATCGATCACTTCGTTCCGCGCGTCAAGCGGCAGCTTGAGATCAAAGACCTGATTCCGGAGATCAAGCCGGGCATGGAGGGCGCTGTGGATTATGGCACGGCCCGGCGCGCCCATCAGGACGAGACCATCATGGGAAAGACCGGCACGTGCAGCGAAGGCCGCACTCACCTGGGCTGGTTCGGATCGTTCAACAACTCCGGGCCGAACAAGCTGGTCGTGGTCGTGCTGCTGACGGGCGGACGCCCGTCGATCGGTCCCATGGCGGCCGGCGTCGCCGGCGATGTGTATCGTAACCTGGCCCACCAGGACTACTTCGCGGCCAATCACACAGCCATCACCCCAGCATCCCTGGTCTCGACGCAGATCTGCTGCGCGCGCTAAGCGCTTTTCTGTTTTTCCCCACCTAGCACCCGCTCGGCAATGGCATGCTTTAGCGCCTCGATGCCCAGCCCGGTCGCGCTTGAGATCTCGAAATAGGGAAGACCATGTTGTTCCGCGAGCCGCTTCAGTGAGGCCACGCGCTCGCGGTCCTGCGCTGCATCCATCTTGCTCGCCACTACCAGCATGGGCTTCCGGGCCAGATCCGCGTTGAAACTCGCTAGCTCGCTCACCACCGTTTCGAAGTCCTCAACCGGCTGCCGCCCGCTGGCATCAGACACGTCCACCAGGTGTACCAGCAGCTTGGTGCGCTCGATGTGCCGCAGAAATTGCGTGCCCAGCCCGTGGCCCAGGTGCGCGCCCTCGATCAGGCCGGGAATATCGGCCACCACGAAACTGCGGAAATCGTTCATTTTGACGACGCCCAGGTTGGGTTCGAGCGTGGTGAACGGGTAAGCAGCGATCTTGGGCCGCGCGGCGGAAATGCGCGAAATGAGCGTGGATTTGCCGGCATTGGGAAAGCCAACCAGGCCGGCGTCAGCCAGCAGCTTAAGCTCGAGACGCAGCCGGCGCTCCTGGCCGGGCTTGCCGGGCTCATGTTCCGTGGGCGCCTGGTGAGTGGAGGTGGTGAAGCGCGCGTTGCCCTTGCCGCCGCGCCCGCCGCGCGCAACGAGGAGGCGCTCACCGTCATGCGTGAAATCGTGCAGCTTCTCGCCGCGGGCTTCGTCGTATACTACAGTTCCAACCGGCACCTGCAGCTCGATGGTCTCGCCATCCTGCCCCGTGCAGTCGCTGCCTTCTCCGTGGCGGCCGCGCTGCGCCTTGTGCTCGGGATTGAAGCGGAAATGCAGCAGCGTATTGATCTGATCGTTGGCCACCATGTAGACGTCGCCGCCGCGCCCGCCGTCGCCGCCGCTGGGTCCTCCGCGCGGAACATACTTCTCCCGCCGGAAGGCCACGCAGCCGTTGCCGCCGTCGCCTGCCTTCACGTAAATTCTGGCTTCGTCAATGAACATAGAAAAGCCGCCGGGTGGAAAACCGCGGCGGCCGGCAATGCTTCGTGCGAACGATCGTTAGGATGCGGCGCGGATACTGACGTACTTGCCCATCCGCCCGCGATCGCGAAACTCCACCACGCCTGTGATCCTGGCGAACAGCGTGTCGTCCTTGCCCCAACCCACATTTTCGCCGGGCTTAATCCGCGTGCCTCGCTGGCGCACGATGATGGAGCCGCCCGGAACCAGTTGCCCGCCGAACACCTTCACGCCGAGGCGCTGCGCATTCGAATCGCGCCCGTTCTTGGAACTGCCTAAACCTTTTTTGTGTGCCATGCCGGAATCCTATGCGATGATTTCGCCCACCCGCACCTCAGTGTAATCCTGGCGGTGCCCGATGGTGCGCTTGTACTGCTTCTTGCGCTTGAACTTGAAGACCAGAACTTTCTTGGCGCGGCCGTTTGCGGTGATGGTGCCGGTGACTTTATAGCCGGCAGTTTCGGGGCCGGCCAGCACCTCGCCGCCATCGCCAAAAACCGCCAGAACTCCGGAGAATTCGACTGTAGAGCCGACGTCGACATTGAGCTTCGCCACACGGATCACGTCACCGGGAGCAACCCGGTATTGTTTTCCGCCGGCTTGAAGAATGGCATGCATGGGAAAACCCTCGATTGGCGCCCAAACGCAGGTCAAACGTTGGGCTTAGTGGTGTAACTTTCGATTGTATAACATGACGCCACTCCCTGACAAATGGCAGCCCCCAGGGCTTGCAACGCAATTGGGGCGGGCGGATAATTCCTGCAAGAAGGAGATGTGTATGCGTATTCTTGCCTGGGCCGCGCTGCTTGGCACGATGCTGGCCGGCGCGGAACGCGATCCGGTTGAGCTGCGGGTTACGAGCAACGATCAAAAGCTCTCCTACGAGGTGGTAAATACCACGCCGTATCGAATTGTGAACTGGCAGGTGATCACACGCTTCACATCCGGCGGGTACGAGCAACTGGGGTGCAGTGTAAACGCTCAGGTGAAACAGCCCTCGGATCTGAAGCTGCGCGATGTGTGTTCACTGCCGCGCGACGCGGCGACGGGCAAACCTGTAAGGTTCGAGTCGCGAATCGTCGAAGTAAAGTTCGCCAATGGTCTGAAATGGAAGCCTGGGGAAGCCCCGGAGTAACACCTGCCCCCGCTTTTCGAGCCGTCAACCCCCGTGGTGCATGTGCGCCATGTCTCCGCTGCCTTTGAGCCGCGCGCGCAGGAACACGAGAACCCCCATGGGATGCGTACCGTAGTACGGCTGGATCGCCTCTGGCACGCCGTACAACGTGATATTCGCTCCGAGACCTGTATCGAGCCATGAGACCAGCGCCACGTCCCGGGTGTAACCGAACGTATAGGCGGCGATGCGGAAGGTCGAGCCGGCGGTTTCGGCCAGGTGGTCGCGGACGGCAGGCTGATTGTTGAAAAGCTCGTCTTTGTCCACCAGCTCGACGCGGCCCGTGATGTAATTCTTGTGCCGGAACTGGTACACCGACTCCGCCAGGTAGGAGTTCAGATTGTGCTGTTCGATGGTCTTGTGATTCCGGCCCCAGATCAGGCTCGACGCCCAGTTTCCGCTGGCGAGCGGGCGGTTGTAGGTGACGGATGCCGTGGAGCGGACGATGTCGCCCGGCTCGGCAGCTTCAGGATGAGTGAGCCGGCCCACGGAAACCTGACCCACCCAGTTATCGTTCGGCGTCCAGCTAAGGCGCACGGCCCAGGAATCGATCATGCCGTAGTCGATGTTCCACCGGTTCTCGTTGGGCTCGGCGCCGTGAAAGCCGCTGGCTTCGATCCGGAAACTGCGGCGCAGGAGGGCCACGGTGACAACTTCATTGGCGATGTGCGTCGAGTCCTGTAAATGATGGGAGAGCGTAGCCTGCGGCAACTCCGTGGCCGAAACGCGGTGCGGGAAAGCCACCGGTCCGAGCGCCGGATCGCCCACCGGCGCGAAATACAGCAGCAGGCTGGTGGATTGGGTCAAAGGGTGGGTATACGTCGCACTCAGTTCCATGATGAAATCGTGCGGGTGCTGCGCGTCCACCAGCGGCTGCCCATAGGCCGTCTCGCCGGTTTGGAACAGCAGCGGGTAACTCCGGTTGGTAACGGTCGCCGGATCGAGACTCAGCATGGAGCGGAACTCGAAGGTGCCACCACCGGCGGCGTGCTCGGCGGTTCCCATGAACCAGTTCGGCGCGAAGAATTTATCCCCTCCGCGCGGGCCTGTCTGCTGTTCGTCGGCGAGGAACGCCCCACCGTGGAACATGAGGTTCCACATCCCCGGGCGCTTGTGGATCATGCCCATGGGAGAAGAGCGCGGGCTGACGCTGGTGCCGGAAGCGGCGTGCTCCGGTGCCGCGGCGGTTTCGGCGCCCATATCCATCCCGGGCATATGTTGATGATCGGGCATGCTCTGCTGCGCAGAGCAGACAAGATTCAAGAACAGAAAAATGATGGCAGATCTCATGCAATACACCTTTCGCAACCAGAATTCACAATGACGCCTGCGAATGGAAGCCTACCGGGGACAAGCGACAACCTAGATGCGCAGGGCGGTGTGGTGCGGGGGTTCGGACGGCAGATCGGCTTTAGCGGCGAGAACGGTGCGCTCACGTGACGGCTCGGCCATGGGCAGCCGGAGCCGTGTTGGGGGAAGGGCCGCGATCGCAACTAGCGGACGCGCAGCGTTCTCAAGACTGGTGAGAAGCCAGGCATGGGGCAGACCTTGTTGATGCAGGCACCGCGGGACATCGGTGGGCCGGCTATTGTGACGGCAACCCGGGCTGGTGCGGGGCGCGCCGCATTGTTTCGCGGTGCAGAAGGCATTACACTGCGCGTCCGCGATGAGAACGCCAGCGATCGAGAACACGAGCAAAAGCGCAATCAGCCGCGCCATCTTTGTTCAAGGTAGCATGGACGCGTCCCGAGCGTCCACGCGCTATTTCATCCTCAGGTCCCTGCCTGTCATTTCTTTCGGCTGCGTCTCGCCCAGCACCGCCAGAATGGTGGGGGCAATGTCCTGCAGCGCGCCACCGGTCCGCAGTTTCGCGCGGCCATCATCCGTCACCAGGATGAAGGGCACCGGATTCGTGGTGTGGTAGGTGTGGGGACCGTGGGTCACCGGATCGATCATGGTCTCGGCATTGCCATGGTCGGCGGTGATGATCCAAGCGCCGGCGCGCGCGCGCAGGGCCTGATAGATACGCGCCAGGCAGGCGTCCACGGCCTCGGCGGCGCGAACCGTCGGCTCCATTTTTCCCGAGTGGCCTACCATATCGGCGTTGGCGAAATTCATCACGATCACATCGAAGGAGCCACCTTCGAGGGCCTTCACGACGACCTCGGTAATGCCCGCCGCGCTCATCTCCGGCTTAAGATCGTAAGTCGCGACCTTGGGAGACGGCACCAGCTCGCGCTCTTCGCCCGGATACGGCTTCTCGTTGCCACCGTTAAAGAAATAGGTGACGTGAGCGTATTTTTCGGTCTCGGCCACGCGCAGGTTCTTCCAGTTCAACTGCGCCATGACATTGGCCAGGATATTGTGCGGGTGCTCGGGCGGCAGGACGTACGGCAGCGTGAACGTCTTGTCGTACCGGGTCATGGTGACGTAGCGGAGGTTCTTGGGCGCGAGCGATCGCGAGGGGCGCTCGAGTTTGGCGTCAGTAAGGGCCATGGTTGTTTCGCGCGCGCGGTCGGCGCGAAAGTTGAAAAAGATCACTGAATCGTCGTCGCGGATCAAGCCCAGTGGTTCGCCGCGCTCGTCGACGACGGTCACCGGCTCGATGAACTCGTCGGTCACGCCCTTTTCGTAGGAGCGCTCGGCGGCCGCCACCGGATCCGGCGCCTTCTCGCCCGAGCCCAGCACCATGGCGTTGAAGGCGCGCTCGATGCGCTTCCAGCGCTTGTCGCGGTCCATGGCGTAGTAGCGGCCGGAAATGGAAGCAATGCGGCCCACCCCAATGGTACGCATCTGCTGCTCGACCTCGCGCAGATAGCCCGCACCGGATTCCGGCGGCGTGTCGCGCCCGTCCATGAAGCAGTGAACGAAAACGTTTTCGACGCCCTCCTGCTTGGCCATTTTCAACAGCGCGTACAGATGCGTGAGCTGCGAATGCACGCCGCCCTGGCTGCACAAGCCCAGCAGGTGCAGGCGATGCGTACGCGCGTGGCGCATGACGTCAAGCAGAACGGGATTCCGGAAGAACTCGCCCGAGGCGATCATCAAATCGATGCGCGTCACGTCCATCTGGATGACGCGCCCGGCCCCGATGTTCATGTGGCCGACTTCGCTATTGCCCATCTGCCCTTCCGGCAGCCCTACATACGGCCCCGATGTATGGATCAGTGTGTTGGGAAATTCGCGCAGCAGCTTGTCGTAGGCCGGCTTGCGCGCGGCGGCGATCGCATTGCCCTCGACAGCGGGCGAGAATCCCCAGCCATCAAGGACGGTGAGGATGAAAGGTTTTGGCCGGGGCATTACTGGTGGAAGGCCCCTCTGCCAGCGAAGCGCGCGGCATCGCCAAGCTGGTTCTCGATGCGCAGCAACTGATTGTACTTGGCAATGCGGTCGGTGCGGCTGGCGGAACCGGTTTTGATCTGCCCGGCGCCCGTGGCCACCACCAGATCGGCGATGAACGGGTCTTCGGTTTCGCCCGAGCGGTGCGAGACAACCGATGTGTAATCCGCGGCCGCGGCCATCTGCATGGCCTCGAGCGTCTCCGTCAGCGTGCCGATCTGATTCACCTTGATCAGAATGGAATTGGCGATACCTTCGTTAATTCCACGGCGGAAGATGGAGGTATTGGTCACGAAAATATCGTCGCCCACGAGCTGGATCTTTTCGCCCAGCGTTTTCGTGAGTAACTTCCATCCGGGCCAGTCTTCCTCCGACATTCCGTCTTCAATCGAAATGACGGCCGGATACTGCCGGACCCAGTTCGCCCAGAACTCGACCATCTGCTCCGAGGTGCGCTGGCTCTTGTCGGACTTCTTGAACACGTACTTGCCGTCGGTAAAAAACTCGCTCGATGCCGGATCGAGCGCGATGCCGACTTGCTCGCCGGGCTTATAGCCGGCCTGCGCGATGGCTTCAAGCACCAACTCGAGGGCCTCGTCGTTCGACTTCAGGTTGGGCGCAAAGCCGCCTTCATCGCCCACAGCGGTGGAGTAGCCTTTTTTCTTAAGGACTTTCTTCAACGTGTGGAACACCTCCACGCCCATGCGCAGCGCCTCGGAGAACTTCGCGGCTCCGTAGGGCGCGATCATGAATTCCTGTACGTCCACGGAATTATCGGCGTGCGCGCCGCCATTGAGAATGTTCATCATTGGCACGGGCAGAACACAGGCGCCCACGCCTCCCAAATAACGATAAAGCGGCGTGCGCTGCGACGTTGCAGCCGCCCGTGCAGCGGCCAGGGAGACGGCCAGGATGGCGTTCGCCCCCAGGCGCGCCTTGTTGGGCGTGCCGTCGAGCTCGATCACGAGGCGATCGATGTGCGCCTGCTGGGCGGCGTCCTTGCCGTGCAGCGCGCCCGCGATCTCGCGGTTGATGTGCTCCACCGCCTTGCGCGTGCCCTTGCCCAGGTAGCGCGAGGCATCGCCGTCACGCAGTTCGACGGCTTCATGCTCGCCCGTCGAGGCGCCCGATGGCACCGCCGCGCGGCCCAGGCTGCCGTCCGCCAGGATCACGTCCGCTTCCACAGTCGGATTTCCGCGGGAATCCAGAATTTCAATTCCCGTGATCTTTGCAATCGTCGTCACTCCACACTCCTTGCGCTCTGCATAATTGGAACCGCGGCCCCGGCCTCGCTCACTACAGCAATGCCGGATTCGGTGAGGTAATAACCCCGGCGGCGGTCGTCTTCGGCATCGAACCCGATCACACTGGACTCGGGAATCTTTACATTGGTATCGATGATGGCCCGGCGGATGCGGCTGAAGCGGCCGATTTCGACGTTGGGCATCAGGATGGAATATTCCACCTCGCAGTAGCTATTGACCCGGACACCGGGCGAGAGCACGCTGTGCAGCACTCTTCCGCCGGAGATGATGCAGCCCGACGAAACGATGGAATCGATGGCCACACCCATCCGGCGGCCCTCCTGCGCGAACACGAACTTGGCGGGAGGCTGTTGCAGCACGCGCGTGCGAATGGGCCAGCGGCTGTCGTAGAGGTTCAATTGCGGCGTGACGTCCACCAGATCCATGTTGGCTTCGTAGTAGGCATCCAGGGTTCCCACGTCGCGCCAATACCGAGCCTGCTTGGCGTTGATATCCATGAAATCGTAGGCGATCACGCGGCAGTCGCCGAGAGACCGCGGGATCACGTCCCTGCCGAAATCGTGAGAAGAGCCAGGCGTTTCGGCGTCTTCGCGCAACAGCCGCAGGAGCACATCCGTTTTGAAAATATAGATCCCCATCGATGCGCTGAGCATGGCCGGGTTGAAAACCGAACGCACCGGATGGTCATGACGCGGCTTTTCTTCGAAGCCCACAACACGGTGATCCGCATTGATTTCCACCACTCCGAAACGCTCGGCCTCCTCGGGACCCACTTGCGTAGTGGCGATCGTGATATCCGCCTGGTGCTGTCGATGCCAGTCGAACATCGACCGGTAGTTCATTTTGTAAATATGATCGCCGGCGAGGATCATCACCAGCTCGGCCGTCTCGGCGAGAATACTGTTGGTGTTTTGAAACACGGCGTCGGCTGTTCCCAAATACCAGCCTTCGCCCGTCTGCTTCATGGCGGGGATAATTTCGATGTACTCGCCGAGTTCTGGCGAAAGAATGCTCCACCCGTCGCGGACGTGGCGAATCAGCTCGAGCGATTTGTACTGCGTGAGAATGAAAATACGGCGGATGTCGGAATTAATGCAATTAGAAAGGGTGAAGTCGATAATACGATACGCGCCGCCGAAAGGAACGGCGGGTTTAGCGGTATCGCGGGTCAGCGGATGAAGGCGCTCGCCGGCTCCGCCAGCCAACAAAATGGCTAAAACATTCTCCACGGTAGTTGATTTGTAAGTCCTTTATGTACAGCCAGTTAAAGACTTTGTGGCACACTGGTCAACGCAGGCTGGCAAATTGGGACTTGACTTTACCTGTCAAGCACCTATGATATCAATACCTTGACCTGCCGCGGGGAGTAGGTTTCCTGCGCTTGGCAAGATTTTACTCGTCAGGGGCAAGCGCCCGGCGAGTTTCCAACCGATGGGAGGTGTTGTTAGTTGGCAGAAGTCAAACTGCAGGAGGGCGAGACGTTAGAGAACGCCCTTCGCCGGTTCAAGCGCAAAGTTCAGCAGGAAGACATCATCAAAGAGGTCAAACGGCATTCTTTTTACTTGAAGCCAGGCGAGAAAAAGCGGGTCAAGCAGGCGCTGGCTCGCAAGCGAAACAGAAAAAAAAGTCGTCGGGAAATGGAGTAATTTCCGAAGTTGTTAACGGGCGGGCGAGGCGGCCTGGGTAGGGCCGCGGGAGCGGTAGTGATGCCAGAGTTTCAGGATCGAATGATCAAATGCGCGGATTGCGGCGCGGAGTTTGTTTTTACGGCGGGAGAGCAGCATTTCTTCCACGACAAGAATTTCAAAAATGAACCGAAGCGCTGCAAGGCATGCAAGACCAAGCGGCAGGGAGCATCGTCTTCGGGGTCGTCACGAGCGGAAACCACTACGGTTTGCTCGCAATGCGGCCGGGAAACAACCGTTCCTTTCAAGCCTACCCAGGGCCGTCCGGTTTACTGTCGCGAGTGCTTCCTGAGCAGGAAAGCGCAAGCGGCGGGCGCCCATTAGATCCTAATTAGTCTAACGGGATGGGCGGGCGGCAGCGCCCGCTCTACCAATGTAAAGTGTCGCTGTTTTTTCAGATTCCCAAGTCCTTCTTCAATTCAGAAACAAACCATTCGGGTTCAGCCTTCACCATACCCGTCCCGGCGGTAACCATCCCACCGTTGCTCAGGTGAACGCGCAGATCGTACCAGACGTTCCCGGCACCCTGCATCGCGGGGTAGAGCTCAAGTTTGCTGATCTCAGCCGCATTCGCCGTCCGTGAACGGGAAAGGCCGAGGCAACTGTATCGGATGCGAAGAGAACGGCCCACAACGCCGATGTCCGTCTCTCCGAACCAGAGCCCGGCGGCGAATAGCAGGAGAAGAAGTCCCATCCCTCCAGCAAGCAACAGCGGAATCCCGCCGACGAGCCGCCCAAACGTCGCACCCATCACAGATCCGAAGAACGCACCCGAGCCGATGAACAGCATCCCGAACAGCGTCAATGCGGTGGCAATTCCCTTGTTCCGGGCCCGCCCAAAGTGAAAACGCACAGTGCCATCGGCGGCAGTTCCCTCAGTGATTTTTGTGCCGGGCGGACGGTGTCCGGCGAGAGCCGACTCTTCGGTAGCCGCCATCTTTTCGCCAGTCAGAGCGGCGTCGCTGGCCTCGGTCTTAAACACCGGAGCTTTGAATGACGCACGGAAGTCGAGCCCGGGGAGAGCGGCTACGGCGGTCAATCGCCAGAAAATCTCGTCGTTCGCGTTCCGCCCGTCGGTCTCGCGCGCATCGTAGGGAATCGTGAACTCAACCGGCAGATAACTTCCAGCGCCTCCCGCGTACGCGGTGACGGCGTGCTTGTCCTGCCACAACACGTTCTCCCAGCGGCTGCGGCTGCTTCCGGAATTTGAGACGTACGATCGGATGCAGCTTAGTGTCAAATCCACCTGAGCGCCCGATGGGAACAGAAAACCGGATTCCACGCGTCCTTGAAGGCGCCCTCCGATCACGCCTGGAAGACTGGACAGCGTCAATCGCGCTTGCCGGAATTTCCGATCGCGAAAGAAGGCGAAGAGGCTCTGGCTGACCAGATAGAGACCCGCCAGTGGAAACAACAGCACCACCAGCGTGACGTAGCGATTGTGACCGTGCCAATTCTTTGGGATCGCCGCGACTCCCGGAATCGATACCAGCAGGAAGAGCAGGCCCATGGCTCCGAACGTGGCGGCCGTCGAACGCCATTCCGGCTCGGCGAATCCTTGCGCCCAGTCCTCCCGCCACAGCCAGGGTTTTGCAGGATCTCGCGCTGCCAGGATCTGCGCTTTCTGCGCCGCCTTGCCTGCTGATTTGCCCGCAAAAATCAGGCTGGCGCCGATGACGACGACAGTCAAGGCAACCAGGACCTGCGTACGGGCCTGAGAGGGATCCGCCGCGGGCTTCGTCAGACCCGAGATCAGGAAGAAGATCCCGAATAGGGCGAATAGCCCTCCAAACGGTATCAAGCACCCTGCGTTGTTGTTAGGGGCCGGTGCGCGGCTCATGCTTTGGTGGACGTCTGCTCTCTTCGCTTGCGGGCCCAGCCTTCCTTAACCACCTGGCGCGCGCGGCCCAGCGCCAGAGCATCCGGGGGCACCGGGTCTGTGATCACGGAGCCAGCGGCCAGATACGCGCCATCGCCGATCTCGACCGGCGCCACTAGCGTGGAATTGCTGCCCACAAACACGCCCTTGCCGATCTTAGTGGTGCTTTTCGTGTGGCCGTCGTAGTTGCACGTGATCGTGCCCGCGCCCACATTTGCGCCTTCGCCAATGATGGAGTCTCCGAGATAAGCCAGATGGTTGGCCTTAGCGCCCGCGCCCATGCGCGTTTTCTTCAGTTCCACAAAATTACCGATCTGCGCCCCGGCGGCCACCTCGTTCCCCAGCCTGAGCCGCGCATACGGCCCGACATGTGCGCCCGCCGCCACGCGGGATGTCCCGATCATCGTAAATGGCCCCACCTGCACGCCGTCCCCGAGCTCGGAATCGTGCACGATGGAGCAGGCGCCAATGCGGCAGCCCTCGCCGATCCTGGTATTGCCGAGGATCTGGGCAAACGGTTCGATCGCCGTATCGGTGCCGATCACGACGTCATCATCCACGCTAACGGTTTCTGGTTTCTCGATGGTGACGCCGGCCAGCATCAGCTCCCGAACCTTGCGCTCCCGAAACGCGCGGTCCGCCGCGGCCAGCTCGACTCGGTTGTTGATGCCCAACAGCTCGATGGCGCTTTCGGCGCGATACGCGTCAATCATATGGCCGGCGCGGATGAGAATCTCGACCATGTCCGTCAGATAGAATTCGCGCGCGGGATTGTTTGGCTGGATCTCGTCCACGTGCTTCCAGAAGAGATCCGCGCGGAAACAATAGATGCCGATGTTGGCCTCGCGCACGGCAAGCTGCTGCGTAGTGGCCGCTTTCTGCTCGACAATTGCGAGCACGCGCCCCGCGCTATCGCGAATCACGCGGCCATAGCCGGTGGGGTCAGCAAGCTCGGCGGCAACTAGAGTCGCGGCGGCTTCCGATTTCTTCTGATGCGCCACCAGGGCCTCGAGCGCCGCTCGCGGGATGAGCGGGCAGTCGCCGTAGTACACAACCAGCAGCCCACCGAGGCCTGCCAGCGGATCGCGCCCCGTCATCAAAGCGTGCCCCGTGCCTTTCTGTTCGGTCTGATGGATGAATTGGACGCCGCGCGATTCCACCACGCTCCGTACCTCGGCGGCCTGGTGTCCTACTACTACGAACACGCGATCCGGGCTGGTCATCGTGAGCGCGGTATCCACCGTGTGCTCGATCAGCGTTTTGCCGCCGGCCTGGTGCAGCACTTTGGCGCGCCGCGATTTCATGCGTGTGCCCAGGCCGGCAGCCAGGATGACAACCGTTACGTGAGTCTCCATGCTCCTTATTATTCAATGTGAACGGTGGTTACCGCGACATTTGCCGCCGCCGGCGGCCTTTGGCGGCCAGCTCGATGGCAATAGCGGCAATAGCGTCGGGGTTATGGCGCACCAGACCGGACTCCTGAACCAGGTCGCCGCAAACCACGTTGACGCCCATGGCGCCAATCTGGTCGAAATCAGCCTCCACTGGCGCCGACTCCTGGCGCGCATAGCGGCGGCGCAGCGCGGGCCGGATCTCACGAGTGTTTACCACCGCATAATCCAGCAGCTTTCCTCGGGCGTGACGGTGGATCGCGCGAATGTGATCGGATGCGGAGAAGTTAGTCGTTTCCCCCGGCTGCCACATCAGGTTCACGAAGTAGGCCTTGATCGCGCCAGAATTGCGGATGGCTTTCGCAATCCCTTCCACCAGCAGGTTCGGAACGACGCTGGTGAATAGCGAGCCCGGACCGAGCGTGATGAGGTCCGCCTGCGCGATGGCCGCCAGCACGTCCGGCAGCGGGCGGCAGCGGCGCGGCCGCAAATGCACGCTCTCGATCCGGCGCCGGCTGCGGCTGATCTTCGTTTCGCCCTGAGCGCGCTGCCCGTTCTCGAGCACCGCCTCCAGCACCACGCTGGCAGCAGTCGCCGGATAAATACGCCCCTTGATCGCCAGTACTTCCGAGGATTCCTTTACCGCGTCGGTGAAATCTCCCGTGATGTGCGTGAGGGCCGTGAGAAACAGGTTTCCAAAGCTGTGGCCCTTCAATCCGCGTCCGCTTTGGAAGCGGTACTGAAAAAGCCGGGAGAGCAGGGTTTCATCTTCCGACAGCGCCACGATGCAGTTGCGGATGTCGCCCGGGGGCAGCACGTCGAATTCGCGCCGCAGCCGGCCCGAGCTGCCGCCGTCGTCCATCACCGTTACAACCGCGGCGATGTCCACATTTCGCCCCGGGCCGCGTCCGCCCACATGTTGCTTCAATCCATGCAGAAGCGCGGAAAGTCCCGTACCGCCGCCGATGGCCACAATCCGCAGAGGGCCCGTTGCGCTCTCCTGGCCCATCGCGGGAGGCGGCAACCACGCGTCAGGCATCCGGGGCCCCGCCGGCCTGCCGTCCGGCGTTACAACGCGCCGGTCTTATCCGGGTACAAAAGTTGCTGCATCTGCGGGTGGTTCGTGAAGGCGGCGAAATCCGCGTCTTGCCGTGCGGAGATCCGGTTGCGGGGCTCCAGATCGATCGCGCGTTTGAGATTCTCATGAGCCCCCTCCATATCTCCAACCAGGCATTTGCACAGCGCCAGCGCATAGAGAATATGGTCGGCTTGCGGTTCGAGTCTCAGGCCGGCCTCGAGGTGCTGTTGTGCTTCGCCGATGTTGCGCGCGTTGATCATTGCGACGCCGTAGTTGTAGTGCTCTTCCGCCGTCTTCAGATCCACCACCGCCTTCTCCAGGCGGCGGTCGCACATGCGAATATGCAACTCGGCATTGTGGGCCATCTCGCGGTTCGGCCCGGTGACGGCTTTGACGAACAGCTCGCGGGCGTCTGGGAATTTTCTGGTGTGAAACAGGCGAACGGCCTGCTCGAAAGTCTTCAACTGAGCCTGCTGCGCCGCGGCGCGCGCCTCCGCAGCCACCACTGCAGCGTTGTCCTGACCGGCGGCGGAGGTGCGGCGGCGCGCCGCGACTATGGGTTCTGGTTCGGATTTTCCTGTGTTTTTTGCCACGGTGGTCTTCTTCTTTAATGGCATTCTACGCCAGTCGGCAAGTGACTTAGAGTACGCTAGCAGACCGCAAAACGGAAGTCAAAACCGGGCGCTCGAGGCTCGTCGGTCATCCCACACAAAGCCGCTATGATGGGCCTATGAATCAGATTTTGTGCGCCCTCTGGCTGGCGGCAATCCCGGTCGCCTGGGGCCAGGCTTTTTCCGGCGCCGCGGAGCTGGATGACGCCATCACGCAAGCCATTCACGAGAATCGCATCCCCGGAGCGGTTCTGCTGATTGGCCACCAGGGACAAGTCGTCTACCGCAAAGCTTATGGGCGACGCGCGGAAATCCCGGCGCCTGAGCCGATGACCGTGGACACCATCTTCGACTGCGCCTCGCTCACCAAAGTAGTGGCCACCACCTCCGCACTCATGAAGCTTTTCGAGCAGGGCAAGCTGCGCCTCAACGACCGCGTGACCGATTACCTGCCCGATTTTCAGGGGGGCAAGAGTGCGATCACCATCCGCAATCTGATGACGCACTTTTCCGGCTTGCGAGGGGATCTTGACCTCCAGCCGCCCTGGAGCGGTTACGAAACGGGCATTCATCGCGCCCTAGTGGACACGCCCGCCGGACCTCCTGGGGTGCGCTTTGTCTACAGCGACATCAATTTTATCCTGCTGGGGGAAATCGTCCACCGCTTGAGCGGCGAGATGCTGCCTGACTATGCCGTCAAGACGGTATTTGCGCCGCTTGGGATGCGCGAAACAATGTTTCTCCCGCCGCCTTCGCTGCGGCCGCGCATCGCGCCCACTGAAATGCTGGATAAAGAGCACCTGCTTCTCCGCGGCGTGGTTCACGATCCGACTTCCCGTTACATGGGCGGCATCGCCGGGCACGCGGGCCTGTTCTCGACCGCCGACGACCTCGCGCGCTTCTGCCAGATGATGCTCGATCATGGAACCGGGAACGGCGCCCGCATATTCAGCCCGCTGACCGTCGAGAAATTCACCACGCCGCAGAGCCCGCCCGATCAGCCCATCCTGCGCGGCCTGGGATGGGATATTGATTCGGCGTACTCGGGTGAACGCGGCGATCTATTTCCCATTGGGTCGTTCGGCCACACCGGATTTACCGGAACTTCGCTTTGGCTCGATCCCGAATCGAACACCTACGTGATCCTGCTGACCAATGCCGTCCATCCGCATCTGCGGCCATCCCTCACTTCGCTGCGCGGCAGGGTCGCAACCATCGTCGCGGCCGCCGTGGGCACGACGACTCCCGGGGTCGCACTCACTGGCTATAACGAAACTCTTAACGGCGCCGGGCTGCATCGCGACGTAGCCCGCAACGGACAGGTGCGTACCGGCCTCGACGTCTGGAGGGAGGAAGGATTCCAGGAGCTGAGAGGCAAAAAGATCGGGCTGATCACAAATCAGACCGGAATCGACCGCGAGGGCCGCCGCAATGTGGACCTCATGATCGACGCCGGCATCAAGGTGACCGCCCTCTACTCGCCCGAGCACGGCATAGCCGGCAAAGAAGATCGCGAGGGGATCGGCGACACTACCGACGCGAAAACCGGGGTCAAGGTCTGGAGCTTATATGCGGAGAAAAACCGCCGGCCCACGGCTGAAATGCTGCGCGGCATCGACGCGCTGGTCTTCGATATTCAGGACGTTGGAGCGCGTTTTTATACTTATGTTTCGACCATGGCATTGGCCATGGAAGAAGCAGCCAAGGCGCATATTCCGTATTACGTGCTCGACCGGCCCAACCCTATCACCGGCGTGCACGTTGAACCGCCGGTACTCGATCGAAGTGAGCTTTCGTTTGTCGGCTATTTTCCCCTGCCGCTGCGGCACGGCATGACCATGGGCGAACTGGCCACGCTTTTCAACGCGGAAAACCATATCGGCGCGCGCCTGACGGTGGTGCGCATGAAAGGCTGGGAACGCGGCGATTGGTTCGACGCAACGGGCCTTCCCTGGGTCAATCCTTCGCCAAATATGCGGAGCCTGACCGCCGCCATGCTCTATCCGGGTGTCGCGATGTTGGAGTATTCGCCGAATTATTCGGTAGGACGCGGGACTGAGACGCCCTTTGAGATGATCGGCGCGAATTTCATTCGCGGGACGGAGCTGGCAGCCTATCTAAATCAACGGTGGATTCCGGGCGTTCGGTTTTACGCGGTGCGGTTCCAGCCGGCGTCCTCAAATCTCGCGGGAACAGAAATCGAAGGCGTCCGGTTCAATGTTACGAACCGGGAAGCATTCGACTCCTCGCGGCTGGGACTGGAGATCGCCGCCGCGCTCTTAAGGCTCTACCCGGGGAAAATCTCGCTGGAAGCCGACCGAGCCTTAATTGGCAATGCCGAGACCATACGCGCGCTTGCCGCCGGCGATGACCCGGAGGCCATCCGCCAGCGGCAACAGGACGTCATGCAGCCGTTCCTCGCGTTGCGCGAGAAATACCTGCTCTATCGCTGAAGTGACGCGCGTCCCCCGAACTCAGGCCAGCCCGACAGCTTTTTGCAGATTCGGGGCCTTGTTCTTGCTCCCCGGGGGCCGGCCACGTTTCTTGTCCAGTTCCGCCATCCAGGACGGCGGACGCCCGCGGCGGCGGCCACGCCCCCTGGCCAACCGCTCCAAGCTCAGTATTGCTTCTTCAATTTGCTCTCGTTCCTGACGCAATTCGGTCAGGATCTTCGTAACGTCCATCTTGCCCCCCGAATGGAAGAATTCCCGGCGCTTCTGTTCTGGCAGCAGAACAAAGGTGGCCACATGTAAGGCCTGTACATCTGTTGTTTATCTTACTTTCGTTTACATTTCAAGCTTTTTGTTCTGAATTCGGAACAGAATTTGCAGGATACCGGGTGGGGAAGGCGTGAACGGGATGGGGTTTCACGCCCGCATGCGCTGTTTTCGCCAATGAAAATAAAAGGGAAAGCCAGTAAAAATCAAAATAAGCCCTAGCAGAGATTCGCGCGGGGAATTGTACAGAGCCGAGATGACAATGGCGGCGGACATTATGACGAATAGTACCGGTACTACGGGATAGCCGATGGTTCGGTAAGGCCGGGGAAGGTCGGGGCGTTTCCTGCGAAGCACCAGCACCGTGGCGGTGGTCATGCCGTAGAGCAGCCAGCTGGCGAAGATCACGTAATCCAGCAGTTGATCGTAGGTTCCCGAGAGGACGACTACCATGCCCCAGGCGCTCAGGCCCATGATGGCGGCCGCGGGCGTGTGGTGCTTCTGATTTACACGCGCCATGGGAGCGAAGAAATAACCGCCTCGCGCCAGGGCATAGGGAACGCGGGCGCCTGAAAGGATCGACCCATTCAAAGCGGCGAACATGGAGATCATGGCGGCCACCGAGACCAGATTCGCCCCGCCCTGCCCGAGTACCTGACGCATCATGGTCGCCGCCACACGGTTGCTGCCCGCTACCTGCTCCGGCGTCAGGACGTAGAAATACGCCATATTGGCCAGCAGGTAAATCCCGATGACG
>JACXTT010001805.1_pt1 | contig 35071 bp, 27 predicted proteins | sample 9270951 | NCBI WGS metagenome assembly JACXTT01 (sample SAMN15532306, study PRJNA645909) | rock metagenome | isolation source: weathered quartz diorite | place: Puerto Rico | collected 2017-06-21 | reverse complement strand
CGCTGCGTTACTACCCGGACGAGTCGGCCGGTTACGAGTATCCGGCGATGTACGTTGCGATGTTCGGCGAGAACTACCGGCCGCCGGAGCACATCGAAGCGGCGTATCGTTACGCTCGCAACCACCCGTGGTACATGGTCGCGAGGCAGATCACGGTGTTCGACGACTACAGCTTCGACCGCAATGCGCCGTGGCCGCTCGAGCCCTTTGCCGACATTATCGGCCGGCACTTCCGCCAGCCCAGGGAAGGGCTGGGCAACGATTCGAGCCCAACTGCGCACATGTGGCGCACCATCATCGATCCGAACAAGCCGCTGTAAGCCGGCACCGGCCGCTGCGACAGCGGGTTCACCCGGACAGGCGTGCATTCGGCCATGACCGGAGGGATCGAGTATTTCCTCCTGAGCGGTCACTCGATCGGAAAATCGACTCGCTTGATGAATACGATCTTCCCGCCGTCGTTCCTCACCACGTTGTAGCCGTGGACGCCGTCGCCTCTGGCGTCGAACTCGTACGTACCTTCGAGGCCCTTGTAGTCCTTGATGGCGAGGATTGCCTTGCGGACAGCTTCGGGTTCGGTGCTATTCGCGTTGTTCATGGCTAAGGCAAGGATATGCAGCGCGTCGTATGACCAGCTCGAAAAGTTGTCCGGGTACATGCCGAAACGCTCGAGATATCTCTTGCTGAAGCTACGCGCCGCGTCATTGGCATCCGCGTTGAAATCGGCGACTGCGTAAGTCCCGTACAGTGCTTCCCCGGCCAGATTGCGGGCCGTTACCGTGGCTGTGGTCGGCGATCCCACCCATTCAATATTTACCCCGAGCTGCCGCAACTGCTTCGCGAAGATGCCCTGATCCGCCGGAACCGTCATATAGGTCCCCATCACGTCGGCGCCGGATTTCTTGATGGCGAGCACGATGGGCGTGAAGTCCTGCGAGTTACTGGTGTAACCCTGGTCGAGGATGGGCGTTACGCCAAGCACCTGCAGCGCCTCGGTAAGCGCCTTCGCCCCGCCCTGTCCGAATGCATCGGTGGCATGGACAATCGCCCACTTCTTGAGCTTCAGCGTGTTGACGCCGAAGTCCGCCATGACCTTGGATGAGTACAGATCGTTGGGCCGGGCACGAAACACCCACTTGTTGTTGATGCGCGTGAGGCTGGGGTCGGTGCCGCCGATCATGGTGGGGACGCCCGATCTCGCTATGGCCGGCGAGGCCGCCTGAATCTGCGTGCTGGCGATCGGCCCGACGATCCCTTTGATCGAGGGATCGGTGAAGAGCTTGGTGAACGCCAGCACGGTGCCGGGATTGGTGCTGGCGTTGTCTTCGATGCGCAACTCGACAGGGCGCCCGAGTATGCCGCCCGCCTTTTTGATGTCTTCGAGCGCCAACTGCAATCCATTGACCTGAAAGCTTCCCCATTCGGCATACGGCCCGGTCATCGTGTTAACGACGCCTATCCGGACGGGTTCTGCTGCGCCCGCGCTTGCTGCAAGCAGCAACCACGCGCCAATTGCCAATGCCATCCGAGTCAACATAGATGTTCTCCGGCTCAATGGATGCGGACCAATAGGAACGTCAACCGTAACACAGGCCCTTGGCGGTCTCAACGCGGGGTGTGGGCCAGGTGAGGTCATACGAGGACACTAACTAACAGGCCGGAAGCTGCCTTTCGCAAAGCCACGCAAAAAGGCGATACCGCGCTGGGCGTCACGAGATTGCCATCGAACTGTCGCCCCCATTCAACATTCCTTTGAAACAATCTTCGCACCTGAACCCGCCGACCGGTTCAGCATCGGAGCAGCCCTTTCCGAATCGCGTCGCCATCGCGTCAGCCGCGGGGAATCGTCTATGGACAATCTCTTTACAGGAGTGCAAGGAATGAAGAACGCTAACTTTTCGATCGGGCTTGCGGCCGAGGCCGTCGCGGGCCTTGCCGCCACAGCAAAAGGTCCGGCGCCGAGAGGCGCGGGGCATCTGAAGACCGACAACGACCTTACATGGCTCAAGCGGCTCGCGGCGCTTGCCACGACGACGATCGTGGCAACCGGCTTCACTTTGCCGAGTTTCGCGCGCCCCCCGGAGACCACCACGCCGATCAGGCACGTCATCGTCATCTTCCAGGAGAACGTCTCCTTCGACCACTATTTCGCGACATATCCCATCGCGGCGAACAGCACGGCCGGAGAGCCCGTCTTCAAGGCCGCGTCGGACACGCCCGCGGTCAATGGGCTTCTTACCGGCCCTGCCGCCCCGCCCAACAACCCGACCCTCAATGTCGCCGGCACCGGTACCATCCAGCCTTTCCGCCTCGGCCGCAATCAGGCGACCACGTGCGATCAGGACCACAACTACACCGACGAGCAGGCAGCCTATCACGCCGGCCAGATGGACCTGGTGGTTCAGAAGCTCAGCTCGACCTCGGCCAATTGCGCACCAGACAAGTCGACGGTCATGGGCTATTTCGACGGCAATACGGTCACCGCGCTGTGGAACTACGCACAGCATTTCGCAATGAGCGACAATTCCTTCGGCACGACCTATGGTCCGTCCACGCCGGGGGCGATCAACCTGATCGCGGGCAATACTCACGGCGTCACCGGCGCCACCCAGACAGGCTTCGGCCCAGTGCCTGGCATCAATCAGTCGACCGGAGCCAGCGGGACCGCGACCATCACTGTCGCGGGGAGCGATACCAATGGAAGCACCGGCGGGGGCTCGATCCTGGGCGATCCCCGCCCCTTCGGCGACATCTGCAATCCTCTGGGTTCAGCCCAAGTGGCCCTCAGCAATCCAAGCAAGAATGTCGGTGACCTCCTCAATGAGCAGGGCGTGACCTGGGGCTGGTTCCAGGGAGGCTTCACTAACTGCCATTCGATTCATATGGCGAGCGACGGCTCGGTGAAGCAGGATTACATCGGCCATCACGAACCGTTCAACTACTTCCCCTCGACGCAGAATTTGAACCATCTTCCGCCGACTGCGCCCGCTATGGTCGGATTTTCCGACCAGGCCAATCACCAATACGATTTGAGCGCGCTCTTCACGGTCAACTCCGTGAGTGGCGCGACCAGCCGGACCTACGACATCACCGGATTCCAGCCGGGCGTCACGCTTCCGGCTGTCACCTTCCTGAAAGCACCGGGCTTCATGGACGGCCATGCGCAATATTCCGATCCGCTCCTCGAGCAGCACTTCATCGCGCAGGTCGTTAACACGGTCATGAAGTCGCAATACTGGAAGGACACCGCAATCATCGTCCTCTACGACGATTCCGATGGCTGGTATGACCACGTCTACCCGCCGCTGGTCAACGCCTCGGCGCTCAGCGCCCTTCCCTCGAGCTCGGACGCACTCACTGGCCCTGGCCAGTGCGGCGTTCCGCTCGCAGGCCAAGTGCTGGGACGTTGTGGCTATGGGCCGCGGATGCCATTCCTGGTCATTTCGCCCTATGCCCGCCGGAATTATGTCGACCATACGGTGACGGACCAGTCCTCCGTCCTGCGCTTCATCGAGGACAATTTCAATCTCGGGCGGATCGACCAAGCGTCACCGAAAACGGTTGCGCAGGGCGGCTCCTTTGATCAGATTGCGGGCTCGCTCGCCAGCTTGTTCGATTTCAACGGCGAAGACGACAGAGGGCGCGATGGCGACGGACGGCTGCTGATCCTCGACCCCAGTACCGGCCAACCCGTTCCAAGGTAGGGCGTCAACTCAGTGTGCGGAGCGCGCCAGCAGATCGACCAAATGCTGCTTCCATAACGTTGCGTCATAGAAGCTGGCGTGCCCGCGGGTGCGCTCACTGGCGGGAACGAGCACGTATTTCCCGCGCGGGACGCGCCTGATCGCGCGCTCCATGATGCCGAGTTCGGGCGGGTTGCGCTCGTCGTCCTCGAAATTGACCGCGGTCACCGCCGCGCGGATACGCTCCAGCCCCGGGCCGGGATCGTAGTCGCGCGATGCCTCCCAGGCGTAAAGGAAATCGTTGGCGTCTGCGCCTTCAAGGCGTTGCTGCACTTGCCGGTCCAACAGGCGGTCGGTCGCTTCCTGGGTCGGTGCCTCAATGTAGTAGCGTTTCACGCTACCCGCGCCGATGAATACCATTCTCATAGCAGTTACCAGGCCCTGCGGCTGCTTCGCGTAGTCGCCGCCGTTCCATTCGGGGTCGTTGCGGATGGCGTCGACCATGAGGCGCCGCTCCATGCGGTTGCGGCCGGAAATCTGATCGGGCAGGCAGACCATCGGCAGGACGGCGTCCATTAGATCCGGGTCATTTACCACCCACATCCAGGCGTGCATTCCGCCCATCGAAGTGCCGATGATCAGCCGCAGATGCTGGATGCCCAATCCATCCGTCACCAGCCGCCGCTGCACCGCGACCATGTCTGCATAGCCGTAGCGCGGAAACTTCGCACGCAAACCGTCGCTGGGCTTGGTGGATTTCCCATGTCCCAGGTTGTCCGGAACGATGATGTAAAAGCGCTGAGCATCCAGCGGCTGGCCTGTGCCGAAGAGTTCGCCGGCAAAGCCATCGGTCAGGAAATTCGCGCCCTTGCCGCCAGTGCCGTGCAGCAGCAGCACAGCGTTGGTCACGCGGCCATTGGCATCCCGGGCAGGAGCGCCAAGGGTGAAATAGTGCAGCTTCAGCTCGGGGAGGACTTCCCCGCCGGCAAAACGGAAATCGCGGATCACGAAATCGCCGTGGATCGGCCCTGGATACGGCGCCGCCTGCGCCGCCGCAAAGACCACGAAGAATAAAAAGAGTGAACCACGGAGGACACGGAGATCGCGGAGGAAAAGCATGAGATCAATATGGTGGAGAACGAATGCGGCTGAACTCAAGAACATTGGAATCTGACCCCAGTGCCGACCGAATGCCAGGCTTCCGCGAGTTTCCGGTGTCGAGTCTCGCGCATTTCTCCGTGTCCTCCGTGTTCCCCGTGGTTCAGGTGGCAGTTCCTGATGCCTTTCGTAGCCCGGGCTGAGAGTTCCCGTCGAGCAACGGGCCAAGTAGATTCCCTCCTCAGCGCACGCGCAGATCGAAGTGAAGCCTGACATTCACGCGATCCGTATCCGCGCTGACCTCAGTGGCAACGATCTCATTGATTTGCACCTCGTACGGCGCGGTGCGCCCGGCCAGCAGCCCAACCACCGTTTCCTTGAGGTTCACATCCAGCGCCTTGGGCACCATCGAACCGAATACCGGTTGCAGCAACGGCCGGTACATCTCTTTGGACAGAGAGTCGATGCGGATGTCTTCGATGCCCAGGCGGCCATCCCGGAAGAAAGGCTTGCCGGAAGCCGTGACGTTGAAGGCGTCTGAGCCGCCAACGCACTGGCCGCCGACCTGTGCTCCCACGCGCCCGCTGAACAACACGCCGATGCGCAACCTGCCTGCCGCCGCCGTGACTTTCGGCGTTTACAGCCAGGACTGGTTGCACGCGTCAGCGTTGTTGAGCCAGAAACGGCCCTTGTCGGTGAAGAACTGCTCGCGCAGCTTCTTCTCGATGGCGGTGTTTTCGATGACGAGCATGCTGTCGGCAGACCATGCTGTCGGCGCGACGAGCACGACACTCAGCAGAGCGGCAGCACGCGCGGCCCTGAAACAAATACGCAAGAACGGGGAGGTCGACAAGGATTCCTTCAGGCAACAGGTCGTTGCGCTTCCTTTACGGTGATTCGAAACAGTGTACGCGCATCGTCCGGGTCGGCAAGGGTCGCGCAGTGCATACCCTCGATCGCGAACGAGCTACCCGTTGCGATGCGTCGGGCGGGTACCGAGTCACGCTTTCTCACCTATGGAAATAGGGCACCTTGCCGAGAACTTCCTGGTTCACCACATTCCTGGGCACGCGGGCGTAGGCGAGATCGCGGCAGGCGCTGAACACGCTGGCCGCGATGGTGTTGATGCACTCGTCGGTAAGGCAGATGTGGTGGGGGGTGACCACGATGTTGTCGAGCTTCAGCAGCGGATTGTCAGCCGCGGTGGGTTCCTGCTCGAACACGTCAAGGCCGGCGCCGGCAATGCGGCGGCCGGCAAGCGCGTCGATCAGGGTCTTCTCGTCGACAATCGGTCCGCGCGCCGTATTGATGAAAAACGCAGTCGGCTTCATCACCGAGAATTGCCTGGCCCCGATCAGCTTGCGTGTTTCCTCGTTTAGCGGGCAGTTCACCACGACGAAATCGGATTCGCGGAACACCGTGTCCATGTCCGTGAGCCTCACGCCCAGCGGCGCCACCGATTCCTGGGTGACGTACGGATCGCAGGCCAGATGCTTCATCCCGAACGGGGCGGCCAACCGGAACAGCTCCGCGCCGACATTGCCCACGCCGATCGAGCCGAGCACGCGACCGCTCAGGCCGGTGCCGAAATGATTCATCCGCTCCTGCCAGCGCCCTTCACGGGTGAGCTTGTCCTTGATCAGCACTTTCTGCGCCAGCATCAGGACCAGCGTGAGTTCGGCAGTCGCCAGCGGCCGGCGCACGCCGTCCGGGGTAATGCTGAGGATCACGCCATTTTCGGTGCAGGCCGGCACGTCCACCGTGTCGTAACCGACGCCGAAGCGTGCGATCAGCTTGAGCCTGCGGTTCGTGCCGGAGACGGTCTTGCGGCTGATCCTGGCCAGCATGACCGCCAGCGCGTCGTACTTTGCGGCGGTCCCCGGGGTGAGCTCCGGCTCGATCTCGGGAAGGAATTCATACTCGATCCGCGGGTCGTCCAGGATCTTGAAGGCCGATTCGCTGAAAATCGGCTTGCCGTCCGGCTTGAGGTTGTCGCGGGTAATGCCGATGCGGAACTTGGCCTGCGCCATATCTCTCCTCCTTAACCGTTGCGACCGCCCTGCCCGTTTTTTTTGGCAGGCCGTTTTTTAGCAGCTTACTTTTTTCTCGCTTTCTTTCTGGTTTCCTCGAGCGCCTGCAGCACGCCGATGCCCTGCCTCAATGCACCCTGCAGCAGCATCGAGTCGATCCCGACCGAGAACAGGCGGAAACCTTTTTCCCAGTACTCGCGGCTCCATTTTTCGTCCGCGGTCATGCAGGCAAGGATTTTGCCGTGCTTGGCCGCGGCGGCAACCAATTTCTTGATCGCGGCGACGTATTTGGGATGGTCGAACTGCGCCGGGATGCCGAGGAAATTGGTCAGGTCGAAGTGCCCGAGCCAGAGCACGTCCACGCCCGGTACCGCTGCAATCTTTTCCACGTTCTCGATGCCCTCGGCGGTTTCGATCAGGCACATCACAAGAGTGCGCTCGTTGGCAATCTTGATCTTGTCGGCAACGCTTCCGCCAACGTAATCGTCGGCCGCAAACCCGAACGCCGCGCCGCGCCGGCCCGCCGGTGGATAGCGGGTGCAAGAGACGATGTATTGAGCCTCCTCGGCGGACCCGACCATGGGCGCCATGATCCCCATGATGCCGAGATCAAGCGCGCGAGAAATGTAGTGGTACTGGTTGGTTGGTATCCGCGCCATCGGCACCAGGTCGATGCCGCGGCACGCCGCCGCCTGGTCCTTGATGGTTTCGTAACTATGCCCGGCATGTTCCATGTCCAGGAGCAGGAACTCGGCTCCCGCCGCCTTCACGATCTGCGGTAGTCCGGGAACCAGGAACTCCCAGCCGAAACTGCCGAAGACGGGTTGACCCCCAAGCAGCTTTTCCTTGACGGGATTGGTACGCACAGTTTCAGTGTCCCTGACTAGTTTAGAAAGGGCCGAGGGCCGAGTAAGAACGACGGGGTCCAGAGAATTGGGTCGAGTCTCATCGTTTTTCTCGGCCCTCGCATCTCGGCCCTCGAACCTGAAGTTTCATGCTATGCATGAAACTTCCCCATCCACGCCGGATCCTTCAACACTTCCGTGTTGACGATCAGGTGCGGCTTGCGTCCGTGCGCCAGGTCCACCGCCGCCCTGAACGCCCCCTGTCCGAGCAGGCTCATGCACTCGTCGGTGTGGCAGATCGCATGTGGTGCGAGGATGACGTTATCCAGTTTCAGCAGCGGGTTGTCCGGCGCCACCGGTTCCTTCTCGAACACGTCGATCGCTGCACCGGCGATCCGGTTGCTTCTGAGGGCCTCTATGAGCGTAGATTCCACCACCACCGGCCCGCGGGCGGTATTGATGAAGTATGCATTCGGCTTCATCAGGGCGAATTCACGCGCGCCGATCAACCCTCTGGTCTGTTCATCGAGCAGCGTATTGACCGAGATAAAGTCGGCTTCACGCAACAACCTGTCCTTGTCCACCATAGTGACGTTGAGCGAAGCAACAGCCGATCGCGGAACGTACGGATCGCAGCCCAGCAGTTTCATGCCAAAGGGCTGCGCCAGGCGGAAGATCTCCTTGCCGATGTTGCCCACGCCGATCACCCCGAGCGTGCGTCCCATCAGGCCGCTGCCGAGGTAATTGCCTTTCTCGCCCCAACGGCCTTCGCGCGTAAGGCGGTCCTTCAGGAACATGCGGTGCGCCAGCGCCAGCATGAATCCGATTACGCTTGCCGCGACAGGACGGCGCACGCCGTCGGGGGTGATGGTCAGCATGACGCCGTGTTCAGTGCAGGCCGGCACGTCCACCGAGTCGTAACCCACGCCGAAGCGGGCAATCAGCTTGACCTTGCGATTGGGGCCGGCAAGGGTCTTGCGCGTGACCTTTGCCGACATCAGACAGATTGCATCGTAGGCATCGCCGTATTCCGGCGGCAATTCCGCGACCTTCTCCGGCAGGAATTCCCATTCGACTGCGGGATCCTCGAGCACCTTGAACGCTTGCTCGCCGAACACCGTGCCGTTGGCGGTAATGGCATCTCGCGATATACCGACTCTGAATTTCGCCATTGCTGTCCCCCTATTCCCTTCCCTGGCCCCTGGGTCCTGCGGCACCTACATCGCCGCGCTGAACGCCCCATCGGTGACCAGGACGTGGCCGTTGACGTAGGATGCCTCATCGGAAGCCAAAAACACCGCGACGGGGCCGATCTCCTCGAGCTTGCCCCAGCGGCCGGCGGGAGTGCGCTTGCACACCCAGTCGTTGAACTCCTTGTTCTGGATCAGAGCGGTATTCATCTCGGTCGCGAAATACCCGGGTGCAATCGAGTTGACGGTAATGTTGTGCTGCGCCAGCTCTACTGCCAGTTCCCGGGTCAGGGCGTGAACCGCTCCCTTGCTGGCGACGTAGGCGGAAATCGTGGGCCTGGCGAGAATGGCGCTGACCGAGCCGGTCATGATGATGCGCCCGCGCTTCGCCGGAATCATGACTTTCGCCGCTTCCTTTGCCAGCGCCCACACTGCCGTGAGGTTGGTGGCGACGACTCGCTCGAAGTCGGCGGCGTCGAAATCGGTGATCGACTTGCGGTGCTGGATGCCGGCGTTGGCAACCAGGATGTCGAAGCGGCCGTGTTGCTTTACCGCGGCGCCAATACATACGGCACCGGCGGCATGGTCGGTGACGTCGAAGGCTGCCGCTTCGCCCTTGATACCTTTGGCGATGAGTTCCTTCACCCGCTCTTTCAGCGCCGCTTCATCGCGCGCGTTCAGAATCACGTGTGCGCCGGCGGAAGCCAGCGACTGCGCCATCGCCCAGCCCAGCCCGCGCGACGCGCCGGTGACGAGCGCTACCTTGCCCGATAGATTGAACATCTCCTCTCCCGTTGGGCTAAAGCCCAAACTTATTGAAGCTGTCTAAAAACCACCCTCTTTCAACACGAAGGGGCACGAAGGAAAAAGAAAACGGACACGAGGGAATTCAAAAGTGGAAATTGAACTGGATCGGTGGATCCGACTCTTGGTTGGGCCGCCATCAGTCATCGTGACAGATCGCCCACAAATACCCGGGAATTCCAATCCAGAGTCCGTGCCGTCTTCTCCCAAATTTCGGTTCTCCTTCGTGATCCTTCGTTTTTCCATCGTGACCCTTAGTGTTGAGCGCGTTTCGCTCTTCAAGGCATGTACTGTCCGCCGTTGACTTCCAGGATCTGCCCGGTCATGTATCCCGACATCTGCTCCGAAGCCAGAAACAGAAAGGCGCCGGCGCACTCTTCCGCGGTACCCAGCCGGTTCATCGGGATGGTGGCCTTGAACCCTTCGAGCATCTGCGGCGTGGAGTAGCGCTCGTGGAACGGCGTGGTGATCACGCCAGGTGCAACCGCGTTGACGCGTATCTTGTCCTTCACCAGCTCCTTGGCGAGACCACGCGTCATGGTGCTGACGAAGCCCTTGGATCCGGCGTACAACGACGCCCCCGGACCGCCGCCGTGACGCGCCGCCACCGAGGTGACGTTGATGATGGCACCACCGTTGCTCTGCTTGCGCATGTGCTGCGCAGCCGCTCCGGTGCAGATCATCGCGGAACGCACGTTCAGGTAAACCACCTTGTCGAACAGCTCGTCGGTGATGGACTCGATCGGCGCACGCTCGATCAGCCCGCCCGCATTGTTGATCAATACGTCGATGCGGCCGAATCCCGAGACGGTCTTGTCGACGATCTGCCGGCAGATCGCGGAGTCGGTGACATCGCCGGCCACCAGCATTGCTTTGCCGCCGGCTTTTTCCACCGCCGCTGCGACTTTCTCCGCTTCCGCCTTGCTCTTGTTGTAATGGATCGCAACCCTGGCGCCGCTGGCACCGAACGCCTTGGCCGCTCCCGCACCGATGCCGGTGCTGGCACCGGTGATCAGCACGACTTTGTTCTTCAGATCTTCAATCATCTTCTCCCCCTTGAATCAAAACCCATTTAGCCACAGAGGACACAGAGAGCACAGAGGAAGCCGAGAACAAGAATTTGGCCGGAGGGAGAAGTCACGCTCGGTGGAAAATTACTCTCACGTCACATCGAGGCCGACTCAAAGCTCTTCAACTTGTCTTTTCTCTGTGCCCTCTGTGTCCTCTGTGGCTAAAGTTCTATTGGTTATGGTAATAGGACGGTCGAGCCGGTGGTCTTGCGGGCTTCGAGATCGGCATGCGCCTGGGCTGCATCCTCGAGCTTGTAGGTCTGATTGATTTCGATCTTGACCTTGCCGGACTTGACCACGTCGAACAACTCCTTCGCCCCCGCTTCGAGCTCCTCGCGGCGGGCGGTGTAGGTCATCAGTGTTGGGCGCGTGACGTACAGCGAGCCTTTCGCCGCAAGCAGGTTGAGGTCGAACGCGGAAACGGGACCGGAGCCGTTACCGAACACCACCAACAGGCCACGTGCCTTCAGACAGTCGAGCGAGCCCATGAAAGTATCCTTGCCTACAGAGTCGAACACAACGGGCACCTTGGCGCCGCCGGTGATTTGCCTCACCCGCTCGACGAAGTTCTCGCGGGTGTAGACGATGGTGTGGTCGCAGCCATGGGCTTTGGCGATCTTCGCCTTCTCATCCGACCCCACGGTGCCGATCACCGTCGCCCCCAATGCCTTGAGCCACTGGCAGGCGATCAGGCCGACACCGCCGGCGGCAGCATGGAGCAGCACGGTTTCGCCCCTCTCGACACGGTACACGCGGCGGATCAGGTACTGCACGGTAAGGCCTTTGAGCATCATCGCCGCGACTTGCCTATCGGGGATGCCGCTTGCCACCTTCACCAGGCGGTCCGCCGGAAACAAACGGGCTTCGGAATACGCTCCGGGTGGCCCGCCCGCGTAGCCGACCCGATCGCCAGGCTTGACGTGGGTCACGCCTTTGCCGATGGCCTCGACCACACCCGCCGCTTCCAGGCCGATGCCACTTGGCAATGGCAGCGGATACAGGCCGGAACGATGATAGGTATCGATGAAATTCAAGCCGATGGCGATGTGCTTGACCAGGGCCTGTCCGTCGCCGGGATCGCCGACCTGGACGTCGTCGAGCTGTAGAACTTCGGGCCCGCCTGTTTTGTGGAAACGTACGGCTTTAGTCATCGCTGGCTCCTGAGAATTTTTGTGGATCCGGCCCGTAGTCCGGCGGGCCTAACTTCACGCTCCGGGGTCACTTCCACGCGCCAAGCGCGCGGAACCTGTTCCGCCCTCCACGCGTGCGGCGCGCCGCCTGAATGACGAAGATCGCGCCGCGGCGCAGAGATGCACCGGCTTTGCCGGCGCCCTGCTTTCAGGATGGACGGAATTCTATTGCAAAAGAGGCGACATGCACCAAAAAAAGGGCGCTTGCCCTATGCGGACTCACTTCACGCGCATCAGCTTCAGGTCCTCTTCCCTCCGGGCAATCAGGCGGATGAAGCTGCGTATCTGCGGATAGACGAGCTCGCGGAACTTGCGTCCGCTGAAGATACCGTAGTGACCCACACCTTTCGCCAACAGGTGCTTGCGCTTGTCGGCGGGGATGCTGCGGCACAGCGTGTGCGCAGCTTCGGTCTGGCCGTTGCCGGAAATATCGTCCAGTTCGCCCTCGATGGTGAATAACGCCGTCTTTCTGATCGCCTCGGGTTTCACCGGCACGCCGCGCACCGTCATCCTGCCCTTCGGCAACCGGAATTCCTGGAACACCGTCTCGACGGTGTCGAGGTAATACTCGGCGGGCATGTCGAGCACCGCGTTGTATTCGTCGTAGAAGTGACGATGCACCTCGGCGCTCTCGCCGTCGCCGCGGATCAGGTGCTCATAGAACTTCTTGTGCGCATCCAGGTGACGGTCCGGATTCATGGCAAGGAAACTGGCGTGCTGCAGGAAGCCCGGGTACACCCTGCGCATGAAGCCCGGAAAATTCGGCGGCACGCGCATGATCACCTTGTCGGCAAACCAGGAGCGCGGGCGGCCCGAGGCAAAATCGTTCACCGCGGTCGGGTTGCGGCGGGTATCGATTGGCCCGCCCATCATGATCATCGCCTTCGGTGACGCCGGGTCGTTCTCCGCCGCCATCAGCGACACCGCGGCAAGCACCGGCACGGTCGGCTGGCACACCGACATCACGTTGAGATCCGGTGACAGGTGCCGGATGAATTCCCTGATGTAGTCCACGTAATCGTCGAGGTGGAACGCGCCCTTCGACAGCGGCACCATTTTGGCGTCCACCCAGTCGGTGACCCAGACATCGTGGTCCGGCAGCGCGGTGCGCACCGTATCGCGCAGCAGCGTAGCGAAGTGCCCTGAAAGGGGAGCGACGATCAGCAGCTTCGGCTGTTCGGTGGCAATGTCTTTCCTGAAGTGCAGCAATTGGCAAAACGGCTTGTCCACGGCAACCTCGCGGGTAATCGCGACGCGCTTGCCGCCGAACATCGCGTCGTCAATCCGCCACTTCGGTTTCGGATAACGCCGCATCAGCCGCACAAACACTTCGCTGTTTGCAGCGATGGTGCGGGAAACTGCGGTATACGCGAGCGGACTGAAGGGACTGGTGAAGAGATGTTTGACCGTGTCCGCGAGGAGGACCGTGGGCGCCATCACCGTCTTTTGAAACTCGTGCAGTTGATAGATCATCCTGCCTCGCTGAGAGGTTTGCGGCTGCGCACAGCGAAGCTCTGTATCGCGATGTGAAATGCCGTGCCGGCAGCCTGCCGCGGAATGTAAAGACAATGTCACGGAGCGTCAAGGACGCCGTCACATTTAGAACAGCTCGCCTAAAGCGGTCCCAGCGGCGAATCCTGCATCGCCGCCACCTGCTCCCGCAGCAGCAATATCTGGTCCTGCCAGTATTTCGTGGTATGGAACCATGGGAATGCGGCCGGAAAGGCCGGGTCGTTCCAGCGCCGCCCCAGCCATGCCGAGTAATGGATCATTCGCAGCGTGCGCAGCGCCTCGAGCAGATGCAGTTCGCGACGATTGAAATCGAAAAAGTCTTCGTAACCGGCAAGGACATCGGAAAGCTGGCGGGTCATCGCCACGCGGTCTCCGGAGAGCAGCATCCACAGGTCCTGACAAGCCGGCCCCATGCGTGCATCGTCGAAATCCACGAAATGCGGCCCATCGTCTGTCCACAAGACGTTGCCCGGATGGCAGTCGCCGTGCAGTCGGACCGATCGCACCGCGCCGGCGCGCTCGAAGCAGCCGCGCACACCGGCGAGCGCCTGGTCGGCGACCGCTGCATACGCCGCACGCAGGTCAGCGGGCACGAAATCATTGCCCAGCAGATATTCGCGCGGCTCCGCGCCGAAACTAGCGATATCCAGGGCAGGACGACGCAGGAACGGCGAAATCGCCCCCACTGCATGGATGCGGCCGATGAAGCGGCCGAGCCACTCGAGCGTGTCGGGATCGTCCAGCTCCGGAGCGCGCCCGCCGCGGCGCGGATACAGCGCGAAACGAAATTCCCGAAAAACGTGCAAGGTGCGCGTTTCGACTGCAATGGGCGGCACCGCGGGAATCTCGCGTTGCGCCAGTTCCGCGGTGAATGCATGCTCCTCAAGGATCTGCGCGTCGCTCCAGCGCGCGGGCCGGTAGAACTTCGCGATCAGGGGTTTCTCGTCTTCGATGCCGACCTGGTAAACCCGGTTCTCATAGCTGTTCAGCGCCAGCAGCCTGCCGTCGCAGTGAAAGCCCATGGATTCGACCGCGTTCAGCATCAGGTCGGGCGTCAACCCGGCATAGGGTGGTGTGGTTTCGCTCATGCCCCCGACGATACGCGAAAAAATCTCGCGGCTCACCACGAAGCAAGGTGGAAGGAATCTAAAGCGAACTTTTGAATCACGGAGGACACGGAGGAAAGACAGAAACGAGAAAGAACGATGGGGTTAAATGCGAGATGACTGTTCGCGCACCGGTTCGGCATATTCTTGAATGTGACAGTCGTCCGCCAATGAAACACATTAGCCCGGTTTTGTTCTTCTCTTGCCTTCCTCAGTATCCTCCGTGGTTCACGATTTTTGAGAGTGGATCACGATTTTCGGGGTTTGTGTGGCACGAGGTGACGCGCGCAGGCGCTTTCGCTACAGTGGCAGCCGGCACCGATGGAGCGCGTACAAGGAGACCAAATTGAAGTCCGTCACCTGCAAATCCCTGCTGACTGCAGCCTTGGCGTGCCTGTGGGCCGCAGCCGCGATCGCTGACGACGAAGGTATCGAGGCAAAAATAGCAGCTCTAGTCACCGAGCACATTACGATCCCCTCCGACACGCCGGGAATCCAGCTCTATATCCGCAACAAGCGGCCGAAGGAGCTGACCGTGTCCCGGGAGCGGATCCTGCTCTACGTGCACGGGGCCACCTATCCTTCCGAAACCGCGTTCGATCTTCGGCTGGGCGGCATGTCGTGGATGGATTACATCGCCGCCCACGGCTGGGACGTCTATCTCGTGGATCTGCGCGGCTACGGACTTTCGACACGCCCGCCGGAGATGGACCGGCCGCCGCAGGACAACCCGCCGATCGTCACTACCGTCGTGGCGCTGCGCGACGTGGCAACGGCGGCTGAGTTCATCCGCAAGCGCCGCGGGGTGGCGAAAATCAGTCTGCTCGGCTGGTCGTGGGGCACGTCGATCATGGGCGCGTATGCTGCAGCCAACAGCGACAGGATCAACAAGCTGGTGCTGTATGCGCCGCTGTGGGTGCGCAATACGCCGAGCCTGATCGGCGCCGACGGGCCGCTGGGGGCATATCGCGCGGTAACCAAGGAGAGCGCCAGGAAGCGCTGGCTCACCGGCATTCCGGAGGACAAACAGGCGGATCTCATCCCGGCGGGCTGGTTCGACGCGTGGGCGGAGGCAACCTGGGAAACCGATCCGAAGGCGAGGGAGAGCGGACAGTTACGCGCCCCCAATGGCGTGATTCAGGACGGGCGGGAGTACTGGGCCTCCGGCAAACCCTATTACGATCCCGCGAGCATTCGCGTGCCTACGCTGCTGATCAAGGCAGAGTGGGACCAGGACACGCCGGCCTACATGTCACAGGCGCTGCTGCCGCTGCTTAAGAACGCACCGGCGAAGCGCTACGTGGAAATCGGCGAGGGTACGCACACGGTGATCATGGAAAGGAACCGCATGCAGTTATTCCGGGAAGTGCAGTTGTTCCTGGATGAGTCTTCGCGCTGACGCAGATAAACGCGTTCAACTGAACTCGCGTGGCACGCAACGGTGTGATTGGCGCACGGCCGGATTCCATCTCGCTTGAACTTTCTCTTCTGCTTTTCCTTTGCTACCTTTGCGTCGAAAGCCTTTCACCTTATTGCGAAGCAGCCTTGGCGAGCCAGACGGTTTCGGCGACCTGGACGGTTTCCACCCTGCAATCGGAGAGCAGACCCAGGATGCTGCCTCCCACCGCGTCGATATCGTCCTCCGGGTAAAGCGGCCAGCGGTACCCGCAGGCCAGTGACGCGTCGAAAGGCGAACTGAGGTTGATGCGGACACTGCCGTCCGAATAGGAGGCGACGGTCGCATCCGGGTCGCCGACGCGCGCGCGAAATCGGCGCAGCGCCTTACCGAGAAACAACTGAAATTCCATTTCGCTGAGCGCGAAGCGGCCGGTTTCCAGCGCGCTCTGCAGGTTCATAGGCGGGCGCGGGATAGGCAGCAGCGACAGACCTTCCTGGCCGAGTTGCGCGGCCAGCGCCCGGGTGAACGGCAGCCCCCACGCGCCGATGTTGCCGGCGGTCTCGGTGAAGCCCGGTGCGTTTGCGGGCGCGATCGCCGCCCCGACCAGAAAGCGCAGGTGTACGCGCTCTTCGCCGGAGTCCACTTCGATGTCCTGCGGGGCAAGCTCCGGCGGCTGGAATGCTTTCTGGCCAGCTCCGCGGGCAAGGTGGTAAAGCGTGCTGGGTTTCACCGCCGCCAGTTTCTCGGCGGTGGTCAGCGCGTTGCCCAGTTCGAAGTTCTTCGAACGACCGAGCGCGCCGTGCTTTTCGAACAGCTTTTGCAACTCGCCGGCATCCGGCACGACCCCGGGCACCACCGCCAGGCCGCGCCCGCCGGTGAGGATCAACAACGGAATGGCGAACACCCGCATCACCAATGCGGCCTCGTCGCGTGCTTCCAGCGCCGACCCGAGTGCACGTGTGAGCCGCTCTCGCACCGGTCGGGAGGTCGCTTCCGCGAGGGCCTGCTCAATTCGGGCATCGTTACCCGCTTCCAACGCTTCTCGAAAGAGGCTCAGGAGCATTTTGCCGGCATCCTCTTGCTGCAACGCAGAACCCGCTTTTGCCGCACGTTCAGCTACCGCAACCAGCGAATTCGACGAGAACGGCGTGTAAGCCCGTGGATCAGGAAGGGTTTTCATCAGTGGCAATTTCGCTGACGGCCATTGTAACAACCGCCGCGGGTGGCCTTGCCGTGGCGCAGCGACGACCGTCCTTGACTCCGTATAATTTGCGACTAGAAAGAAAGAGGTGGCCGAAGGTGTAATAAGTGGAAACACGCCGACGGCTGCCTTCCTGAACGTTCAGATAATCCAGCTTTTAGAAGGGGGAGTCCCGTATGTGGTTAAGTGATGAAGAACGTAAACGTACCTCGACAGCCGACGATGCCGCGTTTCCATCGCCGGTGCCGACGCAGATTGTTTCCAACGGCGAATACAACCCGATGCCGCAGACGGAGAAGCAGCGTCAGGTGGAAGGTCGCATCAAAGAACTCGCCGATCAGTACGCAGCCAAGCTCAACATGGACCGGCGCCGCTTCCTCAAGACGGCTTCCGGCATGGCGACCGCATTCCTGGCCATGAACCAGGTCTTCGGTCCGATCTGGGACGTGTCCGAGGCGGAGGCCGCCGACATCGATATGGCGGATGCACGCGCCAAGGCGCTCAAAGGGCAGTTCATCTTTGACGACCAGACGCACTTCGTGCGCGACGATTTCGACAAGGAAGGCCTGCTGGGTCTGGGCAAATATGCGTCCGAGCACTGGAACCCGGACATGCTGAAGGACATTCCGCTGGTCCTGCAGCGCTACAAGTTCCAGAACTACCTTAAAGAGGTCTACCTGGACAGCGACACCAAGGTGGCGTTGCTCTCGGGGGCACCCTTCGACGATCCGGACTGGTGGCTGTTGAGCAACGACCAGATCATCCACGCGCGTGAAGCGATCAACAAGGTCGCGGGTTCGCGCCGCATGTTCGGGCACACGGTCATCACGCCCGGACAGGCAGGCTGGATGGACGAAGTCGATCGCGGTATCGCCGAGCTGAAGCCCGATTCATGGAAGTGCTATACGATCGGGGATCCGCTGTCGCCGACCACCAAAGGCACCGCATGGCGCCTGGACGACGAGGGCCTGGTCTATCCGTGGTACGAGAAGGCGATGAAGTCGGGCATCAGGACCATCTGTATTCACAAGGGCCTGCTGCCGCTCGACTACGAAACGTCCTGGCCCGGCGTGTGGAAGCACGCCACCGTGGACGACGTGCTCAAGGCCGCGAAAGATTGGCCGCAAATCAACTTCATCATCTATCACGGTGCGTTGAGAAATTTCCTCGAAGATCCGCAGTACGCGCTCGACAAGTTCGAAAAGACCGGCCGAATCGACTGGACCACCGACGTGTGCGAACTTGCCTCCAAGCACGGCTGCAAGAACGTCTACGCCGAACTGGGCACGACGTTCGCAACCTCTGCCGTGGCCAGCCCGCGTCTATCGGCGGCGATGGTCGGGCAACTGGTCAATCACATGGGCGCGGATCACGTGGTCTGGGGTTCGGACTCGGTGTGGTACGGCAGCCCGCAGTGGCAGATCGAAGCCATGCGCCGGCTGGAGGTACCGGACGACATCATGAAGAAACATGGCTGGAAGACCGCGCTCGGCGGTCCGGACAGCAAGGTCAAGCGTATGATCTTCGGCGAGAACTCGGCGCGGCTGTACAAATACAAGATCCAGGCCGAGTACCCCGCCCTCAGACACGACCAACTGGCCCTCATGAAGCAGGAGTACGAAGCCGAGGGCATCGAGCGCAACAACGTGGCCTATGGATTCGTAGGGAAGAAAACGGCTTAGAACGTCACGGCCGAACCCCGACGGGGAGCGCAAGCTCCCCGTTTTTTTGCCCGTTTGTCTTGCGGGGCTGCCACCGTGTTGCCGCTATGCACGCCTCCGAGCGGCAGGATAAGGCATGATTGCAAAAGCTAACTTGATTCAGACACGACGAAATCATGAATGACCCGGCGGCACAGTGCGCGCAGAAGCCCGGAATCTTCCGGCCGGTGATCGACCGCAACCGCTGCGAAGGCAAGCAAGACTGCGTCGCCGTGTGCCCGTATCAGGTTTTCAGCATGGGCATTGTTCCGCCCGAACTGCGGCGCGGCCTGACGCTGGTCGGAAAACTCAAGGGCTACGCGCACAAATGGCAGCAATCGTTTGCCTTGAATGCGGACACCTGCCATGCATGCGGTTTATGTGTGGCTGCCTGCCCGGAGAAAGCAATAACGCTCGGCCGCGAACCGGTGAACCACACACCGTAACCGCTCGTGACCCCTGCAACCCGTGCGGCGGGTTTGTAAGACCGCAACCTTTACAGCCAACGCAAAAAATAAAGGGTCAGGCATACACTTTATTGCCGGCCACGGGGCGGCTTACATTAGTAGCTGCGGCATCGGTGCCGTACACCGGGGAAATGGAAAAAGGCCGCCGCCCGGCCTCCTTACCGCTTGCATCGCGGTAGACAAGTTCACGCGTGTCGAAATCGAACTCCGGGTGATGGTGTTCGTCCCATTTGTCCAAAAAGTACATGTAAAAGGGAACAAACAGGCCTCTTGTCGGATTGCGATGATGGAGGGCAAACACGTATTCCGGAGTCTGCTTGATCTCGCATCCGCCATGACAGTACTGCACCCACACGTGGTCTCCTAACACGACAACTTTCCAGAACGGCTGGTGATCGTAGAATTTCAGCGTCACCTTCTTTCCGGTTCTGCGAAGCGCGCTCAGGTACGAAATGCTCGCTTCGACCTCTTCGCAAAAAGAGCCGAAGTCGGACCGTTCCGGCGGCATGGAATCGAGACGGAGCCGCGCGCCCCGGCTCGCGGGATTCAGCAGCATTACGCGAATTTCATATGCTGTCTGGAGCACCGTGCTGAATCGGCTGCTGTTGCGGGCAAAGGTATCGAAGCCGGTTACGGTCAATATACAGGCGTCCCGGCTGACCGGAAGACGTTTGAACAGAGCCTTCTCCTGCCAGCGCGAGAGCCAGTTGTAATTGCTCTTGGCGTAGGCCAGCGACGCAAGCTTTGCATTGGCAACATAGCGACGGTTGTTCCACGCGGTCTTCGCCAGGTTGAACAGCAGCACCAGCACTGATGCAAACGCGATTTCCGTCGTAAAGAGCAAGGTCGAGTCAGCCTCAACCCGCGGCCACCATTGATAAAGGATGAACTGCGCGACGACGGGCAGCATCAGGGCGATGCCGATCGCGAGCAGCGTGATAAGCCCATGCGAAATTATCAGGCTTAAACCCGATAAAGCATGGGTGTGTTTCCGCTCATGCATTTCTGTTCCCTCCATTAACCAGAGTGCGCGTCTTGCCTCTTCGATCCGTGGATTCCATTGCAAGTGACACAGCACGCATCCTGGCGTTCACGCCTGTACAGAATATTTCCGAATCGGCAAATTTGAAATACTCCGGACGGATTCCCGCGCGACGCTCAAATGTTGTTGGTTGGCGACACGATCGCCGAAGCCGCTGCAGGACATTTGCAGTGCTCTCCATCGGTCACTGTCGCCGGCGAACGACGCATTCTGTGCCACTCACCGCGGAGGACACGGAGCTAAGCGACGATCGAGGAAAACGTGCAGGAGTTAAAGCAGGCGTGGGACAGAAATGACCATCGATACGAGATTTCCCTCGAATGTTTCCTTACTCTTGCCCTTCCTTCGCGTCCTCCGTGTCCTCCGAGGTGAGTGCTATGATCTGAAGGACCCAAATAAAAAGCCGGGATGAGACCCGGCTTCTTGCATTGCACGGCGCAAATGATCGCGTCAGTTCCGCGGGTTCCAGTTCTTCGCCGTTTCCTTTGCCCTGGCGACCTGCTCCGGCGTCATTTTCTTTTCGAGCTTCTCGATCGCTTCCCTGGTGTAGAGGGAGTCGCGATGGGAAGTCTGGGGATTTGCCGCCGAGAGCGAAAGCCACATGTGCGCGGCCACTGGATCCTTTTCCACACCCTGGCCTTTCTCCGCCATGATCCCGACGTAGTATTGCGAGCGCGCGTCACCTTGCCGGGCGGCCTTCAGGAACCATTTCGCCGATTCATTCTGGTCGCGCGGAACGCCGAAGCCGTTGTGGTAGAACAACCCCAGGAAATATTGCGCTTCGGGCTTGCCCTGGTCGGCGAGCACCCTGAACTCGGCAAGCGCCGTGGCGTAATCGCCGGTGCCGTAGGCCTGCACCGCATCGTCGAAACCGGCGTGCGCCACCAGCGGCAGAAGCAGCGCGAGCGAAACAAACAGATGCTTCATCGGTCATCCTCGAACGAGTTGTTTGGGAGTCGGTCCGGAATTGTAACGCGCCGGCAGGACTGAAAACGCAGGAGATGTGGACCCGCGGGAACAGCGAAGGCAGGCCCGCGCCCGTTCGGGGCGAGAAGGGCGTGGCGCCAGGGCTGCCATCCAATTTGTTGCCGCGCTATAAGGGCGGCGGAGCTCGGAACGGAGCTCTCAAGGTAAGATGACTGTGCAGACGGGGCCCCTATTTTCATCACGGGTCCGTGCTCAACAAGGCGATCGGAATCGCCTTCTCGCATACACTTGGCGATTGAAACGCAGCCCCGGCAACCGCTGGAAATATTCTCCCTATCGGAGCAGACTGTAAAGGGGAATTTTTCAGGAATCGGCGATATGGCACCGTCGATAGTGGACCGTGCGCTGGCGCGCAGGTTCCGTGTCCGGAAAAATCAAGTTTCGATTTCTCCTCAGGAGCGGCGCGATGCTTCAGCTTCGACCGAATTGCGAGTGCTGCGACAAGGACCTGCCTCCGGATTCCACCGAGGCCATGATCTGTTCTTTCGAGTGCACGTTCTGCCGCGGCTGCGCGATCGGAGTGCTGCAGGGCATGTGCCCCAACTGCGGAGGCGAACTGGTCAGACGCCCGGTCCGCCCGCAGGGCAAGCTCGCCAGGAATCCAGCGTCCAGCGAACGGGTGCTGAAACCCGGCGGCTGCCGGCACGTAGCCTAGCGTTTGATGCACCGAGCCCGCCGCGCCCGCGGCCCGGCACGCGGTCGCTATCGTCCGCCGCTTCCGCCAGGATTTATGCTTTCACTCAATACTTTGTTACGCAGGTTTGGGGATTCACGGCGTCCGCCCAGAGAAGCCTACCGCGGCTGATCCCCGCCTATACTATAAGTTGAGGGTCCTGCACCCGGATCTCGATCGCCGTTTTCGAGGCCGGTGATGCCGGGATGCTCCGGACCCGGGTCTACGGCAATATCAAGGGACCGGGTCGCCTGCGCAAGGGAGCAGAACATGCAAACCAGGCCGTTCGCGTCAGCTTTTCCATTGGCGCCGTTGGGCGCTGCCGCGGCCGGATGAACTAAGACCGCGCGCCGGCACTCGATGTAGCCATGTCAGCGATCCTGACCCGCATTACCGGAGTTCCGTACATCGCCAAAGTCGGTGTTTTGGCGGTTTGTTACTTTGCAGCGGCAAAGGCGTCCCTGCTGTTCGCCATACCCCCAGGATACGCCACGGCTGTGTGGCCGCCGGCGGGTATCGCGCTCGCCGCGCTGCTGGTGCATGGCGTCCGGATATGGCCCGGGGTCTGGCTGGGCGCCATTCTGGCCAACTTTTCGGTCAATCAATCGCTGACTCTCGCAGCAGCCATCGCCACTGGCAACTCGCTTGAGGCGGTATGCGCGGCCGTTCTCGCCAACCGCCTCATCGAATCGCCGCTCGAATTCCGCCAGCCGCGTGTGGTGTTCCGTTTTGCACTGATCGCCGCGGCAAGCAGTCTGGTTGCAGCCACGTCCGGGGTAGGTGCTCTGTTCGCCTCCGGAAGCATGCCCGCTCGGAATTTTCTCGACAATTGGTACACCTGGTGGCAGGGCGACACCACTGCGATCATCGTCGTGACGCCTCTGCTGCTGGCATGGCTGCGCGAGCCGCCCCGCGAGGAGTCCCCGCGCCGTACCGAAGGCGCCGTGTTCGGTGGACTGCTGGTCCTTGCCTTCACCGCAGTGTTCGTTTTTGCGGGCTGGACCCGGCCCGGAATCGGGCATGCACTTCCCTTTCTGCTGATCCCGTTCATGGCGTGGGCAGGTTGCCGCTTCGACGAACGCATGGTGACCGCCGCAGTATTCGCGGTCACGATTCTGGCCATTGGGGGAACCGTAAATAACTTCGGTCCCTTTGCCTCTGCCGATCTGAACGAATCGCTGCTCTCTCTACAGGCTTTCACCAGCACCGTCGCCCTGATGAGCCTGGTCCTGTGCGCCCTTACGCGGGAGCGCGCCGGGGCCGCGGCGGCGCTGCAGCGATCACATGATCGCCTGGAGCTGGCGGTCAGCGAGCGCACTGCCGAGTTGGCGGAGAACAATCGCCAACTGGCCGGCGACGTCGCCGAGAGGGAGCGGCTCGCCCTCGTGCTGCAGCGCCGGGAGGCGCAGCTGGCGCAGGCGCAGGCGATCAGCCATACCGGATCCTGGACCTGGGACCTGAGGACGGATCGAGTTACCTGGTCCGACGAACTGTTTCGAATCTACGATCTGTCGCCGGAGCGGTTCAAGGGATCGTTTGAAGCTTATCTTTCGCACGTGCACCCTCAGGACCGCGAGCGTGTGCAGGAGGTCATTCGCAAGGCGCTCGCCGATCATCAACCCTGGGAACTGACCGAGCGGATCGTGCGGCGGGACGGCGCGATCCGGGTGCTCAGGTCCACCGGCAACGTGCTGACCGGCGAGGATGGCGTCGCGATTGTCATGCATGGCGTATGCGTTGACGCCACCGAACAGATCCGGCTGGAGCGCATCCAGGCGGTTCAAAACGGGATTGCCGGAGCGATGGTGCAGGAGCAGGAACCGGCGGATACACTGGTTGCTGCACTGCGTGTTATCTGCGTCACACTCGGTTGGGATATGGGCGCAATGTGGAAACTGGATCCCGGCCGCGGCGTGCTCTGCCACGCCCATTCCTGGCATCCGCCAGAAAAGGCTGCGTCCGATTTCGTCACGGCAAGCCGGCAAATGCTGTTCGAGCGTGGGCATGGCCTTCCCGGCCGCATCTGGGAACAGGAAAAGGCGGTCTGGATCGAAGACATCTTTGACGACTCGAACTTTCCGAGAGCCAGCTACGCGAGACAGTCAGGAATTCACGCCGCATTCGGATTCCCGTTGATTGCCGGCCGCCGGATCCTGGGAGTCATGGAGTTCTTCGGCACGCAGGCACAGAAACCCGACGCCGAACTGCTGGAAATGATAGCGGCAGTCGGCAATCAACTGGGCGAATACATCGTCCGCAAGGAGGCGCAGGCGCTGCTCGCGGAATCGGAGGAACGCTTCCGTCTGCTGGTCGAGAGAGTCAAGGACTACGCGATTCTCATGCTCGACCCCGAAGGGCGTATCGCCAGCTGGAATTCGGGAGCACAGCGCATCAAGGGCTACCGGACCGACGAGATCGTTGGCAAGCATTTTTCCTGCTTCTACCCGCCGGAAGACATTGCAAGTGGCCAGCCCGAGCGAGCGCTCGAGATCGCCCGGACGGCGGGCCGCTATGAAGCGGAGGGCTGGCGCGTTCGCAACGATGGATCCCGGTTCCTGGCCAACGTTGTCATCACACCGCTGCGCGCCGACGATGGAGGTCTGCGCGGCTATGCAAAGGTGACCCGCGACATCACGCCAAGCCGCCGTTGGGAGGATGCACTGAGGCACAGCGAGACGATGTTGCGCAGCGTGCTCGACACGCTTCCGGTGGGCGTCTGGGTTGTGGATCGCCACGGCACCATCGTTCAGGGCAATCCGGCCGGAAGAAAAATATGGGCGGGCGCGCGCTTTGTCGGCATCGAGGACTACGGTGACTACAAGGGATGGTGGGCGGGCACCGACCGGTTGATCCAGCCGCACGAATGGGCAGCCGCCAGGGCGATCGAACGCGGTGAGACGTCGATCAATGAACTCGTGGACATCGAGTGTTTTGACGGCAGCCGCAAGACCATCCTGAATTCGGCGGTCCCGTTGCGCGATTCCGCGGGCCACATCACCGGGGCCATCATCGTCAACGACGATGTCACCGCACGCAAGCAGGCGGAGGAAGCGGTGGCCGGCATTGCGGCGGGCGTTTCCGCAGCAACAGGAGCTGAATTCTTCCGGATGCTGGTGGAACAGGTGACCCAAGCGCTGGCTGTGGACGGTGCAGTCATCGGTGAATTAACCGGGAAGAAGGAAGGTGAGGCGCGCACCGTTGCCGCAATCATGGACGGTAAGTGGATCGAAGACGTCACTTACGACTGGCGCGGGAGTCCGTGCGCAATCGTACTCACCGAGAATACCGTCGTTCACTTCGACGACGCGCGGTCACGCTTCGCGAACACCCCTCTTCTGGACCGATTCTCCGCCGACAGCTATCTCGGCATTGGCCTCTGGGGCGCTGACGGGAGCGCGCTCGGAGTCATGATGGTGATCAACCGCAAGCCCTTGCGAAATTCGGAACTGGCGAAATCCATCCTGAGAATCGTCGCCTCGCGCGCGGCAGCGGAACTGGAGCGCAAGCGTAACGAAGAGACCATCCGCTCTCTTGCCGTCCGCCTGCAGGAAATGATCGAGGAGGAGCGCACCCGCATCGCCCGGGAGATCCATGACGAACTGGGCCAGGCGCTGACCGGGCTGAAAATGGATCTGTCATGGCTGTCGAAGTCGGTCGAGCGGCGTGACTCGAAGGTAACGGCGCAGATCAAGTCCATGTCGGAATTCATCGACTCGCTGATTCACAGCGTGCGGCGCATTTCCACCGATCTGCGCCCCGGAGAACTCGACGATCTGGGCCTGGTGGCAGCGATCGAGTCGCAGGCGCAGGATTTCGAAAGCCGCACCGGGATAAAATGCCGGTTGAGCCTGCCGGACGCGGATGTGCCGGTGGATCCCGGGATCGCAACCGCTGTATTCAGGATCTGTCAGGAGTTGCTGACCAATGTCGCGCGTCATTCCGGCGCCTCCAGGGTTAGCCTGGACCTCGAGCGCAATGACGCCTGGTTGAGCCTTGTGGTGCAGGACGATGGCCGCGGCATCCGCGCCGCCGAGGCGTCGAGCCGGAACGCCATCGGGCTGGCCGGGATTCGCGAGCGTGCAAAATTGTTCGGTGGCAGTGTGACTATCAAGGGAAAACCCGGAAAGGGCACGCTGGCGCGGGTACGCATTCCGATTGGCCGCCCTCAGGACTCCGCCAACGGTAACCACGATGTGGCCGCAGCCTAGACTTCGAGTGCACCAGGCCGACAACCCCCTGCTTCGCACCACTGACCGCAATGAAAGTACTTATTGCAGATGACCACGCGGTAGTCCGGCGGGGACTCAGACAGATTCTGGAGGCCGAGCCGGATCTGGAGGTGGCCGGTGAGGCAACCTCGGGCGCCGAGGTCATGGAGGCGCTACGCATGCAACGCTACGATGTGGCCGTGCTCGACATCACCATGCCGGGTCGCGGCGGGCTGGAGGTTCTTCACGATATCCGGCAGAACTTCCCCGAGCTGCGCGTCCTGATTCTGAGCATGCACCCGGAGAAACGCTACGCGTTGCGGGTGCTCAAGGCCGGCGCGGCCGGCTACCTCACCAAGGAAAGCGCCGCCGACGAATTGATCACGGCACTGCGCAAGGTAGCGGCTGGTGGCAAATATGTCAGTCCGACACTCGCGGAACGACTGGCGGACGAAATTGGCGTCGGAATCGACCAACCCCCGCACGAGCGGCTGTCGGATCGCGAGCACCAGATCCTGTGCATGATCGCCAGCGGCATGACCGTCACCGGCATAGCTTCGGAACTGCACCTGGGCGCAAATACCGTGAGCACCTATCGGACGAGATTGTTGGGAAAACTCAAGCTGGCCAATAACGCCGAAATCACGCACTACGCCATCCGCAACCGGCTGGTGGACTGACGCCGACCAGCTGTACGCCCGGTTCGTGTAGATCAAACCCTGACATCCGTCCGGGCTGCCGTACTACAGAAAAATCACTGTTTCAACGATTTCCCCCGTGCCTGGCCGGAGCTATTCTGTAAGCGCTACATTCTGCGGAGCCATGCCTGCCGGACCTCGAAGCATGAAGGTGGTAATAGTCGACGATTCAGCGCTGCTACGGCAGCGTCTGGCGGCCATGATCTCCGGGCTGTCCGGGGTCGAAATCGCCGGTGAAGCAAAGAGTGTGGCACAGGCGCTGGAGCTGATCCGGCGCTGCCATCCGGAAGCGGTGGTCCTCGACATTCGCCTGAAGGACGGCAACGGCTTCGACGTGTTGCGGCAGATCAAGCGCGAGCCCGCGGCGCCGGTAGTGATCATGCTGACCAGCTTTCCGAGCACGAAGGCACGGCAGACCTGCCAGGCGCTGGGCGGTGATTTTTTCTTCGACAAGGCCACGGAGTTCGAGAGGGCGATTGAGGTGCTGACCGACCTGGAGGTTGCGCGACGCACATCGAAACCGGCCGAATTCAACAAGCTTGCCGGAACCGGGTGCTGATCGACGAAAAATTCGTAAACAGCAGCTCATTATAGAAAGCGGACATTACTTTAGGGAGAACGGTGTGTCATGGCGGAAGAACTATGAAGCAGGTTCTGCCGTCCGAAAGTGCAGCTTTTCCGGCGAGATGGCGGGTGTCATTCCCCTCTCTGGCTTTCCGCAACTGACTCAGAGCGGCCACCGACTGGTTCGCGTTCCTCCCCTCGCGACAGCCGGATTTTGCAGGACGCACTTACCGACGTCAGTTCTGCCAGCGAACCGCCATCTCGTTTTTTCTTCCCCGTCGCGGCGGACCTCCCGGCCGCCGCAGACCAGCCTGGCGTGAGAGTCTTTTGCCGGCGACCGCGTCATCCCGTTACTCCCTTTTCGTCTTCACTGCCCGAGCATGAAGAAGGAATTGCGCAGACTTGCGTCCGATTCAAGCCGCGAAACCGCCGATGCCGCGGCTGACGCCTTTCCCACAGCCTCTGGCAAAGAGATCAGGATCCTAGTTGTCGAGGACGTGATCTTCGACTTCGAACTTTCCGTCCGGGAACTGGAGAAAGCCGGGGTTGCGTGCGCGGTTCGTAGAGTGGACACCCGGGAAGGCCTTCTTCGGGAGCTCACAGACTTCGAGCCCGATGTGATTCTCTCCGATTTCGCCCTGCCTTCGTTCGACGGCCTGTCGGTTCTGATGATCGTCCGCGAGCTGCGTCCCGACGTACCATGCATATTCGTTTCCGGCACGATAGGTGAAGACCAGCTCATAGAGCTGCTCAGGTATGGCGCAGCCGATTATGTGCTGAAGAACAACCTGGAACGGATCCCGCCCGCCGTTCTTCGCGCTGTTCAGGAACGCAGCGAACGTGCAGCTCGACGGCAAGCCGAGCAAGCCCTCAGGGAGAGCGAGGCACTCCTCGGTTCGGTCTTCGACAACATTCCCAGCATGCTGTACATAAAGGATGCAAAGGACCTGCGATTTGTCCGCTTCAATCGCACGGGTGAGGAGTTGCTGGGACATTCGGAGAAAGACCTGCTGGGAAAGAACGATTACGAGCTTTACCCGAGGGAGCAGGCCGATTTCTCTATCGCCCAGGATCGGGAAACCCTGGCAAGCGGCCAGCGAGTCCACACATCGGAAGAGAGGATCCGGGTCAAAGATGGAAGCGAGAGGATACTTCTGACCAAGAAGCTGTCCATTCCGGACGAGCAGGGTAATCCGCGTTACCTGCTCGGTATTTCCGAGGACATCACCGAGCGCAAGCAGGCTGAGCAGCAAATTCGGGACAGCGAGGCCAAGTACCGCGGACTGATCGAACAGGCTTCCGATGGCATATTCGTCGGCGACGCGGAAGGCAATCTTCTCCTGGCAAATTCCCGGTGGTGCGAGCTTCTGGGATACGCCAGGAATGAGGTGACAGGAATCAACGCGAGGGGCACTTATCTCGAAGCAGAAAAGGAAATCCACGCCAGGCATCTGGAGCAGGTTCGTGCGGGACAGACTCTTCGTTACGAGCGCATCGTGCAGCGCAGGGATGGAAGCACTTTCCCTGCCGAGATCAGCCTCAAGATGCTCGACAACGGACTCATCCAGGGCATCTTTCACGACATCACCACTCGCCGTGTGCAGGAGCAGAAGATCGCGCGGCTGAGCCGCATCCAGGCCGTATTGAGCGGCATCAACTCGGCTATCGTGCGCATTCGGGATCGCCAGACACTATTCGACGAAGTCTGCCGGCTGTCCATCGAGCACGGCGGTTTCACCCTGGCGTGGATCAGGATGACGACCCCCGACTCGCAGGGCGGAAGGCCGATCGCGTGGCGTTGCGCGAACGATAGCTTTCTGGATCTGATTCCCCTTTCCGTCGAGACCGACGCCGGCCGCGCCCACGCGGAGCGCGTCATGTCGGAAAAGAGGGCGGCAGTCTATAACGATCTCACGCAAGCCGGCGATTTCCCCTTCGCCGGAGAGGCTTTGCAGGCCGGCGCCCTGTCCCTGGCGAAGCTGCCCCTGGTGGTGTCGGGCAAACCCGTTGGAATCTTCGCACTGTATGCAAACGAAGCCGGTGTCTTCGACGATGGGGAAATGAAGTTGCTGAACGAACTCGTCGGCGACGTGTCGTTCGGGTTGGAATTCATCGCGAAAGAGGAACAGGTGAATTATCTCGCCTACTACGATGCGCTCACCAGATTGCCGAACCGCACGCTTCTGCACGACCGCCTCGGCCAGTACTGCACGCGGCGCAGCGCGGGCACCGTCTGGCAGCGGTCATGTTGATCGACCTGGAGCGCTTTCACGTCATCAACGACACGCTGGGCAGAAGCGCCGCCGATGACGTGCTCAGGGAAATCGCCAGCCGCCTGAAAGTGCAAATCCGGGCCGAGGACACGGTCGCGCGCGTCGGGGCGGATTGTTTTGCAATCGCGTTGTCGGATGCGAGCAGCACGGCCGAAGTCGCGCACGCCGTGCATGAACGTGTCTTCGCCTTCCTGAAACAGCCGCCCGTCAGGATCGGCGAGCAGGACCTGCGGCCTTCGGCCAAGTTCGGGGTGGCAGTCTTTCCTTCCGACGGGTCGACCGCAGAGGCGCTCTATTCGAATGCGGAGGCAGCGCTGAAAAATGCCAAGGCGAGCGGCGAGCGATTCCTGTTCTACGCCCCGGAGATGAACGCGCGAGTAGCCGAATCGCTTACCCTGGAAAACAAGTTGCGCAGTGCGCTCGATCGGGGTCAATTCGTACTTTACTACCAACCCAAGGTCAGCCTCCGCGAGCGTAAAGTGGTCGGCCTCGAAGCGTTGATCCGCTGGAACGACCCCGAACTCGGACTCGTGCCCCCGGCCAGGTTCATCCCGTTCATGGAGGAAACCGGCCTGATCCTGGATGCCGGACGCTGGGCCTTGTCGCAGGTCGCGCACGACTGCCGGCTATGGCTGGCGAATGGGGTCAAACTGCCGCGCGTGGCGGTAAACGTTTCCCCCATTCAGCTGCGCCAGAAGAACTTCGTCGATATCGTGATCGAGGCGGTGGAAGCGACACAACAAGCCGGCTCCATGCTCGATCTCGAAATTACGGAGAGCGTAATCATGGAGAACGTCGAAGCGATCATTAAGAAATTGCAGACGATACGCGAACTCGGCGTGGAAATCGCAGTGGACGATTTCGGTACGGGATATTCCTCGCTCGCCTATGTGGCAAAGCTGCCGATTCACGATCTCAAGATCGACCGCAGCTTCGTAGTCGGAATGACCACGAGCCCGGATAGCCTCGCGATCGTCACGTCGGTGATTTCCCTGGCGCATTCGCTGAGGCTGAACGTGGTCGCGGAGGGCGTGGAAACCGAGGAGCAGGCGGCACTGCTCCTGAAGCTGGGCTGCGACGAGATGCAGGGTTACCTGTTCAGCCCCCCGGTGCCGTCGGACAGGATCCCCGAATTTCTTTCCCGGAAGAAGACCGCCGCTATCCGCCCGGCCCGCCACCGTTCACGAAGATCACCTGTCCAGTGACGTAGCTCGCGCCGGTGGCGAGAAAAGCCACCATGGCCGCGATCTCCTGTGGCTCGCCGGCGCGGCGCAACGGAATCGAATCGAGAAACGCCTGCGTGCGATCCGGCCCCATCTTGGTGAAGAACTCCTCCAGCATCTCGGTGCGAATCGGGCCCGGCGCCACCGCGTTGACGCGGATTCCCCTGGGTCCCTCCTCCTTGGCAAGGACGCGGGTAAGCGCTTCCAGTCCCGCCTTCGACACGGTGTAGGCGCCCAAACCAGCGGGCAGGCGCTGAGTCACGTTGGAGGAAATGTTGATGATGTGGCCGCGGCGCTGCTCGCGCATGTGCGGCAGCACCGCGCGAATGAGATGAAACGGCGCGGATAGATTCACCGCCAGCACCCGCTCCCACTGCTGGGCGTCGGTGTCGGCAATGCTCACGTTCGGCAGAGCGATGCCGGCATTGTTCACCAGAACGTCCACACCTCCGAACGCGTCCAGTGTCGCCCTGACCAGCGCTTTGGCATCCTCGGTGCGGGTCACGTCGGTTCGCACCGCGATGGCGTGGCCGCCTGCCGCGTGAATGCGCGCGGCCAAGGCATCGGCCTCGGTGCCTCGCTCCCGGTATCCGATGGCGACCCTGAAACCCGCCTTCGCGAGCGCTTCGGCGATCGCCCGGCCGATGCCGCGCGAGCCGCCTGTTACGATTGCCGAGCGTGATTCTGCTGTCATCGCAGTTCCCCTTTCATGGTTCGGTTCAACCAGCCACTCCGCTGTACCCGCGAAAATGGTTTTCCGGTTTACGGTTCTTGGCCCGTTCGAGCTTGGCCCGTAGGATAGTTCTACAATATCTCCGCAAGCTCCGAGTAACGCAAGCAGGGTGGAGCGGTTAATGAGTACTCCATTCCGCGACACGGCAGGACCTACCGTTCTGCATTGGCCGCCGCGGCAGTGGCGGGAGGCAAAGGCGCATGGTCGGAACGTATGACCGCTTGCTGGTAGTCCTTTCAGTCTTAGTTGCGATCGTCGCCTCCTGTGTCGCCCTGGATCTCGTCTCGCGGGTCGTGGCGTCGCGGGCACGCATTGCTGCACGCCTTTGGATGGCTGGCGGCGCTGTCTCGATGGGAATCGGCATCTGGTCGATGCATTTCATCGGCATGCTGGCCTTCCGCTTGCCGATTCCGATGTCCTATGACGTTCCGATCACTCTGCTTTCGCTGGTGATTGCGGTATTAGCGTCGGGGTTCGCGCTTTACCTCGTGAGCCGGGGTCAGTTGACGCTACTCGGACTAGGGGGCGGCGGCGTGCTGATGGGCATCGGTATTTGCTCGATGCACTATGCCGGCATGGCGGCGATGCAGATGGCCCCGCCGATCCGCTATCAGCCACTTCTGCTGGGTCTGTCGGTCCTGATCGCCATCGTTGCCTCGATGATCGCTTTGTGGAGCGCCTTTGAGTTCCGCTTTGAAACAATACTCACTGCGTTCTGGAAGAAGATAGGTGGCGCGCTGGTCATGGGAATTGCGATTTCGGGAATGCACTATACCGGCATGGCGGCGGCCATCTTTGCTCCGGACAGCGTCTGCACCGTGAATCCGCAGAACATCAACAATACCTGGCTCGCCGGTGAGCTTGGCGGATTTGCCCTGCTCTTCCAGGCGGCGGTTTTGCTTATCTCGACGTTCGACGCGTTCGTTGCCGACCTGTCCGCGAAGCATGCGGAGAACCTGAAAAGGCTGAACGCAGAACTCGAGACACGGGTCGCGGAACGCACGACCGAACTAAGCCGAACCAACCAGTTTCTCATGGAGCAGATTGCCGAGCGCAAGGCGATGGACGAGCGCATCAGGGAGAGCGAAGCGCGGCTTCAGGCATTCATAAACAACAGTCCCTCCGCCATCTTCATCAAGGACCTGGCGGGCCGCTATGTATTCGTCAACAAGCAATTCACGCACTTGTTCGGGCTGGACCTGGAAGGCATTCTCTTTCATAGCGACACCGAGATATTTCCGCCCGGTGAGGCAGCCCAGTTCCAGGCCAACGACGCCCGCGCCCTCGAGTCGCGCGCTGCGATCGAGGTCGAAGAAGTCGCTCACTACACCAACGGTCTGCACACCAGCATAGTGTGCAAATTTCCCCTTTTTGACAGCAGCGGACGGGTCACCGCCCTTGGAGGTATCGTCACCGACATTACCGAACGCAAGCGCGCGGAGCAGGAGCTATTGACAAGCCGTGCGCTGCTCGATGAGGCACAAAAGCTTTCGCATCTCGGGTCCTGGCAATGGGAGCTGGCGAACGGGCGGGTGATCTGGTCCGATGAGCTGTACCGAATCCTGGGAGTGGATCCGCAAAGTTACCGACCATCCTTCGAAGGCACCATTGACTCGGTGCATCCGGACGACCGGGCCGGCGTGGAACGCGCCATCCGCACCGCATCGGAGTCGGGAAAAACATTCACGCTGGAACATCGCATCGTGCGGCCTGACGGCGCGGTGCGCCATCTTCGCAGTGTCGGGGAGCTCATAATGGATGCGGCAGGCCGGCCGGAGAAGATACTGGTTTCCGTTCTCGACATCACGGAATAGAAGTACATAGAGACGCAATCTGTCACAGCCTGATCACGCTCGACTGAACCGGTTCGCGTTCCTCCCTTCGCGACAGCCGGATTCTGCAGGACGCACTTACCGACGTCAGTTCTGCCAGCGAACCGCCATCTCGTTTTTTGTTCTGTTTCACGAAGTGTCATCGGGCTCGATACACCTGTTTTGCATTGCAACACACGGTACCGCTCGGCCGCGTTCGACGACGCGGCAACGCGCATTTTCTCGTTCTTGCCGCTAGATAGTCCATATTCCTATTGAGCGTATTCCCCCTCGGATCATTCGGAGGAAAAATCGTTACGAGGGTTCGGGCCAGGGTGTCGCCCTGTGGCGGCCTTGCCCAAGTTGAGTTGGAGGGCTGGATCGTGAAATCCCGACCCTGCACTGCAGTTCCACCTTCTGAGCGAAGAGTATTCGTCTTCGTCGCTCAATCATCCCCGTTGAAGGTGGGTGATCAGGTGGTCCATTCCTCACTACTTTGCTGCAACTCCGGCGGATCCTTCAATCATGAAAACGGATTTTGACAAACTGCTGCTCGACGAGTCTCCCGACGCCATCATCACCACATCGCCGGATGGCAACGTGACGTACTGGTCCAAAGGCGCGCAGGCCATGTTCGGATACACCAGTGCGGACACGGTCGGCCGCTCTATTGAAGAACTCATCCTGCCGCCGGACCGTCTGGCGGAAGAGCGCCGCATCCTCAAGGAAGCGCTGGAATCCGGATACTCCACCTACGAATCCATCCGCCGCAGGAAAGACGGCTCCCTGCTCTATGTGGACATCTCCAGCAAGTCCATCCGGGACGGGAAAGGAATGTTGAACTGGTTCTTTCCATCAAGAAGGACATCACCCACCTGAAGGTGTTACGCGATGCCAAGCTGGTCGAAGCCCGTTTCCGCGACCTGCTGGAATCGATGCCCGACGGAATCGTGATGGTCAACGCTTCCGGCCATATCGTGCTGGTCAGCACGCAGGCCGAAAGGCTGTTCGGCTACGAGCGCGGGGAATTGCGCGGTAAGGCAATCGAGGTGTTGCTGCCCAGACGTTTTCACGGCGCCCATGTCGGACACCGTTCCGCATACGTTGCACAGCCCCGGGTGCGCACAATGGGAGCGGGTCTCGAGCTCTTTGGACAGCGCAAGGACGGCACCGAATTCCCGGTGGAAATCAGCCTGAGCCCGATAGTGACCGAGGAGGGAACTTTGGTCATGAGCGCAATTCGCGACATTACCTTGCGCAAGAAAGCCGAGCAGAAATTCAGGGGCCTGCTCGAATCCGCGCCTGACGCGATCATCATCATGAACCGCGAAGGCGACATTGTGCTGATCAATTCGCAGACCGAGAAGCTCTTTGGCTGCGAGCTCTGGACAGCGGGCGGGTTCAAGCCCCCGCGCGTCGCGGTGAACGTCTCCCCGCTTCAGCTCCGGCAGAAGGATTTCGTCGCCTCCGTGGCCGAGGCGGCAAGGCAGACCGGGGAGGCCGGCGCCATGCTCGATCTCGAGATCACCGAGAGCGTGATCATGGAAAACGTCGAGGCGATCAT
>JACXTT010001804.1_pt1 | contig 35107 bp, 21 predicted proteins | sample 9270951 | NCBI WGS metagenome assembly JACXTT01 (sample SAMN15532306, study PRJNA645909) | rock metagenome | isolation source: weathered quartz diorite | place: Puerto Rico | collected 2017-06-21 | reverse complement strand
CGGCATTGGCTGCAACATCGGCCGCCAGCGCCAGCGCCGCCGCTGCCGCCTCGGCCACCGCCGCCTTTGTCGGCGCCGCGGTCGCCGACATGCAAGCCATGCTGACCGACGGCAGCCGCCACGCCCACACCTTGCCGGGCCTGGCCGATACCTTTATCCGCCTGGCCGACGACGCCGCCGCATTGTCGTCAGCGGTGGCCGCCTCGCCCGACCAGGCAGCGTGCGCTGTGCTGGCCGCCTGGTGCGAGAAACTGGCCGTGCAGTGCCGCGCCGCCCGTGACGACCTGTTCGAACTGGCGCCGTGGATGAAAGCGGCCCAGGAATATGTCGTCGATTCCAGCCTGACCCGCATTCCCACCTTGCGCGAACTGGCCGCCTTCACCCTCAACGCCGGCACCGTGACCGACCTGGCGCCCGCCGAGCGTTCGCGCCAGCACGCCTTGACGCAAATGGTCGCCGAGGGCAGCGCCGCCGCCCAGCGCCGCATGATCGAGATTGCCGAACTGGCCGCCCGTTCGCGCGCCTTCGCCCAGATGGAATTCGGCTTCCTGTACAACACCACCACCAACCTGATGGCGATCGGCTACAACGTCTCCGACCGCCGCCTCGACGCCAGCTGCTACGATTTGCTGGCATCCGAAGCGCGCCTTGCCAGCTTCGTCGGCATCGCCCAGGGCCAGTTCCCGCAGGAGCACTGGTTCGCCCTGGGCCGCCAGCTGTGCATCGTCGGCGGCGAGCAGTTGCTGCTGTCGTGGAGCGGCTCGATGTTCGAGTACCTGATGCCGCTGCTGGTCATGCCGACCTTCGAGGACACCCTGCTCGACCAGACCTACCGGGCCATCATCAAGACCCAGGTCGAGTACGGCCGCCAGCGCGGCACGCCGTGGGGCATCTCCGAGTCCGGCTACAACACCGTCGACGCCAATCTGAACTATCAGTACCGCGCCTTCGGCGTGCCGGGCACCGGCATGAAGCGGGGCCTGGGCGACGATCTGGTCATCGCGCCATACGCCACCATGATGGGATTGATGGTGGACGCGGAAGCTGCCACCGACAACCTGCAGAGAATGGCCGCACTGGGCTTCATGGGCAACTACGGCTTTTACGAGGCGATCGACTACACCACCGCGCGCCTGCCGCGCGGCCAGGATTTTGCCGTCGTCCGCTCCTTCATGGCGCACCACCAGGGCATGGGTTTCCTGTCGCTGTCCTACCACTTGCACGACCGTCCGATGCAGAAGCGTTTCGACGCCGATCCGCTGTTCCAGGCCACCATGCTGGTGCTGCAGGAGCGGGTGCCGAAAGCGGGCGCCTTCCAGTCGCACACCGCCGACCTGGCCGCGGTGCGCGCGCCGAGCACCGAGTCGTCGATGCCGATGCGGATCATCGGCCAGGCCAGTACGCCCCAGCCGGAAGTGCAGCTGTTGTCGAACGGCCGCTATCACGTGATGATCACCTCGTCCGGCGGCAGCTACAGCCGCTGGAAGGATCTGGCGGTCACCCGCTGGCGCGAAGACGCGACCACCGACAACTGGGGCAATTTCTGCTACGTGCGCGACGTGGACAGCGGCGCGTTCTGGTCGACCACGTATCAGCCGACCCTAGTCGAACCGAAGAAATACGAAGTCATTTTCTCGGAAGGGCGCGCCGAATTCCGCCGCCAGGACCGCGGCATGGAGCTGTACACGGAAATCGTCGTCTCGCCCGAGGACGACATCGAACTGCGCCGCACCCGCCTCACCAACCGGTCCTCGGTACGCCGCACCATCGAGGTGACCAGCTATGCCGAAGTGGTGATGGCGCCGGCCGCCGCCGACAACGCCCACCCGGCCTTCTCGAAACTGTTCGTGCAGACCGAGATCCTGAAAAACGAAAACGCGATTCTGTGCACGCGCCGGCCGCGATCGAAGGGCGAGCACATGCCTTTCCTGCTCAATCTGATGACGGTGCATGACGGCGTGCTGCTCGACGCCAGTTTCGAAACCAGCCGCGCCGAATTCATCGGCCGCGCCAACAACACGGTGGCCCCGCGCGCCATGCTGGAAGACGCGCCGCTGGGCGGTTCGGAAGGCTCGGTGCTCGATCCGATTGCCGCCATCCGCTACAAGCTCACGCTCGAACCCGACCAGACCGTGGTGCTCGACGTCGTCACCGGCATGACCGAAACGCGCGAGGCCGCCCTGCACCTGATCGACAAGTACCAGGACCGCCACCTGGCCGACCGCGTGTTCGAACTGGCTTGGACCCACAGCCAGGTGGTGCTGCGCCAGTTGAATGCCACCGAATCGGACGCCCAGCTGTACAGCCGCCTGGCCAGTTCCGTCATCTATCCGAACGCCAGCCTGCGCGCCGATCCGTCGGTCCTGATCCGCAATCACCGCGGCCAGTCCGGCTTGTGGGCGTACGCCATCTCGGGCGACCTGCCGATCGTCCTCATGCAGATCAACGATCCGGCCAACATCGACCTGGCCCGCCAGATGGTGCAGGCACACGCCTACTGGCGACTGAAAGGTTTGGTCGTCGACCTGGTGATCTGGTACGAAGACCAGTCGGGCTACCGCCAGGCCCTGCACGACCAGATCATGGGCCTGATCGCTTCGGGCATCGATGCCCAGGCGATCGATCGTCCGGGCGGCATTTTCGTGCGCCTGCTCGACCAGATCTCCAACGAGGACCGGGTGCTGATGCAGTCGGTGGCGCGCGCCATTCTCACCGACGGCAAGGGGACCCTGGCCGACCAGATCAAGCGGGTGGCGCCGGGCTTCCCGAAACTGCCGCCCGGCGTGTTCGATGCCGACAGCGCGCCATATCAACTGCGCCCCGCGGCGGCTGCCTTGCTGCACGCCGCCAAGCCGGCCCTGATCCTGTCGAACGGCACCGGCGGCTTCACCGCCGACGGCCGCGAATACGTCATCCACACCGACGCCGACACCCGCACGCCGGCGCCATGGTGCAACGTGCTGGCCAACCCGAGCTTCGGCTCGGTGGTGTCGGAATCGGGCCAGGCCTATACCTGGAGCGAGAACGCCCACGAATTCCGCCTGACTCCATGGGATAACGATCCGGTGGCGGACAGCAGCGGCGAAGCGTTTTATATACGCGACGAGTTCACCGGTGAATACTGGTCGCCGACCGCCTTGCCGGTCCACGGCCCTGGCAGTTTTACGACACGCCACGGCTTCGGCTACAGCATTTTCGAACACGACCGCGAAGCGATTCACTCGACCTTGACCACCTTCGTCGCCCTCGACGCGCCCATCAAATACTCGGTGATCAAACTGAGGAACGACAGCACCGTGCCCCGCAAATTGTCGGTCACCGGCTACGTCGAATGGGTGCTGGGCGACTTGCGCTCGAAGTCGAGCATGCACGTGGTGACGGAGCAGGATCCGCAATCGGGCGCGCTGTTTGCCCGCAATGCCTACAACACGGAGTTCTCGGGCCGGGTCGGCTTCTTCCAGGTGGAGGCGCAAAGCCGCACGTTCACCGCCGACCGCAACGAGTTCCTCGGTCGTAACCGCAACCTCGCCAATCCCGCCGCCATGCTGCGCGCGCGCCTGTCCGGCAAACTGGGCGCGGCGCTCGATCCCTGCGCCGCCATCCAGGTGCAGATCGAACTGCAGCCGGGCCAGGAACGCGAACTGGTGTTCATGCTCGGTGTGGGCGGACGGCGCAATGCCGACGCCAGCGGCATGGTGCAGAAGTATCTTGGCAGCGTGGCGGCTGCCGCCGCTTTCGAGGCCGTGCGCGCCCATTGGGAAGCGACCCTGGGCGCCGTGCGTATCGAGACGCCCGAGCCGCAACTGGACGTCATCGCCAACGGCTGGCTGATGTATCAGACCATCGCCTGCCGCATGTGGGCGCGCAGCGGCTACTACCAGTCGGGTGGGGCGTTCGGCTTCCGCGACCAGCTGCAGGATGCCATGGCGATGATCCACACCCAGCCGCACATCCTGCGCGAGCACCTGCTGCTGTGCGCCGCCCACCAGTTCGTGGAGGGCGACGTGCAGCACTGGTGGCACCCGCCAACCGACCGCGGTGTGCGCACCCACTGCTCGGACGACTACCTGTGGCTGCCGCTGGCCGCGCACCGCTACGTCTCCACCACGGGCGACACCGGCGTGCTCGATCTGCAGGCGCCCTTCCTCGAGGGCCGCATGCTGGCCCCCGAAGAGGAATCGTATTACGACATGATGGGCCACACCCACCAGACCGCCAGCCTGTACGAACACTGCGTGCGGGCGATCCGCCACGGCCTGCGCTTCGGCGAACACGGCCTGCCGCTGATCGGCACCTGCGACTGGAACGACGGCATGGACCGCGTCGGCAACGAGGGTAAAGGCGAGTCGGTCTGGCTGGCCTGGTTCCTGTACGACGTGCTGACCAAGTTCGCCGTCGTCGCCGATCTGCGCGGCGACAGCGTGTTTGCCGAGAGCTGCCGCGCCGAAGCGAAAACCCTGGCGGCGAATGTGGAAAAACACGCCTGGGACGGCAAGTGGTACCGCCGCGCGTATTTCGACGACGGCACCCCGCTCGGTTCGCACACCAACGACGAGTGCCAGATCGACTCGATCTCGCAAAGCTGGGGCGTGCTGTCCGGCGCCGCCGATCCGGAACGTCTCACCAGCGCCATGCACGAAGTCGACCAGAGACTGGTGCGGCGCGACTTCGGCCTGGTGCAACTGCTCGATCCGCCGTTCGACAAGGGCGTGCTCAATCCCGGCTACATCCGTGGCTACGTGCCGGGCGTGCGCGAGAACGGCGGCCAGTACACCCACGCCGCCATCTGGACCGCGATGGCCTTCGCCAAGATGGGAGATACCGATAAAGCCTGGGAACTGCTACGCATGATCAACCCGGTGCAGCATGGCAGCACCGCGGAAGGGGCGGCGCTGTACAAGGTCGAGCCGTACGTTGTGACGGCCGATGTGTATGCGGTTTCGCCGCACGTGGGCCGCGGCGGCTGGAGCTGGTACACGGGATCGTCGGGCTGGATGTACCGCCTGATCATCGAGTCCTTGCTGGGGCTGGATCTCAAAGTGGACAAGCTGACCTTGTCGCCGCACCTGCCGGCCGGGTGGGAGGGTTTTACCATGCACTATCAATACCGGACGGCCAGCTATGCGATCGCGGTGACGACGGCTTCGTCGGCGTCGCTGACGGTCGATGGCGCACTCATCAACGGGAATGTTATTCCGCTGGTGGACGATGGGCGCAAGCATGAGGTGACGCTGGTGGTCGCTTTATAAAAGCTGAGGACAGGCTCGCAGAGCCTGTCCTCCCTGCTACAGACGTCCGCAGTATCGGGGACAGGCCCTGCGGGCCTGTCCCCAGCTTTATAAAGCCTGAATCCGTTCTTGCCAACAAATTAACCAATATCAATCTTCCGATAACAAAACACCATCTCCGCATCAACTTGTCGAATTGCCAAGTGAGGATCATGAAACTTCGATCCCCATCCCAGCGAGACAAGCATGCGCCTCCTTTCCGCCCTGTTGCTCAGCGTGGCTGCCATCAGCGCCCACGCCACCGACCACAACGAACTCGAAGCGACCCTGCTGGCCCCGTATCGCGGCGTAGCAGGCGGTGAAGCGCGTACCTTTCGGATCGTCCTCGACCACCCCGAACTGGACACCCCGCTCACCGTGAGCTGGCGCTTCGACCTCGCCGCGCAGGATGGCCGCATCCTCAAAACCTGGCGCGGCGCGCAGTTGCTGTCCGGCCCTCCCGTGACCATCGACGTCGCCTGGGACGGCAAGTTCGACGCCACGCCCGCCGCGGCCGGCACCTACCGCGCCGTCCTGACCGCCGACGACATCGTTCAAAGCTGGGACATCGCCGTCGGTCCCATCGCCGCGCCGAAAACGCTCGCGCCTTTATCGCTGGCTCCGTCTCCCTGGCGCATCCTGCTCGGTAACTTGCACAGCCAGACCGGCCACAGCGACGGCGGCGGAGACCTGGCCAGCTGCCACGGCGCCCAGCAGCCGCAAAGTTCCATGCTGGGACCGAAGGAAGCCTTCGATTACGCCGACCGCCACGGCCTCGATTTCCTGGTCGCTTCGGAGCACAGCCACATGTACGACGGCTCGGCGGGCACCAATGCCAACGCTGATCCGGCCAGCGCCCACGGTTTGTACCAGGCCGGCCTGGCGCAAGCGCGCGACTACAACGCCAGCCACCCGGATTTCCTCGGCATCTACGCCACCGAGTGGGGCGTCATCGACCACGGCGGCCACCTGAACATTTTCAATTCGCCCAGTTTATTGGGCTGGGAAAAAAACGGCGCCGGCGCTTTGCTCGCCGACGTCGCCACCGTAAAAAACGATTACGCCGCCCTGTACTCCCTGATGAATAAAAACGGCTGGATCGGCCAGTTCAACCACCCGTCTTCAAGCGGACAGTTCCTGGTCGATGGCAAGCCGCTCGGCTACACGGCCGACGGCGACGCCGCCATGGTGCTGTGCGAAGTGGTCAATTCCAACGCCTTTTCCACCAGCGAACTGGAAAACGAAACGCGCCGCAGCATCTATGAAAACGCCTGCAACCAGGCGCTCGAAGCGGGTTTTCATGTCGCTTTCAGCAGCGACCAGGACAACCACTGCGCCAACTGGGGCATGTCGTATACCAACCGCACCGGCGTGCTGCTGCGCGCCGGCGAAACGCTTACGCCGACCGCCTTTCTGGATGCCTTGCGCGCGCGCCGTGTGTTTGCCACCATGGACAAGAGCTCGCAGCTGATCATGACGGCCAACGGCCGCATGATGGGCGAGCGCTTCAGCAACAGCGGACCCTTGCAGGTGCTGGCGTATTTTTCCAGCAGCGCCGGCAAGAGTGTCGCCAGGATGGCGTTTTATGAAGGCGTCCCGGGCCGCAACGGGGCGGTGAGCGAGCTGTCGGCAAGCGCCGACGTCACCATCACGCCGACCATCGGCGAGCATTTTTATTACGCCAAGGCGACCCAGACCGACGGCAATATCCTCTGGTCGGCGCCGGTGTGGGTGACGCAAACGGCGGCTAAAAAGCGTGATTTTTGAGACATTTGGCCGTATTTTGTCCAGATATTGACATTTTCATCATTTATGCCACAGGGATGGGCCGCACACGAATGATGTAATAGTTTTCTCGTAGGACACAGTGGCATGATCGCTGCTCGACAATTCATCGTCGCATTTCATCCACCCTACGAGGACTCTCATGCGCCGTGCCATCCCTGTGAAGCTGCTGCCCCGATTTGCCATCCTGCTCGCCCTCAGTGCCGCCACTTGTGGCATTGCGCTGGCCTCGGAAACCGACCACCGCGAATTCGACGCCACCCTGCACGCGCCCTATCTGGGTAAAGGCGCCAAGGAAGCGCGCACCTTCCTGCTGCACTTCGACTATCCGCACGTGGCGGCGGCGCAGGATGTGATCTGGCGGCTCGAACTGGTGGCGCCGAACGGCGATGTGGTGCAGCGCTGGACCGGCCTCGAAGCCCTGATCGGCAAGCCGCTCGACGTGCAGGTACGCTGGGCCGGCCGCGACGACCCGAGAACGGTCCGCGACGGCATCTACACGGCGCGCCTCAAAGCCGTCGCCCAGGATGCCGGCATCAAGGGCAAATTGAGCGACGCTCAGGCCGACGGCATCCTGGCCGCCGGCGCTGAAGAGATGGTCGAGCAGGAATGGGAGTTCGCCGTCGGCCCGGTCGATCCGCCGCTGCTGCCCGCCTTCAAGGCACTGCCGGCGCCCTCGTTGAAGAATGCGACGGCCGCCAGGACGGCGGACAGCGCGCAAGTGAACAGCATGGCGGCGGCGCCGGCCTCGCTGCCTTACACCGTCTACTTCGGCAACCTGCACAGCCAGACCAACCACAGCGACGGCGGCGGCGCGCTGGCCTCCTGCACCGGTGCGCAAAATCCGCAAAGCGCCGCCTTCAGCCCGACCGATGCCTACAACTACGCGATGGGCAAGGGCCTCGACATCCTGATGACGTCCGAGCACAACCACATGTACGACGGCTCCGACAACACGAATACTGCGGCCGATCCGGCGGTGGCGAAGGCACTGTACCAGTCCGGCTTGACGATGGCGGCCAACTTCAATGCGGCGCACCCGAATTTTCTGGCCGTATATGGCCTCGAGTGGGGCGTCATCAGCAACGGCGGCCACATGAACATTTTCAATTCGCCCGAGCTGCTGGGATGGGAGTACAACGCCAGCGGCCAGCTGATCGCCGATACCCTCACCGCCAAGAACGACTACGCCGCCCTGTACACCCTGATGCGCCAGCGCGGCTGGATCGGCCAGTTCAACCACCCGTCCACCTCCGGCCAGTTCCTCGTCAACAGCGTCCCGCTGGGCTACACCGCCGACGGCGACGCCGCCATGGCCATGTGCGAAGTATTGAATACCTCGGCCTTCTCCACCAACACCACCGAGACCGAGACCAGCAACAGCTCCTACGAGGGCGCCTGCAAGAAGGCCCTCGAAGCCGGCTTCCACGTGGCGTTTACGACCGACCAGGACAACCATTGCGCCAACTGGGGCGCCTCCTACACCAACCGCACCGGCGTGTTGATCCCCAACGGCACCGCGCTGTCGCAAGCCAGTTTTATCGCGGCGCTCAAGGCCAGGCGCGTGTTCGCCACCATGGACAAGGGCTCGCAGCTGGTGCTGACGGCAAACGGCCACATCATGGGCGAGCGCTTCACCAACAGCGGTTCCCTGAACCTGGTGGCCAACTACGCCAGCGGCGGCGGCAAGACGGCGTCCAGCGTGATTTTTTATGAGGGCGTCCCGGGCCGCAACGGCACCGTCACCCAGCTGTCGACCACCGCCAACACCACCATCACCCCGGCCATCGGCGAACATTTTTATTATGCCAAGGTGACCCAGTCGGACGGTAACATCCTGTGGTCGGCGCCGGTGTGGGTGACCCAGTCGAACAGCAGCGACACGGTGGCGCCGACGGTGTCGGCCAGCGAGGCCGGCACCAGCGGCACCATCACCTTGTCGGCGTCCGCCAGCGACAATGTCGGCGTCACCGCCGTCGAGTTTTATGTCGATGGCGCGCTGAAGGGCAGCAGCGCCGCGGCGCCATACAGCGCGTCGCTCGATTCGACGACCCTGGCCAACGGCAGCCATTCGCTGGTCGCCAAGGCCTACGATGCAGCCGGCAACGTCGGTACCTCGTCGAGCGTCGCCTTCAGCGTCAGCAACGGCAGCACCGACAGCACCGCACCGACGGTGACGGCCAGCGAATCGGGCAGCAGCGGCACCATCACCTTGTCGGCCACCGCCAGCGACAACGTCGGCGTCGCCAAGGTCGAGTTCTACGTCGACGGCGTATTAAAAGGGACGGACACGGCCACGCCATTCACCATGACGCTGTCATCGTCGACCTTGACCAACGGCAGCCACAGCCTGGTGGCCAAGGCGTACGACGCCGCCGGCAACGTCGGCACCTCCAGCACCGTCAGCTTCTCGGTGAATAATGCGGCCACTCAGCTGGTAGTCAACGGCGGTTTCGAATCGGGTACCGGTTCATGGACCGCGTCGTCGGGCGTGATTACCTCGGACGCCAGCCAGGCCGCTCACGCCGGTACGTGGAAAGCCTGGATGAACGGCTACGGCGCCGCCCACACCGACACCATGTACCAGCAACTGACCCTGCCATCGACCGGCACCACCTTCAATCTGAGCTTCTGGCTGCGCGTCGATTCGGCCGAGACCACCACCACCAACGCCTACGACACCCTGAAGGTACAAGTGCGTAACAGCAGCGGCACGGTGCTGGCCACGCTGGCGACCTATTCGAACCTGAACAAGGGCACCACCTTCGTGCAGAAATCCTTCGACCTGTCGGCCTACAAAGGACAGACCGTGCGGATTTACTTCGAAGGCATCGAAGGCTCGACGGTGGCGACGTCCTTCATCGTCGACGATGTCAGTGTAACCGTGCAATAAAAAGGGAGGCACGGGCTGCGTGTCCGTGCCTTTTTTCTGCCACTCATTTCATCCGAACACGCGTTTAGATAACGCGCAGCATCTCGACTGGCCTGTATCAAACGATTGCCCGGTTTTGCTTGTGGTGCTGCCATCTCCTTTCGTACGCTCGACTACAAGGCCGAGCCGACGGACCCGTGTCCGTCGACGCGACGCCGCATGCCGCCGTGGCGCCCGCCACGCCATTCACCGTCGACAGGAGCGCCACCATGAAGGCCACCGCAAGGACCGAGTTCCGCACCGCATTGATTCCCGTTTTGATTCCCGTATTGATCGCCAGCCTGATGTCCGATGCCGCCGCCGGCAACCGCCGCCCGCCCGGCCCGCGCGATGTCGATCCCCAGTACCTGACCCAGATGGGTACCCACGAACTGCCCTTGCGCTACAACGCCCCCGCCGGACCGAACGCCGCTGCCCGCTTCGCCTATTGGACCAACCTGGCGTGGGCCGTCAATGCGTACGATCACACGCCGCCGATGACGCCCGGTGTCGAGCGCGATGCCGAGCAGCTGGGGCCTACCCGGTCGAGCCGCGCGCTGGCCATCATCCACCTGGCGATCTTCGATGCCGTCAATGCCATTTGCCGCCGCTATCCTTCCTACAGCGGTGTGCTGCCGGCGTTTGCCGACAGCTCGAAAGACGCCGCCATCGCCCAGGCCGCGCACGACACTCTGGTGTCGCTGTATCCCCACCAGGCGCCGCGTATCGACGCCTGGCTGGCCGCCGACCTGGCACGCCTGCCGGCAGGGCGAGCCAAACTCAATGGCATCGATATCGGCGGCCGCGCCGCCGCCGCCATCCTGGCCCTGCGCGCCAGCGATGGCTTGTACGAGAACGAGCCGGTGGTCGGCGTCGATTACACGGTCAGCAATGCCCCCGGCCAGTGGCGCCCCGATCCCGTCAGCCGCATTCCCATCGCGCTGGGCGCCTACTGGAACAATCTGCGTCCCTTCGTGTTGTCGTCGCTCACGCCGCTGCGCGCGCCGCCGCCGCCGCCCTTGAACAGCGAGGCCTACACCCGCGCTTTCAATGAAGTCAAACAGCTGGGCGGCGACGGCGTGCACACGCCGACCATTCGCACTGCCGATCAAACGCAAATCGGCATTTATTGGAGCTACGACGGCTGCGCCTGGGTCGGTACGCCGCCGCGCCTGTACAGCCAGATCGCCTTGCAGCTGGCCTTGAAACGCACCGGCGATCCGCTCGAACTGGCGCGCACGCTGGCGCTGGTCAACGTGGCGATCGCCGACGTCACCATGACCGTATGGGACACCAAGTATGTCTACGATTTCTGGCGTCCCGTCACCGCCGTGCGCGAAGCCAGTCCGGGCAGCGGCCCCACCGGGCTGGGCGACGGCAACCCGGCCACCCTGGGCGACCCCAACTGGAGCCCGCTCGGCTCGCCCGCCAGCAATCTGATCGGCCCGAACTTCACCCCGCCGTTCCCGTCCTACACCTCCGGCCACGCGGGCCTGGGCAGCGCCATGTTCCAGGTGATGCGCCGCCTCTACGGCGACAAGGTGTCGTTCACCTTCGTTTCCGATGAACTGAACGGCATCACCCGCGACAACCAGGGCCGAGTGCGCCCGCTGGCCCCGCGCTCCTACACTTCGCTGTCGCAGGCCGAGGAGGAGAACGGCCAGAGCCGCATCTACATCGGCGTGCATTGGGCCTTCGACAAGACCCAGGGCTTCGCCACCGGCCGCAAGGTGGGCGATTACGTGGTCGATCACGGGCTGGTACGGCCGTCGAATTGAATGCCGTGTGCGTGCGTCGGCGTACATTCGCCGGCGCCGCCAGCGCGTACGCTGGCGGCATGTGTGGACGCTTCGACCAGAACGACATCGACCGCCTGATCCGCAATTTCGAATGGGCGCAAGAGCTATTCAACAGGAGCCAGGCGGAGGGCCGGTACAACGTCGCCCCCGGCAGTTACCGGCCGCTGCTGCACATGCACGACCAGGCCATATTCATGGACGACGTCCATTGGGGCTACCGCTCGGCCTGGGCCGAGGCCTCCGGCAAGCTGCCGGTGGCGATCAACACGCGGCTGGAAAAAATCGGCAACCGTTATTGGATCGCACTGCTGCGCCGCGGCCGCGCGGTGGTGCCCGCCGCCGGCTGGTACGAGTGGACGGGAGAAAAGGGCAGCAAGCAGCCCTGGCATATCCACCGCGCCGACGGCGAGCCGCTGTTCATGGCCGCGCTGGCGCATTTCGGCGCGCCCGCCGAACATCCCGCCGCCAACGGTTTTACCATCGTCACCGCCGATGCCGAAGGGGGCCTGCTGGACGTGCACGACCGCCGCCCGGTGGTGCTGGCCGGGCGCGACGTGCCGCGCTGGCTCGATCCCGCCGCCTCCGCCGAACAGGCGGAACAACTGCTGCGTTCCATGGCGCTGGACCCCGAATGCTTCAGCTGGCACATGGTCGAACGCGCCCTGGGCAATGTGCGCAACGACGGCCCCCGCGCGACGCGGCCGATCCATTACACGGCCTGATGTATTGACGTTCGGCCCACGCTTCTCAGGCTGCGCCTTTCAATGCTATTCTGCTGGCGCTCCCCGCGTGCCGTATGCGCGCCGCATCACGTCCCCGACCAGTCACAAGGAATCCACCGTGCCATCGTTGAACCGTCTCGCCGCAGCGCTGCTGCTTGCCTCATCCGCCACCGCCGTTGTCGCCCAGACCGCGCCCGCCGCTGCCCCTGCCACCGCCGCCGCCGAAGCGCCCGCCTTCAATCTCGAAGCCGATGTGCTGCGCTCGATGAAAACCTTCGACGTGCCGGGCATGGCGATCGCCATCGTCAAGGACGGCAAAGTCATCGCCACGCGCGGCTTCGGCGTGCGCAAGCTGGGAGAGAAGGCGCCGGTCGATGCGCAAACCCTGTTCGAAGTCGCTTCCAACTCCAAGGCATTTACGGCGGTGGCCTTGGCCATGCTGGTCGACGAGGGCAAGATCGCCTGGGACGATCCGGTGACCAAGCACCTGCCGGACTTCCAGATGTTCGACGCCTACGTCACCCACGAAATGACGGTGCGCGACCTGCTGACCCACCGCAGCGGCCTGGGACTGGGCGCCGGCGATCTGCTGTGGTGGCCGACCACGACGTTCACGTCCGACGAGATCATCGAAAAGCTGAGATATATCCGTCCGGCGACGAGCTTTCGTAACAGCTACGCCTACGACAACCTGCTGTACATCGCCGCCGGCAAGATCATCGCCAGCAAATCCGGCAAGAGCTGGGGCGAGACGGTGCATGAGCGTATTCTCAAACCGGTCGGCATGAACATGACCACCACCAGCCTGGCCGAGAGCGCGAAGGTGGTCAACCAGTCGAACGCCCACGCAAAAATCGACGACAAGATCGCCGCCGTCAAATCCATGCCGGTGCCGAACGGCGCCGGCGCGGTGGGCATCAACACCAACGCCGAAGACATCGCCCGCTGGATGATGGTGCTGCTCGATGCCGGCAAACTCCCGAACGCCGGCAAGGACGCCCAGGGTAAGGAGATCCGCCTGTTCAGCGAAGCACGCAGCCGCGACATGTGGAGTGCGCAGACACCGATCCGCATCGCCGAGCCAAAACCGGCGCTGGCCGCCACAAAACCGAATTTCCGGGCCTACGGCCTGGGTTTCGAGCTGAAGGACTACAAGGGCATGAAGATCGCCACCCACGGCGGCGCCTTGCAGGGCTTTTATTCGCAGGTGACGCTGGTGCCGGAAGCGAAACTGGGCATCGCCATATTTACCAACGCCGAAAGCAGCCCGGCCATGTCCTCGCTGCAGTACCGCATCCTCGACCAATACCTGAACGTCGCCCCGACCGACTGGATCGGCCGCTTCGCCGCCGTCACCAGGGAGGCCCACGACAAGGAACTGGCGCGCGTCAAAAAGGAAGCCGGCCAGCGCGTCGGCAAATCGCAGCCTTCTCTGCCGCTGGCGGCGTATGACGGCGATTATGTCGATGCCTGGTATGGCAAGGTGTCGATCAAGGCCGAGGGCAATAAGCACATCCTCAGCTTCTCGCGCACCCCTGACCTCTCCGGCCCCCTCGAACACTTCCAGCACGACACCTTCATCGTCCGCTGGAAAGAGCGAAATTTCAACGCCGACGCCTACGTCACCTTTTCGCTGAATCCCGACGGCAGCATCGAGCGCATCAAGATGGCGCCGGTGTCGACCGAAACGGATTTCAGTTTCGATTTCGCCGATTTGAATCTGGTGCCGGTAAAAATCAAAAAAGCCGAGTGATCGGCAGCATCGGGGACTGGCGCCGCAGGTGCCTGTCCCCATTCTGAAACTGCGACCGCCGTTTGACTTGATGGTGCGTCAAAAAAGGGGACAGGCATCGTCGCGCTAAAGCGCTTGTGCCAGTCCCCGATGCTGAAGGAGACACGATGCCCCAAGCTGTTAAAACCACTGCCCCGCAAATTATCGGCCTGATCGGCGGCATGAGCTGGAAAAGCTCCGCCGAATACTACCGCCTGATCAACGAAGGCGCGCGCGACCAACTCGGCGGCTTGCACTCTGCACGCTGCCTGCTGTGGTCCTTCGACTTCGCCGACATCGAACTCCTGCAGCGCACCGACCGCTGGGAGGAAGCCGCCGCCCTGATGGTCGACGCGGCGCAGCGCCTGGAACGGGCCGGCGCCGATTTTATCGTCATCGCCACCAACACCATGCACACCGCCGCGCCGCAGATCGAAGCTGCCGTCAAACTGCCGCTGCTGCACATCGCCGATCCCACCGCCGAGCGCATCAAGGCGGCCGGTTTGCGCCGCGTGGGCCTGCTGGGTACGGCTTTTACGATGGAACAGGATTTTTACAAGGGGCGCCTGGTCGACAAGCACGGCCTGGAAGTGCTGGTGCCGGACGCCGCCGACCGCGCCACGGTGCACCGCATTATTTATGAAGAGCTGGTGCGGGGGGAGATCGTCGCCGCGTCGTGCGAGGCTTACCGGCAGGTGATTGCCCGCCTGATCGCGCGCGGTGCCGAGGCGATCATCCTGGGGTGCACGGAAATCATGTTGCTGGTGGGGGAGGCGGACAGCGCGGTGCCGCTGTTTGACACCACGGGACTGCACGCGCAGGCGGCAGTCGAGCGATCCCTCGGTTCGCTCGATGCCGATGGCCGATCCATCAGCGCTTGAGCTTCATCCCGCAGTGCGCATCCAACTTGAAGCGACTGCTGCCCAATTTCAGACCCGCTGCTTCAACTTGTACGGCGCCGACAAAAGGTTTGCTTTGCCAGCTTACTTTGCACGATTTGAAATCCACTAGCGACATGCGCCGAACGGCGCCGGAATAAGTCGTCACGTACAGGCGGCCCGTCTGCGACGCGAAAATCGGCAATTCGATGATGCCGATATCGACGGAACATGTACCGCTCACCAATGGACCCTGCCAGGCGGCGGGCTGCGCGGCATCGTCCGCAGCGCCCAGCGCGACCTCGCCGACGCCGGGCACCGACAAACGTTCACCGTTGGGCGTCAGTGCTCGAAGCGTGCAGATTGCGGCTCCCACATTGCTCGTCCCGGCCACGAGCGCGATTGCAAATATTGCAGACCTCATTTTGCCGCTCATAATTTGTACCCATAGTATTTGACGAGGGCGAGATCGGCGTGACTCCAGCGCCAATTGACCCCGCTGCGCTTGCGGCCTACAGCGCCCAGTTGGCCCCGGTGGCAAATAGCCGTTGCCGATTGAAGCAGGGGGACTGGCACAAGCGCAGCGAAGATGCCTGTCCCGCTGTTTGATTCGAGTACAGAATATGGGCTTAAGTTGCAAGCTGCGTGAAAATGGACAGGCACCTTTGGCGCCAGTCCCCCTGCTGCGCAAGCCTACTTCGACTTGCCGTTCCAAACCTCCATCAAATCCGCCGACCCCTGCTGACGAATCCCGTTATCCGTCAAAATCGCCTCGGTCGATTCCAGCATCGCCTTGCGTGGCAAGACCATGGTTTCTCCCGAGCGCTGGTCGAAGTGGATGACGATCAGCTCGTCCTTCAGATCGCGCAGCAAGGCCACCAGGTGTTTCAGGCTTTTCACCGGCACCTTGTTGATCGAGTAAATGACGGAGCCAAAACGGTTGTTGTAGCCGGTGACCAGCTTATGGGGAAAGAAGGGCGAGGTGACGATCACCAGTTCTTCGCGCTGGGCGTCCGGTTCCTCGCCGCGGCGGGTGATCAAGGGGCTGGCATTGTAGGCCAGCGACTGCACCACGCCCGCGTTGCTCGCCACGCCGCTGAGGAATTCGGCGGTGGCGCGCGAGAATACGATGGGGCCATAAATAAAATACGAGGGATAGCCGCCTCCCAGGTCGCTGATCAGGAGCTTGCGCGCGCGCGACACCGGCAGCTGGATATTCACCGGCTGGCCGCCCCGCACCACCGTCAGCGCTACCTTGCCGTCCTTGGCCAGCTGCTGCACGCGGTACTGAAACCGCACACGCAAATTTGGACTGAGCTTGACCATGCCCTGGTTGTCGATGGCGTCGTTGCCGATCTTGGTGATGACGTCCCACTCCTTCAAGGGGTACGACGGATCGCTCGAGTACGGCCGGTGCACCACCACCCCCTCGACCGCCTTGTCGAGCTTCAGATAACTGCGCAGGGCGGGATTTTCCAGGGTCTGGATGTCGTCGAACATGCCGACCTTGCCGTCGTACTTGCCGTCCTTGGCATCGCGCAGGAACAGTTCGACTTCCTCGTTCGGGATAATGTAGCCGATGTTTTGCGCGCCGTTGGCGCCGGCGAAGGCCAGGCCCACCATTTTGTCGCCGGCGATCACGGGGCCGCCGCTGTTGCCGGGATTGATGGCGGCGTCGATCTGGATGCGCAGACCCGAGCTGCCGAAGTTATACGGCACGAATTCGATGCGCGAGACGATGCCCTTGGTGATCGACAGCGAGCTGCCGCCGGTCGGATAACCGTACGCGAATACCGCCTCGCGCACGTCCGGCAGCAGGCTGGCGCGCTTGACGGGAGGATGGGTGTCGAAGAACGATTCGTCGTCGAGTTTGAGGATGGCCAGGTCGATGCCGCGGCCGATCGCCACCACCGTCGCCGGCATCTTGTCGCCCGACTGGCTGGCCTGGATCTGCACCTGGCTGGCGTAGCCCACCACGTGGGCATTGGTCAAAATGCGTTTGCCTTCTATAACCACGCCGGATCCCGTCACTTCCTGCGGCGCGGCCTTGCTCCAGGGCCGGCTCGGGTCCGGCCCGCGCAGGGTCGAAAACACCTTGACGACGGCATTTTCGATATTCGGTGCGATCGGCGCCGCCACTTCGCTGGCGGTGGCGGTGGGGGCCGGCGTCGGCACGACCGCGGCCGACGGCACCGGCGGCGAGAGCGGCAAGGCAGGCGTGGAAATCTGGGCGGTGGCGGCAAGGCTGGCGCCGGCCATGATCAAAGCAGCTGCAAAACGAAGCATGGTTGAAGTCTCTCGGAGAATACTGGCGCCACATGGCGGCAGCAGCAAATATACACGTTCGGTAGCACAAACAAGGCCCCGGTCCTGAAGATGGAACTCAAGAGCGCAGCCGCATCTGCGACATCACCGCCTGGTTGCGCCCCTGGTCCTTGGCGCGGTACATGGCCTGGTCGGCCAGTCCGAGAATTTGCGCGGCGCTGGTGGTGGCGGTGGGCGTCAGCGACACCACGCCGATACTCACCGTCAGCACCGACAGCGGCGAGGCCTGGTGCGGCAGCTGCATCGCCTCGACGGCGGCGCGGATGGTTTCGGCCAGCGCCGCCGCGCGCTCGGCATCGCAGTCGGCGGCGATCAAGGTGAACTCTTCGCCGCCGTAGCGCGCCGCCAGGTCGCTGGCGCGGCGCGCGTGCGATTGCAGCAGCGCCGCCACCCGCTGCAGGCAATCGTCGCCCTGCTGGTGGCCATAGAAGTCGTTGTACGCTTTAAAAAAGTCGACATCGATCATCAACAGGGCCAACGGGGTACTGGCGCGGGTGGCGCGCTGCAGTTCGCGCTCGAGCACCTCGTCGAAGCGGCGGCGGTTGGCGATGCTGGTGAGCGCATCGGTCATCGACAGCGCCGCCAGCTGGTCGTTGGCGGCGGCCAGGTCGCGGGTGCGTTCGCCGACCCGTTCCTCGAGCTGCTCCTGGTGGCGCGTCAGGCTGGCCGCCATGTTGTTGAATTGCTGCGCCAGGATGGTCAGCTCGTCGTTGCCCTGCGGCGCCACCGGCCGCACCTGGCCGGTACCCGCGCCGGCGCCGGCACCGGCCACACTGGCGCGCATGCTCTCGACCAGTTCCGCCAGCGGGTTGGATATCGAGCGTGCCAGCAGCACCGACAACAGCACCGACAGGGCCATCCCGGCCAGGCCGATCAACACGCTGGTGGCCAGCATCGCGCGCGCCTCGGTGGTCAGGCGGCTCTGCGGAATCGAACCGATCACGAACCAGCTGGTGTCGGCGATGCGGGCGTAGGCGGTCAGCCGCGCATCGTGGCCGAGAAAGCCGCTGCGATGGTTGCCGCCGACGCTGCGCCGCAGCTCGTCGGTCAGGGTGCGCGGCAGTGTGGCGACGGCGGCGTCTCCCATCGTTTCGACGCTGCGCACCAGCACCCGGCCGCTGTCGGCGTCGACGATGGCCACCTCGTTGTTGCGGCCCAGATCGACGTCCTCGAAGATGGCGGCGAAGTGCGACGGCCGCACGCCGAGGAACAGGTGGCCGATCAGGCGGTTGTTCGATTTGCTGTGGATGGCGCGCAGCAGCACCATGCTGGGCTGGCCGCCGCTGTTGCCGTAGGCCGACCACCAGGGGCGGCCCAGCAGCTTGGGTGAACGTTCGACGAATTGCACCACGCCGCGGCTGAGGCTGGAAAACACCTGGGTGTCGATGATGCGGTTGTCGCGGTCGAGCAGGTATTTTTGATTGACGAAGCCGAACGAGCCGTAACGTTCGAGCAGGGTGCGCATCAGCACCCGCCGCGCCGCCGTCATCGCCGCTTCGTCGCCGCCGGCGTATTCGGCAAGGGCTGCCTGCACGGGATCGGACAGCACCAGTGCCTCGCTGTCCGATTCCAGCTTGGCCATTTCGACGCCGACGTTCTTCGCCACCTGCTTGACCACTTCGGTCGACAGCACCCGCGTACGTTCGGCGATCGCCGCCGTCGAATCGGCATACCAGATCGACCCCGACACCAGCAGCGGCATCAGCGCCAGCAGCACGAAGGCAAGCAGCAGGCGGCGCCGGATGCCGATCTGGCGCAGCAGGTGCAGGGACAAGTAATCGGCGAAGCGCTTCATGGTGTCCCGGGCCGCCTATTTATTGTTACTGCGCGCTTCATCGCGGATCGACGCTTCCAGCTTTTGCGCCGCCTGGCGCGGCGTCAGTTTATTCGACAGCACATCCTGGATCAGCTGGTGCAGCAGGTCGATGGAATTCGCCGGCAGCATCGAGTAATACGGGCTGCCCGTCACCGGTGCGCGCTCGACCTGCGCCAGGTAAGCGAGGATCGCCGGATCGCCCTCCTGCGCGCCTTTGTCGGCGGCAAACGGCGCGATGTTCTGGCGCTTCTTTTGCTGGATGGCGAAGCCGGCGCCGGTGAGGTATTCGAGAAAGCGCATGGCGGCTGCCTTGTTGGCCGTCTCGCCGACGGCAAACCCCGTCTCGCTGCCGATCACCGGCACACTGGCGGAGCCGTGCGCATTCCAGGGCGGCACGAACACGCCCGTCTCGAAGTTGCGCGGGTGCATCAGGCTGCCCGCCGCCCAGGTGCCCTGGAAGGCCATCGCCGTCTTGCTGTCGACGAAAGCGTTGATGCCATCGTCGTACCCCGAGTGCATCAGGTTGGGCTGGGTGTAGCCGCGCTGCGCGATCGTCTGGATCTTGCCGAAGATGTCGGCGCCGGCGGCGCTGTCGAGCACCAGGGTGCCGTCGGCGATGCGCGCTTTCCAGTCGGGCGCCGCCGGCACGATATTGTTGGCAAAGCCGGAGCTGAAGGCGCCGTTGGCGATCAGATTCGGAAAGCCGCCGCTCAAGTACAGCGGCGTGTAGCCGGCCTTCTTGAGCTTCTCGCAATCGCTCAAAAACTCGTTGAAGTCGGCCGGCGCGCGGCTGATGCCGGCCTGGCGGAACATGCTCTTGTTGTAGTAAATGAGTGTGGCGGCGACGCCGCCGGAGATGCCGAAGCGCTTGCCGTTCGGTGACATCCAGTCGGCTTTCAAGCCGGGACGCAGGCGCTGCCAGGCCGCGCTGTCGCCGACGTCGGCCAGCACGCCCTGATCGGCCAGTTCGGCCGCATAGGCGTTCGGGTTTACCGACATCAGGTCGGGCAGGTTGCGCGAGGCGACCTTGGGCTTGAGATTTTCTTCGACCGAATTACCGATCATGAACTGGACGTCGACCTTGATGTCCGGATTGAGACGGGTGAACTCCGCTGCCACCCGCTGCATTTCGTCGGGCCAGTCGGGCGCCCAGACCATGGCGGTAATGGTGACCGGCACCGCTGTCGACGAAGCGGCGGCACCGGGTGCGGCCGCGTCGGGGGCGGACGGCTGCGCCGGCTTGCATGCGCCGAGGGCGCATGCCATGACGACGGCGAATCCCTGCGCTATGCGCCGGGACGACATGGCCTTGACGACGAAAACTGCCTTCACTACTCACCACCTTGCATGCTATTCGACCAACTTAGTTTCCTAGAATAGCACTAATTAGCTACCGAATTGCCGAAAAACAAGAGAATGTGAGTGAAGGGCGTCCACTGTTGTGTTGACGCCCGTATGTTGTCCGTTTGCCGCCCGGGACGGCGAAAACCGTCCCGGTTTTCACGCAAATGTAACCTGTTACTGCTTGACGAACTTGAGCGTCATGCGGTCGCTTTCGCCGATGGCCAGGTAGTCGCTGCGTTTGACGTCCTTGTTGGCCAGCACCGGCGGCAGCGCCCACACGCCGTTCGGGTGATCGGCCTTGTCTTTCGGGTTGGCGTTGATCTCGGACTTGGCCACCAGTTTGAAACCGGCCGCTTCCACCGTCTTGATCACCCACGCTTCGTGCAGGTAGCCGGTCGACGCGGTCGCGTCCTGCGCCATCGCCGGCTGCAGGCGGTGGTCGACGATGCCGAACACGCCGCCCGGTTTCAGCACCGTGTGCACCGTCTTGAGAACCTCGTTGAGTTTTTCGGGACCGAGTTCCACCCAGTTGTGCAGATTGCGGAAGGTCAGCACCATGTCGGCGCTGCCGGCCGGCGCGATCGCGTATTTGACGGGCGGCTCGAAAATCCCCAGGCGCACCTTGCTGTAGATGGGGTTGGAGTTGACCTTGTTACGGAACTGCATGCCACCCTTCTTGCCCTCGACGACTTCCTCGCTGGCGCCGATCAACACACCGTTGTCGCGCAGGTAGGGCGCCAGGATCTCCGTGTACCAGCCGCCCGATGGCGTCAATTCCACCACCGTCATGGTCGGCTTGATGCCGAAAAAGCTCAGCGTTTCATACGGATGGCGGGCGCCGTCGCGGGCGACGTTGGCCGGCGTGCGGGTCGGTGCCGCGATGGCCGTTTTGAGGGCGACGTCGTCGGCGGCTTGCACGGCGCCGCACAGTCCCGCGGCCAGCATGGCGGCCAGGATGAATTGTTTCATGGTGTCTCCGGTGAGGGTATCGAGAGGGCGCGTTCGCCCGCACGGGGATGATGGGTCAAGCGAGGTATGAGGTCAAGTGAAGCATGCAGAAGGGGGGACTGGCACGCGCGCGGCGGCGTATGCCTTTGCATGCTACGTCGAGTGCGCGGTGCCTGTCCCCATTTTGACTTTGCCTCCGCGCCAAGATGGGGACAGGCACCGCGCACTCGAGTTATCAGGTTATGGCGGCAGCTGCGGCGCGCGTGCCAGTCCCCGTGCTAAAAACGCCGCAGGCCACATCGTGCACCGCCGCGCGCGTGTTTGCCGTCCCCATTTTGACTTTGCCTCGGCGCCAAGATGGGGACAGGCACCGCGCACTCGAGTTCTCTGGTTATGGCGGCAGCTACGGCGCGCGTGCCAGTCCCCGTGCTAAAAACGCCGCAGGCCACATCGTGCACCGCCGCGCGCGTGTTTGCTTCAGGTCCCCCTTTTGCCTAAGCCTGGTCCTGCATCCACTCCTTCAACCCCTCCACCCATTTCTTTGCCGGCAGATTCATGCTTCTTTTAATGGCGCCGGCCCGTTCGAACAGCACGCTGAAATCGATCTGCGGCGCGCGTTTGAACGCCACCACGATGATGTTGGCATCGCTCACCTCGGGCAGCCACACCACGGCGTCGAACACCTGTTCCATCGCCCGCAGATTGATGTCGTAGTTGGCGAACTCGCCGAATACATTGATGGTGACGATGCCGTCGCCGGTGAGACAGTCGTGGCAGCCCTGGTAGAACTCGACGGTGTCGAGCACCGGACCGCGCGCGTCCTGGTCGTACAGGTCGACCTGCAGCACGTCGACGGTGCCATGGTTGACGGGGTCGAGTACAAAATCCAGTGCGTTCATCTCGCGCACTTGCAGACGCGCGTCGTCGGGCGGCAGATTGAACAGGGCGCGGCAGATGGCGATGACGTTGGGATTGAGCTCGACGGCGGTGACGCGCGCCTGCGGCAGACGGTGATAGCAGAATTTCGTCAGCGCGGCGCTGCCCAGGCCCAGCTGCACAATGTGATGCGCGTGGCGCGGCGACTCCGGAAACAGCAGCCAGAGCATCATCATCTGGATGTATTCCAGCTCGATGGCGTCCGGTTTGTTGAGGCGCATGGCGCCCTGCACCCACGAGGTGCCCAGGTGCAGAAAGCGCACGCCGCGAAATTCGGTGATGGTGGCCGGCGGGTGGCCCGGCTGCTCGAAGCGGGCGTCTGTGGAAGGATGAGACATGAAAAGGTCAATAAGCTGCGCAGGCCTATCTTACGAGCTGATATGCAAGCCGATTACGCCGGCAGGATCAGGGTGACGATCAAACCGCCGCCATCGCGGTTGGCCAGGGTGATGCGCCCGCCGTGCGCCTCGGCGATCTCGCGCGCCAGCGCCAAGCCCAGGCCGGTGCCGCTGCGCTTGGTCGAATAGAAGGGCACCAGCGCGTGGGTCAGCACCGCCTCGCTCATGCCGGCGCCGCGGTCGAACACCTCGATGCGCAGCAGGTCGGCCACGCGGGCGATGCGCAGCTCCACCCGATCCGGCGGCGATCCCGATTCGTGGGCGTTCTTGAGTAAATTGAGCAGGGCCTGCTGCAGCTGGGCCGCATCGAAACCGCCCGGTTCCGCCGGCGCCTCGTCGATCAGGCTAAATTGCACCTGCGAGTGGAGCACTTCGATGAACTCCGGCCAGGCCACGGGCGCCAGGCGGGGTGTCGGCAGCTTGGCGAAGCTGGCGTAACCGAGAATGAAACTCTCGAGATGGCGGGTCCGCTCCTCGATGGTGGCGAGGATTTGCGGTAGCCGTTCGGGCTGGCCGCGCCGTACCAGTTCGGCGCCGGAGTGGGCCAGCGACGCCATCGGTGCCAGCGAATTGTTCAATTCGTGGCTGATCACGCGGATGACTTTTTTCCAGGTCTGCACTTCCTGCCGCCGCAGTTCGGCGGTCAGCTGGCGCAGCAGCAGCAACTGGTGGCGCCGGCCATTCAGTTGAAAATTACGCCGCGCCAGGTGGTAGACCTCCTCGAATTCGCCTTCTCCGGTGGTGAACAGGCCGTCGCCGCTGCGCGCCAGCGCCTCGCGCAGGGCCGGCGTCGATTGCGCCAGCAGGGCGTCCATTGCCAATCCTTCCAGCTTGTGGCCGCGGTTGAGCAACTGGCGCGCCGCCAGGTTGGCGTAGACGACGGCGCGTCCGCCGGAGACGCCATCGGCCACCAGCAGCATGGCGACAGGGGTGTTCTGCACCATGGTGTCGAGCAGCAGTTCGCGCTGGGTCAGCTCCAGCCGCTGTTCGCGCAATACCTGTCCCAAAGCGTTGTGGGACGCCACCAGGTCGGACAGCTCATCGTTCTGCGGCCAGTGCAGGCCGAACGAGAAATCGCCATCCTTGTAGCTGGTGACGGTGCCGCCCAAGGCGCGGAACAGCGAGAGGATGGGCTGAATCTGCGCGCGGATGGTGATTACGGCGATCGGCACCACGCACACCATGGCCAGTGCCGCCACCAGCGCCGGGCGGCCCGGCAGCAAGTGATCGAGGCCGAGGGCGATGAGGATGCCCATGGCGGACAGGGTGCCGACCAGCGCCGACCAGCGGATGGTCAGGGATAATCGAAACGACGGCCGCAGCGCGGCCTTGCCGGGCGCGCCGGCTTCGGGATCGCTCATGGCCGGGCGATGCCGAGGCGCTCCATGCGGCGGTACAGCGCCTGCCTGGACAAGCCCAGTTCGGCCGCGGCCTGGGAGACGATGCCGCTGGCGCGCGCGAGGGCGGCGACGATCAGGTCGCGGTCCGGTTCCGCCTCGGCCGCCAGGTCGGGCGAGGCAAGGCTCGTGCGCACTGCAGGCAATCCCAGATCGCCCGCACCGATGCTGGTTCCCGCCGCCAGCAGGCAGGCACGCGCCATGACGTTTTTCAGCTCGCGCACATTGCCCGGCCAGCCATGCGCCTGCAGGGCGGCCTCCGCGCCCGGCGCCAGCGTTTTACCGGCCGCCAGAAAACTGTGTGCCAGCGGCAGGATGTCGCCCGGTCGCTCGGCCAGCGCCGGCAGGCGCAATTCGATCAGATTCAAACGGTAAAACAGGTCTTCTCTGAAGGTGCCCGCGCGGATCATTGCGCCCAGGTCGGCGTTGGTGGCGCTGATCACCCGCACCTTCACTTGCCGCTCGCGGTTGGAACCGAGCCGTTCGAAACGGCCCGTCTCCAGCACCCGCAATAACTTCATCTGGCCGGCCGGCGGCAGGTTGCCGATTTCATCCAGGAACAGGGTGCCGCCATCGGCCGCTTCGAATTTGCCCTCTCTCGCCTTGGACGCCCCCGTATACGCGCCGGCGTCGGCGCCGAACAGTTCCGCCTCGATCAATTCCCCCGGCAGGGCGCCGCAGTTGAGGATGACGAAAGGGCCGTCGCGCACCGCCGAATTGGCCTGGATGATGTCGGCGATTCGCTCCTTGCCGGTGCCGTTGGCGCCGCTGATCAGCACCGGCACGTCGGCGCGCGCCACCTGGCAGGCCAGATTGACGACGCTGTCCATGGCCGGATCCTGCCACACCAGGCCGCGCAGATCGAAGCTGGTCTGCAGCTCGCGCTTGTGACGGCGTTCGCGGCGCAGCCTGTCGTTGAGGGCGCGGTTGGCCTGGCCCAGTTCCAGCAGGTTGGTGACGGTGGCGATCAGCTTTTGGTCGTCCCACGGTTTGGCCAGGTAATCGGCGGCGCCCGATTTCACCAGGTCGACGGCGGCGTCGAGGTGGGTCCAGGCGGTCAGCAGGATCACCGGCAAGTCGGGATGCAGGCTGCGGATGCGGCGGAACAGGGCGATACCCTCTTCGCCGGAGGTGGTGTCCGCCGTAAAATTCATGTCCTGGATGACCAGGTCGATGGGCTCGCGCGCCAGCAAGGCCAGGCCCTCTTCGGGAGAGGCGGCCTTGACAGCGTTGATGTCGTGCAGGGAGAACAGCACGTCGAGCGCGATGGCGACCGCGGCGTTATCGTCGATGATCAGGACTGTGGGCATGGGCATGGCCGTTAGCATAGCATCGGTGGCGCCGCTGCTGGCCTCAAGTGCTCCTGGTCGCCGTGGCCGGCGAAATACTGGCAGCGCGCCACGCCGGTCCGTACACTGCCAGTGCGCCCAGCAGCCAGAACACGCCGGCGCCCGTCAACAGGTAGTCGAGCGGCAGCTTGGCCATTTCCAGTTTCGCCACCAGCAGTTGATTCAGGCCGATCGCCAGCAGCACCCCGCTGACCACGCCGACGCTGGTGATCATGAAATTCTCCGTCAGGAAGTAACGCAGGATGTCGATGCGGCGCGCACCCAGGGCACGGCGTACGCCGATCTGTTTTCTTCTCTGCGTCACCCACAGGCTGGAAATGCCGACGATGCCGCTGGCGGTAATGAGCAGCAGCAGAGCGCTGACCGTTACCAGCATCCACGACAGGGCGATGTCGGCGCGGTATCTCTCCTTGCGGGTGTCGGTCATTTTTCTGACCTTGACGATCAGTGGCTCGGCCGTGGTGCGCAGCAGCGCCGCTTCGGCTTCTTTCATCACGCGGTCGACCTGGCCCGCTTCGACGCGGATGGCGTAGATGGTGCCGTAACCGTTCGAAAGCCGCATCGGCACGATGGAAGAATACTCGCCGCGCTCTTCCACTTGTGCGCTCTGGCTTTGCAGGGTCTCGATGACGCCCACCACGGGCGAGGCCTGGGCGTCGGTGCCGGTACCGAAGTACAGGGTTTTGCCGACATAATGGCTGTCGTTCGGCCACACCTTGGCGGCCAGGGTGCGGCTGACGATCACGGCGCGCGGGATGCTGGCTGCATCGTCGTCCTTGTCGTTGTCGACTTCGATCACTTCGTCGGGCCGGAAGTCGCGTCCCTCGATCAGTTTCAGACCCAGGGTTTTTACCATCGAGTCGGGCGTGAAGTAAAACGAGGCGCCGGCGCTGGCATTGAGCTGTTTGCGGTCGGCGGCCACGCTGGTGGTGCTGCCGTTGTTCGTCATCGGCATCTGGTTGACGAAGGCCACCGAGCTGACGCCGCCCACCGCGCGCAGCGCCGCCGCCTCGGTTTTTTGCTGGGCCATCTGCGCGTTGTGGTCGCTCTTGCGCAGGTGGCGCAGCTCGACGTAGATCAGCGAGCTTTCATCGAGCACGCCGCTGGGACGCGCCGACACCGCCTGGCGGATATTCACGATGTGCAGGGCGTTGGCCAGGATGGCCAGGCTGATCGCCACCTGCAAGGCCACCAGGATGGCGCCCGTCTTGCTGCGCAGGAGGGCGGAGAGGATAGGTCGGATTTCCATGATGGTGTTCCCCTTACTGCGATTTGAGTTGGATCGCCGGCGTGATGTTGCAGGCGCGCCAGGTAGGAATCAGGCCGGCCAGCATGGCCGAGGCCAGCGCCAGCACGAAGGTCAGGGCCAGCATCGGCAAGTCCATGTGTGCCACCACCTGCATCTCTTTCGACTGCATGGCGATGATGGCCAGCGCGCCGAAAGCGAGCAGCAGGCCGAGGGTGCCGCCGGCCAGGCCGACCACCGCCGTCTCCGTCAAGAACTGCTGAAAAATCTCGCGGCGCGAAGCGCCCAGCGCGCGGCGGATGCCGACCTCGGAAGCCCGCACCGAAAACTTCGCCAGCAGCAGGCCGACCGTGTTGACCAGGCACAGGGCCAAAAAGCCGAACGCCAGCCAGGCCGACAGGCGGCTGTCGTTTCCGACCACCTTGCGATACTCCAGCCACTGCATGACGTCGAACAGCTGATTCGGCGCCTTTCTCTGGAAGCGGCCCAGCTTGTGCTGGTCGTCCGTGTAGTTATTCAGCCAGCTTTGCAGCTCGCCCCGGTCGGCGCCCGATTTGGTCTCGAAGAAGAATTGGATCCAGGTGCACTCGGAGGCCAGCAGGCCTTGCCAGCCGGCGTCGCGCTTGCCGCTGCAGCTCATGCTGCCGTTCGGCGCGGTCTCGCGGCGGATCGCATTCGCCAGCGGGATCATGACGTCTTCTTCCAGGCCGAAGGCGCCGGGGCCGCCGATCAAGCGGTAGAACTTCGGCCGCGGGCGATAGTTATCGAGCACGCCGACGATCTGGTACTCCTGCTGGTTCATGCGGATGCGCTGGCCGACCGGATTGACGGCGCCGAACAGTTTTTCCGCCATGCCGCTGTTGATCACGACCACATCGTTGCCGGCCTTGTCGTCCGCCTCGCTCCAGCCCTGGCCGTACAGGAAGGGCGTGTCGAACATGCTGAAAAAGTCGCGCGTGGTGGCCACGCCCTGGCCGGAAATCACCGCCATGTCCTTGCGTGCCGGTTCGATCGGCGCCGAGATGCCGTACAGCGCGGTCTTTCTCTCGCCGTAGCCGCTTTTAAGCAGGTTGACGGCGTCGATGTAGGTCAGCTGCTGGTTGCTGTCGTTCTTGTTTTCCGGATCGGCCGGGTTGTAGCCCTTGAGGGGGCCATTGTCGATCAGGGGCACGAACAGCCGCTCGCTTTTTTGCGGGATCGGATTGCTCGACATGATGTGCAGGATGGTCAGGGTCGACACCGAGGCAGCCACGCCGATGGCCAGGGTCAGCACCATCAGGGCGGTCAGCGCCGGATTGCGGCGCAGGCTGCGCACGCCCAATCGAAAATAATAGGAGAACATGGCGGGTCCTTACACGGAATGAATGGCGGCCTTGCTGTCCACCAGCGACGGCCCCTTGCGGACCAGGTCCGATACCTGGCCGTCGATGATGTGCACATTGCGTTGCGAGCGCACCGCCAACTCGGGATCGTGGGTCACCATCAAGATCGTCGTGCCTTGCGCGTTGATCTCTTCCAGCAGCTCCATCACGCCGCGCGCCATTTGCGTGTCGAGGTTACCGGTCGGTTCATCGGCCAGCAGCAGTTTGGGCGAGCCGGCCAGCGCGCGGGCGATCGCCACTCGCTGTTGCTGGCCGCCCGACAGCTCGGCCGGGTAGTGCTTCATGCGCGAGGCCAGGCCGACTTTGGCCAGTGCGTCCTCGATGCGCTCTTTTCTCTCCTTGGCATTGAAACCCCGGTAGCGCAGCGGCACGTCGACGTTGTCGAACAGGGACAGGTCGGGAATCAAATTAAAACCCTGGAAAATAAATCCCAGCTTTTCGTTGCGCAGGCGCGAGCGGGCGTTGTCGTCCATGCCCTTGACGTTGACGCCATCGAGGATGTAGTCGCCGTCGGTGAATTCCTCCAGCAGGCCGGCGATGTTCAGAAAGCTGGTCTTGCCCGATCCGGACGGCCCGGTGACGGTGACGAATTCACCCTTGTTGACCTGGATCTCGAAGCCGCGCAGGGCGTGGGTTTCGATCATGTGGGTGCGGTACACCTTGGAGAGATTGGTCATGCGCAGCATGGGACGTCCTTTCTGGTTGCGGTTCGGCCTCAAGCCGGTTCGATTGGAATAAACGATTTATTTGTTGATCGAGATGCGCGCTGCATTGTTGAACGTGTCGGTGCCGGCGATGACCACCTTGTCGCCCACTTTGACGCCCGACAGGATTTCGACGGCCGACACGCTGGTGGCGCCCAGCCGGATCGGCGTGCGCACGGCGACGCCGTCCTGCATCACGTAGGCGAAGCGTCCGCCCTCGCTTTCGACGAAGGGACCGCGCGGCAGCATCACCACGTTCGGTTTTTCCTCTATCAAGAGGCGCGCGCTCACTCGCTGGTTCTGGCGCAGTCCCTTCGGCTGCTCGCCCTCGAAGCGCACCCGCGCCAGCACCTGGTTCTTCACCACTTCCGGCGACAGCGCCGACAGTTTGCCCATCGCGACCGTGTCTCCCAACTGGATCTCGGCGCGCATTCCGATGCCCATGTCGGCCACGTAGGTTTCAGGTACTTCCAGCTCCACTTCCAGCTTCGACAAGTCGACCAGTGTCATCAAGGGCGTATTGGCGGCCACCACGCTGCGGTTCTGTACATTCAGGGTGCCGATAAAGCCGTCGACGGGCGCGCGCACCGTCAGCTCGTCGAACCTGCGCTGGGCGTTGGCCAGCGACAGGCGCTGGCGATCGAGTTCGTTGACCTTGGTTTTAAGGGCCAGCGTGACATCTTCTCCCTCCAGCGCCGCCGCTTTGCCGGCGTGGGCGGCGCGGATCTGCGCCGAGGTCAGGTTGTCCTTGGCCCGTTGAAAATCGATTTTCGCGATGACGTCCACATTCGATACGCTCTGGTAGCGCTCGAGCGTCCGCTGCGCCGACAGCCGGTCGATTTCCGCCGTATCGGCTTCCCGCTGCGCCAGCAGTTTTTGCTTCTTCGCCAGGATCTGCTGGCGCGCCACCTCGGCCTCCAACTGGTTGTAGCTCGACTGCTCGCGTTTCAAGGCGTCGGTCAGGTCGGGCGATTCGAGCACTGCCAAGACATCTCCCTTGTGGACGGTATCTCCCGCATTGGTTTTGAGGGTGACGGTCGACTGCGCGGTGGCGTACAGGGTCGGGCTGATGGCGGCGACGATGCGGCCGTTGACGGAGGCATCGCGCACCAGGGTGCCGCGTGTCACATCGGCAATGCGAAGACGCGCCGCGCTGACCGAATGATCGGTGCCGCGCCAGGCGCCCAGCATCACAAAAATGGCGCCGGCGACGACGACGATGGCGCTGGACCAGATTACCCGGCGCTTGAATTTGGCGGCGGGCGGAACAGTGACGACGGCGTCCTGGGAAGATGTATCGCGGATCATGGGAGCAATGGTGTTGGCAAATGCTCATACCAATGCAGGAAGCGTGCCAGTTGTTAAGTGATTGATATGCTTGAATATTTGAGGTCGTGTCCGCTGTCCGGTGGAGAGCGGAGGCCGGACACTGTCCGCCGGTGCGGGCGATCTCGACCCTGCGGGGCGATTGGGTTACTATCTTGTCAACTCGTTCATGATGGTTGCGGAATGTTTAAAGAGAAGGTCACGAAATTTTGGCCAGTCGCGTTTGTGTTGGGGAAAACTGAGGATCGAAGCTGGCTTGAAGGACAATATTCGGCAAGTGGAGTATTCGCGGGCTCCTGCCTTTAGCTGTGAGCCCAAATAAAAACGCCTATGTGCGAGGGGCATGGATGTTATATGGATGAACTTGTTCCGGTTTTAAAAGATGAAACACAGGAAGTGCCTGTACCGTCGACTTGGCGGCCGACGTTTCATGCCATCGTCGAGGCTTTCAAGAAGGGTGATTTTGCTCTCGCGCGCGCAGTTGCGGGTGTATTGCCAATTTCAGCGGAAGACGCTGCGCGGATCGCGCGGAACATCGAGAATTATGGCGATTGTTTGGTCAGTCTTCCTGAACAGACCTGGGATACCTCGGGTCTGCCAGTGGCAAATGCAATATTGGGACGTATTGGTGGACTTGTATATGGCGGAAGCCGGCGCCGGCGATCTTGTCTTGCATGCGCGCGTGTATGAAGAAAACGCACGCTACGTGTTTGAAGTGCATTTGGTATACGTTCCGTAATCCAGAAGAAGATCATGTTTAGCTCATCAAGGAAAAAATGCCTGGCCGTCGTCGCGCTGCTGTGCGCCGTCTGCGCGTGCGTCACGCTTGCCTCGATTCACGTCTCGCGCCGTTTCGATGATCTCGCCGCCAGGCTCGATGCGGCCACCAGCAAACTGGCCCGCCTGGAGAAGCGCGTCACGGCCAGGGAAGCGGCAGACCCCTGGTTACCGGTCGAGTGCAGCTATGAATTCGATTTGGGTACATCGGCAGACCATCCGTGCTTTACCAGCTTTGAGAACCTGCGCCTGGCGCCACAAAAATTTCACGGCCGCTGGATTGCCGTGCGAGCGTATTACATGAGCGGCTTCGAAACCAGCGCATTGATGGCTGAGGTTCCCAGTGCGGGTCAGAATCTCATTGCACAGCATCTGCCCCAGGTATGGGTCGACGCGCCGATCCCAGTTACGTGGCCACCGAAAAAAATGAACATCATCGGTTTGTTCGTAAACGGACCTTCCGGACATATGAGCGCATATTTCGGCACACTGCGGACGGCGAAAGTGATTCCGAACAATGAGCGGCAAAATCGGGAGGAGGCGCAGGCTTGTGCCGCGGGCGGCTTATGTTACCGCTGATCGGTCATCCGCTCCGCCGTTGATGCGGTCACGCCGCCGCCAGCGCACCCACCCCAAGGTCAGCCCATACATCAGAAACAACAATCCCACCCAAGCCATATACACCGCGGCCAGCGACGGCGAATAGCCGGGCGGCAAACTCAAGCTGTTGCCGTCGAAATTCGGCAGTCCGCCGTAGCGCAGTTGAAAATACAGATTGCCGAGCACGTGGGCCAGCGCGATGTGTATCACATAGAAAAACATGGGATTGCGCCCGAACAGCAGCAGCGGTGTGATCGGGGGCAGGCGTTCAAACGCCGCCAGCAGCAGCAGGCCAATGCCGCCGGTGATGCACAGATACAGCAGCGATGGCGGGTATTTATGGACGCGCACGAAGGACATCAGGTCGAACATGGCGCCGTGGCCTTGCGGCGACCAGGGATCGGGATCGCCGTAGAAATTGCCAGCGCGCAGCGCCACGAAGACGATCAGCAGCAGTGCGGCGCCGCCCAGCAGCCAAGCGCGGCGGCGTTCGGGCGGCAGCTGAAACACGGGGCCGGCCGCGTAGCCGGCGGCGAACAGTCCGATCCAGGGCATCAGCGGATACATCACCATCACGCCGAACTGCGCGCCGAGCGGCACGAAACCCTGCTGGTGCCAGGCTTTCCATATAAAACTGTCGCTGTGGATGCTGTCCAGCAGATTGTGCGGCACGATCAAGGCGAGGGCGATGAGGGCAATCGCCGGCCGCGGCAGCCAGACCAGCAGCGACAGTACGATCATGCCGGCGCCGATCGCCCAGATCACTTGCAGGATGACGATCTGGTAGGCCAGCTGCCAGCTTAAGCTGATCCAGGTCACCTCCAGCACGAGCAGCAGGGCGCCGCGGGTGGCGAGGTAGCGCGATAGCGCGGGGATGCCGCTACCGGTGCCGCGCAAATACGCCGAGCTGCCGGCCAGCAGCACGAACACCGGCGCGCAGAGGTGGGTGACCCAGCGCGTCCAGAACCAGGCGGGCGTGGTGGCGGACAAATCTTCCGGCTGGAAGGCTGTAAAGCCGAAAAAATCGCGCACGTGATCGAGCGCCATCAGGACGATGACAAATCCGCGCAACATATCTATGGAATGGAGACGGGGCAGCTTCTGCATGGCGACCTTTCGTTTCTGAAGGGCCACAGCGTAGCATGGTGCCGATGCCGGCCACTATCTCTTAGTCGGCCTCTTCGGGGTATCGTCAGGCGTGACGAAGCCGATGGATCGTTTTTGCACGGGCGCAGGCGCCTCCATCAATTCGCGAATGACTTGGAAGATTTGCTTGAGCTGCAGCCGCGTATTGTGTTCGAACACAGAATGTTTCATGCCCATCAGATCGGCCTTGTTTTCCAGATCGTCCAGGCGCAGGGCCAATTCCTTGTTCGAGACGATGAGTTCGCGCAATCTGACAAAGGCGCGCATGATCTCGATGTTGACGGCGACGGCCTGCTGGCTGCTCAGCACGGATGACAGCATCGCCACGCCCTGTTCAGTAAAGGCGAACGGCGCGTAACGGCGGCCGCCTCGTCCGCCGTTTGAGATCACACTTTGTGATCTCAAAGTGTCCCATTCGCTGGCGTCCAGCTGAAACATGAAGTCAGCGGGGAAACGCGCGGAGTTGCGTTTGACAGCTTGCACCAGCGCGCTGGTGGTGACGCCATACAGCGCGGCCAAGTCGGTGTCGACCATGACTTTCTGATCGCGGATGTGACGAATGCGGGACGATATGGCGCCGACGGCACCGTGGTCCGTTTCTTTCGCGCTCATGCCACACCTGAGTTCGGTTGACGCACGTTACTGAACGGACGTGCCGCCGATACTTTGCTGTGTTCCCTGATGTTCATCCTGCCGACCTGAAATTCAACCTTAAGGTCTTGCAGTGTAAGAGCGAATTTTTGCACTGCATTGACCCGCGTCGTACGTGCAGTGCATCAGCTCGCGCCGACTCACTCCCGCTTGAGCGGCTTGCCCTTCGAAATCACCTCATGGCAATCGCCCTTGAAGGTCGCATCGTCGTAATCGGTCCAGCCGTAGCTGTCGACATAGCGCGTGTGCAATTTGAAAGCGGGATTGACGAAACTCCATTCCATGGTCTCGCCCGGGTAAGCGATATCGCCCAGGTCGAGCAAGGTATGAAACATGTTTTCGGTCGCCAGGGGGGCGCCGCGGTGGCGTTTCAGTTGCTCGACCTTGATTGGGTAGCGCCCGGCATACGGCGCCGAATACCAGACAAAGGCGGGCACGTGAAACTCGAATTCCGTGTTGTGGCCGTGAAAAGCCAGGTTGCAGCTCTTGTCATATAAAGTCTGGCCGTGATCGGCGACGTACAGCAGGGCGGCGCTTTGCTGCCGGCTTTTGAGGCGTTCGATCAGCTGCGCCAGAAACCAGTCGGTATACAAGATGCTGCTGTCGTAGCTGTTGTTGAGCTGGGGTTTGAGCTTGCGGTCGGTGTAGGCGGGCTTGTCGATGCCGAACAGTGATGGCTGCCACTGGTCGAAGCGTTGCGGGTAGCGCTGGCTGTAATTCCAGTGGCTGCCCAGAGAATGGATCACGATCAGCTTCTTTTGCGCCTTGTCGGCCAGCGCGCGGCCAAATGGCGGAAAGAGGATTTCGTCGAAATTCGAGCTGCCGTTAAAGCCGCCGAAGTTGAGGAAATCGACGACGTCGGCCTCCTTGGCGAACACGGAGACGGGCGTGTCGTATTTGCCGAAGGAGATCTGGTTCGACAGCCAGAACGTTTTAAAACCCGCTTCCTTATAGGCGGTAATGAAGGATTTCTCGTAAAAGCCGTCTTTCAGACTTTGGCGGCTGGTCTTGCGCGAAATGATGACGGGGACCGACAGCCTGGTCGCCGACACTGCCGTGATCACATTTTTCAATGGTACCAGGTTCTCTTCTTGTTGCAGCAGTGGATTGGTGTTCCTCGCATAGCCGTTCAGGCTCCAGCGGTCGTAGCGCGAGGATTCGCCGATTACCAGGATGACGGTTTCCGGCTCGGCATCGCGTTCCCTTTGGTGCGCGCCGAAGTGAAAGCTGGCGCTGCGCTGGCCCAGTTCGGCCAGGTACAGGCGCTCCTTGTAAAAATCGATGGCGCGGATCACCAGGCCGAAGGGCCAGGAACGGGCGAACGCTTCGAGGTCGACCGGCAGGCGCGCGGCGCGCGGGAGTGGCGGCAATGGGGCCGGCGTCGATGCGGCTTTGGCGGCGCCGGTGCTGGTGCGGCCGCCGAAAAAACCGGGGGCGATGGCGCCGCCGGCGCTGGCCGACGCGCTGGCGGCGACACCCGGCTTGGCGGCGATGCCGAAAGCGGCGCCGTAAGCCCAAACGGCGGCGCCGATGGCAATCGCGGCCACGGCGATCCAGCGCGAATGGTCTTCCCAGTCGAGCTCGCGGGTCGACAGGGCCGCCGCCAAGAGGCCGAATCCACAGGACGAC
>JACXTT010001803.1_pt1 | contig 35125 bp, 34 predicted proteins | sample 9270951 | NCBI WGS metagenome assembly JACXTT01 (sample SAMN15532306, study PRJNA645909) | rock metagenome | isolation source: weathered quartz diorite | place: Puerto Rico | collected 2017-06-21 | reverse complement strand
AAGCCACGCGCGGTGCCGACGAACCGAACAACCGACGCCGCGTCGCGGCGCATGATCTCTTTGGCTACCGCGATGCCCGGATAAATGTGCCCGCCGGTGCCCCCGGCCGCTATCAGCGCGCGCATCGCTTTTCAATACCGCGCTCGCGCCAGTGCCGGCGCCCGCTGTCGCACGGCGCGCCTGCGCGGTCGCGGTTCTTCTTGCCAATCATCTTCGTAGTCGCCGTCATCAAATTCCGCGCGCTTGCCCAACGTCGCATACTGCGAAATATTCAAGAGGATTCCCACGCCCGCGAGCGTCGGCACAATCGACGAACCGCCATACGAAATGAACGGCAGCGGAATTCCCTTCGTCGGCACCAGCGCCAGCACCACGCTGATGTTTAGTAACGCTTGCGCGACTATGCTGATCACGATTCCGATGCCGAGCAACATTCCGAATCGATCAGGCGCGCGCAGCGCTGCCCGCATGCCGCGCCATAGGAAAATTGCGAACACGAACACGATGATCGCCGCGCCCACTAAGCCCAACTCTTCCCCGACGACGGCGAAAATGAAATCCGAATGGGCAAACGGAAGAAACAGCAGCTTCTGTCTTCCTTGCGCATAGCCGAGTCCATGCGTACCGCCTGAGCCCACTGCGATCAAAGATTGCACGACTTGGTAACCCGTGCCTTGCGCGTCGGCCCACGGATCGATAAACGCTGCCAGCCGCTTCATGCGAAAGGGTGTGAAGATCAGCATCTTCCCGACAAAGAGAAGCGCCGGCACCACCGCGCCCGCCAGATGCATCGGCCGCACGCCCGCCGCAAAGCAAACCGTAAAGCAGATAATCGCGAGCATGAGCGCTGTCCCGAGGTCGGGCTCTTTCGCCACGAGGCCCGCGACAATGCCCAACATAAAGAAGCACGGCAGGAACGTGCGCCAAAATGAAGTCTCATCGCCGGTTCTTCGTTCGAGAAAGCGCGCGAGAAATAAAGCCAACGATAATTTGGCGATCTCGGAAGGTTGAATCGAAAAGCCCCGCAGCTTGATCCAGCGGCGGGCGCCGTTCACCGGCGAGAAACCAAACACGGCCAGCAAGAGCAGAATCGTTAGCAACAATAGTCCATACACGATCCAGCGACTGTTTAGCTGCTGATAATCGAACCGCATGGCGACAAACATCGCGACGAAACCGATTGACGTCCACAGCGCCTGCTTACCAAGATAAAGAAACTGGCTGTGGTTCTCCTGCTGTGCGATCATCGCCGAGGCGCTGTAAACCATGACGACACCGAACAGCGCGAGGCCGACGGTCGCCAAGAACAGCCATCGATCAATTTGCAGTTTCTGCGTCATGGATTAAGCGAGTTTCAAGTTTCAATTTCCAAGTTTCAGGTTGATTGAGAACTTGAAACCTGAAACTTCAAACGTGAAACCGCGTCTTTAAAGACGCGTCCCCGGTGTTCGAAACTTTCAAACATATCGAAGCTCGCGCACGCTGGTGCGAGCAGCACTACATCGCTAGATTCAGCGGCGGCAAATGCCTTAGCCACCGCGTCGTGCATGCTGTTCGCATGCTCGTACGGGGCAACGCTACCTAACTCGGCTTCAATCGTCTCGGCATCGTCGCCAATCAAGATCATTTTGCGGACGCGCGCTCTGATTAATTCGGCCAGTGGCGCATACGGTGCTTTCTTCCCCAGTCCGCCGACGATCAGAATTACTTTGCCGGGATCGTCAGCGAAAGCTTCCAGCGCCTTCAGCGTCGCATCAACGCTCGTCGCCTTTGAATCGTTCACAAAGCGGACGCCGTTGATTTTCGCGACTGATTCCAACCGATGTTCGACCGGTTTAAAGTTGCGGACGGTCTGGCGCAACGACTCAGGCGACGCGCCACACGCGAGTCCAGCCGCGAAAGCTGCGAGAACATTCTCAACGTTGTGCGTGCCTCGTAACAGCATCTCCTCGCGGCTCATCAACACGCGCTCGCCATCTTTCGTTCGCGATACCAAATCACGCCTCCGCAGGAACAAACCTTCCTCGAGTTCGCGCCGCACGCTGAATGGCACGACGTGCGCTCGCAGGCCGCTGGCCCACGACGAGACGATCGCGTCATCAGCATTCAGAATCGCGACATCGCCGGGCGTTTGATTGCGAAAGATATTGTGCTTCGCCGCCGCGTAGTCGTTCAGCGTTTCATATCGATCCATATGATTCGGCGTCACGTTCAGCACAGCCGCCACGGCCGGGTGAAAATCGACTACGGTCTCGAGCTGGAAGCTCGACACTTCCACCACGTTCCATCCATCATCGCGCGATGAATCGATCATCGAAATCAAGGCCTTGCCGATATTCCCGCCGACCTGAACGTACATTCCTGCGTCTCTTAACATCTCGCCAATCAAAGAAGTCGTCGTTGTCTTTCCATTCGATCCAGTGATCGCCACTGTCCGCCCTCGCAAAAATCTCGAGGCCAATTCGATCTCGCCGATGACTTCGGCGCCCCGCCGATCGGCGTACCGAATCGGAATTGATTTCGTGGGTACGCCTGGACTAACGACGACTAAGTCGATTTGATCGAGCAGCCACGACGGCGGCTCGCCTTCGACCAAACCCACGCCTTCGCTTTTCAACCGAACGGCTTCCGGCTTCCATTCGCTCAATGGCTTCCGATCGTTTAGCGCAACGGTCGCCCCGCGCTGGGTCAGGAATCGCGCGCTCGCAATTCCGCTGCGCGCGGCGCCGATGACTAAAGCTTTGCGTCCCTTAACATTCAAAACTAACGTAATTTCAACGTCGACAAACTTAGCAACGCGAACAGAATTGCCAGAATCAAGAATCGAAAAACGATCTTCGATTCTTTCCAGCCCACCATTTCAAAGTGATGATGCAGCGGCGTCATTTTAAAGACGCGCTTGCCGACGCCAGTCGTCCGCTTCGTGAACTTGAAAACGCCAACCTGCAACATCACTGAGAGCGCTTCGATCACGAAAACACCGCCGACCATCACCAGCATGAATTCCTGCTTCGTCAACACCGCGATCGTGCCGACCGCGCCGCCGATCGCCAAGCTGCCGACATCGCCCATAAAAACTTCTGCCGGCGGCGCATTGAACCAGAGGAAGCCCAGGCTCGCGCCGGCCATAGCTCCGCAAAACACTGTCAGTTCGGCCGCCTCCGGGCGATGCGTCAAATCCAGGTACGTCGCCCAACGCGAATCGCTCGCGAGATAGGTGAACGCGGTGAGCGCGCCCATGGCGATGAAGGTGATGCTGATCGCCAAACCATCTAACCCATCGGTTAGGTTCACTCCGTTCGTTGTGCCCAGCAGGACTCCGACGATCAGCACCAGATACAAATAAGGGCCGATGTAGCTGATGCTGGTGGCCGGATTTGGATCGGCAGTGCTTTTGAAAAACGGAATGCTGACGTTCCAGGAATACTTCGTCGCGAAGTACTGCGTCGAAATGTACAGCGCTCCCCAAACGGCCATTGCGATCAAGAGTTGGAAAGCGATCTTCTGTTTGCCGGTCAAACCCAGGCTGCGCCGCTTGACCAGCTTGATGTAGTCGTCCGCGAATCCAATCGCGCCAAATCCAAGCGTCGCCAGGATCGTGATCCAGATGTAGAGACCATTCAGACGCGCCCACATCAAAGTCGAAATGATCACGGAAGCTATAATCAGCAATCCGCCCATGGTCGGCGTGTGAGCTTTCGCCATGTGCGCCTGCGGACCTTCTTCCCGAATCTGTTGTCCAATGTTCCATTTCTTGAGTGCTTCTACCAGCCTGCCTCCAAACAGCAGCGAAATCAGCATCGCCGTGATCGACGCATACGCCGTGCGAAACGTGACGTACTGAAAGACGTTGAGCGCCTTTACGAGATACCAATCCTGATCTTTGAAGCGGCCGTAGATCAGCTCATAAAGGATGTAATAGAACATTCGTCAGTGGTCAGTGGTCAGTGGTCAGCAACTAACAACGGACCACTGACAATCACTGAACATCTCCAGCCAGCGGAAACTTTTCTTTCAACGATTTCACAACCTTGTCCGTCGCAACACTGCGGGATCCCTTAACCAAAACCAGATCGCCTTCGCGAACGTAATCAGCGATGGCGACTGCCGCTTCGTCTGAACTTGCGAAGAAGCGAGTCTCTTTCAAACCGGCATCACGCGCGCCCGCCACAATCTCGTCAGCCAGGCCGCGCACTCCCCAGAGTACGTCGATTCCCACCCGGGCCATATCGTGGCCAGCCTCACGATGCATCTGTGGCGCGTCCGGCCCTAATTCCATCATCTCTCCGGCGATGATGATTCGTCGCTTCACTTTGTCGCGCGCTTCCGCGACAGTCCGAGCCATGCTGAGCAGCGATTTGGGATTCGAATTATACGAATCGTCAACGACGGTGAACCCGGCTGCAAATTCCAACACCTCGCCGCGCATTTTCGGCGGTGTCGCCGTTTTCAACGCGTTCGCGATCAGCTCGGGCTTCACCTTCAAAGCGGTCGCGACCGCCGACGCCGCCAAAGCGTTCATCAAGTTATGACGGCCAGTCATGGGCAACTCGGCCGCGGCTTCACCCATGGGTGTGCTCAAACGAAATCGGATCGAACCGAAGCGCGACGTATCGATTTCCTGCGCCGTGACATCAGCCGCGTTCTCGATCCCAAAGGTTAGCACCGGGCCTTCTGTTTTAGACTTCATTTCCATAACAAGTTTGTCATCCGCGTTGAGCACCGCCACGCCGCCGGGTTTCAAGCCTTCGATCAATTCGGCTTTCATCGCGGCGACCGTTTCGATCGTGCCGAGGTGTTCAAGGTGAACCGGCGCGACCATCAATTCCACGCCGACATCAGGCGGCGTGATTTGCACGAGACGTCGAATCTCATGCGTGGGTGAGGACATTCCCATTTCCAACACGGCCAGATCGTAATCGTCCGGCCGTCGACCTCGGCTGACCATTTGCAAAACCGAAAGAGGCAGCCCGAGGTTGTTGTTATAATTGCGCTCACTCTTAAGTACGCGATGGCCGGTCTGTGACAGTACGTGGGCTGTCAGCTCTTTCGTCGTGGTCTTACCTGCGCTTCCCGTGATGCCGATCACCGGTTTGTTCCACGCTTCATAAACTCTACGCGCGAGCATTTGCAGCGCCGCGATCACATCATCAACGATTAAGAGACGATCGATGAGCGGCCGCAGATCTTTCCCATCGTCAACGCGTTCTCGCCGCGCCACGGCCGCGACGGCTCCTCTTTTCAAAGCGCCTTTAATGAAAGCGTGTGCATCGGCGAACGTGCCGTTGAATCCGGCGCGTTCGTAGTCCGGCTGTGACAGCGCGAAGAACAACTCGCGAGGGTCAGTGGTACGCGAATCGATCGAGAAGTCCAGTATTTCGTTGTCAAAGAGCTCCGGGCGGAGACTACTCGTCGTCGCACCCATCAAATCTGCTGCCGTTTTGATATTCACATCATCATTATGTGTCAGAAGCCCGACCGTTAGGGAGGGCACCTGACGTGGGAAGCCCTTGCTGACGCGCGGGCTTCTGACACAACCTGCTGACTCAATTGCGCCGCGCGAAATCAACTCGCACAACCTGCCCTGAATCAATATCGCTTCCCGCAGTCGGATATTGTTGAACCGCATACCCTTCACCGCGCGCTTCAAGCCGCAATCCAAGTCGTGCACAAGTGCGCAAAGCATCGCGCACGCTCTGTCCCCGCAGATCAGGCATCACCGCTCCTTTGCTTGTCGCCACTGCGAAGACAACTTCGTTAGTTCTCCCTGCATAGCTGCGCGCCGCAACGACTTTTGGCAAAGTAGCTTCGCGCTGTTCGTTGTCGGCGGCCTGCTGGGCAATCTGCTGCGGCGAAGGTCGAGACGTTTGCGCGATCAGCGGGCTTGTGGTTTTGATTTCAGTGTCCGGCACGACGCTCATTTCGGGGAGCACCTGCTCGGCAATCTCGCGAAAGACCGGCGCGGCAACATCGCCGCCATGATAAGCACCCTCCGGTTCGTCAATGACGACGATGATCACAACCGCGGGATTGCTCACCGGCGCGAAGCCGACGAATGAGCCGATGAACTTCGTCGCTGAGTATGCATGCGTCTTCGGATCGATCTTCTGCGCAGTGCCCGTCTTACCCGCCGCGGTATAACCTTCGATCTGGGCCTTCTTCGCCGTGCCGTGCAGCGTTACGCCCTCCATCATCGTGCGCAGCGCGGCACACGTCTCGGCTTTCAAAGCCTTACGCGCTTCAACTTTGGTCTGAAACGCTACTGTCCCATCGGGATTGCGCAGTTCACGCACGATGTGTGGCTTGATCCAGCTTCCGTTGTTCGCCAGGACTGAATACGCTGACGCCATCTGCAACGGTGTTACTCCGACCTCCTGGCCAATCGCCAGCGATCCCATGGAAGCCGGTTGCCAACGCGCGACCGGCCGCAGAATGCCAGGCGATTCGCCCGCGAGATCGATGCCGGTGCGCGATCCAAAACCCAGTCGCTTCATAAAGTCGTACATCGAATCGTTACCGACCATCAGCCCAAGCTTAATGGCGCCGACGTTGCTCGACTTCGCCAGCGCATCGGCCACCGTCAGCACGCCATACGGATGACCGTCATGAACCAAACGACCAGCAACAGTTATGGAGCCGTTTTGGCAGTCAATCTTGTCGTCAGGCGTCACCAGACCTTTTTCGATCGCGGCCGAGTAAGCGACGATCTTAAAGGTCGAGCCGGGCTCGTAGATATTCTGCAACGCGCCATTCGCGCGGGCTTCAGGTGGATCAGCAGCGGGTTGATTTGGATTGAAAGTCGGCGCGTTCGCGAGCGCCAGAATCTCGCCCGTGCGCGGGTCCATCACGATGGCGCTGCCTGATTTCGCGTGGGTGCGTTTCACCGCATCCTTCAGGGCCTGCTCAGTACGATATTGAATTAGCTGATCGATGGTGAGGACGATTGTCTGTCCCGGACGCGGCCGCACCTCAAAGCTTTCAAAGCTGCGCTGATCACGGTCGTGCTCCAGGTAAACCTTGCCGCCTTCGCCGCGAATCTTCTCGTTGTAGTACTGTTCGACGCCGCTCAGCCCCACCTCGTCCGTGCCCACGAATCCCAGCACGTGCGCCGCAAGCGAGTCGTTCGGATAAAACCGCTTCAACTCTTTGCGTGAGTAAACACCGGGCAGTTCGAGCGCATCGAGCTTGCTGGCGACCTGAATATCCAGGCGACGGGTAATCCAGATAAATCTCTTGTTAGCGTCCTTCGCCTCGGCAAGCTTGCGCCCGAGGTCTGCTCGATCCTGACTCGTGACCGCCGAGATCTTTCGCGCGGTATCATCGGTGTTTACGATTTCGCTCGGATCAGCGAAAAAGGATTCCGTGTCGAGACTCCGCGCTAGTTCCCTTCCCTGACGATCGAGGACTTGTCCACGGGTGGGCGCCGTGTCGATCGAACTCATCTGCTGATTACGAGCACGAGCAGCGAGATCGTCATGCTGATGTATTTGAAGTTGCACGAGACGCGCGCCGATCGCGGCCATCCAGAGCAACAGACCGAGCGAAACAAAAATCGCGCGCCGATGCGAACTCGCGGCGCGCGGCACTTCGATGGCGGTAGCACGACGGGGCATCCCGGTTCTCCAAACACTGCACTACATCAGCGCGACTTTTTCTGCTCCGAAGATACCTTGCCGGCTTTAGGCTTCTCCTGAACTTTCGTGGACGTCGGTTTGATGGATGCACTCTGTCTTGCGACAGACGATGAACGTGACTTTGAGAGGTTCAATGCAACATTTGCCGGGGCGGCCTTATTTTTTCTGGCCGTCGATGATTCAACCTGCTGCGAAACCGCTGGCGCCTTACCTTCGGTGGCGGCTTCGCGACGCTGCCGCAACGGATCTATTTGCGCTGGCATCATCGGCTGCATGCCCAGTTGACGCGCCGCCTGCTCGAGCCGAATCGGGCTCACTGCCGCTTCACGCGCCATGAGTAGCCGCTTTTGTTCCTGTCGCTCTTTTTCGAGGTCGTTGCGCAACTTTTCCGTCTCGTAACCGAGGCGTAACGCCCCAAAATGCTGCACGCCGGCATAAACAAATCCACTTGCCAAAACCAAACCGCAAAGCAGGAGCAGAGCTAAACGACCGACCGCACTTTTCTCTTTCTGGCGCGGCGCAAGACGGTTGCGGTGTTTTGAAGGAACTCTGCGCATCAGGTTGAAATCGGGTCAGACTCGTTGTGGCCAGGTCAGGCCTCTCTAAATCTTTTGCGCGCCCCGCAGCTTCGCACTGCGCGCGCGGGGGTTCTCATCAATCTCTTTAGCGCTCGGCGCAACCGCGCGCTTCGTTAAAATGTCGATTGCTTTTCGTGCTCCGCATATACATTTCGGCAAGCGCGGTGGACACTGGCATCGACCGGAAAGCTTTTGCAGCGTCCGCTTGACGATGCGATCTTCAAGCGAGTGAAAACTGATGACTGCCAGACGCCCTGCTTGTTCTAAGTGGTCAACTGCATCGAACAAGAAACGATCGAGGTTTTCTAGTTCGCCGTTGACCGCGATCCGCAACGCTTGAAACGTGCGAGTGGCGGGGTGGATCCTCCGTTTATTTCCTTTACCAACTGCGCGTTCGACGAGGTTTGCGAGGTCCGTCGTCGTCGCCATCGACTGGCCGCGCTCACGTCTCTGCACGATTGCTCGGGCAATTCGTCGTGACCGCGGCTCTTCGCCGTATTCAAAAATCAGATTTGCAATTTCTACTTCAGAAAGACGACCGAGCAGCTCTGCCGCGGTCTCGCCACTCGACGTATCCATGCGCATGTCGAGCGGCGCTTCGTGCCGGAAACTGAATCCCCGCGAAGGCGAATCCAACTGCAACGACGAAACACCGAGGTCAGCAAGAACTCCATGCACTTGCCTGACTTTCGCTGTCGCGAGGACCCGCGTAAGTTCACGAAAGTCAGCATGCACAGCGCGAAAGCGCGAGCCGTAAAGCGCTAATCGCTCTTTCGCCAACTCGAGTGCTGCTTCGTCGCGATCGATTCCCAACACTTGCGCGTCGGAGGATGCTTGCAAAATTGCTTCGCTATGCCCGCCCAGGCCTACCGTGCAATCGACAAACAATCCGCCGCGCTCGGCCGCGAGCAACTCGATCGTCTCTCGAAGTAGCACGGGGCGATGACTCAACGTGCCCCTGCCCCCCAAAGGCTCCGCCATCATCACCGCCCCGCGATCTCGTTCAAAGAACTTTCAAGCGACAAGTGATGAGTGACAAGTGACGAGGTAACATTTCTTCGTCTTGTTTTGTCACTGCTCACTTTTCACTTGCTACGCTCTCTCAAATAGCGACAGGATTTGTTTGCAAGCCCGAAAAGGACTTCCTGTTACTCTTCTCGTCACTTGTCACTCGCCGCTTGTCACTTCATCAAATTCCCAGTCGCGCAATCGCCGCCTCGTCTTCCTCGGTATAAGGATCCGAGAGCATCCGCTGCTGGAACTTGTCCAACTCCCAAACCTCCAGGTAGGTCAGATAACCAAGCACTGCTACGTCGCCGACTACCTGCGCGCTCTTCCGCAGTAGCGGATGAATCAACACGCGACCTTGCGTGTCCATCGCCGACTGCTGTCCGTAGTAATTCGTCCTGTCAAGGAACTTGCGCCGCGCCGGATCCATCGAGGGCAAGAGAGACAATCTCTGTTCGATGGCTTCCCACTCAGGCATCGGGTAGACGCGCACGCATTCACCCGTGAGGCTCGTCACGTAAAACTGCGAGCCGTACTTCTCTTCAACGTAACGCCGAAAGAGGCCGGGAACTTTCAGCCGGCCCTTGGAATCGATTCGCGCTGTGTAATTTCCGCGCAGCACTGAGACTGATTTCGGAGACGAGTAGGGACGATTGTGCCGTTTGCGCTGGTTTTGAACTGATTCTTGCCGCTGCGCCCACTTCGCTCCACTTCACTCCACCCGCGGATACTACGCTGCTGCTGGATGACTGTCAACAGTTTTTTCGGATTTTTTTCGCTGCCGGCGCGGGGGTGAGATCAAAAGCCGCGGGAGCTACACATCGCGCAGTGATCGCACGGTTTGCCGGACGGATCGACTGTGCATTGCTTCTCGGCTTCAAAGAACTCGACGAGTTCCGAGACCGCTGCCTCTTCGACACCGAAGCGTTCCTCGCTGGGATGATTCGGCAATTGCGAATTGCGGCTTGCCGATGGCGGATTTGAGATGGCGTTTGACGAGGTCGGCAATGTGTTTGCGAACGGAGCGAGCCATGGTGATTGCACCACCTGCGGGTAGAAGAATGTTTCGGAAGGTTCGCGGGCGGCTACGGATGGAGCGCGGTGCATTTCCGGTTGTGCGGGGTCGGAAACACCGATTGATGGTTGGGTACGCGGCGGTGCGTCAGAGGAGACAAAGTTCACAATGCGCGCGCGACGCTGCTCTCCTCCGTTCACCATTTCACGTGTCGTAGGTGACGAACTGGATTCGCGCGCCGAGTCGCCGGCAATTCTTTGTGCGACGCGTTCAGCTATTAACCGAGCTTGATCTTGACTACTGCTCACGAGCTGCATCCAAAAGGTCTATGCGATCGACGACGCCAACGATGGCCGAGTCGATCGCGGCGCCGGCTTTTCCGGTTGCCGACGTTGAAGCGCTCCATCCCTCTTGCACTATCAGGACAGTATCGCCGGCACCTGCATCAACGGAATCCAATGCCAAAACTGTATTACCGGTCGCCTCACCTTCCGGAGATATTTGCTCGCAAAGCATCACCCGCGCATTCTCGTAGCGATGATTCTTTTGCGTAGCGACGATGTTGCCGAGAACTTTGGCGATGATCATTTGTAAGAAATGTCAGTCGTCAGTGGTTAGTTGTCAGTTGGAAAAGCAAACAACGGACAACGGACAACTGACTACTGACTACTGACTACTGACATGCTTATCAGAATCGACAATCCCTACAATCGTGCAATCCGTAGGCGTATCTTCGCGTTTGAAGGGAAAGCTCGCTTCCTTCCCCCGACACCAAAAAACTAATTCGCCAACACCAGCCCCCACGGCATCAATCGCCACTAAAGGCTTGCCTTGCGGTTCGAGCTTCTTGTTGAGCGATTGAACGATCAGAAGTTTGCGCCCGTGCAGCGACTCGTTTTTCACGGTCGCGACCACAGTACCGATGACGCGCGCGAGTTGCATATCACTGTGCTACATCAACGGTGTCGATTACGCCAACAATTGCGGCATCGACTGGGGCGTCTTTCATTCCGGCCGCCAGGCGCGCGCTGGAGCCTGCCACCACCAGCACGCGCTCATGAAACCCGGCGCCGACCGTATCGACCGCTACGACATAGCCGGTCGTGTCGCTGCCGTCGACATTGATCGGCCGCACGATAAGAAGCTTCTTGCCATGCAGCCGCTCGTCCTTCTGCGTCGAGACGACTGTGCCAAGAATTCGGGCGATGATCATGCGTGCGCCTGTGCGGTAACCGGCATCGCGTCATCGACGCTGCCGTGCGGACGCGGAATCACGTGCACGCTGACCAATTCGCCAACGCGACGCGCCGCGGCGGCGCCGGCATCCGTCGCCGCTTTCACGGCAGCAACATCACCGCGCACAATCGCGGTCACGAAGCCCGCGCCGATCTTTTCATAACCGACGAGCGTGACGTTCGCCGCCTTAACCATCGCGTCGGCGGCTTCGATCATTGCCACCAGTCCTTTGGTCTCAACCATTCCAAGTGCTTCTTGCATTCAGTTTCTCCTGTGAGAAGACTAGTAAATCGTGAATCGGAATCGCGAATAGAATAGCACGACCGATTTCAGATTCAGCATTTACTAATCGTTTAAGCGCGCGGCTTGACTGAGCAACTCAACCAATTCTTCGCGGCTCAACGATACTCTTCCGGATCCGTTGGCAGACGAAAAATGTGAGCGCGCCGGACGATCGCCGGTCGGACACGTCAGATTCGTCTCATGCAAATAACCGCATGCCTGGCAACGCGCTTCCTGATTCAAGTAACCGGCAGCTTCGCGCACGTTGATTAACTTCTCGATCGCGTCTGGGGAAAGGTTCCGCGATCCGCCGAGCACGCGCGAAAGAATCGCAATCTTCGCCGTATGTTCCAGCGTCTCCAGCCGATCCCAAGCCTGCCAGAGATCCGATCCATACGCGACTGCGCCATGATTCGCCATCAGCAGAGCGTTGTGATGCTTCACCAAAGGACGCATCGCATCGCTCAACTCTTCAGTTGATGGCGTGCCATATTCCGCCAGCGGCACGCAACCAAGCGTCAAAATAACTTCCGACAGAATCGGTTGATCGATTGGTAGTCCGGCCACCGCGAACGCGGTTCCGTGCGGTGGATGCGCATGACAGACGGCCTTCACGTCGGGACGCTCGCGATAAATCAGTAGGTGCATTGCGAGTTCACTGGACGCGCGCCGATCATTCAAAGACCTTCCTTCCAAATCAGTGATCGCGATAAGGTCTTCCGTCATTCGGCCCTTGCAGGTCATCGTGGGCGTCGCCAGGATGCGGCCATCATCGAGACGCGCGCTTACGTTGCCATCCGACGAGACGACATAGCTGCGCTCGTACATGAGGTGGCAGATTTTGATCAGGTCGCGACGTGCGGTTTGTTCGTCCATCTATCGGATCGTCTCGGAAGCTTGATCGGATTTTGAAATATCGCCGCGCGCGGCCAGCTCGTGGCCATTTGTGACCGACGCCAACTTTGGCTGCGCCAGAAAGTACGACAACGACTCAAGCGAGGTCGTCAGATCGACGGTCTTCACTTTCACGCCGAGTCTCGCTTTCAGCGGCGCCGGCGCAAAATTCAGAATCGCTTTCACGCCGGCCGCCATGACTTGATTCAGCACGCGTTGCGCCGCGCGCGCGGGCACGGCGATCACCGCGACATCGATCTGTTCGTCACGAACGACCTTAGCAATTCGCTTTACATCAAATATCTCGATGCCGCTGCGCGTACGCTCACCGATTTTTGACGTGTCGTTATCAAACAGAGCGACCACGCTGAAGTTCGATTTGTCTAAGCCGTTGTAATTTGCGAGCGCCCTTCCCAGTCTTCCCGCGCCGATGATTCCCACGCGATGCGGTCTGTCCAGCCCAAGAATCTTCGTTAGATGCGCGCGCAAATCGTCGATGAAGTAGCCGGTACCGCGCACGCCGAACTCGCCAAAGTAACCGAGGTCTTTTCTAATCTGCGCTGAATTAAGATTGAATTGCTCAGCCAGCTCTTGCGAGGAAACGCGCTTGATGCCGGCATCAGCCAACTCGTTCAAGCAGCGCAAGTAGACGCTCAAGCGATTTGTCGTCAGTTCCGAAATCTTTTCCTTCTTCATGGCGAGCAAGAAAAGTATAACGCCGATGCGACGCCGCGAAAAGCGACACGTTTGCGATTGAAAACATATTTACGCGATAATCCGCCGGTTTGTCCTCCCTCTCCCGGTGGGAGAGGGCACGATATCCAAGCGGCATAAAGCCGTCGCACTCCACGGAATGATCGCGCATCTTTCAGGAACACTTCTTTCCAAGCAAGCCACTTCGGCAATTGTCGACGTGGGCGGCATTGGCTATGAGGTCGCGATTCCGCTGTCGACATTCTACGAACTTGGGGAAGCTGGCTCACCGGTGCAGCTTCGTGTTTACACTCATGTAAGTCAGGACGCGATCAGGCTCTACGGGTTCAAGACAGCTCGGGAGCGTGAGCTTTTCCTGCAGTTGATTTCGGTAAATGGAGTGGGTCCGGGATTAGCGATCAAGTTATTGTCAGGCATGAACGCTGACGAGATGATCGCTTCGATTCGCACAAATAATCTGGTACGGCTTGTCGCAATTCCCGGCGTCGGACGAAAGACAGCCGAGCGTTTGGTGGTCGACCTGCGTGACAAAGTCGCCAGCCTTTCATCGCCGGCTTTGGAGGAAGAATTTGCGGCGAAGGCCGCGGCCGCCGGATCGCCTTCATCACCGGACGCGATGCGCGACGACGCGATCTCGGCGCTGGCGAATCTTGGATATCAGAAAGCATCAGCCGAAAAAGCCGTGAAGAATGCGGTCGACGAAGGTGGCGAACTGTCGGTAGAAGTAATTTTGCGTCGCAGCTTGCGATCGCTCGCAAAAGCGTAGAGTTGACCAATCGTTAAGTCCGCATTCAAAATCCCACTAATGCCGAAAGCCAAAGCAGCCGAAGCCTTGCAAGCCACGCCAACCGAAGAAGATCTGAAATACGATTTGTCTCTCAGACCCAACCGTCTGGAGGATTACATTGGTCAAAGGAAAGCCAAGGAGAATCTGCGGGTTTACATCGCGGCGGCGCGCAAACGTCGCGAAGCTCTTGATCATGTTTTGCTCACGGGACCTCCGGGATTAGGCAAGACGACGCTGGCGCACATCATTGCGAACGAAATGGGCGCGCAATTGAAATCGACTTCAGGTCCGGCGATTGAAAAGACCGGTGACGTTGCCGCGCTGCTTACGAACTTGCAGGAAGGGGACGTGCTCTTCATCGACGAAATTCATCGTCTGCTGCCTGCACTCGAAGAAAAACTTTATCCGGCGATGGAGGACTTCAGCCTCGATCTTTTAATCGGGCAAGGGCCGGGCGCGCGATCAATCAAACTTGAGTTACCCAAGTTCACTTTAGTTGGCGCTACGACCCGACAAGGTTTGATAACGGCGCCGCTGCGTGGCCGCTTCGGAATCAATTTTCATTTGGATTTCTATCCGCATGAGGATCTCGAAACGATTTGCAAGCGTTCGGCGACCATCCTTAATGTGGAAATCGACGATGGTGGGGCACATGAAATCGCGCGACGTTCACGCGGGACGCCCCGTATCGTCAATCGGTTGTTGCGGCGCGTGCGCGACTACGCGGAAGTTGATTACGACGGCAAGATCACGCACGAAGTTGCGAGCGACGCACTTAACCGGATGGAGGTCGATACTTACGGCCTCGACGAGATGGATCGCAAACTATTGACGACGATTATTGAAAAGTTTGAAGGTGGGCCCGTTGGGGTGGGCACTCTGTCCGCAGCGATTCATGAAGAGAAAGATTCAATCGAGGAAATCATTGAGCCATACTTAATTCAAATTGGCTTCCTGAATCGCACTCCCCGCGGACGCATGGCAACTCAACTAGCTTATCAACATTTCGGACTTAAGGCGGGTCAACGACCGACACTGTTTGATTCGCAGTAGCGCAAGTTGTTAACTTGCGAATGCGCAAATTAACAATTTGCATTACACCATGCCACGACGCATTTCTCGTCATTCATTCGGGGTCAAAAACCGATCGCCCTGGCGACGGATGATTGGCGATGCCGTTCATCATTTTCACGAAAACGATTTGTTCGCCTCAGCCGCGGCGATGAGTTATTTCGGACTGATGACTCTGTTCCCTGCTCTGCTCCTGCTGCTCGCACTGAGCAACAAGATCGCGGCGGGCAATCAGATGATTGCCCACGTAGTCCAGGTTTATCCCGGATCGACTCAATTCCTGCGTGACACAATTCGTTCATTGTCCGCAATTAGCCCGGGCGTCACCATTACCTGCGCCGTCGTGGTGCTGTGGGCGGGCTCCTGGGTATTCGCCATCGTTGAGCGCGCGCTCAATCGAATTTGGGGCACAACGCATCGAACGTTTTTGCATGGACGCCTGCTGACGTTAGCCATGATCGGCGCCGTCGGACTGCTGCTGTCGGTGTCTGTTTTGCTCACCTCGGTGCTGGTTTATTTTCAGGAAATCGGCGGGCGACTTTCGCCGCGGCAACTCGAGCGTTATCCCCTGCTGCTTTCGGTCGGCAATCTCGCATGGCAGATCATCTTCGCCGCTGTAAGTTTGCTCTTGACGTTTGCAGTGTTTTCGATGGTTTATCGTTTTATGCCGAACGCCTTTGTTACGTTCCGCGACACGGTGCCCGGCGCTTTGATTGGCAGCCTCTTATGGGAAGCGGCCAAGTACATATTTGCCTGGAGCCTGAACTACTTTAATTACGAGCAGATTTACGGCTCGGTGGGCGCGGTTGTCGCAGTGCTGACCTGGGGATACGTTTCCAGTCTGGTGCTCCTGTTTGGGGCTCAACTTACCGGTGTGTTCCATCGAGAGCACATGGAGCATCCGCTTCCGGCCCCCGGTATCAATGTTCCCTCAGCCTCCTATTCTTAAACTCATCCGCGCGAGCGGCCTGGCGCGATGAATATTTCTGAATTCAATTACGAACTTCCGGAAGAACTAATCGCGCAGCATCCTCTGCCGGAACGGGACGCATCGCGAATGCTCATCGTCGATCGCGTCTCACAAAGGTGGCAAGACGCTGCCTTCAGATCCTTTCCCGAGCACCTAGTAAAAGGCGACGTTCTGGTCCTTAACAACACGCGTGTGCTGGCCGCGCGGCTCCACGGCCAGCGCGATCCCACCGGCGGCGCCATCGAGTTGCTATTGCTGCGCGAGCTTCGGCCAAACACATGGGAAGCCTTGGCGCGGCCGGCGAGGCGATTGTTACCCGGTACGGTGATCCGATTTGGAACTGATGACCTGCGTGCAACGGTTCTGGATTCAATGCCCAACGGAGTTCGCGTCGTTGAATTCAGATCAGAAAATGATGCGCTCGATCGAGTGCTCGACAGATTAGGAGAGCCGCCGCTGCCACCTTACATTCGGCGGGAAGCGGCCGCGACGAATGAGGATTCTGAGCGCTATCAAACGATCTACGCCCACGAGCGCGGAGCGGTCGCCGCTCCCACCGCCGGCCTGCATTTCACTTCAACCGTGCTCGAGGCAGTAAGAGCCCGCGGAGTTTCAATCGTCGAAATTACGCTGCACGTGGGGTATGGCACCTTTGAACCAGTGCGCGTTAGCAATGTCAATCAACACCACGTCCTGCCGGAATGGTTCTCGATCAACGCGGAATCAGCAAGCGCAATTAACCAGGCACGACAGGAAAAGCGCCGTGTCGTCGCGGTGGGGACAACAACAACGCGAGCACTGGAATCAGCTACTGATACTGATGGCCAGATTACAGCGCAGTCGGGATCAGCCAATCTTACAATTGTGCCCGGATACAAGTTTCGGGCGGTTGACGCTCTGTTAACAAACTTTCACTTGCCCCAATCGTCGCTGTTGCTGCTGGTTTGCGCTTTTGCAGGTCGCAATTTCATGCTGAACTCGTACCGCCATGCGGTCCAAAACCATTATCGTTTTTATAGCTATGGAGACTGCATGTTCATTATTTGAGTTCCAAAACTTGTATTTCGCGGTAGGAGCGGAGCTATAATCTGGCACGCTTTTGTTTTCCCCGCGTTCGAACATTGGGTATGGCAGTTCTCAAAAAATTTCGACCGAAGTGGTGGGGCAGCCGGCAATCCGAATTGACGGAGAGCTTCGCGAACATCGCGCTCGTGCCCCCGCTGAACGCGCGCTATGACGTGCGACCTTTGACGATGTCCCACATCGACGAGTGTTGGCGACTCGACCAGCGGTGCTTCCTCGATGGCGAAGCTTACAGCCGGGACACTTTCGAATACTTGCTAGGCTCGCCCGAATCCGTTTCTTATCGCACCGTCATGCAGAATGGTGTGATGGCCGGATTTGTGATCGGCCTTCTCGAGCCAGATCACACCGGGCACATCACTACGATCGGGATCGCTCCGGAGCATCGACGGCGACGCCTGGCAAGTTCTCTAATGGAAACTGTGGAAACCGGATTTCTCCGGCGCGATGTCAGAATCGTGCGACTCGAAGTTCGCTCAAACAACACGTCCGCGCAGAAGCTCTACCTCAGCCTGGGATATTCAGTAACGCAACGTTTGCCGAAGTATTACTCGAACGGTGGCGATGGATTGCTGATGGTCAAGTCGTTGGGAGCTTAGTTCCGCCGCAACTCAGTCAGCACCTGTTTCGCCACTGCCTTGAGAGTGTCGAACACGCCTACACCCGTTGCCGCGACGGCTTCGATGACTGGCTCACCTTTGCGCACAAGTTCCGACGTAAGATCAGGCGTGGGAATGACGTTGGGAAGATCCCGCTTGTTCAATTGCAAAACGTAAGGAAGGGTCATGAGGTCGTAGCCATAGGAGCGCAGATTCTCTTCCAGGTTGTAAAGCGACTCGATATTGGCGTCCATTCGCTCCTCTTGGGAATCCGCCACGAAGACCACCCCGTCAACGCCTTTCAAAATCAGCTTGCGAGAGGCTTCATAAAAGACCTGACCGGGCACTGTGTATAAATGAAAGCGGGTTTTGAAGCCGCGCACGGTTCCCAACTCCAGGGGCATGAAATCGAAGAACAGTGTGCGTTCAGTTTCCGTTGCCAGGCTGATTAACTTACCTTTGGCCTGCGCGGCAGTCGAATCGTAGATGTACTGCAAATTCGTCGTCTTTCCACACAATCCGGGGCCGTAATAGACGATCTTGCAATTGATTTCTCTGGATGCGTAATTGATAAAAGTCATACGGCGAGAAAAGTTCGAGGCAAGTTAGGCGTCCGAGAAAAGACCGTCGATCTCTTCGTCAGTTATCTCGGAAAAATGAGTTGAAGTGTTAGCTCCCGAGGCCGAATCTCTCTCGATTTCGGCAAAGGTTTTTGCCAATTCGTGCGAAATCTGTTTCGAGCGGAGTTTGACCAAACCTAAGCTCGATCGGTCATCAAATACCACTACCAGGAGAACCCGACCAATCACACAAATATGGATGCTCTCCTTTTCACCCTCATGGGAGAGCGTGGGAAATTCACTCTCGCCGATCAGCTTCGCCATTCCCCCGGTCGCAGCCACGTTGCCGGCAGCTAACGAAGCCAGGCTGGTTGTGTCCAGGTCACCCAACTCACCATGGACGGCGATCTGCTGGCCGTCCTTGTCAACTAGTACTACGAGGCGCGCTGAGGCATCCAGGCGTAAGCGGGCAAGGACCGCTTTAATCTGGTGATAGTTCGTCTCACGAATGACGATTGGAGCGCTAGGCATTTATTGACTTCGGTCCTGGGATCCGGAGAAATGGAGGGCAGGATGGGCGAACCCGCGGTTTCGATGTGAGCCCGCAATATCGAGCTTTGCGGGTCATAATCAGACACCGAAGCTCACGAGTCACAGTAACACGTTGATTCGTCGTCCTTCAAGTGTTTTTCCTCGATGATCATCCGTGTTGAGAGTTGAACAGTGTGCGGTGCAGCACCCGCAAACCCTACTCTTTCGTTGATTTAGGGGACGACCTATGCTACCCTCTCCCGTCATTTTGGTCGAAGTTCAGCCTGTCTCAAAGAATGTTGAGTACGTGTTCGAATGAGCAGTCCCGTTGCTAAATCACTAAAAAAGGCTTCGTCGCGCTCAGCTTCCCGTCGTTCGAGTGGTAAGTCGGCGGGTGCGAAACGAGCCGTGGCGAAATCAACGCGGTTGAAGCCGGCTACGAAACGTTCGGCGGCGGGAAAGGCTCGCGCAAACAAGGCTACGAAAGCGAAGGCGACAAAGACACGAGCGAAATCGGTACGTGTCGTTGCTAAGAAGGCCACGCGGAAAGCCGCTCCAAAACCCAAGCAGATAAAAAAACCCGTACGCAGCGCAGCGGCTACCCGGCGAATAACTTCGCGTCGGAAATTAATGAGCGCGAGCGTGTCCGTCGTATTTAAGAAGCCGGCGCCTCCATCACCACCCCCCCAATTGACGCACGACGAGGCAGCGGCGCTCAAGGCATTCGAAGCTGCCCACAAAGAATTCACCCGCGGTCATTTCTCGGAAGCACGTAGCATGTTCCGTTCACTCGTGGAGAAATATCCGATGGTTTCCGAAGTGACGGCGCGCGCGCGAACTTATCTTGCGGTTGCCGAAGCTAGGCTGCGAAGCGATCTGGCCATGCCGCGCGACGCTGATTCACTTTACGATCGCGGCGTGATCGAGCTCAATCGTGGCGAGTACGTTGCCGCACAAGAACTGTTTGAACGAGCTTTGCGTCGCGAACCAAATGCTGCGCATATACATTATGGACTTGCAGCCACGCGTGCCAAACTCGGCGCCATCGATACAGCCTTGAAGTCGCTTGAGCGCGCCTTGGATCTACAGCCCAGCCTCCGTATCCGTGCCCAGCGGGATCAGGATCTCAATCCTCTCCGGAGTGATCCTGACTTCGAGCAGATCGTTTTCGCGACTCGCGAATAGTCTGCCGCGCTGCTGCCAAACGACAATTCCAAACTGACCAACTTTCGAGTATCATCGGTCTCGGCACGCACACGGTTGCGGAGCGAATTCCTTGCACGAACGTAATCCCAAAGCCAGTTTAAAGATCGTTGCGATCGGTGGAGGCACCGGCCTTTCTGCTCTGCTAGCCGGCCTGAAGCGTTTCGTCGGCCCACAGAGCGAAGATGTCTGGATCGAATCGTTGTCTGCGGTGGTCACCGTTTCCGATGACGGCGGCAGCTCGGGACGCTTGCGTGACGAGCTCCAGATGTTACCGCCGGGTGACATTCGAAACTGCATGATCGCCCTGTCGGAGGATTCGAACCTCCTGTCGCAACTCTTTCGATACCGGTTTGGCGGCGCGGGAGATCTCGCCGGCCACAGCTTTGGCAATCTTTTCCTGGCGGCGCTGACCGAAGTTACCGGTGATTTCGTCGAAGCAGTGCGGCTCTCGTCAGAGGTTCTGGCGAGCAAGGGTCATATCTTTCCCGCCACTACCAGCGACGTTCGATTAGTTGCTGAGTTGGAAGATGGTCGCGAAGTCCATGGAGAGAGCCAAATCACCGGCGCGCGCTCGCGCATTCGCCACCTGCGTCTTGTCCCGGAGCATTGTTTGCCATTGCCCGAAACACTCTCGGCGATCCGGAGTGCTGACATCATTACAATTGGGCCCGGCTCTCTCTACACCAGCATCATTCCGAATCTTTTGGTACGCGGCGTGGCTCAAGCGATTGGCGATGCCACGGCGACAAAGGTTTTCGTCTCGAACCTCATGACGCAACCGGGTGAAACGGACGACTATGGCTTTCGCGATCATCTCGACACGATTCGCGCGTACGCGCCGCAGATTTGCTTCGACTACGCAATTGTTAACGACCGGCCCATTAGTCAGCAGCAGGCTGAACTCTACCGCGCCGATGGCGCCTATCAGATCTTGCTTGATGAGAAATCGTCTTCGCAGCTGGATGCTGAAATCGAAGTGGTACGCGTAGATCTCCTGGACGAGGGTGATATGGTTCGTCACAACACTGATCGGCTTGCGCGGGTAATCATGTCGTGTGCTAATGCACGCGAGCGCAGCTTGATCGAAACAGAGTTATTAGCCGCCAATTAGCTCTCGATGCCGTCACACCCGAACCTGAAACAACCAGCGAATGTCGAAGTGCTCGTGCTCGCTGCCGGCCTCGGCACCCGCATGAAATCGGCCACCGCGAAGGTCCTCCACAAGCTCGATGGCCGGCCGTTGATTGCGCATGTTTGTCGAGTTGCCGCGCAAATCGATCCGCGCGCAATTACAGTTGTCGTAGGTCATCAGGCCGATGATGTTCAGAAAGCTGTCGAAGCTGTGCTGGGCGAACACCGCGCATCTTTTGCTCTCCAGGAGAATCAGAGAGGAACCGGCGATGCTGTCCTGGCCGCAGAGCAGAACTTACCTGACCGGGACTCCACAATTCTGATCCTTTCGGGTGACGTGCCTTTGATAAAACCAGAGACGTTGCGTTCTCTGGTAGCGAAACATCGCGCTGATGATGCGGTTTGCACGATCCTGACGGTCCGATTGGAAAACCCGTTCGGTTATGGCCGCGTCGTGCGAGATGATGGTGGCGAATTTGTGAAGATTGTCGAGCAGAAAGACGCTTCGGATGAAGAACGTCAGCTTCGCGAGATCAATTCAGGAATCTATTGCTTCACCGCCGGCAAACTATTCAACGCGCTCAAAAAAATACAGCCCAACAATACTCAGCGCGAATATTACCTCACCGATGCTCCCGCGCTCCTCAAAAGCGCCGGCGGACGAGTAAGTCTCTATCTGCATACCGACGCCCGCGAAGTTTCAGGAATCAACACGCGAGCCGAATTGAGTGAATTCGAAAACCTGATCCGGCGGCGCACGATTCGGCGCTTGATGATGGAAGACGGCGTGACTTTTATCGATCCGTCGCACGCGTACGTAAGCAGCGAGGCGCAAATCGGTCGCGACTCGATCGTTCATCCCGCTGTTCACATAGAAGGCAAAACCGTCATTGGTGAAGCGTGCGAGATCCAACAGGGCACGCGCATTGTCGATTCGAAACTCGGCAACCGAGTCACGGTGAAGGATCATTGCCTGATCGTTGATTCGCAGATCGCTGACGATTGCGCGGTCGGGCCTTTCGCGCATTTGCGAATGAATGCGCGCATGGAAGAACGATCAGTCGTTGGGAATTTCGTGGAGGTCAAGAAATCGACTATCGGTCGCGGCACGAAATCAATGCATCTGACTTACCTCGGTGATGCCACGATCGGTGAAGGCACCAACATCGGGGCGGGCACAGTGACCTGCAACTACGACGGCAAAAACAAAAACCCGACCGTCATCGAGGATAACGTGCGCATTGGATCGGACACGATGCTCGTCGCACCTGTGCGCGTCGGTGAAGGCGCGGTGACCGCCGCCGGCTCAGTGGTGACTGAGGACGTGCCACCTAAAACACTCGTCGCCGGCGTCCCCGCCAAGGTGAAAAAGAAATTATCTGATGATTCGTAATTTGAAATTCATGACTGTTCACTGTTCACTGATATGTGCGGAATAGTTGGTTACGTTGGAAACAAACAGGTCGTGCCGTTGATCATCGACGGCCTGCGCAAACTTGAATATCGCGGCTATGACTCGGCGGGCATTGCGGTGGTCGATGAGAACCGCGAACTAAAAATCGAGCGCGCCGAAGGAAAGCTGCGCAATCTTGAAGATGCTCTGCGCCAGCACCCCATCGACGGCACTTATGGCGTAGGCCACACGCGCTGGGCCACGCACGGCCGGCCGACGGAAGAAAACGCCCACCCGCATCGAGACTGTACCGGCCGCGTAGTAGTCGTGCACAACGGCATCATCGAGAATTACCTCGACCTCAAAGAAGATTTGCGAAAGAAGGATCATCAGTTCGTCACTGAGACCGACACCGAAGTCATTGCCCACTTGATTGAAGAACACATCAAGCAAGGTGAAAACTTCGGAGGCGCGGTGCGCCAGACCGTCCAGCAACTGCGCGGCATTTTTGCGCTCTCGATGTTGTCGGCAGACGAGCCTGACACGATCATCTCTGCGCGGTTCGGCCCACCTGCGGTGATTGGCATCGGAAATCAGGAATTCTTCGTCGCTTCGGACGTGCCGGCAATTCTCGAACACACGCGCGACGTTTTCTTTTTGGGAGACAGCGAAATCGCGGTGATGACAAGAGACGGTGTGCGCGTCACCGACTTTCACGGGAATCCCGTCGAGCCGCAGCGTCAGCGCATCACCTGGGATCCGATTCAGGCGGAGAAGGGCGGCTTCAAGCACTTCATGCTCAAGGAAATTTACGAACAGCCGCGCGCTGTTCGCGAAACCGTTGAGGGCCGGGTCTCGCTCGATACGGGCCGCGTGTTCCTTGATGACATGAAGAACCTCACGGAAGCTGATTTCCAGCGCTTCAAGTCGATCAAGATCGCGGCCTGCGGCACGTCATGGCATGCGGGCATCGCCGGCAAGTACATGATCGAGCAACTGGCGCGCATCGGCGTCGAAGTTGATTACGCGTCAGAGTTTCGATATCGCGATCCAGTGCTGGACGAAGATACTCTGCTGCTGGTGATTTCACAGTCGGGCGAAACCGCCGACACCATCGCCGCACTGCGCGAAGTTAAAGAACGCGGCGGCAAGGTTCTTTCGATCTGTAACGTGCAGGGCTCGATGATTACGCGCGAAGCCGACGGCACGGTGCTCACACACGCCGGCCCGGAAATCGGCGTCGCGTCGACGAAGGCGTTCACTGCGCAGATGATCGCGCTCTATCTTTTTGGTTTGTATCTCGGTCAGCTTCGCGGCACGCTCACCGCCGAACAGAGTCGCGCGCACGCCCAGGAGCTGGCTGAGTTGCCCGTGAAGATGGAGCACGTGCTGAGCGATACCGAGGGCATCGAAGAATTGGCGAAAGAATTCTTCCGCGCCACCGATTTTCTTTATCTGGGACGCGGAATTAATTTCCCGATCGCTCTCGAAGGAGCGTTGAAATTGAAGGAGCTTTCGTACGTCCACGCCGAAGGCTATCCGGCCGGTGAGATGAAGCATGGCCCGAATGCCCTGATTGACGAACGATTGCCGGTGCTGTTCATCAACACGCGGGAGGAAGGAAACCGTTCGTCTGAGCTGCGCTACGAGAAAACCCATTCGAACATTGTTGAAGTTAAAGCGCGCGAAGGCATCGTGATTTCCGTCGTGACTGAAGGTGATTCAATGTCGTCAAAGATGTCCGACCGCGTGATCGAGATTCCGCCCTCGAGCGATCTCCTCTCACCTTTGCTCTCGATCATCCCGCTGCAACTGCTCGCGTATCACATCGCCGTGCGCAGAGGATGCGACGTCGACCAGCCGCGAAACCTGGCGAAGTCAGTGACGGTTGAATGACACAAATCTTTGACAGCGCTCCACAACTCTGATATCTAACGCGGCCATCAAGTGGCTTGGTTTTTAGGGCTCCCGATCCTCTAACGATCCTTAGACCTGAAACCAGAATCAAGCAATAACGAGTAACTTCATCGATCGGTAGGACTTTGACTGTTCGATTCATAGTTCAGCATGTTGCTCAAAACTCTCAACTCCGAATAAACGAAGGAGGAACGCGATGTTACCCACCGCAAATAGAGTAGAGACGGTTTCATTCAACCGTCGGCTGGCTTATCTGTTTTTGGCGACAGTGGTTCTGCTTAATTCTCGTCAGACCATCGCACAAACAAAGAATGACCTCACCAAACTGGTGAAGATTCCGGCAAATACTCTGATTAGAGTCAAAATTGTTGGTCCGATCACTAGCGCCAAAATCAAGATCGGCGACTACGTTCAATTCAAAGTGGCGGATGATATTCTCATTCCCGTCGGCGGTAGCAACGATCAAGTTGTCATAAAGAAGGATACGATCGGTTATGGAAGAGTGGTGGAACACAAAAACCGGCGGCTGATATTCAAGCCCGGCAGGGTCGGGGTCACCTTAGAAGAAATTGCAGCGGCCGATGGAACCCCACTCAAGGTGTGGATCGCTCGTCACCAAAACACTCTGGCACCGCCGGCCATCGCGGCGCTGCAATCGATGCCGAGTGAATCGCTGTCTGAAAGTCAACGTGAGCCCAGAAGGGTCTTTTGTCTGAATTACATTCTCAAGAATCAACCACCCAGCGGGTTCGTTCCGTGCATACAAGGGCGCGCTTATGTTTCGGCGTTTACCGCGACGCTTCCGAGTTCAATCGTCGCCGCTATAGCCAGCACGCTGGTGGGCATTCGAAAGGATCCAACTGCGAAGGCCTATGCGGAAATAAGCCTCGCGAATAATCTCGCCTCACAGTCGGGTTTGAGTGCCGTCCTCAACGGCGCTTATAGCGAATTTGGGGATGGTGAATTGTTCGATGCGAGAACGACCCAGGACACTTGGGTCAAAGTTAAGATACCGGCAGCAGCGACCGGGGGATTGATGATTGGACGGCGGGATGCGGCACCGGACAAATATTTAATTACCGACTACTTTGCAGATCCGTCGAGGTACCCGGATGATCACAGAACATACAATGGAATGGTGATTGAGCGGATAGTCGAAAAAGAAGGCGAGACAATGCGAATGTGCAATGGACAAAATATCCCACCGGGATTCGATGTGATTGATAGGCCCTACGATCCATCCATTTGTCCGCGCGAACCGGGTGATGCTACCTCAGGACCGACATACGTCGTCATTCAGCGTAACAAATCCCTTTAATGGTATCGGGGTTGATCGCTGCAACCAATTTGTCGCGGGATACCGCACAGTCGCGTCGATTACATGCAGCGTGTAAGCATGGCGAGATTTCGCTGAGCGGTTCTCGCGGCTCAAGTGCGGCAAGAGCGGATGCAGAACGATGAGGCTTCCCGTCTTCACTTCGAGCGGGACTACGCTTTCTTCCGGCCACGGCGAATCATCATAGATTTCGAACCGCGTGCCGCCACTATTCACGCGGATAAATCGCGATTTCAATCCAAGTTTGTGCCCACCCGGAATCGCCCACAGACATCCGTTCTCAATCGTCGCATCTTCGAGCGCGAACCACAGCCCCACCATCTTCATTGGCTCAACATAGAGAAACGTCGCGTCCTGATGACAAGTAACCTCGCCACCAATCTGAGGCTGTTTGAAGATATACATCGATTGCAAGAGTAACGGATGGTCGATGCCCAACTCGTGAACCAGCCTCTCGATTTCAGCGACCCGCGAAAACCGATCAAACACCGGGTCGAGGTCATGAAGCGCGTGCCCGATCTTATTAATTGATTCTTCCTTAGCCTGCCTCAGTGTGCCATCAGCGTTGAAGGCATTCTCTTCAAAGAAGAACCGAATCTTGTCGCCCGACTCGAGAAAGTATTCATCGCTCGTGCGTGTCTGTTTATGTGTTGAGAAGATGGAAACGACTGAAGGATCGAATTCTTGCACAAGTTTTTCCGCTCGAGCGCGCAACCGGTCGCAGGATTCAACCGCGACAAAGTCTTTCAGCACGAGAAGGCCTTCTCGATCGTAAGCCGCGAGCTGATCTCGATTGAGAATCATCGCCAACATTCTAGATTGGCCTTGCGATTTGGCAAGCGGATACCTTTGACTTTGCGAATAAGTTCGCGCGCGTTAGACTTCGCTCACTTCCTGGAGCGTCAGCTTTGTCTGATCAATTCGACAACGCCATCACGGCTGAATCGATCGCGCAGCCACCCGCGTTCGGGCGACTTCTTAAATTCTTCGCGCCGGCGCGAGCAGCCTCCGACAAGATCACCGATTCGGCCGCCGTTGCCGCCGGATATCGCTACTGGCAGAAGCGCGTCCTGCTTACTTCCATCATCGGTTACGCCACTTTCTATTTTGTTCGCAAGAACCTGAGCATTGCGATGCCGGTGATGCAGAGCAGCCTTGGATTTAAGAAAACCCAACTGGGTTTATTTCTCACGCTTCACGGACTGCTCTATGGCGTATCGAAGTTTGCCAACGGATTTCTCGGCGATCGCTCGAACGCTCGGGCGTTCATGGCGTTCGGCCTCGGGGCGTCGGCTTTGATGAATGTGCTGTTCGGCTTCAACTCAGCGGTGGTCGTGCTCGGGATGATTTGGATGGTGAACGGTTGGTTTCAGGGAATGGGTTTTCCCCCGTGCGCGCGCCTGTTGGCGCACTGGTTTCCACCAAAGAAGTTGGCGAGCCGCATGTCGATTTGGAATATCTCGCATTCAATCGGCGGCGGATTGATCGTGATTCTCTGCGGCTACTTGGTGGTGGTGAGTTGGCGGCTCGCGTTCTTTGTGCCGGCGACGATTGCCTTCGCCTGCGTAATTCTAATTTGGTTCACGTTGCCGGATACGCCCGCGTCCGTGGGACTACCGGAAGTTGAAGGCACTGAGCGACACTCGCAGACACACGAATCACGCAAGGAATTTCGTCGCTTCGTCGTCGAGCGAGTCTTTCTCAACAAATACATCTGGATCGTCTCGCTCGCGAATTTCTTCGTTTACATCGTGCGCTACGCAGTGCTCGATTGGGGGCCGACGATGTTGACGGAAGCTAAGCACGTCCACATCACACACGCCGGCTGGATGGTGGCGGCGTTTGAATTTTGCGGCGCGCTCGGTGCGATGTTTGGCGGATGGTTCACCGACAAATTTCTGGGCGGTCGAGCGGTACGCGCCTGTGTCGTCTATATGGCGCTCGCCGGTGTGGCCGTTTTCGCCTTCTGGAAACTCAATCTGCAATCGGAAGTGCTCACGACACTCGTGCTGGGCGCCGCCGGGTTCTTCGTTTACGGTCCGCAGTGCTTACTCGCAGTTACCGCCGCCAACCTGGCAACCAAACGCGCCGCGGCGACCGCCATCGGGTTGACGAGCATTTTTGGTTATGCGAGCACAGTCTTTTCCGGTTGGGGTCTAGGCGCTCTGGTGCAGAAGTACGGCTGGGATGCCGGCTTCGTCGGTTTGATTATTGTAAGTTTCGTCGGCACGTTGCTTTTTATCGCTGCATGGCCGGCGAAGGCGCACGGCTATGAAGACTTAGCCTGACTCGGACGTTGTCGTCTTGTTTTGTTCGTAATACTATCAGTCCAGTCTTCCCCATTCCCGGCAGGACTGCTTCCAGCGTTTTCAGCCGGAAGCGAACCCAATCACTCGGAGAACAATCAATGAATTTTCCGTCTCGCATTCGCCTTCTATTCCTAGCTCTAGCTCTTTCCGTCACGGCATGTCTCGGCGGGCTGCACGCTCAATCGGCTCAAGCTCAGGCGCTGAGCGACCCGATGCCGGTCGATCCGCAAATTACGATCGGCAAGTTCGCGAACGGCCTGCGCTATTACATTCGCGCGAACAAGAAACCGGAGAAGCGTGCGGAGTTGCGCCTCGTCGTCAAGACGGGCTCGATTCTGGAAGATGACGATCAGCAGGGCATGGCGCATATGGTTGAGCACATGGCCTTCAATGGCACCAAACATTTCCCGAAAAACGAAACCGTCGCGTTCATGGAATCGCTCGGGATGCGTTTCGGCCCGGACATTAACGCTTACACCAGTTTTGACGAAACGGTTTACATGCTGACCGTGCCTACGGACAAGCCGGAAATGCTGGATAAGGCGATGCTGATCCTTGAGGATTGGGCGCACAACCTTTCGTTTGATCCAACTGAGACTGAAAAAGAACGTGGCGTCGTCATGGAAGAGTGGCGTCTCGGTCGCGGCGCCGGAATGCGCATGCTGCAAAAGATTTTTCCGATAGTGCTGAAGGACTCGCGGTATGCAGAACGTTTACCAATCGGTAAACCCGAAATCATCCAAAATGGAAAGGCCGAACGTCTGAAGCAATTCTATGCGGACTGGTATCGACCCGATCTGATGGCGGTTGTGGCTGTCGGTGATTTTGATAAAGCCGCGATCGAAAAGATGATCTCAAACCACTTCGCCTCTATTCCCGGGGCAGCAAAACCGCGGCCGCGTACGCAATACGATGTTCCCGATCGCAGCGACACCGCCTATGCAATTGCGAGTGATAAAGAGGCGGGCGGCACCGTCGTGCAGCTCGGTACCCTGTTGCCGGCGCGACCGCAACGCACGGTGGGCTCTTATCGCCAAAAGACAGTCGATAACCTTTTCTCCGAAATGCTGAACGCGCGATTCACGGAAATCACCCAACAGGCGAACGCGCCTTTCGTTCAGGCGTTCGCCGGTCGCAGCAGTTTCTTTGCGCGATCGAAAGACATGGCGTCGCTCGGCGCCTTTGTCAAAGACGACGGTGTCGAACGAGGCCTCGATGCTCTGCTTGCTGAAGCTCAACGGGTGGCGCGTTACGGATTCACCGCAACCGAACTCGACCGCGCCAAGCAAAACACCCTGCGGTCTTATGAACAGTATGCTTTGGAAAAGGAGAACACTGAGTCGCGCAATCGCGCGGATGAGTACGTGCGCAACTTTGTGGGAGACGAAACGCTGCCCAGCGCAGACGATGAGTACGCGCTGCACAGGAAACTGCTGCCCGGTATCACCCTCGAAGAAGTGAACAAGCTTGCACGCGAATGGTTTCCCGACCGCAACCGCCTGGTCATCGTGGAAGCAACCGAGAAGCCCAACGTCGTGATTCCCGATCAGGTAAAACTCGCCGGCGTAATCAAAGCGGCCTCGACTAAGGAATTAAAGCCCTACGTCGACACCATGGCTGCGTCCAGTCTGTTGGATTCGACTCCAAAGCCGGGACAGATCACCAAGAGCGCCACGAAGGAATCGATCGGCATTACCGAGTGGGAACTATCAAATGGCGTAAAGGTCATCTTGAAACCGACGACATTCAAGGAGGACGAAATTGTCTTTCGCGCTTCGAGTCCGGGCGGGACTTCCTTAGCGGCTGACGCCGACTACATTCCCGCAGAAACGGCGGCGGATGTGGTTAGCGCCGGGGGCGTCGGCAAATTCAATGTCATCGATTTGCAAAAGTTCATGACCGGAAAGATCGTTTCGGTCGATCCATTCATCAACGAAGTGCAGGAAGGCCTGAGCGGGAACAGCTCAAAGAAGGATTTGGAGACGATGTTCCAGCTTATCTATTTGCGCTTTACGCAACCACGCGCCGACACTAACGCCTTCAATGTCGAAGTGAATCAGATGAAGGCAGTGCTGGCGAATCAGGCGGCTGTTCCCGAATACCAGTTCTCGAAAACATTGATGACCGCGCGGTATCAGAACCACTTGCGCCGGCAGATTATCTCGCCGGAGATGATCGATAAATGGAATCTCGACAAGTCAATGGCTTTCTACAAGGATCGATTTGCCGATGCCGGCGATTTCACTTTCATTTTCGTCGGCAGTTTTGATATTCCCACAATTAAGCCGCTGGTCGAGAAGTATCTCGGCTCGCTGCCGTCGATACATCGCCAGGAGAGTTGGAAGGATGTCGGCGTGCGTGAACCATCCGATGTCGTCGTCAAGCGCGTTGAGAAAGGCGTCGAGCCAAAAAGCATTTCGGCGATCATCTTCAACGGCCCATTTGAATTCAATCAGAATAATCGAATTGCGATTCGAGCCATGTCGGAGATTCTGGGACGCCGACTGCTCGAAACTGTTCGCGAAGAACTTAGTGGCACGTACAGCATCAGCGCGCGTCCCACCTATTCAAGAATTCCGAATCCGAGCTACGCCATCACGATTAACTTTGGCAGCTCGCCGGATCGCACTGAGGCTTTGATCAAGCGAATCTTCGATGAGATTGAGAAGTTCAAGACCGAAGGACCGACTGATCAGCAACTCACCGACGAACGCGAAACGCTGCTGCGTGAGTTTGAAACAAACAGCAAGCTGAATGCTTATCTGCTCGGCCAAATCGCCGCGCGGTACGACAACGGCGAGGATCCCGCCGGCATTTGGGCGATTTCCGATCTCTACAAGAAGATCGACAAACCTATGATTCAGAACGCCGCGAAGAAATATCTCGACACCAAGCGCTACGTCGAGGTGATGCTGTTTCCGGAGAAAAAGTAGATTCGCTAAGAACTCAAAGCGCGCTGGGACGAGAAAGTCTCAGCGCGCTTCTTTGATTTCTGAGTATGAATCTGGAGCCGGCTATCGGACTTGAACCGATGACCTTCTAATTACGAATCAGACGCTCTACCAACTGAGCTAAGCCGGCCCGCTTGAGTTTTGACTATACGAATCGGTGAAATAGAGGTCAAGCTGGAGGAGTCATCCGCAGATTACGCAGATTACATAGATGAAAACCTAAACAGTTCGTTTCGGTTTGTGACTGATTTATTATCTGCGTAGTCGCCGTAATCTGCGGATATTTTTTTTGATGAACGAAATCATCGTCATCGGGGGCGGACTAGCCGGCGTGGAAGCTGCCTGGCAAGCGGCGGAAGCGGGAGCGCGCGTGTGCCTCTATGAAATGCGTCCGCTCAAGCAAACTCCCGCGCACCGCACCGACAAGTTGGCGGAGATTGTTTGCTCAAATTCGCTGAAGTCCGACGAGCCGGGGACAGCTTCGTATCTCTTGAAAGAGGAGTTGCGTCGCGGGAATTCACTGGTGATGGAGGCCGCAAAGGCGACGCGCGTCCCGGCCGGCGCTGCGCTGGCGGTAGACCGCGAGCAGTTCGCGGACTACATCACGAAACGAATTGCCGCTCATCCCAAAATCGAAATCGTTCGCGACGAAGCTACGACAATTCCACCTGACGCGATCACGATCATCGCCACCGGACCGCTCACTTCAGCAGCGCTTACCGATCAGATCATGAAGCTAACCGGCGACGATCAGCTCTATTTCTATGATGCCATCGCCCCAATCGTCGCAGCCGATTCGATCGATCAATCAACCGCTTTCAAAGCCGCGCGCTACGGCAAAGGCGGCGACGATTATTTGAATTGTCCTCTGAACGAAGATGAGTATGCGCGGTTTTACAACGAACTAGTCAATGCCAACAGTGTCCCTCTTCAGCGATTCGAAGAGACGCGCTGGTTCGAGGCCTGTTTGCCAATTGAAGAGTTGGCGCGCCGCGGCGTGGATACGCTTCGCTACGGGCCGATGAAGCCGGTTGGCCTGATTGATCCGCGCACGGATGCGCAGCCTTACGCGGCGGTTCAGCTGCGGCAGGAAAATCTGATGGCCGATGCATACAGCCTCGTCGGCTTTCAAAATCACTTGCGATATGGCGAGCAGGCCCGCGTGTTGCGGATGATTCCCGGGCTGGAACGCGCCGAGTTTCTTCAATTCGGCCAAATCCATCGGAACACTTACATCAACGGTCCGCGCGTGCTTCAGCCAACCATGCAGATGCGCGAGCATCCAAACATCTTCTTCGCCGGACAAATCACTGGTGTCGAAGGTTACGTCGAATCGGTGGCGATGGGATGGATTGCGGGCTCGAACGCCTCACGCCTGGCAGGCGAGGAAGAACTTTTAATAGCGCCGCCGCGTAGTGCAATTGGAGCTTTAGCGCGTTACGTTTCAGGCGCCGAAACGAAAAATTATCAGCCGGTGAATATCACATTCGCGCTGCTTGAGCCTCTCAGTCGCGAACAAGCACGGTCGGTAAAGCGCAAGCGCGATCGACACGCGTTGCAGGTCCAACTTGCTCTGAAGGAATGGAATAATTGGCTGGAAGAGGTGCATCAAAAGTCTTCCGCTGCGCTCGCGACATGACCATGGCGCGTTATCGATTGACTCTCGCTTTAGGGCTCACCCTCGGCTCGATGTTGATTGCGCTCTCCCCCTTTTCGCAAGCGATTCATTCACAATCAGGCCGGCAAAAAACCCCGACGCCGACACCATCGCAAACGAACAACAACTCACGACCGCGGCAGATTTCGACTAAGTCTTCCCAGCCAATCGCGCAACCCACACCAAAACAAACGCCTGTCGTTGATGACACCGATGAAGTCGTGCGCGTCAACTCCAGCCTCGTGGCGGTTCCTACTACGGTGCTCGACTCGCGCGGCGTTGCGGTCGCGAATCTTCGGCTGGAGGATTTTGAATTAGTAATCGACGGTCAGCCGAAACCAATTAGCGACCTCAGTCGCGCTGACACGCCAGTGCGCATGGCGATGCTTTTTGACAACAGCGGGAGTTTGATGGAGTCACGCGAGTTCGAAAAACGCGCCGCCGTTAGATTTTTTCGTAACGTGATGCGCCCCGTCGATCAAGCCGCAATCTATTCAGTTTCTACCGAGATTGAGTTAGCCCAACCGATGACCAGCGATGTCGCCCGGTTGCAGCAAACGATCGAATCGTTCGCAAAGCCGGAAGGCGCGACCTCCCTGTATGACGCGATCTTCATGGCGCTAAATTATTTGAAGCCTTACTCAGGTCGACGCGTCATCGTGATCGTTTCCGACGGTCGCGACACGACCAGTCACTATGACCACGATTTCGACAACACGCTGCAGAAGCTTCTCACCGATGAATGCCAGGTGTACGTCGTGCAGACCGGAGTTTATGACAATGCCAATGTGCGCGACCTCGCTGCCGAACGACGCATGCAAGAGTTCTCGTCACAAACCGGTGGCACGGCTTACATTCCCCGGACCGTGGACGATCTTGAGAATGCGTTCGCGCAGATTTCTGCCGACCTCGCCCAACAATATGTGCTGAGCTATTACCCCGCCCCCGATAAGCGTGACGGGAGATATCACCAAATCGGGGTTCGCGTGAAGACTCCACCAAACGCTCGCGTGCGTGCCCGTAAAGGATTTTTGGTGAAGAATCCGGATCGAGTCTGACTCAGGCGTGATAACCTTACGCCGTGCTCGATCAGCTTCTCACGCAATTCCTCGATCACTTGCGCTATGAGCGCAACGTCAGTGCACACACGCTGCGCAACTACGAAAGCGACCTGCGCCAGTTCGTCGATTACCTCGCTCCGGCAGATGAAAAGGGAAAACGGAAAGAGCCGCCCCTCGCGCAAATCGATCACCTGACAATACGCGAGTGGCTGGCGACGATGCATTCGGATCAGAAGAAAAAGACTTCGATCGCGCGGAAGCTGGCGGCGCTGCGAACCTTCTTTCAGTTCCTGGTGCGCGAAGGCGTCGTCGAATCTAATCCCGCGAAGATCGTGGCGACGCCGCGCAAAGAGAAGAAGCTGCCGGTTCATCTTTCAATCGAAGATGCGGTTAGGTTCATCGAGACTCCCGATCCAGAAACTGATTTCGGCAAACGCGATCGTGCGATTCTCGAATTGCTCTACGCGACGGGCGTGCGCGTTTCGGAGCTGGTCGGCCTCAATCTGCGCGATGTTGATTTTAAGCATAAGCTGCTCCGAGTATTCGGTAAGCGCCGCAAGGAGCGCATCGTTCCATTTGGCGATCCGGCCGGAGACGCTTTGGAAGATTACCTGTCGGTGCGCGAGAAGTTCTTGATGAACGCTCCGGTCACAAAACGCGACGCGCAACCGCTGATTCTCAATTATCAAGGGACGCGCATGACCACTCGGTCAGTCGGGCGCCTGATTGAGAAATACATTAAGCTGTGCGCCGGCATCCACGACATCAGCCCGCACGCTTTACGACACTCGTTCGCGACGCACCTGCTCGACAGCGGCGCCGACCTCCGCGACATCCAGGAACTACTTGGACATGCGCGCCTGTCAACCACCCAAATCTATACGCATGTCTCGATGGAAAAGCTGATCGAGGTTTACGACCGAGCCCACCCCAAGGCGTGACGGACCTGCTCACCAACGCGCTACTTCACGTGACAAGTACCGTGCGCTATGATGCCAAGGCGTTCTTGAATCGCGATCGAAATGCAGGGTCAACTCGGCGAACATCCACTGGCTGAGCTAATTCGTGAAGTAAATCGTGCGGGTTTGTCTGGCGCGCTGCGCTTGTCACGCGAACGAGCCAAGGCAGTGGTTTATTTTGAGAATGGTGATCTGGTTTTTGCTGCCTCGAACGTCCGCTCGCATCGGCTACGCGAAGCATTG
>JACXTT010001802.1_pt1 | contig 35146 bp, 32 predicted proteins | sample 9270951 | NCBI WGS metagenome assembly JACXTT01 (sample SAMN15532306, study PRJNA645909) | rock metagenome | isolation source: weathered quartz diorite | place: Puerto Rico | collected 2017-06-21 | reverse complement strand
AACCTGGGTGAATCGCTTCCGCATCGGTCACTTCAGCAGCGCTGATGATCGCGGGGATGTTGAGATAGCTGTGGCTGGAAGGCGGCGGACCAATGCAAACCGACTCGTCGGCCAGACGAACGTATTTCGCGTCCGCGTCTGCCTCGGAATGGACGGCTACAGTCTTGACACCTAGCTCGCGGCACGCCCGCTGGATGCGGAGTGCGATCTCGCCGCGGTTGGCGATTAGGATCTTCTCGAACACTGGACGACTTAGACGATGAGAAACAGCGGCTCACCGTACTCTACAGGCTGACCATTCTCGACGTAGACTTCCTTGACAATCCCGCCTTGATCGGCCTCGATCTCATTGAGCAGCTTCATGGCCTCGATGATGCACAGGGTATCCCCGGGATTGACACGGTCACCCACTTCCACGAAGGTCTTGGCCCCTGGCGAGGCGGCACGGTAGAAGGTTCCTACCATTGGGGATTTGACGACATGCCCTTCGACCGTCGCCGGAACTTCCGCTGCCGCCGCGACGGCGATGGCGGGGGCTGCCGCCTGGGGCGCCGCAGGCATCACAACGGACTGAGCCGCATTGCCTACCCGGCTGATCCGGACTTTCTCTTCGCCCTCGGTAATTTCCAATTCTGCAATGCCCGACTCCTGAACGAGATCAATCAGCTTCTTGAGTTTTCTCAGATCCATCGCTACACGCTCGTGCCTTGTCGCCAGCGGATAACGTTCGGGATACCGGCCACTTGGATACTTCAGCCGGTCAGACTGGAACCCCCAACCTCGGCCGACCACGCAGCAATCGTTTCGTAGACCGCGGAGCGAGGCTTTTCTTGGAGCACAGGGGTTGTGTCGAGGACAAGTTTGCCGCAGCTAGCCGCATGATGTCCAGATTTTTACGAACTTCGCAGAACTTGGCCCAAGAACCAATGAATTGACAATGCTCTGAAATAACTGCAAAGAGCCCGAAGAAATCGCTTATTTGGCTCCCCATCCAGGGTCCGCCCGTTGTAGCCATTTTGGCCGAATTTAGCGTATTTTGGCGCCCTGTTAGCGTATTTTGGCGCCCTGATAGAGGGTTCATTGCCGCCAAAGAAGGGCCTAAAGAAGGGGATCGAGCAGCGCCTCGAGCTTCTGTTGATTCACGCCTCCGAGCTGGCTGTGCACCGCTGTGCCTTTCCGATCAAAGACCACGGTGAAGGGCAGCGCGCCTAGCCGGTTTCCCGCCTGGCGGGTCAGCTCAATTCCATCCGGGCCGCCGACGAGGATTGGATAGTTGATCTTCATGCTGGCAACGTAGGGGCGAACCTTGTCAGTGTCGTCGATTGCGATTCCGATGACCTGCAGCCCTCTCCCAGACCATTTGTCCTGGACTTTCATGAAGGCGGGGATTTCCTCTCGACAAGGGGCGCACCAGGTAGCCCAGAAGTTCACCACCAGGACTTTGCCGCGCCACTGTTCCAAGGCCTGTGGCCGGCCGTCGATGTCGGGCAGTCGCGCCGTCATCAAACTCCCGGCTGCGGAAGCAAGCGGTATCGGGTCCGGCGCCTGGTCCTGACCGCTCAACCGCAGCCCCACCCATGCCGCGAGCGACGCGGCCGCCACCGCTGCAACCACCACGAGCCGCGTCGCCTTGGTCACGAGTTCTGCAGCGCGGCATCCAGTGCGTCAACGAACTTCTCCGCCGGCTGGAACCCGATCACGCGCACCCGCTTCATCTCAGCTCCAGTCGAGCTCAAGAAGACGATCCCTGGCGGCCCAAACAAGCCAAAACGCTTCAACAGCTCCTCTGCCTCCGGAGTACTTTCCGTTACGTCGGCCTGCAACACCAGCATGCGAGACATGCGGGCCTTGACTCGGGGATCGACGAACGTAAAGCGCTCCATCTCCTTACAGGAAATACACCAATCGGCGTAAAAATCGAGCATGACTGCCCTCCCGCCGGCCTGGGCGATCCGTTGTTCGAGCTCCGCCACGGATCGGACCCGCTCGAAAACAGGACGCGCTCCAATTTCTCCGGTCGCGGCCCCGGCTCCTCGCAGTCCGGCCAAAGGTTGAAGTATGTCGCGTCCGCCGGACAGCGCTCCTACGAGCAGCGCAACACCCAGTAGCAACGCGATCACGCCTACCCCCTTCCACAGTTTGCGGAAACCGGAGGCGTTCTGTGGCAACGGGTCGATCGCGTGCAAATAAATCGCCGAGACGATCAGCAGAGCCGACCACAGCAGCATGTTTGCCGCGGAAGGAATGACTGGCGAGATGATCCATATAGCCAGTCCCAGCATCAGCACCCCGAAGACGCGGTTGATGGTCTGCATCCAAGGGCCGGCTTTCGGTAGCAGCGTCCCGGCGGAGGCTCCGACAATGATCAGCGGCGTCCCGATACCCAAAGCCATCGCGAACAGCGCGGTTCCGCCCAGCATCGCATCTCCCGTGTGTGATACGAACGCCAGCGCCGCGAACACAGGCGGTGCAGCGCAAGGACCGATGATGACGGCAGACAGCGCGCCCATCACGAATACGCTGATCACGCGACCGCCCGATAGCCTGTTGCTCGCTACCGTAGCTTTGCTCTGGATGAAGCTTGGCATCTGGATCTCGTAGAAGCCGAACATCGAGAGGGCCAGCAGGACGAAGATGCCGGCGAACCCGCCCAACACCCATGGGTTCTGCAGCACCGGCGCAATGTTCTTGCCCGAGAGCCCTACCAGCACGCCAGCAATGGTAAAGGTCAATGCCATCCCCAGCACGTAGCTGCCGGAGAGGATCAGGCCGCGCGCCCGCGTCATGTCCTTGCCTTGGCCCAGAATGATCCCCGACAAGATCGGGATCATCGGCAACATACAGACGGTAAAGGCCAGCCCGACCCCGAGCGCGAAAAACAGCGGCAGGATCAACCAGAGGCTCCCTCCGGATAGAGCTTGCTGCGCCTCTCCTCCATCCATGCTCGATGGGCCGCTGGTCCGCGGTTGCACCCGGTCACGCAATGCTGAGGGCGGTGCTACGACGACATCGGATTCGGCGCCCCCACCCGCTCGTTTGGCGACCGCAGCGCCGGTTCCACTGTCTGCCGGAGACCACGCAGCGAGAGTGAGATCGAATCTTTTCTTAGCGGGCGGATAGCATAAGCCCTTCTCGCTGCAGCCCTGGTAGCGGGCATCGATTGATACCCGCGTGACATCCGGCACCTTGCTTCGGTCCAGTGCGATGATCGCCTCAAACGGCCTATGGAACACTACGGTATCGCCGAAGTTCGGATCGGACTTTTTCTCTCCGGGCGGTAATTCGACTTTTGCGATTGATATCCCGGGCGCGCCCGAGGTTGCGAAACCGATCTTGTCGCGATACAAGTAGTAGCTGTCGGCGGGGGAGAAGCTGGCCACCAGCGTATGCGCGTCCTTCACCTTCACGTCCACCTTAAAGGCCTTGTCCATCGGGAGGAACTCCTCCTCCGCGTCGTTGCCGGCAGCCAACGTGCGCAGCTTTGAGAGCGGGCCGCCAGCATCGCTCGCAGACGCACCCTCGCGGGCCGCGAGGAGCAGCGGCCTCGCTTTCAGTAGTGATGGAGGGCACTCACCGGCATCGACGCAATTCTGCGTCGGTCCACCAAGGTCGAGGCCCACGCCGCTACCGGTGGAGGGCCTCAATGGCCGCGCCTCCGCTAGTTCACCCTGTGCGGGCAGGCTGCATGCCAAAAGCGCAATACAAGCGGTTGACCCTATAGCAGCGGGTGAGAGCACACGCTTCAGTTGGTGCATCATCAGGATTCGACAGCGTTTGGTGGTTCCGTTTTTGTCTCTTGCACGAGCCATTCCAAATAAGCGAGAGACCCTCCGCGCAGAGGGAGCGCGATCACCTCGGGAACCTCGTACGGGTGGTGACTGAGGATAAAGGCTTCGACCTCCGAAAACAGCGCAGCCCGAGTCTTGATGAGCAGCGGCACCTCGGAGGCAGTCTCCACCGCCCCCCTCCAACGATACACCGACGTGCATTCGGCGAGGACATTGACGCAGGCGGCCAAACGATTTTCGACCAGCCCGTCTGCCAACCTCCGAGCTGCTTCGCGGTCGGGAACGTTGGTGAGCACGAGCAGGATCGGTTCCATGCGTGCAGATCTGTCGTCCTGGGGGCCGAATGATGCCACACCGGCTCCCACGATGCGGGAGCCGCGCTACGCGGCCGACCCGACTGTCAGCCGCCCCGCTTGCGCCAACCCCTCCGCCACACTCGGGTAACGCAAACGTATCCGGAGCTCCTCTCGCAGACGCCGATTGGAAAGCCTGCGCGACTCGCGCATGAACGACATCAGCGTCTGCGGCACGATGCTCTCCGCCTCCTGCCGGGACAGCCGGGGCGGTGGCGGCAGGCCGACGTTCTCGGCCACTAGATCAAAGTAGTCTCCCATCTTCATCCAAGAGCCGTCGGCGACGTTGTAGGCGCGTCCCGGACGCCCGCGTGCGAGAGCTGCCAGCACGCTACGAGCCAGATCGTCGGCATGAATGTGGTTGCTGTAGGCGTCGTCCGGCTGTGCAAGGGCGGGCGTCGCCGCCCGAATGCGCTCGATGGGGAGCCGGTCCGCAGCATAGATTCCCGGCACCCGCAGGATCACCACATTCACGCCGCTCTCTCTGCCCCACGCCCGTAGCATGCGTTCCGCGTCAACCCGCCGGCGCGCGCGATCGCTCTGCGGCCGCAGCGGACGAGGCTCGGCCACCACCGCACCCGAGCAATCGCCATAAACCCCGCTGGTACTGATGTAGACCAGGCGCTGTGGTATGCTCCGGCTCCTTCTGAGTGCGCGGATCAAATTGCTGGTGCGTGAGTCGAGCGAGCCCTGACTCGGCGGCGGCGCCAAATGCAGAATGTCGTGCGGCAGCCCGGCCAGGCGCGACAGCGTCGCCGGGTCGTCCAGGTTTCCGGGCAGCGGAACGATCCCGAGGTCGCGCAGCAGATCGAGGCGTCGGGGCGAGTGGGAGAGCGCGAAGAGGCGATAGCGGCCACGCAGTAACCCCACCATGCGCAGGGCTACATCGCCGCAGCCCACGATCAGAAGTCTTCTCATCCCGTTATTCTAGTGGAACTGGAGGCCGCACCGGCGCGTGCTAAAAACGCCAAGGGCCACGAGAGCGATACTGCATGTCCTTTCAGGTCACCATCAAGCCAAGTCAGCGCACTTTCAACGTCGAGGACGGTGACGCCATCCTCGAGGCCGCCATGCGCAACGGTATCGTCCTGCCCTATGGCTGCCGCAACGGGGCCTGCGGCGCCTGCAAGGGCAAAGTGCTGGAGGGGGAAGTGGACTACGGGCAGCATGCAGCCCACATCCTGCCGGAATTCGAGAAGAAACTTGGCTACGCGCTGTTCTGTCAGGCTAAGCCGCTCACCGACTTGGTGATAGAGGCGCGCGAGATCAACGCTGCCGGCGAACTCCCGATCAAGAAGCTGCCCTGTCGGGTGCAGCGGATCGAACGGCCGTCCGACGAGGTCGCAGTGCTGTATCTCAGTCTTCCCGCCAATGAGAGGCTGCAGTTTCTCGCCGGTCAGTACCTGGAAATCATCATGCGAGATGGGAAGCGACGCGCCTATTCGATGGCGAACCCGCCCGAAGACGACGCCCATATCGAGCTGCACGTGCGCAACATGGCCAACGGTGCGTTCACTGACTACGTCTTCAACAAGATGAAAGACCGCGACATCCTGCGTTTCGAAGGTCCGCTAGGCACGTTCTTCCTGCGCGAAGACAGCGATAAGCCGATCATCTTCCTTGCCAGCGGAACCGGGTTCGCACCCATCAAGAGTATTGTCGAGCATGCCTTTCACATCGGCGTCAAGCGGCGGATGGTGCTGTATTGGGGAGCTCGCGTTAAATCGGATCTCTACATGAGGGATGTGGCTGAGAAATGGCAGCAAGACCACGACGGCTTCCGGTTCGTCCCTGTTCTGTCCGAGGCGCGACCCGAGGATAGCTGGAGCGGCCGCACGGGCCTGGTGCACCGCGCCGTCATGGACGATCTCCCAGACCTGTCCGGCTACCAGGTCTATGCCTGCGGCGCGCCGATCATGGTCGAGGCCGCGCAAGCCGACTTCACCGCGCGCTGCAATCTTGCGCAAGACGAGTTCTACTCCGACGCGTTTACGCCGTCAGATGGCGCCAAGCTCGGGTGACTGGCTTCAGCCGCTGTTACGCAGCCCGGCGGCAATGCCGTTGATAGTCAGCAGGATCGCGCGCTTGACCTTGTCGTCCTGATCACCAGCCCGAAACCTACGTAAAGACTCTACCTGCAAGTGGTTCAGCGGGTCGATGTAAGGCGAGCGGTTGCGGAAGCTGCGCGCCAGCGCGGGATTGCCCTCCAGCAGCTCGCGCTGACCAGTGATCGCGAGCAGATAGCTTACCGTGCGCTGCATCTCTGCCTGGATTCTCCCGAAGATCCTATCGCGCAACTCCCGGTCCACTACCAGCGCTGCATAACGCGATGCGATGTGGATATCGGCCTTGGCCAACAGCATGTCCATGTTCGATAGCAGGGTTTGGAAGAACGGCCAGTTGCGGTACATTTCCTGAAACGTGGCGAGACCCGGTTCGCCTCGGCGCTGCACCAGCTGCTCCACTGCGGTACCGAAACCATACCAGCCCGGCAACATGATCCGGGCAAGCGACCAACTGAACACCCAAGGAATCGCGCGCAAATCCTCGATGCGGTCCGACTTTCGGCGCGCAGCCGGCCGGCTGCCCACGTTCAGATCGGCGATCTCGGTGATCGGGGTAGCAGTGCGGAAGAATGTGACGAAGCCCGGCGTCTCGTAGACCAGATTCCGATAGGCTTTGAAGCCCTCCGCCGACAGCTCGTCCATCGCACCCCAATACAGCTCGGACTCGCTGCGCGGTGAAGCGCGGTCCAGCAGGGTCGCTTCCAGCGTAGCCGCGACCAGCGTCTCCAGGTTACGGCGTCCGATGTCGGGTTCCGAGTACTTGCTCGCGATCACTTCGCCCTGCTCGGTGATACGGATCTGTCCCTGCACGCTGCCGGGCGGCTGCGCCAGGATGGCATGGTGGCTTGGTCCACCGCCCCGCCCCACGGTACCGCCGCGGCCGTGGAACAGCCGCAACTTCACTCCGTTGCGCTCGAACACCTCGACCAGCTTGACCTCGGCTTTGTACAGCTCCCAGTTCGAAGTCAGGTAACCACCGTCCTTGTTGCTGTCCGAATAACCGAGCATGATCTCCTGGACACCGCCGCGGCTTTCCAACATGCGGCGGTACTCGGTTACCCCGAACAACGCCTCCATGACGGCGCCACAGCCGCGCAGATCAGGAATCGTTTCAAACAACGGGATGACATTCAGGCCCAGCCGCGGCGGTGAGCCGGGCTGCATCAACCCCGCCTCTTTGAGCAGCAGCGCCACTTCCAGCACGTCGCTGGCGCTGTTGGCGTTGGAGATGATGTAGTTGGGCAAGGCCTGCGCCCCATAGCGCCGATGCAAGTCCGCAGCGGCGTCGACAATGCGCAGTTCCCTGAGTGTGTCCTCAGTGTAGGTGACGAATGGCGAGCGCAGCAATCTGGGCACGGTCAACTCCGCCAACAACCATCGCCGGCGCTCCTCCTCGGGGAGTTGGTCGTAGCCTTCTCGGTGCGCACCCAGCAGGAATAGCTCCGCCACCACCTTCTCGTGCACGCCGCTGTGCTGGCGCAGGTCCAGCGGAGCCAGATGAAACCCGAACACCTCGGCCGCGCGCTTGAGGTGACGCAGACGCCCGCGGGCGATGCGCGCCGAGCCGTTGCCGGCTAACGATTGCGAGATCGCCTCCAGATCGCGCACGAACTCGCCAGCATTGACGTAGCGTCGGGCTGGCGCCACTTCGACGCGCTGCGGAGCGTGCTGATCGAGCTCGCGCGACGTCGCAGCCAGCCTCGCGTAGACGCCGATCAGCGCGCGCCGGTAGGGCTCGTCGCGCCGGTGTTCGGAGGCGTCGGGCGCACTCGCAGCCAACTCCTCCAGCTCGGGCGTCACAGTCACCAGACGCAGCGACTGGGATAATTCGGCTCCAAGCTCATGCACCTCGTTCAGGTAGAAGTCCAGCGCAGTGGACGACTGTCTCATCAACGCATAACGCGTTACCTCGTGGGTCACGAAGGGATTGCCGTCGCGGTCGCCGCCGATCCACGCCCCCAGCCGCAGGATGGGCGCTATCGCAATCGGCGTTTCCGGCCACTGCGCCTTGAGATGGTCCTCCATCTCAGCGTACAGCCGAGGCACCTGGCGCAGGAAGGTATAACGGTAGTACGACAGGCCATTTTCGACTTCGTCGTGCACTTTCAAGCGCAGCTCCCGCAGGATTCGCGTCTGCCATAGCGTCAGGATCACGCGGCGCAGGTTTTCCTCGCTGATTGCGCGCTCCTCCTCGGTCAGGTCGAGGCGGTCGCGCTCGGCAAGTAAGCGCGCGATTTCGAGCTGACAGTCAAGGATGCTCTTGCGCTGCACCTCGGTCGGGTGGGCGGTCAGCACCGGGGAGATCAGCGCATCGCGGAAGAACTCGGCGACCTGGGCAGGCGCGACCCCCGCGTCTGCTAGACGCTCGAGGGCAACCGTCAAACCCTCCCGCGCGCTGGAGCCGGCGATCTCATGCGCACGCCGGCGTCGATTGCGATGCAGGTCTTCGGCGATGTTGGCAAGCTGAGAGAAGTAGGTGAACGCACGGATTACCGATACGGTATCCGCGTGAGTTAGCCGGTTGAGGGTCGCTTCCAATTCGCCGCGGGCCCGGGTATCCCCGTCGCGGCGGAAGCGGATGGCGGACTGGCGGATTTGCTCGATCAGATCGAACGTTCCATCGCCTTCCTGCTCGCGGAGTGTGTCGCCGAGCAACCGCCCTAACAACCGGATGTCCTCCTTGAGCGGGAGGTCCTTGTCGAGGGTCGCGTGGACGCGGTCGGTGCTGCTCATCGCGCTGCCTTCTTTCAGTGGTTAGTGAGGGATTGGACGACTGTCCGGCTGGCTCTACCTCCTCTCTCCCTTGGCAGTGATTGATCGGTCTTCTTTTCCACCTCTGGTCCAACCGCAGTCGCGCGGTGGGAACCGATGAAGGTTGCGTCATTTATAGCGCGATCTGGCGTCGGCCGCCAGTGCTGTTCTTGAGTTGGCCAAGCGCAAGCTCCAGTCCGCAGCGATAGATGCGGCTGGCCTCCTCCGGCTGGCCCATCTGCTCGAGCAGCTTGCCGAACTCGACATAGGCGCTGTGGGTCGGCTCCACCGCTAGGCTCGCCTCAAGGTAGCTGCGCGCTTTTCCCCACAGCGCCTGCTGCATGCACAGTTGGCCTAGAGCAAGTAGCAAGACGGGATCGCCGGGGTGTTGCTGAAGCCAACTCTCGGCGCGCTCCAGGTGTCGACGGGCATCGCGCGGCAGGCATTCCACGTAGAGTGCTAGCAGTGCGGGGTTCCAGGTCACCTCCAGGCTCTGTTCGATGATTTCGTGCGCCTCACTGACGCCGCCCAAAGCGATGAAGCACTGAGCAGCCGCCGCTGCGACGCGGGTGTCCCTGCGGTCTTCAACCGGCACCTTGTCCCAGTACTCGCGGAGTGCTTTCCAATCCAGGGCCTTGCGCTTGAGATTTTCGGTCTGTGCATAGTGCTTGATCTGGTCCAGAATCCCCGGCTCAAACACCTTGCGCCGGTCCAGCTGCGGCAACAGCTGCAGCACCTGGTCCCAATTCTTGGCCAGCTGCTGGGCCCGAAGCTCCAGCCGCAGCGCCGCCGTATGTTTATCCTGCAGTTGGTCCAGGGCCTGCAGCGCATCGTGGTAACGACGCTCGTCGAGGAGCAGTTCCGCCTGGGTCATGAGCCGCAGGTAGTTTTCCTGCGCAGCCCGACGATCCATGTCGCGCAGATATTCGTCGCGTTCATGAAACAACCTCAGCTCGTGTGCCGACCGCGCCGCCACCACGAGACTCAAGCCCACCGCCTCGCCTTGCTCGATCGCCTGTTTCGCCGCACGCTCGGCGCGACCAAAGCGCCCCTCGAAGAAAGCCCTTACCGCGTCTTGGAAGGCACGCCGCGCGCGCGTGCGCCGCTGCTCGCGCCGGAACGCCGCCGCCCGAGCCGGCATCGCCAGCGTAAGGCCCAAAGTACGCACTACGAGGTAAGCAGCGACAAACGCGCCTAACACCAGCGCGATAGCAAGGTTGAGGGACACCTCGACCCGGTGGAACGGAAGCACTAGAAGGACGTACCCAGGGCTGTAGCGTGCCGCGGCAGTGAGCGCTACGGCTAGCGCGAACAGCCCGACGATCCACAACAGCGCGCGCACGGTCGGCCGACTCAGGGGCCAGGGTACGAGCTTACACTCGACCTCTCGCGACCGATTACGAGAGTCCGCCCGCAACGGTGGGGGCCGGGCCTCCCCCCACAGCGCGTGTGGATGCCGCTCAACGCAACCCCTTTTCGCGCGCCAGTTTCGCGCTGCGCACAGCCTCCAGGCTGCCGGGAATATCGGGGACTTCGACGCCGATCTCGCTCGCAGCCAACTGCTTGAGCATGGTCAGCGCTTGCACGACTTTGTGATCACTCGTATCGAAGTAACGCTGCAGCCACTCGACGGCATCGTGGGTGTCTGCCTTGAAGCTGTCGCCGTCGTGCGCAAGCAGCGCTACGCGTGCGCTCATCAGCCGCAAGCGCAGATTCTCATGCAGGAAGAAGGTCTGCGCAGGCGACAACAACGGCATCTCCTCTCGCTCGCTGTGCTGGATACGAATAAGGCTTTGGATGTCATGCCAAATTTCCCTGGCCATCCGCATGGGAGCGCTCTCTTCTGGCTTGGCGCTAGCTGCCTTCTCTTCGGCCGGGCGTTGATAGGCCGACAGCGGCAATCCGTCCACCACCTGACCCAACGCATCCAAGCGCAGGCTCATGCCGACTACGTCTACGTACGGCATCGACTTAAGTCGCTCGGTGTCGCGTCTTATGGCTCGGCGCACAGAAGTGAACTGAGCGCTATCGGTGTGCTGGAGCCGGCTATCCGCGGCCTCGAGGGCGATCAGCGCTGCTTTCACATTGCCCGCCAGCTGCAACTGCTCGCTGCCGATAAGGAGAATCTGCTCGACCTCCGCCAGGATGCGCTCGTCGCGGTTGCGGGTGAGCTCCAGGTATAGCGATTCGACTGCAAGGCGCTGGTTCTGAGTCTCGGCAAGACGGCTTTCGACTACGCCCAGCCTGTATTCCAGATCCCGTGCCAGGTCCCGCGCCTGGTTCGCTGTCTGATGGCTCTCTTTGTTGTAGCCGTCCGCCTCTGCCAGCTTGCGCACTAGTTCCTGTTGGAGCCCGTGGATCTGGTTGCGCGAGTCGGCCCATAACGCGGAGACGGCCGCAGCCAGCGCCAGAACCGCCAGCATGCGCGGGCTGATGCGCTCAGTACCCCATCGGGACAGGCGCCTCCAAACGGGCTGCCGCGCGATCGCGTCCGGGCCAGTCGCTGACTGCTCTGGCGGGTTTGAAGCCGGCTCGGGCCGGCCCTCTCCTGGGCTCATGGGAAAAGAATGACGACGCGGGGCAAGGGAAGAGGGGAGTTTACCTTAGGCCGCGGGTGCGTCGTCCCTATCTCGGTCCCGAAGAGAACCACAGGCGCAAACCACTGACCAAGCCCTCGTCGCCGGGAGGCGTAATGGCCACCTCGCTAACGCCCATGCGCTTGGCGTGCTCCGCGATGCTGGTGTGGGGCACAAACAACGGGGTGGTATGCAGCAGTTGCTGTCCGCTCGGCCCGAGCATAGCCCGGAGGTTATCCAGTGTTTCGCCGCTCATCACAGTCACCGCATGCAGAGCACCCAGCTCCCAGCGCGAGATGATCGCCGCAGGATCGGTGCACGGGCGCACGCGTCGATAGCATTCGGCATAAGTCACATCTGCGCCCCGCAGACTCAGCTTCTCGGCCAGCAACTCGCGCCCACCTTCGCCGCGCAGGATCAGTACGCGCCTGCCCTGCAAGTTCTGCAGCTGCGGCACAGCCAGCAAGGATTCGCTATCCGCACGGCCGGAAGGAACAATGACGGGCACGATGCCGTGACTGCGTAGTGCGGCTGCAGATCCTTCGCCCACGGCGGCGACCATTACGGCCGGAGGCCAGCTACTCCCCAGCAATGCAAGGCCATGCTCGACCGCGTTGGCGCTTACGAAGACGGCAAGATCAAAGGTTTGCAGCCTGAGCAACAGCTCCTTGACTCGGGCCGGGTCGGTCGGTGACTCTATCGCCAGCGCAGGAAACCGCACGGCTTCGCCATTCGCCTCACCGATCAACCGGGCCAGCTTTTCCGCCTGATGGGAGGGTCTCGTGACGAGCACCGCCCGCCCCTGAAGTGATGGGGCCGAGTTACTGTTGTTTATGGGTCAGCGCGGCGAGGATCTCGCGCGCCCCGCCTGCGAGCAGCGTGTGGGCCAGCGCCTGCCCCATCGCCTCGGGATCCGCCGACAGATCGCGCGCGCGCTCCTCGGCCGACACATGCCTGCTCCCATCCGGGCTGGCCACGAATCCGCGCAGAGACATGCCGGAGTCCACTCGCCGCGCAAAGGCGCCAATCGGCATCACGCAGCTTCCGGAAAGCTCCCGGCACACGCTGCGCTCCGCCCGCACACACCACTGCGTTTCAAGATGACTGAGAGGCGCAACCATCTCGATCAGATCCATGCGCGAGTCGCGGCATTCGATCGCCAACGCTCCCTGACCGGCAGCGGGAAGGCTGTCTTCCGGTTCCAGCACAGCGCTAATGCGCGAGGCCAGCCCCAAACGTTTCAAGCCCGCTGCAGCCAGGATCACCGCCGCATATTGTCCCTCGTCCAACTTGCGCAGGCGCGTGTGCACGTTGCCACGAAGCGGCACCACCGCCAGGTGAGGATAGTGTGCGCGTAGCTGGCTCTCCCGTCGCAGGCTCGAGGTCCCCACCCTGGCGCCCGGAGGCAAAGAGGACAGCTGTGCATGCTGGTTGGAGACGAAGGCATCGCGCGGATCCTCGCGCTCGCCAACAGCCGCGATGGTAAACCCGGGCGGCAACGACACGGGCACGTCCTTCATCGAGTGCACCGCGATCTGCGCGCGTCCCTCCTCGAGGGCGTTCTCGAGCTCCTTCACGAACAGGCCCTTACCGCCGATCTTCGCTAGCGAGGACGACAGCAGACGGTCGCCCTGGGTCGTGATGCCGAGTATCTCGACCTCGAGGCCGGGATACAGTGTGATCAGGCGGGCGCGGATGTGATGCGCTTGCCAGAGGGCCAGCGCACTTTCACGTGTGGCAATGGTGACGCGCGAGGAAACCGGCACCGTTTGTAGCCGAAGGCGGCGCGCCAGCGGACAGGCTGGTGCTCATGCAAGAAATTCTAGCATGTCGACCAGCCCCACCCTTTCTACCCGCCAAAGCGAAGCGAATCCGACCCAACGCGCTGCAAAGAGCGCTGTAGCGTCAAGCCGTTCCGTCAGACCAGCGGCGCGCAGGCTCTGAGCCCACGCGTAGAACCGGCACGAATACGCACTCGGCCCACTCAACAACTCGGGCCAACTCCACCGAGGGATTGCGGCGTTCGTAGTCGGTCAACTCCGAGAGCAGCGCCAAGAACCGCTCGTCGCCGTCTGCCCCCGTGTTGATCGTCAGCAGCCGGCCTTTGGCTGCTTCGTAATCGCGGGTCCACAGAATGGGCCGGGCCCTCCTCACGAAAGAGCGGCTGTCCAAGCTACCCATGGAAAGTTCCCCGCGATCTCCAACCTCGATGCCCGCCAGCCGCAAAACGACGGCAGGCCTCCTGTTCGAGTCGTTGTAACGCGAAACGCCGTGCGTGTCGAAAATCGTCAACTCAATGTATGAGAGCGCCGTATTGAAGCTCGGGAGCTGGACGACCGAAACGATCGGTTCGCACCGCAGTCTCGCCGGGGTCCATCGGTGCGAGATCGCTAGGAACCCGTTCGAACTGCCGGACGGCACAAGGTATGAATGCTGGACGCGCTAGCCCAGTACTTGGACGGCGGTGTTGTCCGAAGCGCGGCTGCCAACGCGGATCTTGCGAGGCTGAGTGCTGGCCTTGATCTCTTCTGCGAGCTTGGCGACAACTTCCTCGATATCGGGAATGTCCTTGAGGCGCAGCACGCGTTCGGTGAAACCCACCTCATGCGTCAACCCGCCCCGTGTAATGCTGAACTCATGCAGGTCCATCGTGCAGCAGTAATCCACTTCCGCGTCGAGCAACTCGGCCCCGAAACGCTCGAGGATAGTGCACGCTTTCATGTCGATATCTGCGCTCATGTTTGTCGGGTTCACAATGCGTTGGGGATCGACCAGCGCGGCTGGCGCTGACCCTAATGGCAGCAGAAAGCGTTCCCACGCCTTGAGATCACTTCCAGCCCCTTGAGCACAAAGCCTAACCCACTCATTGTTAAAGCTTGTCGGAGGTCAGCGCTTGCTACCCGATGCCCTTGTCGGGCCATCCGGTCAAAAGCAAGGGCGCCCGAAGGCGCCCCTGAATATTTGACAAAATCAGCAACAACCTAGGCGGCAACGTTCACCCCCACCCCACCACAGCAAACTCGCCGCCAGCCATATGTGCCAACAACTACTCGACGTGCTCACCATGCAGCGCTACGTCCAACCCCTCGCGCTCCTGCTCTTCCGTCACGCGGAGCCCGATGGTCATGTCGATCACCTTCAAGATAATGAAGCTGACGATGAAGCCATAAATCAAGGTCGCCCCGACACCCCAGCACTGGGTCAAGACACTGCCCTCCATCCCGCTGATCTCTTTAGATACGAAGGCGCCCGTAAGCAACGCGCCGATGATCCCTCCGATGCAGTGGACCCCAAAGGCATCGAGCGAGTCGTCATAGCCGAACATCTTCTTGACGCTGGTAGACGCATAAAAGCAGCCGACGCCAGCCGCGATACCGATGATGACAGCGGGGATCGGCGCGACGAAGCCCGAGGCCGGAGTTATCGCGACCAGTCCGGCGACCGCGCCGGAGGCGATCCCCAGCACGCTGGGTTTGCCTTTGACCAGCCACTCGGCGAACATCCAAGCTAGCGCCGCGGCGGCGGTGGCGATCTGCGTAACGGCCATGGCCATGCCGGCGCGCCCATCAGCGGCAACGGCCGAGCCTGCGTTGAAACCAAACCAGCCAACCCAGAGTAGAGAGGCGCCGATCACCGTCAGCGTGAGATTGTGCGGAGGCATCGCTTCTTTGCCGTAGCCAACACGCTTTCCCAATGCGATCGCAGCGGCCAGCCCAGCGATACCAGCGTTAATATGCACGACCGTCCCGCCGGCGAAGTCCAGCTGGCCCTTGACCGCCAGCCAACCGCTCGGCTCCCACACCCAGTGCGCGATCGGCGAATAGACAACGATCGACCATATCCCCATGAACCAGAGCATCGCCGAAAACTTCATGCGCTCCGCGAACGCGCCGCAAATCAGCGCCGGCGTGATGATCGCGAACGTCATCTGGAACATCATGTAGACGGACTCGGGCACGTTCTGCGCGATATGGGATACGGACACCTTCTGCCCTGCGGCGAAACTCATGCCGTTCAACAGGAACCGGCCGAGGTTGCCCAGGTACGGACTGCCGGGCATAAAGGCAAGGCTATAGCCCACAACCATCCACAGGATCGTCACCAGACAAGTGATTGCGAAGCTCTGCATAACCGTGGCGAGCACGTTCTTCTTGCGCACCATGCCGCCATAGAACAGAGCCAGCCCCGGGACCGTCATCAATAGCACCAAGGCCGTGGAGGACAACATCCAGGCCGTGTCGCCCGAGTTGATTTTGGCAATCTCGATCACCAGCGGCTCGGTCGGCGCCGGTGGCGCGGCAGGCGCAGCCGCTGGTGCATTGGCGTCGGGCGCAGCGGCGGCAGATGCGGCCGCCGCGTCGGCGGGCTTGTCCTCAGCATAGCCTGGTACAGCAAGGCCCAGCAGGATGCCTGCTGCGAGCGACAAAAGAATTCGTCTCATGACTTTCTTCTCCCTAAATTTAAAGTGCTTCGGCCCCGGTCTCGCCGGTGCGGATGCGGATGATCTGCCCAAGATCGAACACGAAGATCTTCCCGTCTCCGATCTTGCCCGTGTTGGCCGACTTCTGAATAGCATCCAGCACTCGGTCAAGGAGTTCGTCCTGAATCGCGACCTCGAGCTTCACCTTGGGCAGGAAATCGACTACGTACTCCGCCCCGCGGTACAGCTCGGTATGCCCCTTTTGCCGGCCGAAGCCCTTGACCTCGGTGACCGTGATGCCTTGAACGCCGACTTCGGAGAGCGCGGCGCGCACCTCATCCAGCTTGAAAGGTTTGATAACTGCCGTGACTAGCTTCATCACTTCGCTCCTGTTGAGAATGCATTCAGCACCTGTTGACCGGGCTTTGAACCGTGCTGCGCCGCTGCGAACTGCATCGGGAAACCGCCGAGCGCGATCGACCTCGCCATGCCTTGCCGCGCAGTCGCGCTACAAAGCGTCGGCCCCTGTTTCACCGGTCCGGATCCGGATGGCCTGCTTGAGATCGAAGACGAAGATCTTTCCGTCTCCGATCTTGCCGGTGTTGGCCGCTTTCTCGATGGCTTCGATAACCTGCTCCAGGAGATCGTCTTTGATCGCCACTTCGATCTTGACCTTGGGCAGGAAATCGACCACGTACTCAGCGCCTCGATACAGTTCCGTGTGCCCCTTTTGGCGGCCGAAGCCCTTGACCTCCGTCACCGTGATGCCCTGGACGCCGATCACCGACAAGGCCTCCCGCACTTCGTCAAGCTTGAACGGCTTGATGATTGCCGTTACAAATTTCATTGCTATCCCCTTTGTGCAAGTCAAGTCCTAACAGTTGGGGGCGGCGCGTCCCGCCGTCGATCTAGAACGTCCGTCCGACAGTGACATAGCCCGTCGACCCGCCCAGGTCCTTCGTGCTGCTGTTGGCAAGCGACGAGGTGGGGTTATAGAAGTCCGTATTGTTCGTGCCGACGTAGTATGCACCCACCGTCCAGCCGTCTTTCCAAACGTAACTGACGCCGAATTTCCAGTCCCAGTAGCTGGGATCGGTATGGCCGTTGTTGACTCCTGGCGACGCGAGATCATTGGAATAGTGGGTGTACCCGACGTGACCCACGAGCGACAACCCCTCCACCGACGACAGTGGATAGGTGCCATCGAGCTGAAGGTAATAAGTCCCCTTAGTGTCGTCGGTAAAGCCGGTTACTGTGCTCGCACCAAAGTAATCAGTCAGAGCGTAGTTGACCTTAAACGTGAGCCACTTCCAGGTCGCGAGTGCGTTGATTTCCAGAGTGTTGTAGATCTGACTGCCGGACGGTGCGAAGGACGCCTCTTTGAAATTCGCCCCCGGGTAGTAGTAGTAGTACAAGCCAGCGCCGACAGTGAAGTCGTCGTTGATCTTGTAGTTGTAGCCTCCGTACATGTCCCACTCCATCGAACCGCCGGCATACTGATTGCCGCTGACGTTCGAAGCCCAGGTGCCGAGGTAAAGACCGGAGTCGTGGACAAAGTCAGCGCCACCCTGAATCGCGGGCTTGCCCCAGGTCTGGGTGAGGCCCCGGAACAAATAATCCGAGACCAAGTACACATTCGCGGTGAGAGTATAAGGAGGTTTGGGCGGTTCCGGAGCTTTGGCGGGCTCGGCCGGTTTCGAAACATCCTGAGCGAAGGCGAGGCTCGGGAGCACACTGACCGCGAGCAGTCCAGCAACGATGAGTTTGCGCGTGAGCATAGGTCTTTCCTTTTCTTGCGTATATGCGTCAAAAAACCGGAATGGGAGAAGCAGCGTCAGAGCCCGACAGCATTTCCTATGCCAATGAAATGAGGAATACAGAACAAACACTTAGAATCGTTTTGCCGCGGCCGGCGAGATTTATTGCACCAAACGAATGCGGGATTTCTGGCCTGCGCACTGTGCGAGTGCGCGATATCCAGCATCAGCGGATTGCGTGCAAAAGGGTGAGACCCAGCATCGCTGGTGACTTTTGCTAAACTCCGCGCACATCCCGGCACCGGGCAGGAGGGAATATGCGCAACGAAACCTTGTTTCAAGAGCTGAGCGCACGACTCAGTGAGTTGATCGCCAGCAGCCCAGCCCGGGATCTCGAGAAGAACGCGCGCGCGATGCTGGCGGGCTTTTTCACTCGGCTGGATTTGGTGACACGTGAGGAATTCGACGTGCAGAGCGACGTCTTGCGCCGAACGCGCGAAAAGCTGGAGCAGCTGGAAGCCAAAGTGGTAGAGCTGGAAAGCCATATGGCGTCTCGACCGTCCAGTTGAGCTGTGGTGCCAATGCGTGAGATCGCGCCTGGGTTTGGTTTGCTGTTGGGTCCTGGCGCGCGATAGAAACCTTCAAGACAACTGATCGATTCGCTCAAAAACGCTAACGCTACCGCCCCGCGCGCTTTGCTAGACTCGCGGATCATGGGTGGAACGTCCCAGATGAAAAGCGCGCCGACGAGAATCACGATGTCTCCGGCGCAGAGCTAGTCCGTTACTTTCGGATCCGACACACCTGGTGGTACCCGAGTCGTCGCCCAATCGCTATACCTCTACCGCGATCACCCTGCATTGGTTGATTGCGGGGCTGATCGTGATCTCTGTCGGCCTGGGTCTTTACATGGTTGGGTTGAAGCTAAGCCCGTTGAAGCTGAAACTCTATTCCTGGCACAAGTGGGTTGGCGTCACCATTTTTCTCCTCGTTGTAGCGCGCTTGATATGGCGCGCGGCGAACGCGCCGCCACCACCGATCGGCGGCCCGAGGTGGCAGCAAGTCGCTGCGGTCGTTAATCACTGGCTCCTTTATGCGTTCTTGGTCTGCATCCCGATATCGGGCTGGGTGATGAGCTCTGCCTACGGCGTGCAAGTCGTCTATTTTGGTGTGGTTCCTTTGCCGAATCTGGTAGCAAAGAACAAGGAGCTGGGGGATACCTTAAAAGCGCTGCACGAAGCCCTCGCCTTCACCATGCTCGCTCTAGTGGCTGTACATTCCGTAGCTGCGCTAAAGCATCATCTGTTGGACCGTGACGCCGTCCTGTATCGCATGCTGCCGGTGGTCAAACCTCGTCGTGCCGACAAGCAATGACCGCATCGCGCCGCCGACTCCTGCTGTGCACCACGCTCGCCGCTTTCCTCGTGCCCGCAGCGGACAGTGGATACGCGCAACGCGTTTCCGCGGTGGACCAGGGCAAGAGCACGATCACCTTCGTCTCGAAACAAATGAACGTGCCGGTGGAAGGCAAGTTCGGGAGGTTCTCCGTGCAGCTTGCGTTCGACGCTGCCAAACCCACTGAGGGGCGAGTGCAGGTCGAGCTGGACTTGTCCAGCATCGACACTGGAAGCGAGGAGGCGAACGACGAGGTCAAAGGCAAAGGGTGGTTCGATGTCAAGAACCACCCCACCGCCCGTTTTGTTTCCAGCGCGGTTAGGAGCGTGGGGCCGGGTCGCTATGAACTCGCCGGGAAGCTGACGATCAAAGGGCACACCAGGGACGTGGTGGCACCGTTCACGTTCAAGCCCGCGGGGCAGGGCGCAGTGTTCGACGGTGCGTTCGTGCTCAAGCGTTTGGATTACGCCGTCGGCGAGGGCGTATGGTCCGATACCGACACTGTCGCGAACGAAGTGCAAGTCAAATTTCGCATAGCGGCGGTGGCCGGAACTTCCAAGAAATGAAGTGCACGCCTGTCCAACCAAAGAAGTAAGGAGAACTGAATGCGGAACTTTGAGACGGCGATCGTGGTACTCGCCGCTGCTTTGTCATGGGTGCCAGGCTGGGCAGCCGATTCCTATGCCATCGACTCCCGCCACACGCACCCAAGTTACGAGATCAACCACTTCGGTTGGTCCACGCAACGCGGCCGCTTCGACAACGTCAGCGGAACAATCACTCTCGATCGCGCGGCAAAGACGGGCAGCGTGGAGGTGAGCATCGATGCGAGCTCTGTCAGCACCGGGGTCGGCAAACTCGACGAGCATCTGAAGAGCGAGGACTTCTTCAACGTCGCCAAGTATCCGACCATCAGCTTCAAAGCGATCAGCATCGCGTTCGATGGGGACGTGCCCGCATCCGTACCTGGCCAGATCACTATTCTTGGCGTGACCAGACCCGCCACCTTGACCATCACACACTTCAGTTGCGGTCTGCATCCGATGCTGAAGAAAGACGTGTGCGGAGCCGAGGCCAGCACCAGTATCAAGCGCTCCGACTTCGGAATGACGAAATACGTGCCCGCCCTGGGTGACGACGTCAAGCTGTTGATCAACGTCGAGGCGTTCAAGGAATAGCCTACGGAAGCCCGCTTGAAAGGGGCGCGCAGCGCCCCTTTTTCGTTTCGTCTATCCTGCTGACATGTCGCTCGCCGTGCTGCACAGCCGCGCCATCTCTGGCATGGATGCCCCGCCGGTGACGGTCGAGGCGCACCTGGCCAACGGGCTGCCCAGCTTCACTATCGTCGGGCTTGCGGAGGCGGAGGTGAAAGAGGCTAAGGATCGCGTGCGCGCAGCGCTCCAGACGGCGCGTTTCGAGTTTCCCGCGCGGCGCATCACCATTAATCTCGCACCAGCCGATCTGCCCAAGGAAAGCGGCCGTTTCGACTTGCCCATCGCGCTCGGCATTCTTGCCGCCACCGGTCAAGTTCCGGCGGAGAAGCTGGCAGAGCTCGAATTTGCCGGTGAGCTGGCGCTCACGGGCGAGCTGCGACCGATCCGGGGGGCGCTTGCAATGACTTACGGCGCGTACCATTCGGGGCGCGCCTTCGTGCTGCCCGAGTTCAATGCTCCGGAGGCAGCCCTGGTACGCGATGCGACTGTGTATCCGGCCCGCACGCTGTTGCAGGTCTGCGCACATCTGACTGGCGTTAAGCCGCTGCAGCGCTGGTCGGAAACGACGCACGCAGCGGCGATCGCGTACCCGGATATGACAGACGTTAAGGGCCAAGTGCAGGCGAAGCGCGCACTCGAGGTGGCGGCTGCCGGCGCGCATAGCGTGATCATGTCAGGACCCCCAGGCACCGGCAAGACCATGCTCGCCGAACGTCTGGGTGGCATCCTGCCGCCCATGACCGACGAGGAGGCGCTCGAGTCCGCTGCCATCCAGTCCTTGGGCTCGAACGGCTTCGATGTGCGCAAGTGGAGGCACCGGCCGTTTCGCGCCCCTCATCACACGGCTTCCGGCGTGGCGCTGGTGGGCGGCGGCAGTCTGCCGCGTCCTGGAGAGATCTCCATGGCGATGCACGGCGTCCTGTTCATGGACGAGTTGCCGGAGTTCAGCCGCGACGTCCTCGAGGTGCTGCGCGAGCCGTTGGAATCAGGCCGCATCACGATCTCGCGTGCGGCGCGCCAAGCGGATTTTCCTGCGCGCTTTCAGCTCGTAGCCGCGATGAATCCGTGCGCCTGCGGCTTTCTTGGCCACTACAGCGGCAAGTGTCGCTGCACGCCCGAGCAGGTAGCTCGCTACAGGCGGCGCATCTCCGGACCTCTGCTGGATCGCATCGACATCCACATCGAAGTGCCGGCGGTGCCGCCGGAAGAGCTGGCAGGGCGCCCAGAAGGTGAGCCAAGCGCGGTGATCCGCACCCGCGTAAGCGCAGCGCGCGAGCGCCAGCTTGCACGCCAGGGGAAGCCCAACGCCCAGCTTACGTCGCGCGACGTGAGCCAGCACGCCACGCCCGACGAGCACGGCGAGGTGCTGCTGAAGCAAGCTATCAGCCGGCTGGGACTGTCGGCACGCGGCTATCATCGCATCCTGAAAATCGCGCGCAGCATCGCCGATCTTGCGGGCGAAGCTCGCGTTCTGTCACGGCATATCGCCGAGGCGATCCAATACCGCAGGATAGACAGAAGCTGACGCTGGACAATCAAGGCTCGCAGACGGCGCACTGCAATGAACGAGCTCAAGAGCTGGGAGGAAGAACAGCGCTCGGCGTACCTCTATCGAGTCCTCGCCGAGATCGATAAGGATACGCCGCGAGAGCGGCTGTTTTTGGAACTTGCGCGCGAGGCGGAGTCTCAGTCCGGCATATGGGCAGACGCGGTAGCGCGGGAAGGCAACCCCGTCCCCTCCGCATACCGACCAGACCTACGCACGCGCATCGTGGAGCGGCTGACGCGTCGATTTGGGCCGCGCCACATGCGCTCGATGCTGGCGGCCATGAAGGTACGCGGGATGTCGGTGTACTCTCGGATCGAGCCTGGTCATCCGATGCCGGACGCCTCCAGCGGAGCAGAGCGCAGGCACCGTGGACTAGCCGGCGGCGGAAATTTGCGCGCAGCTGTATTCGGCGTCAACGACGGCTTGGTTTCCAATGCCAGCCTCATCCTGGGTGTCGCGGGGGCAGCCGCTGAGCCGGCGATCATATTGTTGTCCGGGGTCGCCGGTCTGCTCGCGGGGGCTTTTTCAATGGCAGCGGGCGAGTATGTTTCGGTGCGCTCACAGCGCGAGATGTATGAGTACCAGATTGGCCTCGAGCGCGACGAGCTCAAGGCGTACCCCGAGGAAGAAGCGAAGGAGCTGGCGCTGATCTACGAAGCGCGCGGCTTGGCGCGGGCTGAGGCGAAACGCCTGGCCGATTCGATGATCGCGGACCCCGAGCTCGGATTGGACGCGCTGGCGCGCGAAGAGCTCGGCCTGAACCCCGATGAGCTGGGGTCCCCTTGGGGTGCGGCGACTTTTTCGTTCCTCTCGTTCGCGGCCGGCGCGCTGATCCCGCTGCTACCGTTTCTGCTCGGCAAAAGCGCGTGGTCTCTGTATGTGTCCATTGGCCTTACCGCGGCCGCTCTGTTCGCGGTAGGTTCGGCGCTCAGCCTGTTCACCGGGCGGGGTGCGCTTCGCGGTGGCGGGCGAATGCTGCTGATAGGCGGGGCAGCCGGCGCCTTGACGTTCACGATCGGGAGGCTGCTGGGTGTGAGCCTCGGGTGAGGCGAAGCGTATTCGGAGCGGGGCGAGCGCCCTCTCCGCAATTGACACGCACAGCGCAACCCGTTAATCTGCAAGCAATCGCGCCGATTTGATCGCAGCTTGCGGGCGCTTAACAAATGTCGCTAAAGCGCGGGAGCAGTCAGTAAACCCGTCCGCGCCTGCGGCCGGGTTTTTTGTTTCAATGGCTCACGATCGAACCGCTATTCTCCATCGCCTGCTCAAGGAGCGCATCCTCCTTCTGGATGGCGCCATGGGCACGATGATCCAGACGCACGGGCTGGATGCGCATGCTTATCGCGGCGATCTATTCCACGACCATGCTTGCGACCAGAAGGGCAACAACGACCTTCTGTGCCTGACACAGCCGCGCATCATTTCCCGCATTCATGCCGCTTATCTCGAAGCGGGCGCCGATATCGTCGAGACCAACACCTTCAACTCGACGCGCATCTCGATGGCCGACTACGGCATGCAGGACAGGGCGCGGGAGCTGAACCTTGCCGGCGCGAGGCTGGCGCGGGAGGCAGCCGACGAGTTCTCCCGTCGGACACCGGGAAACCCGCGCTTCGTTGCCGGAGTTCTCGGCCCGACTAACCGCACGGCCTCGCTCTCGCCCGACGTCAACCACCCCGGCGCCCGCAACACGAGCTTCGACGAACTGGTCGAGGCTTACTCCGAGGCGATTCCCGGCCTCATCGAGGGCGGGGTCGACCTGATCATGGTCGAGACGATCTTCGACACCCTGAACGCCAAGGCAGCACTGTTCGCGCTGGACGAGTTCTTCGAGCGCAGCGGAGCCCATCTGCCGGTGATGATCTCGGGCACCATTACCGATCGTTCCGGCCGCACGCTGTCGGGTCAAACGGTAGGCGCGTTCTGGAACTCGGTCGCCCATGGCAAGCCGTTCTCGGTGGGTCTCAACTGCGCGCTCGGGGCTAAGGATCTGCGGCCGCATATCGAGGAGCTGGCCAGCATCACAGACACCCATACGTCGCTGCACCCCAATGCCGGCCTGCCCAACGAGATGGGAGAATACGATGAGTCCCCGCAGTATATGGCGTCGATCCTGCGCGAGTTCGCGCAGGCGGGTTTCCTCAACATCGTCGGCGGCTGCTGCGGGACGACTCCCGCGCATATCCGCGCGATCGCCGAGGCGGTGCGGCCATTTCCTCCACGAGCCGTGCCGGATGTGCAGAAGAAGCTGCGCCTGTCTGGGCTGGAGCCTTTGAGTATCGGCGACGACTCGCTGTTCGTAAACGTGGGCGAGCGCACCAATGTCACGGGCTCGCGGGCGTTCTCGCGCATGATCCTCGGCGGCAACTACGCCGACGCGCTGACCGTTGCGCGCCAGCAAGTCGAAAACGGCGCGCAGATGATCGACGTGAACATGGACGAGGCCATGCTCGACTCGAAGGCGGCCATGGTCGAGTTCCTCAACCTCATCGCCTCGGAGCCGGACATATCGCGCGTGCCCGTCATGATCGACTCCAGCAAGTGGAGCGTGATCGAGGCAGGGCTCAAGTGCGTGCAAGGCAAGCCGGTGGTGAACTCGATTAGCATGAAAGAGGGTGAGGCGGAGTTCCTGCGCCAGGCGAAGCTGGTCCGTCGCTACGGTGCCGCCGCGGTCGTCATGGCCTTCGACGAGCAAGGCCAGGCGGATACTCGAGCGCGGCGTATCGAGATCTGCTCGCGCGCTTATCACCTGTTGGTAAAAGAGGCTGGTTTTCCGCCCGAAGACATTATCTTCGATCCCAACATCTTTGCAGTCGCCACCGGCATCGAAGAGCACAACGACTATGCCGTCGATTTCATGGAAGCAACCCGCGGGATCAGGCGGGCTCTTCCGCACGTCAGAGTCAGCGGCGGCGTGTCCAACATATCTTTTTCATTCCGCGGCAACGATCCCGTGCGCGAAGCGATCCATACGGCGTTCCTCTACCACGCGATCCGGGCCGGCATGAGCATGGGTATCGTTAACGCCGGCCAGCTGGGCGTGTACCAGGAGATACCGAAGGATCTGCTGGAGCGAGTCGAGGACGTGCTGTTCAACCGACGGCCGGATTCCACCGAGCGCCTGGTGGCCTTTGCGGAAACCTATAAGAAGGAAGGCAAGCAGGCCGTCGAAGATCTTGCATGGCGCAAGGCCAGCGTGCAAGAACGCCTTTCTCACGCACTGGTCAAAGGTATCGACACCTGGGTAGTCGAAGACACGGAGGAGGCGCGCCTTCAGTACCAGCACCCGATCCAGGTGATCGAAGGCCCGCTGATGGACGGCATGAACGTGGTGGGGGATCTGTTCGGCGCCGGCAAGATGTTCCTGCCCCAGGTCGTCAAGTCGGCTCGCGTGATGAAGCAGGCAGTAGCACATCTTATCCCCTACATTGAGGAAGAGAAGCGCAGCAGCGGCACAGAGCAGAAGGCCAAGGGCAAGATCGTCATCGCTACGGTCAAGGGCGACGTCCACGATATCGGGAAGAACATCGTCTCGGTCGTGCTCCAGTGCAACAACTTCGACGTCGTCAACCTGGGCGTGATGGTGCCGGCGGAGCGGATCCTGCAAATCGCTCGCGATGAGAATGCGGACATTATCGGCCTGTCCGGCCTCATCACCCCGTCCCTCGAGGAAATGGCGCATGTCGCCAGGGAGATGCAGCGCCAGGGCTTTCAGGTCCCGCTCCTGATAGGCGGCGCGACCACGTCGCGCGTGCATACCGCCGTGAAGATCGAACCCAATTATTCCGGTCCAACGGTGTGGGTGCCGGATGCCTCGCGCAGCGTTGGCGTATGCACGCGCCTGGTCAGCGATGATCTCAGGGCAGACTATCTGCGCCAGGCGAAGGAAGACAACGAGCGCACCCGCCAGCAGCACAGGGCCAAGAAAGGCCCGGGCCCCCTGCGCACTGTCGCCGAGGCCAGGACGCACAGCCTCAAAACCGATTGGAGCAGTTACTCGCCGTCCGTTCCGAGGTTCCTCGGCGTCCAAGCGCTGAGAGCGCACCCGTTAGCCGAGATCGCTCGGCTAATCGACTGGACTCCGTTCTTTCAGACCTGGGAGCTCACTGGCCGCTACCCCAAAATCCTCCAGGACGAGATCGTGGGCGAAGCCGCGCGCAACCTGTTCGCCGACGCGCAAGCCATGTTGAAGCGCATCATCGAAGAGCGCTGGCTGACCGCTAACGCGGTGATCGGGTTGTTCCCGGCCAGCAGCATCGGCGACGACATCGAAGTCTATGCGGACGAGGCAGGGACAGAGTTGGCCGCCACGTTCCACTTCTTGAGGCAGCAGACGGTAAAGCCCGAGGATCGCGCAAACCACTGTCTGTCCGACCTCGTTGCCCCCCGATCATCCGGCGTTCGGGACTATCTCGGTTGCTTCGCGGTGAGCTCAGGCATAGGCATAGAGCCGCGTATCGAGGCGTATGAGCAGCAGCACGACGACTACAGTGCGATCATGCTCAAGGCCCTCGCCGATCGGCTGGCGGAGGCCTTCGCCGAGTTGATGCATCTGCGGATACGCAAGGAGTTCTGGGGCTACGCGCCGGCGGAGGGCCTGGAAGTGGAAGAATTGATCGCCGAGAAGTATCGCGGCATTCGGCCCGCGCCAGGCTATCCCGCGTGCCCGGATCACACGGAGAAGGGCACGCTGTTCGATCTTCTGCGCGCGCCAGAGAACGCCGGCCTGACACTGACGGAGAGCTTCGCCATGCTCCCGACGGCGGCCGTCAGCGGTTTTTATTTCTCGCATCCGCAGTCGCGCTACTTCGCTGTAGGGAAGATAGACCGCGACCAAGTGCAGGACTATGCACGCCGTAAAGGCATGCCGCTCGAAGTGGCGGAGAAGTGGCTCGCACCGACGCTGTCGTACGAGCCGGCTCAACCGGTGGTGCCGGTGGCCGCTTGATCGCGGCAGTTCGGCGGAATCAACCAGGACCGCACGTCCCCGATCGATGTGCCACGAAGTTCATGAGCCCGTCGCGGTTTACGTCTGAGCACGCGCAGCAGTTTGCCGAAGCCGGTCTGGTTGTGGTGCCGCAGCTCGCTTCCGGCCAGCGGCTGCGGGAGTTGCGCGGGGTCGCTCTGACGCATCTCGCAGCAGCGCTCGCTCCCGTGGAGTACGAAGCCGATCTGCATTACCCCGGCGCTCCGCTCTCGCTCAGCGCACCAGGCGGAGCAACGGTGCGAAGATTGCTGCAGGCATGTGCGCGAGACCGGGTGTTCCGCGACTGGGCGACCGGACCTGAAAGCGCTGTGGCGCTGCAACAGATCCTCGGTGCGAGGATCATGCTGTCGCAGGCTCATCACAATTGTGTGATGACCAAACAACCGCAGTACAGCAGCGAGACGGGATGGCATCAGGACATTCGCTACTGGTCCTTCCAGCGCCCCGAGCTGGTATCGGTGTGGTTGGCATTGGGACGCGAGTTCCCCGAAAACGGTTGCCTGTCGTTTTTACCGGGCACCCACACCATGGAGTTCGCGCGCGAGCGGCTGGATGAAGCTCTGTTCTTGCGCGCCGAGAACCCGCTCAACCAGGCGCTGATTGCCACGCGACTCACCCCGGTCCTGGAGCCCGGCGATGCTGTCTTCTTCCATTGCCGGACCCTGCACGCAGCAGGGAGCAACAACACGACCGACACCAAGCTCTCGCTCGTGTTCAGCTACCATAGCGCCGACAACCCGCCGCTGCCTGGAACGCGTTCCGCATCCCCGCCTGCCCTTGCCGTGTGAGCGATGGAAGCCGCAATCGCCTACCTGCACTTCGTGTCGGCCTTTCTCGTGGCCGCGTTTCTGGTCACCGAGCTCTTTCTCTGTAGTCGGGACCTGCAGCCGGCGCAGGTAAAGGCTCTGGTTCGCGTCGATCTGTACTATCTGATCGCCGCGGCGGCCGTGCTTGTCACGGGGGCTTTGCGTGTGCTGGTCGTGGGCAAGGGGGCCGGCTTCTACTTGAACAACCCGGTGTTCTACATCAAAGTCGCCCTGTTCCTCGCAATGGGGCTGGTGTCGATCCTGCCGACCTTGCAGTTCATGCGCTGGAACCGGGCGCTCGGATCGATCCACCAATCCGCCCCGCCCGAGCGCGATATCGGGTCAGCTCGGCGCTATATCGCGCTCGAGCTGCTGCTGCTCGCTTTCATTCCGCTCATGGCGGTGCTGATGGCGCGCGGCATTGGCCCTCGGCACTGAGTCGCGCCGCACCGCACATGTTTCGGACCTGACACATGGGCCCGCCCGAGCTGTGCTTTCTCACCGCCACCGAGCTGGCGCAACGCATCCGCGCCCGCGAGGTCTCGTGCGAGGAGGTGATGCGCGCGCACATCGACCAGATCGAGCGCGTGAACCCGACAGTCAACGCTATCGTGACCTTCGTCCCGGAGCGAGCGCTGACGGCGGCGCGGTCGGCCGACGCGGCTCTGGCACGAGGCCGGGCTCCGGCGCCACAGACGGCCCCTCTGTACGGGTTGCCCGTAGCACACAAGGACCTGGTGCTGACCACGGGTATCCGTACCACCTTCGGGTCACCTTTGTACCGCGATTTCGTCCCCGACTCTGATTCCCTCATCGTCGAGCGCCTCAAGTCCGCCGGCGCGATCACGCTGGGAAAAACCAATACGCCGGAATTCGGCGCTGGCTCTCAAACCTTCAACGCTGTGTTCGGGGCTTCGCGAAACCCCTACGATCCGAGCAAGACCTGCGGCGGCAGCAGCGGCGGCGCCGCCGTGGCGCTGGCTTGCGGCATGGTGCCGATCGCCGACGGCAGCGATCTGGGCGGGAGCCTGCGCAACCCGGCCAGCTTCTGCAACGTTGCCGGCTTCCGCCCGTCAGCCGGCCGTGTCCCATCCTGGCCTGCGTTCAACGCCTGGTATCCGTTGTCGGTGGTGGGGCCGATGGCCCGGACGGTGCGCGACTTGGCGCTGCAACTCACTGCCAGCGCGGGGCCGGATCCGCGCGCGCCCATATCGATTGCGGAACCGGGGTCGATCTTCGCACAGCCGCTCGAGCGCTCCTTCAAAGCCGTGCGTCTGGCCTGGAGCCGCGACCTGGGCGGGCTTCCCGTCGATCCAAGGGTAACCGCCGTGCTGGACACCCAGCGCCGCGTATTCGAGGACCTTGGCATGACGGTGGAAGAGGCAGAGCCGGATTTTGCCGATGCGGATGAGGTGTTCAAGGTCTTGCGCGCCTATAACTTCGCGCTGTCATACGGGACGTTGCTTGACAGCAAGCGCGAACAGATGAAGGACACAGTGGTGTGGAACATCGAGCAGGGCTTGCGGCTCACCGGGCCGGAGATCGGCCGGGCCGAGCGCAACCGCACCGAGCTGTATCACCGCGTTCGTCGGTTCATGCAGCGATACGCCTTCCTTGCGGCGCCGGTGGCTCAGGTCCTCCCGTTCGACGTGCATCAGCCCTGGGTCGCCGAGATCAACGGTCAGCGCATGCAGACCTACGTGGACTGGATGCGGTCGTGTTACTTCATCACCGTCACCGGATTGCCGGCCATCTCCGTGCCGTGTGGCTTCAGCGCGGATGGTTTACCCGTCGGACTGCAGATCGTGGGACGGCACCACGATGATTTCGGTGTCCTGCAGCTCGCGCATGCATTCGAGGGGCGGACCGGATTCTGGAAGGTGCGGCCAGGTATCGCGGCAATCTAGGAAGCTCTGATCAAGTCTTGCATGCGCGCCCGGCGCGGGCCTGTTTGACGCACTTCGCGGTGCTGGGGCATAGTGGATCGGCGCTTTGTCCAAAACCCGATAGCGAGGAGATGCAAATGCACAAGCGATTGCTGGGCCCCCTATATGCTTTCGCCATCTTGGCGATGACGTCAAGTAGTGCCGCGTTCGCAGAGGATTGCAGTGGCAACATCACAGCAGAGGAAGCTCTGCGCGGCGAGGACGCCCGCTACGCCGCCCAGACCGGCCGCGATTTCACCACCCTGCAGCAGCTGATCGGTGAAGATCTCGTCTATATCCACTCCAGCGCCATCGTCGACGACAAGGCCACCTATATAGAGACCCAGCGTGCCGGAACCGTGATCTACCGGAGCATGAAGCGCAGCGACATCACCGTTAGAACCTACGATTGCTTGGCTATCATCACCGGCCTGGCCAACTTTGACGTGACGAACAAGGGTCAGGATATCTCGGTCGAGCTGCGCTTTCACAGCATCTGGGCTAAGCGCGCTGGGATTGTTCAGTTCATATCCTGGGAAGCTACCCGCGTACCGCCCAAGCAGTAGCACGAGCATGCGCGTTCGGGAAAAGCCAGCTCGAAGGTGTGGCGCGGTTGGGGGCCGCCGCCCTTTGTTCATGCACCTCACGCCTCCCTTGCAGTACTTGGATTCGTGGCCTAGCCGAGGTCGCCCTCGCGACCTTTGCCGTCGCGCCTGAGCCGCCATGCCCCCAGAAGTCGAACATCCCAAACCCCAAGAGAGCGTGCAGGACAACCTGCACCAGATTCTGGAACTGCTCGACAAGCAGCACCTTGTGGAGGACCTGGTCCACAAGCAAGGAGGCCCGCGCCAGGAGCTGGTCGAGTCGCTGCTCCACAAGCAGCACACGGTCGAGCTGCAAAGCAAGCTCGCCGCCCTGCACCCGGCCGATATCGCCTACGTCCTCGAGGCATTGCCGCTCGATCGGCGCCTGCGCGTGTGGGATCTAGTCAAAGCCGACCGGGAGGGAGAGATTCTGCTGGAGCTCTCCGAGCCGGTGCGCGAGACGCTTATCGCGCACATGGAACCGGAGGAGCTGGTCGCCGCGGCCGAGCAGCTCGACACCGACGAGATCGCCGACTTGGCGCCGGATCTGCCCGACGACGTCATGGACGACGTCTTCAAAGCGTTGCCGGTGGCCGAGCGCGAGCAGCTCAGGGCCGCGATGTCTTATCGCGAGGAAGCGGTGGGTGCGCTGATGGATTTCGATCTCGTCACCGTGCGTGAGGATCTCTCGCTCGAGGTCGTACTGCGCTATCTGCGCCGGTTGGACGAGCTACCCGATCACACCGACCAGTTGTTCGTAGTGGACCGGCGCGAAATGCTGCGCGGGGCCCTGCCGATCAACCGACTGCTGGTAAACGATCCGGAAGTCCTCGTGCGCAATGTCATGAACAGGGACATGCTGGTGCTGCACGACGACGACGAGGCCCAGGAAGCCGCCCAGGCTTTCGAGCGATATGATTTGGTTACCGCGCCCGTCGCCGATCGACGGGGCAGGCTGGTCGGCCGCGTAACAGTCGACGCGGTGCTGGATTTCATCCGCAAGCGGGCCGAGGCCGAGCGGCTCAATCTCGGCGGCCTGCGCGAGGAAGAGGACATCTTCGCCTCGGTCTGGGCCAGCGCACGCAACCGCTGGGCCTGGCTGGCCGTCAACCTGGTCACCGCTTTCGTCGCCTCGCGGGTCATCAGCGTATTCGAAGGCACGATTGAAAAACTGGTCGCCCTGGCAACGCTGATGCCGATCGTCGCTGGCATTGGCGGCAACTCGGGCAATCAGACCATCACCATGCTGGTGCGCGCTATTGCGCTGGGCCAGATCAACCCCGCGAACGCGCGCAAGCTCGTGATCAAGGAGATTGCCATCGCCGTCCTCAATGGTCTGGTGTGGGGCGGAATCATCGGGTTGTTCGCGACCCTGCTGTATCACAGCGTCGCCCTGGGGCTCGTGATGACGGCAGCGATGACGCTGAATCTCTTGGTAGCTGCGCTGTTCGGCGTCTTCATCCCGCTGCTGATGATGAAGCTCGGCCGCGATCCCGCAGTGGGGTCCAGCGTGCTGATTACAGCCATCACCGACAGCGGCGGGTTTTTCATTTTTCTGGGCCTCGCGACCGTGGTCCTGCTGCGCTAGAACGCCAGCGGGTCTGAGATGTCGATTGCAGTCCTGCATGCCGGGATGGGCATCCGAGATTTCGTTGGCACCGTACAATGTGTGTAAGTTGATCCGGTTGGTCTCGACCAACGATCCACACAACCCAGCTTCGGAGCATCGCCATGCCGATCAAGCAACCCGCCGCCGTCCCGCCCTCGGAGATCACATCCCGGGACCACTACTTGCACCGACGCGAGTTCATGCAGGCCGGCGCTGCACTCGGCGCGGCCGTTGGCCTCGCCACCGCCGGGATCTGGCTCCCCCGCGCCGCCCATGCCGGGACGAAGCTGCCGGACCTGCGCAAAAGCCCGCTGTCTACCACCGGCGAGGCGCTCACACCCTACAAAGATGTAACCACGTACAACAACTACTACGAGTTCGGGACCGGCAAGGACGATCCGAGCGAGACCGCAAGCAAGCTGCGCACGCGGCCCTGGAGCGTTACCGTCGAGGGCGAGGTGGGCAAACCCAGGGTGTTCGATATCGAGGAAATCCTCAAACTGGCGCCGCTGGAAGAGCGCATCTACCGCATGCGCTGCGTGGAAGGTTGGTCGATGGTGATACCGTGGGTCGGCTATTCGTTCAGCGAGATCATCAAGCGCGTCCAGCCCACATCCAAAGCCAAGTACGTGCAATTCACCTCGCTCGCCGATCCCGAGCAGATGCACGGTGTCAAGATGCCGATCCTGGACTGGCCCTATACGGAAGGCTTGCGCATGGACGAAGCCATGCACCCGCTCACCATCCTTTGCGTAGGACTGTACGGCGAGGTATTGCCGAACCAGGATGGAGCCCCGGTCAGGATCGTGATCCCGTGGAAGTATGGATTCAAGAGCGGCAAATCCATCATCAAGATCCGTTTCGTCGAGGAACAGCCGAAGACCACTTGGGCGCTAGCCAACGCGCGCGAGTACGGCTTCTATTCCAACGTCAACCCGGAAGTCGACCATCCGCGCTGGAGTCAGGGCAAAGAGCGTCGCATCGGTGAGTTCGGCAAGCGCGCCACCGTCATGTTCAACGGCTATGGCGACCAGGTAGCCTCGTTGTACGCCGGTATGGATTTGCGGAAATTTTACTAGCCGTCATGTCCCTGGCTCAGCTCAAGCCGGATCAGGTGAAATGGCTCAAGGCGGCGCTGTTCGCACGGTGCCTGATCCCGTTCGCGAGACTCGCGTGGCTGGGCACGCATCACGGCCTGGGCGCCAACCCGATCGAGTACATTACCCGCTCGACCGGCTGGTGGACGTTGAGTTTTCTGCTGATCACCCTCAGCGTGACGCCGCTGCGGCGGCTGACGGGCTGGAATTGGTGGCTTCGCCTGCGGCGCATGCTGGGTCTGTTCGCCTTTTTCTACGTCAGCCTGCATTTCACTACGTATATATGGCTCGATCAGTTCTTCGACTGGCAGGGCATGCTCAAGGACATCGCCAAGCGGCCTTTCATCACCGTCGGCTTCACTGCTTTCGTGCTGCTCATTCCGCTCGCAGCCACGTCGACCAATGCCATGGTGCGCCGTCTCGGCGCTAGGCGCTGGCAGCGACTGCACCGTACTGTGTACGTGATTGCCACACTCGGAGTCTTGCACTTTTGGTGGCTGGTCAAGAAAGACATCCGGGAGCCGCTGATTTTCGGGACCCTGCTCGGCTTGCTCTTTGTGATCCGCCTCCTGTATCTTCGGCGCAGGCTCACCAGCTCGACTCCATCCACCGTTCGCTCCCAGGCCGCGTAAAGCTGTCCGCTTCATTGCCACCAACCGTCGTCGTGCGGTGTAGGCTATGAACTGGGCGTTCGCGCAAGTATCGAAGCAAGATCGGGTCGGTAGGAGCCTGCCATGCTGATCGGCGTTCCCAGGGAGATCAAAGACCAGGAGTATCGCGTCGGACTGACGCCGGCGGGTGCATTTGCCTTGCGGCAACGTGGGCACGACGTGGTGGTCGAGCGCGGTGCCGGGGCGCGCGTGGGTTTTCCTGACGCTGCTTACGAGGGCGTCGGAGCGCGTGTCGTCGCCGAGCCGCAAGCGGTATGGGCAGCCGACGCGGTGGTGAAGGTCAAGGAGCTGCAGGAAACCGAGTTTGGTTTCCCGCACATGGGGCAGGTCTTGTTCGCTTATCTGCACCTGGCCCCGGAACCGGCGCTGCTGGATGCGTTGCTGCGCTCGGGCGTCGCCGGCATCGCCTACGAAACCGTCACTGATTCCTCCGGTGCACTGCCGCTGCTGGCGCCGATGTCGCGCATTGCCGGCAGGCTATCGGTCCAAGTCGGCGCCTGGGCGCTGCAAATGGCCAATGGCGGGAGCGGCGTGTTGCTGGGCGGCGTCCCGGGAGTTGCGCCAGCCAAGGTGGTGGTGATCGGGGCAGGAGCGGCGGGGGCCAACGCCGTACGCATGGCGGTGGGTTACGGCGCCGATACGGCGGTGTTCGACATCAACACGAATACCCTCGCTCATCTGGAGGAATTGTATCCCGGCCGCGTCAAGACCTGCTACTCCGAGCCGCTCACGCTGGCGCAGCATGTTGCGGACGCGGACCTTGTGATCGGTGCGACGCTCACGCCCGGAAAGCTCGCGCCCAAGCTGATCACGCGCCAGTCGCTGCGCCGGATGCGGCCCGGGTCCGTGCTGGTGGACATCTCCGTTGATCAAGGTGGCATTGCCGAAACCTCGCGACCTACCTCGCACTCTCATCCTGTCTACGTAGAAGAAGGTATCGTGCACTATTGCGTCCCCAACATGCCCTCGGCGGTCGCGCGCACGGCCACGCTGGCGCTGACGCAGGCTACGCTGCCCTACGTCGTCAAGTTGGCAGACCTTGGATTGCAAGAAGCGCTGACGCGCGACGCTGGCCTGCGAGCGGGGCTGCAAGTTCACACCGGCCAAGTCACGCATCAGGGGCTGGCCGAAGACGTTCGCCGCCCCTTCGTGTCCTACGACGAGATTGCTGCACGCGTGCGCGGGGCATGACGATGGGACTCGGCGCCCGCTAGCCGCTTCAGCTGCTCTTCGCCAACCAGGCCCGCAGCGGCTTCCAGTAGTATCCCGTCCAGCCCGAGCGCAGCTTCCGGCTCTGTCGCGCGGGCTTGTGGACATCACCTCGCTCCTTACTGAGTACCCCCCCCTTCTCCCTCGGCGCGCGCCGCGAGATAGATCCCGCCCAGTATCAAGGCGAAACCCAGGAGCTGCCAAGGTGCGAAGCGTTCGCCAAAGAGGATCAGCGCCAGCAACGCCGATCCGATCGGCTCGCCGAGAATCGAGACCGCGACGAAAGTCGCCGATACATGCCGGAGCGCCCAGTTGAACGCTGTGTGCCCTAGCAGCTGTGGACCCAGTGCCAGAGCAATCATAACGGCGTAAGCGAATGTCGAGTATCC
>JACXTT010001801.1_pt1 | contig 35158 bp, 37 predicted proteins | sample 9270951 | NCBI WGS metagenome assembly JACXTT01 (sample SAMN15532306, study PRJNA645909) | rock metagenome | isolation source: weathered quartz diorite | place: Puerto Rico | collected 2017-06-21 | reverse complement strand
CGGGCCGCCGGCTCGTCGCTCGCCCGCAGCGCCGCGCGAATGGCCTCGTCGTCCAGCGTGTCGAGGCCGGCGCCGCTTGCGTCCGCCTCACGCACCAGCGCGCCGACGACGTGGTGCGCCGCGCGGAACGGCACGCCGCGCTCCACCAACCGGTCGGCGACGGCGACCGCGGTCGAGAATCCCTGCGCCGCCGCCTCGCGCAGGCGGGCCTCGTCGACGTGCAGCCGCTCGACGATCCCGGTCATGACGGCGAGCGAGGCCGCCAGCGCCCGGCAGGACTCGAAAAGGGCCGGAACACTCTCCTGGAGGTCGCGCTGGTAGCCGGCGGGCAGGCCCTTCAGCAGGGCCAGGAAGCCCGCGAGCTCGCCGATCACCCGCGCCGCCCGTCCGCGCACGAGCTCGGCGGGGTCGGGGTTGCGCTTGTTGGGCAGCATGGACGAGCCGGTCGAGTCGGCGTCCGCGAGGCGAACGAAGCCGAAGCGCGGGTTCGACCACCACACGAGCTCCTCGGCGAGACGCGAGAGGTGAACCATCGCGAGGGCGGCGGCGGCGAGGGTCTCGGCGACGAAGTCGCGGTCGCCCGAGGCGTCGATGGAGTTGCGGGTCACGCCGTCGAACCCGAGCTCGCCGGCAACGGCCTCCCGGTCGAGCGCGAACCCGGCGCCGGCGATCGCACCGGAGCCCAGCGGTGAGACGTTGGCGCGTCGTCTTGCGTCGGCGAAACGCCCGCGGTCGCGCTCGAGCATCTCCACGAAGGCGAGCAGGTGATGTGCGAACAGGACGGGCTGGGCAGGTTGGACGTGAGTGTGCGAGGGCATTACGGCCGTCGCGTGTCGCCGCGCAAGCCCCACGATCGCCCGCTCGAGGCCGACGATCGTCGCGTCGAGCTCGTCGATCGTGCGCCGCGTCCAGAGCCGCATGTCGGTCGAGACCTGGTCGTTGCGCGACCGGCCGGTGTGCAGCTTCCCGGCGACCGGCCCGATCCTTGCCTCGAGCGCGAACTCGACGTTCAGGTGGACATCCTCGAGGGCCGGGTCCCAGGCCAGCGTCCCCGCGACGATCTCGCCTCGAAGCGCCGTGAGCCCCGCGACGAGCCGCTCCGCCTCGCCCGAGTTGACGAGGCCGGCTCGCTCGAGCCCGTGGACGTGCGCGATCGAGGCGGTGATGTCGTCGATCGCCAGCTCGCCGTCGACGTCGATCGATCGACCGAACGCCAGGGATAGCTCGTCCGGCGAGCCGCCGAAGCGCCCGCCCCACGCCTTCACGAGGCGTCAGCCGCCGACAGCGACCGGCGTCTCCTTCGCGTCGACGACCTCGACCGGTAGCGCAGCGAGGACCTGCTCCGGCTTCGGGCCGCCACCCCGCGCCGCCTCAGTCCGCAGCGGCAGCCCGAAGATCGAGATGAAGCCGACGGCGCTGGCATGGTCGAAGGCGTCCCCCTCGTCGTAGGTCGCGAGGGCCCGATCGTAGAGGGAGCTCGGGCTGCGGCGCCCGGCGATGGCGGCGGTGCCGTGGTCGAGCTTGATCCGAACGTCGCCGGTCACGACCTGCTGCGCCGCGGCGACGAAGCCGCGCAGCTGCGCCTGCAGGCGGGTGAACCAGAGCCCGTCATACGTCGCCTGGGCGACCTCGTCGGCGATGACCCGGCCGAACCGCAGCTGATCCTTGGACAGCGTCAGCCCCTCGAGCGCGCGGTGCGCCGTGTGCAGGACGACCGCGGCCGGGGCCTCGTACACCTCGCGACTCTTGATCCCGACCAGGCGGTCCTCGACGTGGTCGATGCGCCCCACCCCGTGGCCACCCGCCAGGCCGTTGAGCGTCTCGACCAGCTCGACTGGGTCCACCCCCGCGCCGTCGAGGCTGACCGGGGTTCCGCCATCGAACCCGATGGTCACCTCGACGGGCGGCGGTGCGTCGCTCGGGGCGACCGTCCACTGGTAGGCGTCGGGTGGTGGCGTGATCCAGGGATCCTCGAGGACGCCGGTCTCGATCGAGCGACCCCACAGGTTGACGTCGATCGAGTAGGGCGACGCCTTGGTCACGGGGATGTCGATCCCACGCTCCGTCGCGTACTCGATCTCCTGCTCGCGAGTCATGCCCATCCCGACCCGCATCGGAGCGACGACACCGAGACGGCCGTCGAGCGCCTTGACGGCCACGTCGAATCGGACTTGGTCGTTGCCCTTGCCCGTGCAGCCGTGGGCCACCGTGTCCGCGCCCTCGGCGTGTGCGACGGCCACGAGGAGCTGGGCGATGAGCGGCCGGGCGAGCGCGGTCGCAAGCGGGTAGGCGCCCTGGTACATCGCGCCCGCACGAAGTGCCGGCCACACGAAGTCCTCGACGAAGGTCCTGCGCGCGTCCACCACGTAAGCGCGCGTCGCCCCGGCCGACAGGGCGCGCTGCGCCGCGCCCGGTCGAAGCGAGCCGCCGCCGACGTCGACGGTCAGGGTGACGACCTCGACCTCGTGCCGCTCCTGGAGCCACGCCACCGCGACCGACGTGTCGAGGCCACCCGAGTAAGCGAGAACGACCTTCTCCAACGCTGGCTCCGTCGATGGTGGGTCGCGCAGGCTGGCCCGCGCAAAGGGCCGCGAGCGCATGTGGCGGCTCTCTGGCCTGCATTAACATGCGCCGACATCGCAATTCTTGCATAGTCATGCAGACTTGTCTACTATCCGCTCATGCATTCGTTTCCCCGGGCCCGCGCCACCGGTCAGGCCGATCTCCTGTCGATCGCCGACCTCGGTGCCGAGGGCATCGCCGACGTCGTCGAGCACGCCCTGGACCTGAAGGCGCAGGCCGCCGGATCGGCGCTGACGCGGCCGTTGGCCGGCAAGCACGCGGCCCTGCTCTTCGACAAGCCGAGCCTGCGCACCCGCGTGTCGTTCGAGGTCGGGGTCCATCGCCTCGGCGGCACGACCACCACGATGACCGCGGCAGACGTCGGGCTCGGCACCCGGGAGCCGATCGGCGACATCGCGAAGACGCTGTCGCGGTATGTCGACCTCATCGTGGCCCGGATCCACGCCCACGACGACCTGGTTGCGCTCGCGGCGGACGCGGACGTCCCGGTGATCAACGCCCTGTCGGCCTGGGAGCATCCGTGCCAGGCGCTCGCCGACCTCGTCACGATCCGGGAGCACCTCGGCGGCCTCGCCGGCCACACCCTTGCGTACGTGGGCGACGGCAACAACGTCTGCCACTCACTGCTGCTCGGTGGCGCCGCCGTCGGGCTGCGAGTCCACGTCGCGACCCCGGCCGGATACGGGCCGGATCCTTCGATCGTCGACGAGGCACGGCTCCTGGCGCGAGAGCACGGCGGCCAGGTGGTGATCGGGCACGATCCGATCGCCGCCGTCGCGGGCGCCGATGCCGTCTACACCGACGTCTGGGCGTCGATGGGCTTCGAGAGTGAGGCGGCGGCCCGAGAGCGCGCCTTCGCCCCGTTCCGGGTGACCGCCAAGCTGCTCGCGGGGGCGCCCGACGCGATCGTCATGCACTGCCTCCCGGCCCATCGCGGCCACGAGATCGACGCGGATGTCATCGACGGGCCGTCGAGCGTCTCCTTCGACCAGGCCGAGAACCGCCTCTATGCCCAACAGGCCGCGATGCTGCGGCTGCTCCAGCGGCAGCGGCGCTGGCTCACCGAGCCGGGTGGCGTCACGGCCCGAGCCGCGATCGGCTCCTAGCCGGCCTCGCTCAGGCGGAGGCCACCAGCCGCGTCCCGAAGCGGGCATCGGAGAGTGCCCGGCGCAGCGCATCGGGGCTCCGGCCGTCGGCGATGACGACCTCGGGCCCGCCCGCGTCGATGACGCTGAGCGCGCCGCGGACCTTCGGGATCATGCCGCCCGAGATGCTGCCGTCGGCGATCCGTGCCTCGGCGCCTGCCGCGTCGAGGCGCTCGATGCGCCGACCGTCGCCGCCGCGGACGCCGTCCGTGTCGCTGAGCAGTACGAGCCTGGCCCGCAGCGCGCGGGCGAGGCCCGCCGCGACCTCGTCGGCGTTGACGTTGCAGATCGCACCGGTCTCGTCGAGCGCGAGCGGCGCCACGACCGGGACCAGGTTCGCGTCGAGCAGCGCATCGATCAGGTCGGGGCGCGCGCCGGTCACCCGGGCGACCCGGCCCAGCTCCGGGAGGCGCGCCGCGGCGAGCAGGCCTCCGTCGACGCCGGACAGCCCGATGGCATCGACTCGGAGGGCAACCAGCGACGCGACGAGCTCACGGTTGACGAGCCCGCCGAGCACCGCGATCGCGACGTCGAGGGCGGCGTCGTCAGTGACGCGCCGGCCCGCGGCCCAGCGGCTCTCGATCCCGAGGCGTTCGAGCCAGCCGGAGAGGCGCTTCCCGCCCCCATGGGCGATCACGAGGCGGTATTCCCCGGTGAGGTCGGCGACCCCTCGGAGCGCGTCGTGCTGTTCGGCCAGCGTCTCGCCGCCGAGCTTGACGACGACCGTTTCCGCGGTCACGTGCTGTACGCCGAGTTCTCGATGACGTACTGCTCGGTGAGGTCGCAGCCGAAAGCCTCGCCTGTGCCCGTGCCGAGCCCGAGATCGGCCCGCACGAGGACCTCCGCGGCCGCCATCGCCTTGGACAGCGCCGAGCGATCGAACGAGATCGGTTCGCCATCGAAGACCGGCACGCCGGCGACGGCGATCGCGAGCCGGTCCGGGTCGAGCGCCACGGGCTCGCCCGCGAGGGTCGCGTTGCCGGCCGCGGCGGCGATCCTGCCCCAGTTCGGATCGTGGCCGTGGATCGCGGCCTTGACGAGGCTGCTGCCGACCACCGCTCGAGCGACCGCCCGCGCCTGGCCGTCGTCCGCCGCGCCGCTGACCTGGCAGGTGAGCAGCGTCGTGGCGCCCTCGCCGTCGGCCGCCTGCTGGCGGGCAAGTGAGCGGGCGACCGCCTCGACCCCGCGCGTGAACGCCTCGAGTGCGCCCGCCCCGTTCTCGAGCGGTGCCGCCCCCGACGTGCCCGATGCCAGGAGGAACACCGTGTCGTTGGTGCTCGTGTCGCCGTCGACCGTGAGCTGGTTCCACGTCTGCTCGACGACGTGCAGGAGCACGGCGCCGAGGGTCATGGGCTCGACGGTCGCGTCGGTCAGCACCAGCGCCAGCATCGTCGCCATCCGCGGATGGATCATGCCGACGCCCTTCGCCACGCCGGCGACGGTGACGTCGATTGCGCCGCGCTCCGGCCCCGGCAGCGAGATTCTGACGCTGGCCGCCTTCGGCCGGCTGTCCGTCGTCCGGAGCTGCTCGGCCAGCTGCCCAAGCGACGAATCGTCGGTCGAGAGGCCGCCCGCGACCAGGTCACGGAGAGACGCCTGGATGCGCTCGACGGGCAGTCGGCTGCCGATGAGCCCGGTGGATAGGGCGAGCGTCAGCTCGGGCGTGACGCCCAGCGCGGCCGCCAGGCCCTCGGCCAGGAGGACTTGGTCGCCCTCGCCTGCCCTGCCCGTCGCCGCGTTCGCGCAACCGCTCGTCGCGATGACCGCCGCGGCGCGCCCGCCGGACGCCACGAGGTTGGATCGACTGAGCCGGACCGGCGCCGCCTGCACGCGGTTCGTCGTGAACGTCGCCGCGACGCTCGCGGGGTCACCGGTCGTTGCGAGGACACCGAGGTCAAGCCCGCCGGATGCCTTGATCCCGGCCCGCGTGGCGCCGGCTCGGAAGCCGGCCGGCAGCCGCGCACGGAGCTCGACGGCGGGCAGGCGGTCGGGCAACGGCGCCAGCCGATCGCGTAGCCGCGCGAGCCGGTCGACACGGTCCGGCGCCGGTAGGGTCATGACGGAGGAGCCGTCATGGCGCGAGCGGCAGCTGTTCGAGCCCGCTCGACTCCGGCAGCCCGAAGACGACGTTGAACGCCTGGATCGCCTGCCCCGCGGCGCCCTTGACCAGGTTGTCGAGCACGCCGACGACGAGGACACGCCCCGTTCGGGGGTCCGCGTGCGCGAAGATGCGACACACGTTGCTGCCCGTCACGTGCTTGGTGGCGGGCGCCTTCGCGACGACTTCGACGAAGCGTTCCCCCTCGTAGGCGCTCCGGAACAGGTCGTCGAGCTCGGCCTGCTCGACTGGCCGGGTCGTGCGCACGTGGCAGGCGGCGAGGATGCCGCGCGTCATCGGGATCAGATGGGGCAGGAAGTCGACCGGTGCGAGGCGCGCCCGGGCTGCAAGTCCGAGCTCCTGCTCGATCTCGGCGACGTGGCGATGCCCGTCGATGCCATACGCCTTGACGCTTTCGTTGACCTCGCTGAAGTGCATCTCGGGCTTCGCCTCGCGGCCCGCCCCGGAGACGCCGCTCTTCGCGTCGACGACGACGTCTTCGATCAGGCCCGCCCGCGCGAGCGGCGCCAGGCACAGGATCGAGGCCGTCGCATAACAGCCGGGCGAGGCGACGATCCGGACTTCGGCGCCGCGCATGGCCTTGAGCTCGTCTCTATGGAGCTCCGGCAGACCGTACACGGCACGGTCGAGGAGCTCCGGCCGGGGATGCTCGAAGCGGTACCAGCGCGGGTAATCGGCGGAGTCGCGGAGGCGAAAGTCGGGCCCGAGGTCGATGACAGCGACGCCTTCGGCGAGGAGGGCCGGCACAAGCGCGGCGGCGGCGCCGTGGGGCAGTCCGAGGAACACGGCGTCGACGCCGGCGGGCAGCTCGTCCGCGATGCGCAGGCCCGTCGACGCCAGGTGCGGGTGGCTGACGTCGATCGGCTCGTCCGAGCGGCCGCGCGCCTGGAGCGCCGCGACCCGCGCGCCCGGGTGGCCCGCCAGGAGCCGGATCAGCTCCCCGCCGCCGTACCCCGTCGCGCCGATGATCCCGACCCGAACCGATGCAGCCATGGCCGACGACTATAGTCGGCCGATGAGCGAGGGCCAGGAGGAGCAGCATGGGCTCGGGCGCGAGGCGCTCGCGGGCCTGCCCGACCTGCAGCTGCCGGAGCGCGGCGCCGCGCTCGGCGCGATCAGCATCCGTGCCTCGGACGCGCTCGATCTCGCCGAGCTGATCACGACGCTCCGAGACGCGGGCGCGGAGATCGTGGCGATCAACACGTTCCAGGCGACACGCGGCGAGCCAGACGTCGTCCGCGTGTTCGACATCGAGACGCGCAACTACGACAGCGCGTCGGCGGTGGCGCTCGTCCGGCGCGTCCCCGGGGTCGTCAAGGCCGAGGTCCGCAAGACGCTCGGTCAGATCTTCGGCAAGCGCGTCATCGTGATCGGCGGCGGCGCCCAGGTCGCCCAGGTCAACCTCGGCGCGGTCACCGAGGCGGATCGCCACAACCTGCGTGGCGAGCGGATCAGCGTCGACACGATCGCGCTCGTCGGCGAGAAGCAGATCGCCGACGCGGTTCGCGCGGTCGCGGACCTGCCCCGGGCGCACATCCTCGTGCTCGCCGGGTCGCTGATGGGCGGCGAGATCTCGAAGGCCGTGCGCGAGATCCGCGAGGTCGGCATCCCCGTCATCGCGCTGAACATGGCCGGCTCCGTCCCGGACGCGGCGGACCTCGTCGTATCGGATCCGGTCCAGGCGGGCACCATGGCCGTCATGGCCATCGCGGACACGGCCCGCTTCTCGCTCCAGCGGCAGCGCGGTCGGCGGTACTGATGGACGTGGCCGCCGCGCTCGACGCGCACGAACTGGGCGCGCGCTACCTCTCGCCGGTGATGGCCCGCTATTTCGAGCGGACCTGGGTTCGAGGCGAGGGCCACCGGCTGTACGACTCGGACGGCAAGGCCTATCTCGACTTCGCGACCGGCATCGCCGTCACGATCCTCGGCCATCGCCACCCGCGGGTGACGGCGGCGATCCACGACCAGGCGCTCAAGCTCGTCCACGTCTCGAATGGCCTCGGCTACGTCGACTCTGTGTCGCGTTTCGCGGAGGGGCTCGCGGGAACGCTGCCGGACGGCCTCGACAGCGTCTTCCTCGGCAACTCGGGCGCCGAGGCGATCGAGGGCGCGCTCAAGCTGGCGCGACGCTCGACCGGCCGGCCGGCGATCGTGGCCTTCGAGGGCGCGTTCCACGGCCGGACCTTCGGCGCCCTGAGCGTCACGAGCTCGAACCTGAACTACCGAGTCGGCCACGAGCCGCTCCTGCCGGAGGTGCACCTGATCCCGTACCCGCGCGCCTACCGCGATCACGACGGCGACGAGGGCTCCGCGACGGAGGCGGCGCTGGCCGCGCTGGATCGGCTGCTCGCGGAGGTCGTGTCGCCCGAAGCCGTGGCGGCGGTTCTCATCGAGCCGGAGCTCGGCGAGGGCGGCTACATCCCGGCGCCGCTGGAGTTCCTTCGCGCGCTGCGGCAGCGCTGCGACCGCCACGGAATCCTGCTCATCGCCGACGAGGTCCAGACCGGCTACGGGCGCACGGGCCTGATGTGGGGCTTCGAGCATGCCGTCGTGCTCCCGGACATCGTTTGTGCAGCCAAGGGCATCGCCAACGGCCTCCCGCTCGGCGCGATCGTCGCCCGCCGGGAGCTCATGGAGCGCTGGGGCAAGGGCGCCCACGGCTCGACGTTCGGCGGCAACCCGGTGTCGTGCGCCGCCGCCGTGGCCGTGCTCGAGACGATCACGGAGGAGGGCCTCGTCGGCAACGCGGCTCAGCGCGGGGCGCAGCTGCTCGCTGGGCTGGAGGCCCTCGCGGCGCGGGACGACGGGATCGGCGATGTGCGCGGCCGCGGGCTGATGCTCGGCGTCGAGCTGGTCACGGAGCGGGCGAGCAGGACACCCGACGGGGCCCGAGCGGATGCGGTGGTCGCGCGCTGCGCGGATGCCGGCCTGCTGCTCCTCACCTGCGGGCAGGACCACAACACCGTCCGCTGGCTCGCGCCACTCAACGTGACCGCGCCGGAGATCGAGGAAGGGCTCGACGTGTTCGGGCGGGTGCTCGCCTCCACATGATCCGAACCGCTTCCTGATCCGATCCGCGACCTCGCCCGAGCCGATCGTGCACACTCCGGGCATGGCGCGGATGAGCGAGTTGGCGGATCGATTGGAAGCGGCCGCGGCGGCCGTCGCCGATCTCGGCCCAGCGATCGATGCCGGCGAGCCATGGCCGCTCACCGAGGTCTATGGACCGGGCCCCGAGTCGACATGGGGTCCCCGCGAGGTGCTTGCCCACATGAGCGAGATGCTGCCGTTCTGGCTGGGAGAGATCGAGCTTGTCTTGGCCGAATCGGGCCGTGCTGGCGAGAGTGGCGACCCGCCGTCCTTCGGCCGGACGGAGCAGGACCCGCTGCGGATCGAGGTCATCGGCCGAGATCGGATGTTTCCGGCGCGGGAGCTCGTCGACCGGATCGACGTCGAGGGCGCCCGCGTGGCGCGACGTTTGCGCCAGCTCGACGGCAAAGCTTCGACGATCGGTCGCCACGTGACCCGGGGTGACCTGACGGTCGCCGACATGGCCGAGCGCTTTCTCGTGACCCACATCGAGGGTCACGTGGATCAGCTCAAGGAGATCCTGGCCACGGCCCGCTGATCCGCGTTCGCACGCAAGGCAACGTGACGCTGCCCAGCGAACATCGCGTCAGCGGCGCTCGCTCAGCTCCTCGACCTCGCTCGGCACGCCCACCTCGAGCTGCTCGCCGAGCTCGACCGTTCGCCGGAACGCCGCCCAGACGGCCTCCGACAGGACCGTTCGGAGCCGCCCGGATTCGAGCTCGTGGAGCGCCGCGGCGCTCGTGCCGCCGGGCGAGGTGACCATGTTCCGGAGCTGGGCCGGGTGCAGGCCCGACTGCTTGGCAAAGAGCGTGCTGCCCTCGAGCGTCTCGATCACGAGGTCATGGGCGACGTGTCGCGCAAAGCCGAGGTGGACGGCGGCGTCGATGAGTGCCTCCATCACGAGGAACACGTACGTCGGGCCCGTCCCGGAAACCGCGGTCGCCATCGCGACAAGGCGCTCGTCGTCGACCTCGATCTGGGTGCCGAGCGCGGACAGCAGCGTCGCCGCCTGCTCGCGCTGCTCGGCTGAGGTCTCGGGGGTCGCATACCAGACCGTGACGCCCTTGCCGAGCTGCGCCGGCGTATTGGGCATGCTCCGAACGACCTCCCGGTGGCCGAGATGGCCGGTCAGCGCGCGCGTCGTCGGGCCGGCGAGGATGCTGATCACCAGCTGACCGGGCTGCAGGCGGCCCCGGAGCTCGCGCCCGACGCGAGCCAGCATCTGGGGCTTGATCCCGAGCAGGACGATATCCGCGCCCTCGATCGCGTCGGCATTGGCCTCGACCGTCCGGATGCCATGCCCGAGCTCGAGGCTCTCGCGCCGGTCCGCACGCGGATGCGAGGCGACGATCTGGTCAGGCGCGACGAGATTGCCCCGGAGCAGGCCGGCGATGATCGCCTCGGCCATGACCCCGGACCCGACGGTTGCGATCGAGCGGCCCGCGAGCGACGACATGGGGCGCGGAGTATGCCACGCTCGTCGAGTGGATCCGAGTGGCGACGCCGTGCTCGGCGCCGGGAATCAGCGGGGCTTGGCCGCGTCGACCGCTTCGCGCGCCCCGGCGCGATCGGTGAACCAGGTCGCGTCGATCTGCGTGTAGTTAGCCCACTCGGCGGGAACCTGGTCCTCGGGGAAGATCGCGTTTACCGGGCATTCCGGCTCGCAGGCGCCGCAGTCGATGCATTCGTTCGGGTCGATGAACAGCTTGCGGTCGACGCCTTCCTCGTAATGAATGCAGTCGACCGGGCAGACGGAGACGCACGAGATGTCCAGCACGTCGATGCACGGCTCGGCGATGACGTAGGCCATGGACCCGCAGGACTCCTTCGACGTGGGACGGGCGCCCGATCGGCGCCGGTAGGGTAGCACCGGCATTCCCGACCTTGACATGGCGTCGGCCGCGCCCGGACACTCCACCGCACGCCGCTCGCCAGGGGACTGCGAACCTCGTGCGAGGGCCAGAGGAGAGCTGCGAATCTCGCCGCCGTGACGCCCGCGGTCGTCGAGACCCGCACGAGGAGTCGCTTGGCCATCCTGACCGGGCACGACGCGACGGCTGTCGCCGCGCCCGCCACCGTGTCCGGTCCCGCCGCGGTCCGCCTGGACCACCTCGTCAAGCGCTTCAGCGGCGAGGTCGGTCGTCGTGTGGCGCGGCCGGGGGCGGATGTCGCCGGAGACGTGGTCACCGCGGTCGACGGGGTCGACCTCGAGATCGGCGATGGTGAGTTCTTCTCGATGCTCGGGCCGTCGGGCTCGGGCAAGACGACGACGCTGCGCCTCATCGCCGGCTTCGAGCTGCCGACGGAGGGTCGCGTGTACCTGCACGGCGAGGACGTGACCAACCGGGCGCCGTTCGAGCGCGACGTCAACACGGTCTTCCAGGACTACGCCCTGTTCCCACACATGTCCGTCGGCGACAACGTCGCCTACGGACTGAGGATCCGGAAGGTGCCGCGCCCGGAGCGGGAGAAGCGCGTCGGGGCGGCGCTGGACATGGTCCGGCTCTCCGGCTACGAGAAGCGCCGGCCTTCGCAGCTGTCCGGCGGGCAACGCCAGCGGGTCGCGCTGGCGCGCGCGCTCGTGAACCGGCCGCGCGTGCTGCTGCTCGACGAGCCGCTCGGCGCGCTCGACCTGAAGCTGCGCGAGGAGATGCAGCTCGAGCTCAAGGCGATCCAGCGCGACGTCCGGATCACGTTCATCTACGTGACCCACGACCAAGAGGAGGCGCTCACGATGAGCGATCGCCTGGCGGTCTTCAACCGCGGTCGAATCGAACAGGTCGCATCGCCCGCGGACGTGTACGAGCGGCCGTCGACGGCATTCGTCGCCGGTTTCGTGGGAACCTCCAACCTGCTGCGTGGCGATGTCGCCGAGAAGGTCGTCGGCCAGGCGGGCACCTACACCGTGCGACCCGAGAAGATCCGGCTCGCCGAGCCCGAGGCAGCTGTGGCGCCGGACGAGACGAGCGCCCTCGGGCGGGTCCGGACGGTCGTGTACCTTGGCCCGGACACCCGCTACATCGTGACCCTGGATGCCGGTGCCGAGCTCGTCGTCACCGAGCAGAACCTCGCGACCTCATCGATGGAAGCCCTCGCCGCGGAGGGCCGACGCGTCCGGCTCATCTGGAAGCGGCACCACAACTTCGCGATCGGGGCCTGAGGGGGCCCCGGAGAGGAGGAGCATGCGGATACACCGGGTCGCGGCCGCGCTGGGCGCAACGGCGCTCTTCGTGTCGGCCTGTAGCGGGGGCGCCACCCCGAAGCCCACGTTCAACCTGCCGACGACGGTCGGCAGCGGTGAGGGAGCGCTGAGCGTCCTCGCCTGGCCGGGCTACGCCGAGAACGGATCGACCGACCCTGCCGTGAACTGGGTCAAGCCCTTCGAGGACCAGACCGGCTGCAAGACGACCGTCCAGGTGTTCGGGACGTCGGACGAGGCATTCAGCCTCTACACGACCAACCCCGACAAGTACGACGTCGTCTCGGCGTCGGGCGATGCCAGCCTGCGCCTGGTTCGCGCCGGCTACGTCCAGCCGGTGAACGTCGACCTCGTCCCGAGCTACGCCGACATCTTCGCCGACCTCAAGGACAAGCCGTACAACACCGTGGACGGAGTCCATTACGGCATCCCCCACGGCCGCGGGGCGAACCTGCTGATGTGGCGCACCGACGATGTCACCCCGGATCCCACGACGTGGTCGGACATGTTCGACCCGTCGAAGGCGTGGTTCACCGGCAAGAAGATCTCCGTCTACGACGCGCCGATCTACATGGCCGACGCAGCAGTCGTGCTGATGAAGACCAAGCCCGACCTCAAGATCACTAACCCGTACGCGCTCGACGATGCGCAGTTCCAGGCGGTCGTCGACCTGCTCAAGCAGCAGAAGCCGGGCATCGGCCAGTACTGGACCGACTACGCCAAGCAGCAGCAGGCGTTCGAGAACAAGGACGCCACGATCGGCACGACATGGCAGGTCATCGCCAACCTGCTGTCGGCCGAGACGCCGCCCGTCCCGGTCAAGGCCATCCAGCCGCCCGAGGGCGCGACCGGCTGGTCCGACACCTGGATGATCAACTCCAAGACGCAGCACCTGAACTGCGCCTACAAGTGGCTCGACTACATCGTCTCGCCGAGCGTGAACGACCAGGTCGCCGAGTGGTTCGGCGAGGCGCCCGGTAACAGCAAGGCGTGCGCGCAGTCAGACGCCGCCAAGGCGAACTGCGACACGTTCTATGCGGCCGACGTCAACTACTGGAAGACCGTCCACTACTGGCAGACCCCGGAGACGACCTGCGTCGACGGTCGAACGGACGTCAAGTGCAAGGGCTTCGACGATTGGGTGAAGGCCTGGACCGAGATCAAGAGCTGATCCAGACCGATTTGCAGCTGCCGGCCCGGGCGCCTCGCGCCGGGGCCGGCGCATCTCGAGTGCCATGACCACCATCGCAGCGACGAACGAGGCACCGCTCAGGCGGCTCGCCGCCTGGCTCCACGAACGCCCGCGTGTCCGGCTCGCGCTGCTCCTGGCGGCGCCGGTCGGCTGGCTCGTCGTGCTGTACCTCGGCGCGCTCGGGGTGCTGTTCCTGAACTCCATCTGGATGCGCGACGAGTTCACCGGGCTCGTCAGCCGGACCCTCACGCTCGACAACTTCGTCGAGATCGCGACCAACCCGGTTTACCGGACGGTGCTGCTGAGGACCGTGTCGATGGCGGCGGTCGTGACGCTCACATGCGGCGTCCTGGCGTTCCCGATCGCCTACTTCATGGCCCGAGTTGCTTCGCCGCGGCTCCGCGGGCTCCTCGTCGTCGCGGTCCTGATGCCGCTCTGGGCGAGCTACCTGGTCAAGGCCTACTCGTGGAACCTGATCCTCGCCAATGAGGGCATCCTGAACTGGGCGCTGGCGCCGTTCGGGCTCCGCGGACCCGGCCACACGGACGTCGGCCTGTGGCTCGTGTTCACCTACCTCTGGCTCCCATACATGATCCTGCCGGTCTTCACAGGCCTCGAGCGCATCCCGAGCTCGCTACTCGAGGCGTCGGCCGACCTCGGTGGCCGCGGCTGGATCACCTTCCGTCGCGTGATCTTCCCGCTGGTCATCCCGGCCCTTGCCGCCGGCTCCATCTTCACCTTCTCGCTCACGCTCGGAGACTACATCGCGCCGCAGCTCATCACGCCGAGCCAGTTCGTGGGCAACGTCATCTACCTGAACTTCGGCGCGCCGAACCTGCCCCTCGCCGCGGCCCTGTCCCTGCTGCCGCTCGCGGTGATGCTCGTCTACCTCGCGATCGCGCGTCGCCTTGGCGCGTTCGACGCGCTGTGAGCTGAGATGGGACGACGTCGCGCAGGCTGGGCCCTCGGAGCGGCGACGGTCGCAGTCCTGGCCTTCATCTATCTGCCCCTCGCGGTCGTCATCGCGTACGCCTTCAACGCGAGCGGGACGGTGTCCTGGCCGCCCGCCGGCTTCAGCACCCGCTGGGTCGAGCTGGCACTTCAGAACACCGGCCTGCAGGAGGCGTTCGCGACCTCGATCGCGATCGCTGTCGGAGCGGCCTCGGTAGCGCTCCTCCTCGGCTCGCTCGCGGCGTTTGCTGTCGCGCGGTACCGGTTCTTCGGGCGGGAGGCGGTTTCGTTCGTCGTGGTCTTCCCGATCGCCCTGCCGGGCATCGTCACCGGCATGGCCCTGAGCACCACGTTCGCCACGATCGGGATCCCCCTGGGCCCGCTGTCGATCGTCATCGGCCACGCGACCTTCTGCGTGGTCCTTGTCTACAACAACGTCATCGCCCGCCTGCGGCGGACGTCGCGCTCGCTGGAGGAGGCGTCGAGCGACCTCGGCGCGGACACCTGGCAGACGTTCCGCAACGTGACCTTCCCGGCCATCCGCTCGGCCATGCTCGCAGGTGCCCTGCTCGCGTTCGCCCTGTCGTTCGACGAGGTGATCGTGACGATCTTCACGGCCGGCGGCGTGACCACGTTGCCGATCTGGATCTTCCGGAGCTTCCGCCTCGCCAACCAGGTGCCGCTGGTGAACGTCGCCGGGCTCGCCGCGATCATCCTGTCGGTCGTCCCGGTCTACGTCGCGTCGCGGCTCACGCAGGACACCGGAGGCGTCGCAGGCGCGCGTACGTGAGCCCTCGTTTCGCGGGCCGGCGTACGATCGTGGCATGTCCCCGTCGATTGATCTCGAGTCGGCGCGCACGGCCCTCGACGCCGAGCGCGGGCGGCTCATGGCCGAGCTGGGCGAGCCGATCGAGAGCCCTGGACAGATGACCTACGGCTCGCAGGCCGCCGCAGCCAGTCAGGTCGTCGAGCAGCAGCGCAGCCTGGCGCTCCGTGATCAGGCGCGGATGGAGCTGTCGCGGGTCGAGGCCGCCCTGCGCTCGATCGCCGACGGGACCTACGGCATCTGCACAAACTGCGGCCAGCCGATCGCGCCCGAGCGGCTCGACGCGATCCCGTGGGCCCCGATGTGCATCGACTGCGCGCGGAAGCTCGGCCGGTGACGACCCAGACGAGGACCGAGGCCCGGCGCGAGGACCCGGCCGCAGCGGGCGAGGAAGCGGCCCTGGCGGGCGAGGCGCCCCTGGTCAGCATCGACGACGTGCGCCGGGCCGCGGCGAATCTCGCCGGCGTGGCGATTCGGACGCCGCTCCTGGCGTTCGGCACGGCCCGCCCGGGCGGCCCGCGGGTGCTGCTCAAGGCCGAGTCGCTGCAGCCCATCGGGGCGTTCAAGATCCGGGGCGCCTACCACGCGATCGCGAGCCTCACGCGGGAGGAGCGCGCCCGGGGCGTGGTTACGCACTCGTCGGGGAACCACGGCCAGGGCGTGGCCCGCGCCGCCCGGCTGCTCGGAGCGAAGGCGGTCATCGTCATGCCCGAGAACGCGCCCGAGATCAAGCGCCGGCGGGTCCTCGCCGACGGAGCTGAGATCGTGACCGTCGGGAACGCGAGCGACGAGCGCGCGGCGACGGCCGACAGGCTCGCCGCCGAACGCGGCCTGACGTTGATCCCGCCATACGACGACGACCGCGTGATTGCCGGCCAGGGAACCATCGGGCTCGAGATCGCGGAGGACGTCCCGGATCTCGCCGCCGTCCTCATCCCGATCGGGGGCGGCGGGCTGTCGAGCGGCGTCGCGGTTGCGATCCGCGCGCTGCACCCGTCGGCCAGGATCCTCGGCGTCGAGCCCGAGCTCGCCGCCGATGCGCGAGACTCGCTCCGGGAGGGCAGGATCGTGCGCTGGTCCGCCGCTGACGTCACCCGCACGATGGCTGACGGGGTCCGCGGCCAGGCAATCGGCCGGCGCCCATTCGCGCACCTGTCGCGGCTCATGGACGGCGTGGTCACGGTCTCGGAGGTGGAGATCGCGGCCACCGTCCGGCTGATCGCGGAGGAGACCCGGCTGGTCGTCGAGCCATCGGGCGCCGTGGCCCCCGCGGCGGCGCGCTTCGGGGCTGCCGCCGCCGGACTCGCCGGCCTCGAGGGCACCGTCGTCGCCGTGGTCAGCGGCGGCAACGTGGATCCGGAGATGTATCGAAGGTTGCTAGGGGCGCCGATCCCTTCGGCCGACTAGTCCGGCCCGGAGATCTCGGAGGACCGAGGCGACGCCCCGCGAGCCATCGGTCCGAGGACGTCGCCGCTCCCCGACTGATTCGTTCCGCCGGCGGCGGCGACGGCCCGCGTCTGGGCGAGCCGGTCCGCGCGCTCCCGCAGCCGCGCTCGCTCAACTTCGACACGCCGATCCGCGGCCGGCTCCTCGCGCTGCTCGTGGCGCATCCACACGCCGACGAGGATCAGCAGGGCACCGATGAAGACGATGTCGCCGCCCAGCCACATGATCCCGCCGGCAGTCTGCTGGTCGTCGAGCGCCGTGATGCCGTACGGCGCGCCGAGCGTCGCGTAGTGCTGGTACAGGGGCGCCTGGGCGAACAGGATCGCCATCCCCAGGAACGAGTTGAGCGGGAGCTGGAGGAGCAGGTACAGCGCCCGCGCCGGGTAGCCCATCCGCCGCGGTGACGGGTCCAGCCCGACGACCGGCCACCAGAACAGGAGCGCGGCGGCGAGGTACAGCCCGTGCTCCAGGTCGTGGGCGGCGCGATCCTCCAGGGCGGCGTTGAACAGCGGCGAGAAGTGGCTGCCCCACAGGACCAGGGCGAACGCGAGCCAGGCCACGACCGGGTGCGAGATCGCGGAGACCACGCTCGAGTGGAGGACCGGGAGCAGGACCCGGTTGCGGACCCGCGGCGAGGCGGCGCGGAGGAGCTGCGTGATCGGCGCCGCCAGCGCCAGGAGGGGCGCCGCGACGAGGACCAGCAGAAGGTGCTGGACCATGTGCACCGAGAACAGCGTCGTGTCGTAGGTCTCGATCCCGGACATCAGCGCGACGGCGATCGCCACGAGGCCGCCGAAGAAGGCGAGGCTGCGGGCCGCCGCCACGGGGTGCTCCGGATGGAGGCGACGGACCCGCCGGACGAGGGTGAGCCAACCGAGCGCCGCGAGGGCGAGTGGCACTGCGACCGCGGGCTCCAGGTGCCAGCCGAGGATGAGGCTCGAGATCGTGGGCGGGTCGATCGGAGTGGCCCCGTGGGCGAGCGCGACCAGCGGCCAGGCAAGGGCGGTGAGGGCGGCAAAGGCGACCGCGACCGGGCGCCCTTCGTGGGCGGCGGGAAGCAGGAATGAACGGGCCACGGGCGCCATGGTGGCACGGCGCGCCGAACGCACCCCGCGTTATGATGGCCCCCGGCTGGCCGAGCTCGGTCGGCCGTTCGCGTTCACGGCCCGGCGGCCCCCATCCCAGGCTCCGGGTCCCGGTCCCGCCGACGCAGCCGAGGAGCCATGTCGACCAGTCCGAGGAAGCGCCCCGCCTCCGAAGCGATCGTCGCCGGCGGCGTGGTCGTCCTCCTGATCGTCATCGTCGCGCTCGTGTTCGTGAGCGGGGCGGGGCAGCTCCTCTACCCGCCCAAGCCGGCCACGGATCGGGCCAGGGAGATCACCCAGCTCTACGACATCGTGTTCGCCATCGCGGTCGCGATCTTCGTCGCTGTGGAGGGGCTGATCGTCTGGAGCGTCCTGCGCTACCGGCGCCGACCGGAGGACGTGGACCTCCCGCCGCAGACCCACGGCAACAACCTAGTCGAGGTCCTGTGGACGGCGATCCCGACGGTCATCGTCCTCTTCCTCTTCGTCATCTCCTGGCAGTCGCTCAACAAGGTCGACGCGGTGAGCGCGGACCTGACGCAGACCATTCGCATCAACGCCATCGCCGGCCAGTTCCAGTGGCAGTTCGAGTACCTCGACGCCAACGGCAACCACGTGGCCACGCAGACCACGCCACTGGCCGGCGATGCCGGCGGCGGGATGGCGGTGCCCGTCGGCAAGCCGGTCTACGTGACCCTGACCAGCCGCGACGTGATCCACGCTTGGTACGTCCCGCGGTTCCTGTTCAAGCGTGACGTCGTCCCCGGCCAGCTCAACCATTTCGAGTTCACGGTGGACGTGGACGAGGCCGGTCAGACGTTTCACGGCCAGTGTGCCGAGCTGTGCGGCACGTTCCACAACGCGATGCACTTCGACGTCGTCGCGCTGTCCCCGGCGGACTACGACGCCTGGCTCGAAAAGCTCATCGAGAAGGCGAACGCGACACCGCCGCCGGCGCCGTCAGGCGCGCCGGTACTCAAGGTCGAAGCCAAGAACATCACCTTCGACGTGAAGACGCTCGAGGTCGCCGCGAACGCCCCGTTCGTCATCGACTTCAAGAACGACGACGACAGCACGATCACCCATGACGTCCAGATTCGGAAGAGCGACGGCACCGTCGTCCAGAGCCAGCAGGCCATCGCCGGCGGCACCGAAACGAACTACCAGTACAACCCGCTGCCCGCCGGCACCTACACCTTCATCTGCTCGATCCACCCGGTCGCGAACATGACCGGCACGCTCACGGTGAAGTAGAGGAGACGGCATGGCCACCCACGCGCTGCGCCCGGTCGCCGTCCCCGCCTACAGAGGCGGCCTGTACGAGTGGTTGACGACCACCGATCACAAGAAGATCGGGATCATGTACGTCATCAACTCGTTCCTGTTCTTCCTCATCGGCGGCGTGTTCGCGCTGCTGGTGCGGACCGAGCTGGCCGCGCCCGGCATCCAGCTATTCACGAACGAGCACGTGTACAACGAGGCCTTCTCGATCCACGCGACGGTGATGATCTTCCTGTTCATCATCCCCATGCTCGCAGGGCTCGGGAACTTCGCCGTCCCGCTGATGATCGGCGCGCCGGACATGGCCTTCCCGCGCGTCAACGCGCTCTCGTTCTGGATGCTGCCCCTCGGCGGCCTCCTGCTGCTCGCCGGCTTCCTGACGCCCGGCGGCGCGGCTGCCGCCGGCTGGACGAGCTATCCGCCGCTCTCGGAGAAGCTCGCACAGTCGTCGCCCGGGCCCGGCCAGGACCTGTGGATCGCCGCACTCATCCTCATCGGCACGAGCTCGATCCTCGGCGGCATCAACTTCCTGGTCACGATCTTCAAGATGCGGGCGCCGGGTATGACCCTGTTCCGCATGCCGATCATGGTCTGGACGATGCTCGTCACGAGCGTCCTCGTGGTGATGGCCACGCCGGTCATCACGAGCGCGCTGGTGATGCTGTACATCGACCGCAACCTGGGCGGGTCGTTTTTCCTGCCGAAGCAGGGCGGCCAGGCGGTGCTCTACCAGAACGTTTTCTGGTTCTACTCGCACCCCGCCGTGTACGTCATGGTCCTGCCGGCGATGGGCATGATCAGCGAGGTCCTGCCCGTCTTCAGCCGCAAGCCGCTGTTCGGCTACAAGGCGTTCATCTTCGCGACCGCGGGCATCGGCGCGCTCGGCTTCTCGGTCTGGGCCCACCACATGTTCACGACCGGCGCCGTGTTCCTGCCGTTCTTCAGCCTGATGACGTTCCTGATCGCGGTGCCGACGGGCGTGAAGATGTTCAACTGGGTCTTCACCCTGTTCCGGGGCCAGCTGACGTTCTCGACGCCGCTGATCTTCGCCATCGGCTTCCTGACGATGTTCCTGATCGGCGGGATCAACGGCGCGTTCAGCGCCGCGGTCCCGATCGACTTCGCCCTCCAGGACACCTACTGGGTCGTCGCCCACCTGCATTACGTGCTGTTCGGCGGCTCGGTCTTTGGCATGTTTGCGGGCATCTACTACTGGTTCCCGAAGATGACCGGCCGGATGCTCGACGAGGGCCTCGGCAAGGTCCACTTCGTCCTGATGTTCATCGGCTTCAACCTGACCTTCTTCCCGATGCACATGCTCGGCATCGCGGGCATGCCGCGCCGGATCGCCGATTACGCCGACCCGTCGTGGAACGGCTGGAACCTCCTCGCGACGATCGGCAGCTTCGTGATCGCGATCTCGATACTGCCGTTCCTGTGGAACGTCTTCATCTCGTTGCGCAATGGCAAGGCTGCCGGCGATGACCCGTGGGAGGGCAACACGCTCGAGTGGGCGACGTCCTCGCCGCCACCGCCGTACAACTTCGACCGCCTCCCCGAGATCCGCTCGGAGCGGCCGGTGTTCGACGCCCGGCACGGGCTGGTCGCGCACGGTGGCCACGGTGGCAGGCACCGGGAGGAGGCGCCGAAGGCGCTCGAGGAAGGTCGCCACGACGACCAGGGGCCGACGGCATGACTGCCGAGGCGCCGGCCCTGATCAGCGGCCACGCCGCGCCCGACAGCACGATCGGCCACGTGCGCCGCGGGATCAGCAACCCGATCCTCGGCATGATCCTGTTCATCACCTCCGAGGTGATGTTCTTCTCGGGCCTGTTCGCGGCCTACTTCGCGACCCGCGCGAATCAGCCCCAGTGGCCGCCGCAAGTGTTCCAGGGGATCCTCAACCCGCTGTCGCTCATCCTGGTCGCGACGATCATCCTGATCAGCAGCTCGTTCACCTGCCAGTGGGCCGTGTGGTCGATCCGGCGGGGGGATCGGCGGGGCTTCCTGCGCAACATCGGGATAACGTTCGTCCTGGGCATCACCTTCCTGTTGCTGCAGGCCTATGACTACACGCTGCTCTTCGGCGAGGGCATGACGCTCGGTTCCGGGCCGTTCGGGACGACGTACTTCACGCTGACGGGCTTCCACGGCGCCCACGTCTTCGGCGGCGTCCTGATGCTCGGCGTGATCCTGTACCGCGGCACGGCCGGCCAGTTCTCGGCACGCCACCACGATGCCGTCGAGGCAGTGTCGCTGTACTGGCATTTCGTCGACGTCGTCTGGATCCTGCTGTTCTCGATCCTGTACCTGCTGTAGGAGGACGCGACGTGCTGTCCAGGTACCGGAACGCCATCATCATCGCCATCGGCTGCGTGGTCACCGCGGGCCTGTATGGCGGCCTCGCGCAGCCGCTCGGCTACAAGCCGGAGTGGGCCGGGGTGACCATGCTCACTGCCCTTGGCGCCGCGCTCGGGATCATGTTCCTGGTGCTGCACACCGAGCACGGCGAGTAGCGCCGCCGCGCTCGCCCCGATGCCCTCCCCAGCTCCGACGCCCGGCAGTCCCATCCAGCCGCTGCTGGATCTGGCAGCCATTTTCATCACCCCGGACTGGAACGCCCTGCTCGCGCTCTTCCCGGTGTTCCTCGCGATCCTGTTCATCGCCTGGTTCGCGTTCACCGCGCGCAAGTACGCGACGCTCGGTCCGACGCGCCGCGCCCCCGCCCGCATCCAGCCGATCACACCGGCGAGCGTTCACATGCCCGGCGGCTCGTCCGCCCCGATCATCGTCGCCCTCGGCACGGGGGCGCTGTTCGCCGGCGTGGTCGTCGGCGGGGTCGGGATCCTGGTCGGCGCCGCCATCCTCGTCATCACGCTGCTCGTCTGGTTCCGTGAGGCGGTTCGCGACTACGACCACATCGCACCGCAGCCGCAGCTGCCGGCGATCGTCCACGAGGGACCGCCGCCCGGAGTCCACATGCCTGGCCCGTCGATCCGGCCGTTCCTCGGCGCGCTCGGGGCGGTGGCCCTGTTCATGGGCCTCGTCATCGGCGGCTGGGTGCTGGCCCTCGCCGTCATCTTCTTCGTCTGGACCCTCCTCGGCTGGCTGATCGACTTCACGGCCGAGTACCGCAAGCTCGAGGAGGCCGATCGAACCGGACACCTCGAGAACATCCCCGACCGCCGGTTGCCGATCCGGGCCCTGCAGGTCTTCGCGGTGACGTTCGTCGTCCTGGGCCTGTGGCAGCTCGGGATCATCCCGCCCGCCGGGCCGGCCACGGCTGGCGGCCCCGGTGGCTCGCCGAGTCCGTCAGGCGCGGGTGGCGGCGGTCCGCAGCCGCCGCCGGGAGCGCTCGTCGTCAAGGCCAAGAACATCGAGTACGACGTCAAGTCGCTCGAGGTGGGCGCCGGGGTGCCGTTCACCATCTTCTTCGAGAACCAGGACGATCCCTCGGTGCCCCACGATGTCGACATCCGCTCTGCGGACGGCTCGCAGCTCGTCAGGGACGAGCCGACGATCAATGGCGGCACCGCACGGGCCTATCAGTACGAGGCCCTCCCGCCGGGCACGTACGAGTTCCGCTGCTCGGTCCATCCGGTTCCCGCCATGACCGGGACGCTGACCGTCAAGTAGGCCCGCCACGGCGTTCAGGATCGACCGGAGCCGCCGCTACCTCCTCGTCGGGCTCGCCGTTGCCGTGCTGGCGACGGTCGCGCTGCTCCAGCTGACGACGTACCTGCCTGGTCAATCTCCGGGCCCGAGCGGTGGTGGTCTGCTGGCGAAGGACAAGCCGGCCCCCGCGGTCGTTGGTACGACGCTGGACGGCGCCGCCTTCGACCTGGCCTCTCTGCGCGGCCGACCGGTCATCGTCAACTTCTGGGACGCCGGCTGCGTACCCTGTCGCGAGGAGTTCCCGCTGCTGATCGAGAAGCTTGCCGCCCATGCGGGCGACGGCCTCGCGGTGGTCGGGGTGCTCTTCGTGCAAGCGCCGGGCCCCGCGCGCGACTTCGTCGCCCAGTACGGCGCGACGTGGCCGACGGTCGAGGACCCCTCCGGCGCGATTCGCAGCGCCTACCGCGTCGCCGCACGGCCGCAGTCGTACTTCATCGATCGCGACGGGATCCTTCGCTCGATCCAGGTCGGGCAGCTGACCGACGCCGAGTTCGAGCGGCAATACGCGCTCATCGGTGGCGCTTCGACCTCGAGCAGCGCGGCGCCGTGATCGAGGTCAGTGGCCTGCGCAAGGCCTACGGCGGCAGGACCGTGCTCGACGGCATCGACCTGGCGGTCAAACCCGGCCAGCTGCTTGCCCTCCTGGGCCCGAACGGCGCCGGCAAGACCACGACGGTCGAGATCGTCGAGGGCTACCGCGAGTCGGACGCGGGGACGGTGCGAGTGCTCGGCGAGGACCCGCGACGCGGCGGTCCGGCGCTCAAGGCGCGCGTCGGGCTGATGCTCCAGGGCGGGGCAGGTCTCGAGCCGCGCGCGACGCCGCGCGACCTGCTCGCGCTGTACGGCGCGTTCCATGACGGCGCGCGCCGAGCCTCCGAGCTGCTCGAGCTCGTCGGCCTCGCGTCTGCGGCAGCGACGCGCGTGCGTCGCCTGTCCGGTGGCGAGCGTCAGCGGCTCTCCCTCGCGATCGCGCTGGTCGGTGAGCCGGAGGTGCTCATCCTCGACGAACCGACGGCCGGCATGGACCCGGAGGCGCGGCGGTCGACGCGCGAGCTCGTCGCGTCGCTCCGAGACGAGGGGCGGACGATCCTGCTCACCACGCACGACCTCGGCGATGTCGAGCACCTCGCCGACCGCGTGGCGATCCTGCATCGCGGCCGGATCGCCACAGAAGGATCGCCCGAGGAGCTGCTGACCGGCGGCTCGACGGCCATCCGCTTCCGGCTGCATGCGCCGGCACCTGCTGCCGCGCTGGAAACGCTGACCGGGCGGCTCCGCGCCCGCGATCGCGGCGTCCAGCTGCGCGCAGCGGGCTCGAGCGGAACGGCCTACGAGATCGGACCGGGCGCGGCGTCGGCGGACGTCGTGGCGGATCTCGCTGCCTGGGCAGCCCGCGAGGGGCTGCTCATCGTCGAGCTGCGTGCCGGAGCGGCCTCGCTCGAGGAGCGCTACCTCGAGCTCACCGGTGATGCCGACGTCGAGGCCGTCGCGTGAGCCGACCGGCGCCGGTCTACCGATCCGTGGCCGCACTCGCCGCGCACGACCTGCGGCTGACATCCCGGCGCGGCGAGAACATCCTCGTGACGATCGTCATTCCGATCGCGGTCCTGCTGTTCTTCGCCTCGACCCAGGAGAGCCCGAGCTTTCCGACCGGGCCGCGGGGCCCGTCCTTTCTCGTCCCAGGCGCGATCGCCCTCGGGATCATCGCGAGCGGCCTCGTGAACCTGGGGATCGCGACCGCCTATGACCGCTCCTACGGGGTCCTGAAGCGCCTGGGCGGGGCGCCGCTCCCACGCTGGGGCCTCGTCGCGGCGAAGGTGACGTCGGTGCTGGTCCTCGAGGTCGTGCAGGTCGCCGCCATCATCGTGGTGGCGACGCTCGTCCTCGGCTGGGTACCCGGGAGTGGCTGGTCGCCGGCGCTGTTCGCGTTCGCCGTGCTGCTCGGAACGGCGGCGTTCGTCGGCCTCGGCCTGCTCCTCGCCGGCACGCTTCGCGCCGAGGCGACGCTCGCGCTCGCGAACGGCCTGTTCCTCGGCTTCCTCATGCTCGGCGGCATCGTCCTGCCCATCGACCAGCTGCCGGAGCCGCTCCGGGTCCTCGCGGGCGCGTTGCCCGCGAACGCCCTCGCGGAGCTCATGCGAATCTCGCTCGACAGCGGCCTCGACCGGGTCGTGAGCGCGATCAACCCAGCCGCGATCCTAGGCGTCTGGGCGCTCGCCGCCATCGGCCTGACGGTACGCACGTTCCGCTGGGAGTAGCGGAGAGCGTCGACCGCGCTCAGCAGGCCACAACGGCGGCGCGGCTGCAGGATCAGCGGCACGAACAAGAAGAACCCCGGGTGGTCGGGACCCGGGGTTCTGGGGTGATTGCGGATTGGTTGCGGGGGAAGGATTCGAACCTCCGACCTTCGGGTTATGAGCCCGACGAGCTGCCGCTGCTCCACCCCGCGAAGACACAATACTCTACCCGAAGACGGCCGAAGGGTCAAAGCTCGAGCTGGAGTGAGAGCACGCCCGGGCTCGGCCGGCCCGCTCGTCGCTATCCTCCGACGGTGCGGCCCTACTCCTCAGAGAGCCCGTGGGACTTCGATCCCGCGATCACCTTCCTGACCCACGGAACGTTCGGCGCCTGTCCGCGGCCCGTCCTCGAGTACCAGGCTGGGCTCATCCGGGAGATGGAGGCCGACCCGATCCGCTTCTTCGATCGGGAGCTCGAGGGGCGCATGGATTCCGCCCGTCGCGAGGTTGCGGCGTTTCTCAACGCAGATCCCGAAGGCATGGTCGTCGTGCCCAACGCGACGAGCGGCGTGGCCACGGTACTCGCCTCGCTGCGGCTGCGACCGGGCGACGAGCTGCTGACCAATGACCATGAGTACAACGCCACGCTCAACCAGCTCGATGCCGCCGCCGAGCGGGCCAAGGCCCGGGTCGTCCGGGTCCGCGTCCCGCTCCCGATCCGGCACCCGCAGGAGGTCGTCGAGGCCCACCTGGCCGCGGTCACGCCGCGGACGCGCGTTGCCCTGATCAGCCACGTCACGAGCCCGAGCGGGCTTGTCTTCCCGATCGATACCCTCGTTCGTGAGCTCGACCGCATGGGCGTCGACACGGTCGTCGACGCCGCCCACGCGCCGGGCATGGTGCCGATCGACCTCGAGGCCCTCGGTGCCGCCTACTGGACGGGGAACGGCCACAAGTGGCTGTGCGGACCGAAGACCGCCGGCGTGCTCGTCGTCCGCGAGGACCGCCGGGACCATGTGCTGCCATTGGTCACGAGCCACGGCCGCAACGACCCGCGGACCGACAGGCCGCCGCTGTGGAAGGAGTTCGACTGGCAGGGCACGCTCAACCTGACGGCGTTCCTGTCCCTCCCCGAGGCATTCCGGGTCATCGCCGGCCTGCGGTCGGGCGGCTGGCCGGCGCACATGGCCGCCAACCGGGAGATGGCGCTCGCCGGGCGCAGGCTCCTCCACGACGCCCTCGGGACCGAGCCGATCGCGCCCGAATCGATGATCGGCTCCATGGCCTCGATCGCCCTGCCTGCGCCGCTGAGCGACGACGAGGCGAAGGCGCTGACCACCTCGCTCGCGCTCGACGACGGGATCGAGGTCCCGGCTGTCGCCTTCCCGGTGCGCGCCGCGCGCGGACCGGACGGGGCAACGGCCAGCGGCTTCATCCGGATCTCCGCGCAGCGCTACAACGAGCCCGTCGACTACGAGCGCCTGGCCGCGGCGCTGGTCCGCACTGGCCGAGCCCGCTCGGCGGCCGTCGCGTAGGCCTCGGGTATCGTGGCGGGGTGACGGAAACCACGCAGGCGGACGCCGAGACAACCTCGGAGCGAGCGCCGATCGAGCGCGAACCGAACGCGGAGCAGCTCGACCAGCTCCGATTCATCCACCGTGTGGCGCGGATGGCCACGACCGCCCGCACGTGGGAGGAGCTGCTCGAGACGGTCGTCGATGAGACGCGCGACGCGCTGCGCGCGAGCGTCTCATCGCTCTACCTGCTCGATCGCGATGCCGAGAATCTGACGCTCGCCGCGACGAACGGCCTCGACCGCTACCAGATCGGCCGCGCCCGGGTCCCGTTCGGCGCCGGGGTGACCGGCCGCGTCGCAGAGACACGAGAGCCGCTCGTCATCCCGGACGTCAGCCGCGACGAGCGCTTCCTCTGGGTCCGCGGCATCGACCAGCGCCGGTTCGTGGCCTCGATGCTGTCCGTACCGCTGGTCTGGAACGACCGGATCGTGGGAGTCCTCAACGTCCAGACCGAGCAGCATCGCGACTTCAGCGCGTCGGACGTGGCCCACCTGCGGGCGATCGCCGACCTCCTCGCGGGCATCGTCGAGAAGGGCCGGATGCAGAAGGAGGCCGAGGAGCGGGCCTCCGAGCTCAAGAAGATCGACGACGCCCGGGCCGAGCTGATTGCACTCGTCACGCACGAGCTCCGGACGCCGCTCGCGGTGGTGCGGGCATACACGGACCTGCTCGCCGAGGATCCGCCGCTCGACGGGCGTGAGTCGCGCGACCCGGAGCGTCGAGAGCGGCGCGCGGGTTGGCACCGCTCGACGATGGAGCAGGTCGAGCGGCTGGATCGGCTGGTCGACTCGATTCTCGCCTCCGTCCGCGTCGGTCCCGAGGCGCCTGCCGACCTGCAGCCGACCAACGTCGGCGACGTCGTCAAAGAGGCCGCGACGGAGCTGGCGCCGCTGCTCTCGAGGCATCGACTCCAGCTCCGGGAGGGCATTCGGCTGTTCGCCCTGACCGACAGGGCGCGGCTCCTCCAGATCCTCGAGCACCTGGTCGAGAACGCGGTCAAGTACGCGCCGCCCGACACCACGATCACGCTCGAGTGGCGGATGGCCGACGGCGCGGTGCGAATCGCGGTCTCGGACGAGGGTCCGGGCATCCCCGAGGAGTGGCGCGAGCGCATCTTCGAGCCCTACGCGCGGCGGGACACGCGAACGGCGCGGGGTTCGGGCATCGGGCTGTACGCGGCGCGACGCCTCGCGGAATCGGTGGGGGCGAGGCTGTGGTGCGAGCCGGCGAACGGGCACGGCGCGAGATTCGTGATCGCCCTGCCGGCCGCGGCGGCCGTCTGAGGGGCGCTGATGCGGCCGCACCGCCTCGTTGGCTCCTCCGCTCCGCGCTCACGCATCCCGTCATGTGCGCTCGCTTGCGGTGCTCGGAGCCGCCTCGCGCTACGGCCGCCTAAGCGCCCCTCACAACCATGACGGGCCGCGCCCTGCGCATCCTCGTCGTGGACGACGACCCGGCGATGGTTGGAGCGATCACCGCCCTCGTCGGCACCGAGGGCCACCAGGTGATCACCGCCTATGACGGGCTGACCGCGGTGCGCCGCTACCGCGAGGAGCGCCCCGACATCGTGCTGCTCGACCTGGCCATGCCCGGTCCCGATGGCTTCACGGTCGCTGGTCGGATCCGAGCCGAGGGCGACGCCCCGATCGTCGTCGTCTCGGGCGAGAGCTCCGAGGAGGCCAAGGTCCGGGCCCTGGGCATCGGCGCCGACGACTACCTCGTCAAGCCCTTCGGGCGCGCGGAGCTGCTGGCGCGCATCGGCGCAGTCATGCGGCGGGCGGACAGGCTCCCGGCGTCCGCGGCCGGCGGCGATGGCGGTTCGCTCACGTTCGGCGTCCTCGTCATCGAGCCGGGGCGCCACGAGGCACGCGTCGGCGAGACCCGCCTCGACCTGACCCCGATCGAGTACCGCCTCCTCGAGGCCCTCGTCCGCGGCGGCGGCGACCTCGTCCCCCACCTTCGTCTCGTCCGCGCCGGCTGGCCCGCCGAGGCCGACCCGGATCTGCTCTGGCTCAAGCCGCACGTCGCACGACTCCGCCACAAGGTCGACGGCGCCGGCGGCCCCTCCATCCTCGCCCTCCGTGGCGTCGGCTACCGACTCGAGGGCTGATCCAGCCCCGGTTGACATGCAAGTGGTGACCGCAATTATCCCGTGGCTGTAGAGGATCGGGATAATGGCGCAGCGTGACCAGCCTTGGCCATCAAATCGGCCGCTCCGGGACTTGCCCATCCGGGTCGAATGCTCGGACGATTTTCGCCACGAACAGGATCATGCGCTCCATCTGAACGTCCACTTGGCTCCCATCGGGAAGCGCTATCAGAGGCACAACATGTGCCTCCACGTCCATTCCGTGATCCGTAGCGCCACCGACGCGAGCGCGGAAGGCTTCTGCGCCGAGTATCACTCGTTGCGAGACGAATTCAAACCCGTCAAATCGCAAACTTATGGGTATGGGTTGGATCATCCGCAGGTCGGATGGGAAGGCTGCTACTACGGTCGGGAGTCGGTGTTTGTCGCGGTTGGAAAAGCGGTTCAGCAGGGTCAATTCATGCCGGAACCGTCCGGACCAATAGTCGGTTCGCCCTGCCCGTCCGCGATATGGCTGAAAGGTCTTGATCAGTGCCGCGTTCGCCGCTCCGAATCGGCGCATGTAGAGATTCTCCTTGGCACTCCAACTGGGCTTAGTGGGGCGCCCAGTGTGGATCGGGAAGTAGACGCTCTCCCAGTCATCGAAGGGCGTTCCGATGCGTGCAGCTTCGGCGCGTGCAAGTTGGTAGGCGACGTGATCCAGGGCGGACCGGAGGTTGTGGGCGACGTCGCCAATCGTGATTGCGGAGTAGAGGAGGAACTGCCTCAGCATCGCGGGGACGTAGGTAATGCGGAACGAGTGGTAGCCGCGACTCGCGTCGTACTTGCCCACGCAACTTGGGCGATTGCCTTCGATCCCGAAGTACTTGACGGCATCTCGATGGAGCAATTCGCGGTGTTGGCGAGCCCGCTCGATCTTCCACCACACCGCTCGAAAGTCGGGCCGCCTCGTGGCCGAACTCGTCACCGGAGTACCCTCAATGCGTGAAGGAGCAGCGCGTGTCGAAGCGCAAGCCGCGAACGCAGACTACGCCGCAAGGCGCCGAGATTCCGATCCCCAAGCGGAACGACGTATTGAGCGATCTAAGAAAGGTCGCCAAACCGCCGAGGCCAGACGCAAAGGTGCCTTAGTCGACAGCGCTCGGTCGGGCGCTTGGCAAGCCTGCCAAGGCGAACGTTCCCTGTGCCACCCTCTTGAAGCGGGGGTCTCGGAACAGGATCGAATAGACGGTGGAATACCCACGTCGACCATTCCGCGTGAGCTTGCCTCGGTCGAGCAGTACGTGGACTACGTCAGATACACGCGCCACGCCGCCCTCTCGTCGGATCACGGCTTCTGCCATTTCAGCGATCGTTCCGTCGCGGATCTCTGGGCCAAAGAAGGTCGACTCCGGCTCCGCCCCGCCGTTCTGCCTCTCCATGACCTCGCGGTAGACATCCAAGGAGAGTTCGAGCTTGTTGATCTTCTGCTGAAGCTCGTCTCGCTTCCGTCGGACGCCTTCTTCTTGAGCTGCGAGCGCCGCTTCCTCTCTTTCGAGATCGCGGAGCTGCCGTTCGGCGCGATCCTCAAAGTCGTCTTCCATGCCTGCCATGTTAGCACCCGGGTCAATCATGACAGCGATGGGCGCACTACCGGCCAACGGGGGGATTGTAGACACCGACGAATCTGGCTACGATGGAGCGCGGATCGAAAGGACGGACCGGACTCGGTTGTAGCCGATAAGTCCGATCCGTCGATTTCGAGACAGCGCCCCGGTAGCTCAGAGACAGAGCCGTCGGCTGTTAACCGACTGATCACGGGTTTGAATCCCGTCCGGGGCGCCACCTCTGATAGGGACTTTACACCGAGTCCCGCAGAAGGTAAGCCCCTATTTGCAGGGCACCTAGATACCCGTAGCGGCGCGCTCCGTGACGATCTCAAACATCGCGCGCCCATCGTTCTTGTGGTTCCAGCGGAACGTGTATTCGTCGAGATACATCTGCAGGTACTTCGCCGAAACGGCGTGGTAGACGCCGCTGATGCCGCGCTTGATGTGCGACCAGAAGCCCTCGATGGTGTTGGTGTGCACGTCGCCGCTCGCGTAGACGCGCTGCTTGTGGTGGACGCGGGAGTGCCGGTAGCCGTCCTTGCCGAGCGACCAATAGTGCGGCGCTTCGTCGGTGTAGATGTTGGTCTGCGGCAGGACGTGCTCGCGGACGTTGGCGGCCAGCGGTCCGGGTGGGTTGACCGTCACGCGGATGCGACCGCCCCGCTCGACCATGCCGAGCACCTTGACCTTCTTCTCCATCGCGGCCTTGACCCGCTGCGAATGCGTGCCTGGGAGTGCTCCGCTGCGGTAGCGGGGCTTCCCGCCGATGTATGTCTCGTCCACTTCGACCGTGCCCTGAAGGTCGGTCACGTCCTCCGCCAGCAGCGCCCGGATTAGGTGGAACATCCGCCACGCCGTCTTGTAGGTGACGCCCAGTTCGCGTTCGAGCTGCTTGGCCGAGATACCGCAGCGAGTGCTGGTCATGAGGTACACGCCGTAGAACCACAGGTGCAGCGACGTGGACGAGCCCTCGAAGATCGTGCCCGCCGTCGGGTGCAGGTGGTGGCCGCACGTCGTGCACGTCCACGACTGGCGCTGCTGCGCCGTCTCGTAGCGGCGGAAGGTCCGGATCACCCCGCACTTCGGGCACGCCGCGTGCTCGCCGTCCGAGGCGTAGCGGGTGCGCCAAAGCCAGTCGAGGCAGGCCGCGTCGTCGGGGAAGTCGGCCATGAACTCGAACAGCGAGTACTGCGACTCCGACGCGGTGCCCCGACGGGGCCGGTTGCGATCCTTCAGCGAGGTGACCATGCATGAAAGGTAGCCGAAGCCTGTGCCAACAGCCTGTCACAACCCTACAGCGAGGGGATAATTGCGGTGGTGACTTGCCTATAGTCGAGAGCGGTGGGCGACCTCTACAAGGCCCTGGCAGACCCGACCCGCCGGGCGATCCTCGATGAGCTCCAACAGCGCAATGGCCAGACGCTGTACGAGCTCTGCGTCCGGCTGATCACGAATCACGGCCTCGGATCGACCCGCCAGGCGATCTCGCAGCACCTCGACGTCCTCGAGGAGGCGGGGCTCGTCAGGACCCGGCGGCAGGGCCGCTTCAAGTTCCACGACCTCGACACGGCGCCGCTCCACGAGATCGTCGAGCGGTGGCCGGCGCAGGAATGAATGGAGGATCCGATGCGAATCGTCGTCACCAGCGTTCTCGTCGATGACCAGGCGAAAGCGCACCGCTTCTACACCGACGTCCTCGGCTTCGTGACCAAGAAGGACGTCGACCTCGGCGGAGCGCGGTGGCTGACCGTCGTATCACCGGACGATCCCGATGGCACCGAGCTCCTGCTCGAGCCCGACGGCCACCAGGCGGCCAAGCCCTTCAAGGCCGCGCTCGTCGATGACGGCATCCCGTACACGTCGTTCGGCGTGGCCGACTGTCAGGCCGAGTACGAACGACTCCGCGGTCTCGGCGTCGAGTTCGGTCAGCCGCCGACGAAGATGGGCCCGGTGACGACGGCCGTGTTCGACGACACCTGCGGCAACCTGATCCAGATCGCGCAGCGCGGCTAGTTCGCCTGGCTGCGCGCGGGTGACCTAGTTCCACGTCAGCGAGCCGTCCTCGGCGACCTCCGAGCCCCGCTTCCAGGCGACGTCCCAGACATTGCCCTCCGGATCGCGGAAGGTGAAGCCACTGAATCCGTGCGGTGAGTCGTACATCTCCTCCAGCGCGACGACGCCGTCGATTGCGGCGAGCCGGTCGTGGACCGCGACGACCTCGTCACGCGACCCGAGGTTGATGCCGAGTGTGAAACCGCGGAACCCTTCGCCTCGGGCGCCGTAGCCGGCCTCGTAGTGGTGGGCGCCGTACAGCGCCAGCACGATGCCGTTCGTGAGCTGGAAGACGCGATGCGCCGCCTCTGACGACGGCGACTCGGGCCAGCCGAACGACCGCAGGAACTCGGCCATTCGCTCGACGTCGCGGCACGCGAGCGTGAGGAAGTTCAACCGCGCCGGGACGTCGCCCCTGGCCACGGCGCCAGTCTATGGACGAGCGCGAGTCAAAAGAGGCCTGGGATGAGCCTCGCGGTCTGAGAGGCCCAGGTGTCGTACGCGGCACCGAAGGCCTCGGCGAGCATTCGCTCCTCGCTGCGGATCCGCCACGCATACGCCAAGCCCAGGACGATTGCGACGGCTACCGCGGCGATCCAGCTGTTGAACGCGAGCGCGACCCCGATCCAGACGGCGAGGCTGCCCGCGTAGCCCGGGTGTCGAAGCCAGCGATAGGGCCCGTCGGTCACGAGCTGCTGTTGCGAGGACGTTCGGATCGTTCGTGTATACGCCGCGCCGAGCACCGTCATCGACCAGCCGCGCAGGAGCACGCCGCCGAACGCGAGGGCAACCCGGCCCACGCAAGATCGCCGATTCCACCGAGCCCGGACGGAGCGAGGACGAATGGCAGGGCGACCGCGAGCGCGTAGCCGGCGACCAGGAGCGCGGTGCTGGCCCGGTCGGTTCCTTCGCGCTCGAGGCTGGACGCAACGCCGCCGGGCCGGACGACGACCTCGAGCCCGAGCCAAGCGCCGAGTGCGACGACACCGGGAACGACGGTCAACATGGCGACCTCGCGCTAGACCGCCTCGGCGAGGGCCTCGGTGAACTGGGAGTTGTAGAGCTCGGCGTAGAAGCCGCCGCGGGCTAGCAGGCTCTCGTGGTTGCCCTGCTCCACGATGCGGCCCTTGTTCATGACCAGGATCGTGTCGGCGTCGCGGATGGTCGAGAGCCGGTGCGCGATCACGAAGGCGGTTCGGCCCTTCATCAGCCCCGCCATCGCGCGCTGGATGAGCACCTCGGTGCGGGTGTCGACCGAGGACGTCGCCTCGTCGAGGATCAGGATCTCCGGGTCGGCGAGGAACGCCCGGGCGATCGTGAGCAGCTGCTTCTCGCCCGCCGACAGGTTCGTCGCGTCGTCGTCGATGACGGTGTCGTAGCCATCGGGCAGCGTCCGCACGAAGTGGTCGACGTGGGCGGCCTCGGCGGCGGCGCGGATCTCGTCTTCGGTCGCGCCGTCGCGGCCGTAGGCGATGTTCTCGCGGATCGTCCCGTGGAACAGCCACGTGTCCTGGAGGACCATGCCGAAGGTCCGGCGGAGGTCATTGCGAGTCATGTCCCGGGTGTCGACACCGTCGATGGTGATCCGCCCGCCGTCGAGCTCGTAGAAGCGCATGAGCAGGTTCACCAGGGTGGTCTTTCCGGCGCCGGTTGGCCCGACGATCGCGATGGTGTGGCCGGCGTCGGCGATGAGGGACAGGTCGTCGATGAGCGGCTTGTCGGGCTCGTACCGGAACGAGATGCCATCGAACGCGACCGCGCCCCGGGTCGTGGGCAGTCGAATCGGCTCGACCGGGTCGGCGAGCTCCTCGGACTCGTCGAGTAGCTGAAAGACTCGCTCGGCCGAGGCGACGGCGGACTGCAGGACGTTCGCGATCGACGCCGTCTGGATGATCGGGAACGTGAACTGGCGCGAGTACTGGATGAAGGCGATCACGTCGCCGAGGGTCAGCTGGCCGCTGGCGACGCGGAGACCGCCGATGACCGCGATCGCGACGTAGTTCAGGTTCGACACGAACGTCATCGCCGGCTGGATCGTGCCCGAGATGAACTGGGCCTGGTACGACGCCTCGTAGAGCTTGGCGTTCTCCCGATCGAACGTCTGGATCGCCTCCTCCTGGCGGCCGAAGATCTTGACGATCGCGTGCCCGGTGTGCATCTCCTCGACGTGGCCGTTCAGCGCCCCGGTCGAGGCCCACTGGGCGACGAAACGCTTCTGCGAACGCCCCGCGATCACGACCGTGATCAGCACCGACGCCGGGACGGCGAGGACCGAGATCAGCGCGAGCTCCCAGCTGATCGTGAGCATCAGGATCAGCACGCCGACGATGGTCAGCAGCGAGGTGATGAGCTGGGTCAGGCTCTGCTGGAGCGTCTGGCCGATGTTGTCGATGTCGTTCGTGACCCGGCTGAGGACGTCCCCGCGGGGATTCGAATCGAAGTACCGGAGCGGGAGCCGCCCGAGCTTGCGGTCGACCTCGGTTCGGAGCCGCAGCACCGTCCGCTGGGTGACGCCCGCCATGATCCAGGCCTGCAGCCAGCTGAAGACGGAGCTCAGGAGATAGACGCCGATCAGGATCACGAGGATGCCGGCGAGGGCGCCGAAGTCGATGCCCTGGCCCGGGTGGATATCCATCGCCTGGACCATGTCGGCGAGCTGATTCTGACCGTTGGCGCGCAGTCCGGCGACGATCTGGTCCTTCGAGACGCCCGCCGGAAGGTTCTTGCCGATGAGGCCGTTGAAGATGTCGTTCGTCGCGTTGCCGAGGACCTTCGGGCCGATCACGGCAAAGGCGACGCTGACGATCGCGAGAAGGACGACGAGCAGCACCAGGCCGCGCTCCGGGGCCAGCTGACCGAGCAGTCGGCGGAACGAGCCGCGGAAGTCGGTCGCGCGCTGGACCGGCATGCTCAACATGCCCATCATTCCGGGCCCACCACCGGGTCGGCGGCCGGCCCCGAACCCGCCACCGGCCTGCTGGTCGCCCGCGCCTGGGCGACCGGGCATCCCCTGGCCACC
>JACXTT010001800.1_pt1 | contig 35160 bp, 24 predicted proteins | sample 9270951 | NCBI WGS metagenome assembly JACXTT01 (sample SAMN15532306, study PRJNA645909) | rock metagenome | isolation source: weathered quartz diorite | place: Puerto Rico | collected 2017-06-21 | reverse complement strand
AATCGAATCGATCCGCGGCGAGATCATCGACGACTGCGCCCTGGCCAAGGCCATCAAGGGCAGCGGCGGCCGCATCTGGCTCGGACTCGCCGACGTCAGCTCCAGTCTTCGTTCCTACGAAAGCTTCCGCGAAATCCGTCAAATGATCGCACGCACCGCGTTCAACCAGCTTAAACACTCCATGCTGCTGTTGATTGGGACTATCGTTGGATCGCTGTTGACGTTCGTCTTGCCGATCGCTTTGCTCCTCTCGGGATCCCCGGCTGCAACAGCCCTTGCAACTGCGGCGACCATATTGATGCTGGGTTCATACCTGTCCATGGTCCTTTACTATCGACTGTCGCCGATGTGGTCGCTGGCCTTACCGGCAAGCGCCTTCTTCTACCTTTGGGCAACGTTGCAATCAGCTTGGAACTTCTACCGCGGCCACGGCGGTCAATGGAAAGGCCGGGCGCAGGATCGCTGAAGCCGATTGAGGGCTGTTGCCCAAAGAAACCGCTGCGCGAGCTATGTTGGGCAACATTCAGCTACTGTTGGTGCGTGCATTGCCGAGTTTGGAGTTGGGCGTATTCCCCTCCTTTTGAGGGGCTGTTGCCCAAAGAAGCCGCGTAGCGGCGAAACAATCTTAGCCACGGGCGCAGCCGGCGCAGCCCGTGGATTGTTCGTCGGGAAAAACCAAGCCCCGTAGGGGCGGCACAATCGATTTGTGTCGTCCCTAACGGGACTGGATTCCTCCCGCAATCGTGTTCCACGGGCTGCGCCCGTGGCTGGAATTGTGGCGCACGCTGCGCGAGCTATGTTGGGCAACATTCAGTTACTGTTGGCGGGCATTGCCAAGCGCTCCCCATGTTGCAACGCAGAAGGGGACGAGGTAATTCAGAGGAATCCTCCATAGTGCCGACGCAGGTACATCTCCTGCCATAAGAGAGGGGCCGAGATTGATTGTTACGAGTACAGTCCCAACCACTGCTGCTGTTTTCAAGGACCGAAGCAGCAATTTGGGATATCGGACTGCACAAGTCAGGCATTGTCGCTGACCTGCGACAAGAAATCCGGCGCCCTTTCGGATCAGTCGCGAGCAGCGTGCGCAATGAACTGAGTGCGAGATGCTCATTTCCCTTTTGCACTGTACGTAACGCTAGTAACATTCGGCAACAAGAACTACTCGTCTAGGGGGAGGGAACGTGACCAAGCGGGCGATCTCCTCGATCGTTTTCGGATTGGCCCTGACGGCCTCGATCGCGACATTGTCCAGCAGCGTGTCGGGCGCGCAGCAGCCGATTTCTTTCACGAAGGATATTCAGCCGATCCTTCAGAGCAGTTGCTGGAAGTGTCATGGCGAAAAGCTGCAGCTTTCGAAGCTCGACTTGCGCACGCTCGATGCCGCAATGAAGGGTGGCGAAAAGGGCGGTGCGGCCATTGTTCCGGGGAAAGCCGATGAGAGCCGCCTATACCGCCGCGTCGCAGGTCTCGAGCGGCCGGCGATGCCGATGGACGGCAAGCTGACCGACGAGCAGGTCTCCGCTATCAAAACCTGGATCGATCAAGGTGCGCACTGGGATGCCGGAGCCGAAGCCAAAGCTCAACCCGTCGATCCAGCGGCATTGGCAGCACTGGAGAATATGGAGATCTCTCCTGAGGCGCGGAATTACTGGGCTTTCAAACTTCCCGCGCAGGCGGCTCTGCCCAATGTTTCACCAAGACTCACGAATCCCATCGATCGATTCCTCGAAAAAACGCGTCAGGAAAAAGGTTTGAAAGCTGCGCCACGTGCGGATCGCCTCACGCTGTTGCGCCGTGCCTATCTCGATCTGATTGGATTGCCGCCTTCACCTGCAGAAGCGGCGGAGTTTCTCTCGGACAACAAGCCGGGCGCATGGGAACGATTGATCGATAAGCTGCTGGCGTCCCCGCATTACGGGGAACGCTGGGGCCGGCACTGGCTGGATGTGGCGCGTTACGCGGATTCCGACGGGTTCGAGCACGATTACGATCGGCCCAACTCGTGGCTCTATCGAGATTACGTCGTCCGCTCCTTCAATGAAGACAAGCCCTTCAACACCTTCATCAAGGAACAGATCGCCGGTGACGAACTGGATTCCAAGAACATCGACACGATGATCGCCACCGGTTTCCTGCGCGCCGGTCCGCGAGTGCACTTCAGAGAGAAGGACACTCCTGAACGCCGCTTCGATTATCTCGACGACGTCCTGGCAACCATCGGCCGCGGCGTGCTGGGACTCACGATTCAATGCGCGCGTTGCCACAATCACAAATTCGACCCGATTCCGCAGAAAGATTATTACGCGCTGCAGGCCGCGATCTTTGGTTACGTCGAGACGACCTATCCGCTCGTGCCGAAAGCCGAGGCCGACACTTATACAAAGAAGGTTGCGGAAATCGATGCGCAGGTGAAAACACTTCGCGAACAGGTTGCGAAAATCGAGGCGCCTTACCGCGAGAAGTTGAAGTCCGATGCGCTCAAGAAATATCCGGAAAACGTTCAGCGCGCCGTTTTGAAACCCGAGAACGAACGGACGCCGGGAGAGGCGTTACTGGCAACGCAGATCATCGAGGGTGGCCTGAGCGTGAACGCGCGCGCGTTGACGAATGCGCTGACCCCCGAACACGCTGCCGAGCGAAAGACGCTGACGGATCGCATTGCAGCTCTCGATAAACAAAAGCCCAAGCCGATACCGGAAGCCGACATTGTGACAGACGGCGATTACCGATTCACTCCGCTTGGCGATGGCGACGAAGTGGTCGGATGCGTGAAGTGCAGAATTCAGGAAAGCGTAGGAAGTTTCCTGCACGGCGGTCCGGACCGGTATCGGGTTCCGCCGTCTTATTTCCTGGTGCGCGGCGATCCGAACAGCAAGGGATCGCTGATGAAGCCGGGATTCATTACGGTCGCTACGTATGGCAATCCGCCGACGGAAATTCCTCCGGCGGATGGACATACGTCCGGCAGGCGAAGAGCCCTCGCCGAGTGGCTTGCTTCGCGAGAAAATCCGCTGACGGCGCGCGTGATCGTCAATCGCGTTTGGCACCATCATTTCGGCCGCGGCATCGTGCCCACACTCGACAATTTCGGCAAGATGGGCGATCCGCCGACACACCCGGAATTGTTGGATTGGCTTGCTGTCGAATTCATGAATCGCGGCTGGGGCATCAAACAGCTCCATCGGCTGATCATGACGTCCGAGGCCTATCAAATGGCGTCATCGTTCAATGATGCCGCCAACGTCGAAAAGGATCCGCAGAACCAGTACCTGTGGCGCTATCGCACTCAGCGGCTCGATGCAGAAATCGTGCGCGACAGTGTGCTGGCTGCGAGCGGCGCCATCAATCTGGCGGTTGGTGGAAAGCCAGTGCGGCCGCCGTTGCCGGAGACGCTGGTCAAATCGACGATCTACAACGTTTGGAAGAATCAGGACGACGGACCCGACGTGTGGCGGCGCAGCCTGTACGTTTATCGCAAGCGCGGCATGGCCTACCCCATGTTCGAGGTCTTCGACATGCCCGATCCGAACTTCAGCGCGGGCAGGCGTACTGTTTCAACCGTGCCGACACAGGCGCTGACGCTCATCAACAACGACTTCGTGTTGAAGCAGGCGCAGATGTTTGCAGACCGAGTGAAGAAGGAAGCGGGCGCCGATCCGGTGAGACAGATCAACCTCGCTTACCGCATTGCGCTGGCGCGCCCTCCCGATGACGCAGAGTTAGCGCTGGCGACGGATCTCCTGGGGACGCATTCCCTCGTCGATCTGACGCATGTGCTGTTGAACCTGAGCGAGTTCCTCTACATGAGGTGACCTTATGAAATGTTTCCAGTCTCGACGCGACTTTTTGTTCCAATCCGGCGGCGGCATCAGCGGCCTCGCGCTCGCGTATCTGCTCCACAAAGACGGGCTGCTTGCTGCCGAAGCGGCGGACGCCATCTGCAACAACGCCCCGCTCGGCGGAAATCCATACGCGCCGAAGGCGCCGCACTTCAAGCCACGAGCAAAGGCCGTCATCTCGCTGTTCATGAGCGGCGGCCCGAGCCACGTCGATACATTCGATCCGAAACCCGCTCTGGCCAAATACGCGGGACAACCGCTTACCGGCAAAGGCGACATCAACGTCCGTCAAGGCTGGCCCGGTCCGCTGATGCCGAGCCCGTTTCAGTTCAAAAAATATGGGCAAAGCGGAATCGAGATCGCGGAGATTTTTCAGAACCTTGCGCAACCTGTAGATGAAATGGGAAACTTGCGTTCGATCCAGGCGCGCTCCAACGACCACGTCCAATCGACATACGAACTGCAATCGGGACAGATCCGCGCGGGTTATCCGGCAATGGGTTCCTGGATCACTTATGGACTCGGTTCGGAAACCAGCGGCCTGCCCGCTTTCGTCGTGATTCCCGATGCGCGCGGCGGTCCCATCGGCGGAGTCAGCAGTTGGAGCGCGGGTTTCATGCCCGCCGCCTATCAAGGCACGGCATTCCGGTCTTCCGGCGGCGATCCGATCATGGATCTGAAACCGCCCGCGGGCCTGACCGCCGAGCAACAGCGCACTCGGCTCGACCTTCTCGCCAAGTTGAACGAGCGGGATTTGCAGAAGTATCCGGGCGATTCCGAACTGGCTGCCCGCATTTCATCCTACGAACTTGCATTCCGGATGCAGGGCTGCGCGCCTCAAGCCGTCGATCTCAGCAATGAATCGGAAACAACGCGAAAACTGTATGGGATGGACGAGAAGATCACAGAGCCTTTCGGCAGGCAGTGTCTTCTGGCGCGGAGACTTGTGGAGCACGGCGTCCGATTTGTCCAGGTTTTTTCGGGCGGGCTGGGCGACCAGAACACCGATACGTGGGATGCGCACGTCGACGTGAAGACGAATCATTCGCTTCACGCCGCCGAAACCGATCGCCCCATTGCCGGCCTGCTCACCGACCTGAAAGCGCGAGGCCTGCTGGATTCAACCTTGATCGTCTGGCACGGCGAGTTCGGCCGCATGCCGATTTCGCAACGAGGCATCGGCCGCGATCACAATCCCGGCGCGATGCCGGTGTGGGTGGCGGGTGCGGGAATCAAAGGCGGCCAGGTGATCGGCGCCAGCGATGAATTCGGTCTCAAAGCCGAGCAGCAGATCATGTCCGTTCACGACCTGCACGCCACGATCTTGCACCTGCTCGGGCTGGACCACACGAAGCTCACGTATCGCTTCAACGGCCGCGATATGCGCCTGACCGACGTGTACGGAGAACTGATTCCTCAAATCGCCGGCTGACTGAAAACGAGCCGCCAATTACGCCAATTACGCGAATTCATTTGCGTAATTGGCGTAATTGGCGGCTTGTCTCATAGACATCTCAAAAAGGTCATCAATTGTTTCTTTTCGATATCCGACAACGCATGGACGCGTTGGCTCACTACCAGAGCTTCGCCTTTATGCCGCGCAATGGCTTCGCGTATCGTCAGCGATTCGCCGTCGTGCATGAGACGGCTGCGCGTCCTCAGCCCCCACAGTGGAGCGGTGCGCATTTTATTGCGAGTCGAGGCGCCGCCATTCTGCACGATGCCGTCACCGGTACCGATATCGTGTAACAGGAAGTCGCCGAATGGGTGAATGACCTTGTTGCCGAGGGCCGCCGGGACGACGAATGTGCCTCCGTTGATCGATGTTCCCGCCGGTGCCGTAACGATCATCGGAACATGGCATGTATCGCATCCGATCCTGTTGAAGATCTGATAGCCCGCTTGAGCGTCGTCCGTTTTCGCCAGTTTCAGATCCGGTTCCGGAACCTTTGTGGCTCGCATAAATCGTGCAAACGCGCGAACGTCGGATCCGTCATTCTCCGGATCCGGCACCGTATCGAAATCCGCAACCGATCGACCGTTGGACGTGTTCTCGGTAGGTTGAAGCGGGCTGGTGATTCCCATCTCGTTGAGGTAAGCGTCCGCAGAAAACGATTCCAGACTGGCGTGCTGGTTCTTCCAACCGAAACGCCCGACCCGCAGCGCTCCGTTCGCTTCCAATACAGGCACCCGAACGAATTGGCCGCGCATGGAAGCCGGCTGACTGTTTGCGATCGCAATCAGTGTGCTGTCCGCAATCGCTTCTACAAATCCGTCTCCCAGGGTGCCGAGCGACATTCGCCGCGCGCGAACTTCATTCTGCGCAAGAACGTGTTCCTGTATCAGGGGATCGATGGCACGATCCTGCACCAACGATCCACCCGCTTGTTCCTTGAACTGCCCGTTGGCGTAGCTGCCGGCGCGAAGCTCGGACACTTGACTGCCGCCTCCGACGACCGGGTTCTGATGACAGCTGGAACAACTCTGAGCGTTGAATACGGGCCCCAATCCGTCTTCGACATTCTCTATTTCTTCGAATTTGTCCCGGTCGTCGTCGAACGTCTTCTGACTGACGAATCCGTTCGTTTGATTGTCGAATCCGGCCGGCGCATCACTCGTGCCTTCTTCGCCGCGCGCGACGAGAAATATAGAAGCCGACAAGAGCATAAGTCCGGCGAGTTTTGTTCGTGCTTTCATGAACGCGCCTGTGCAACTGGTCCGCCGGAACGTAAGCCCTAATGTTTTCTGTGCTCGCGCACTACCGCAAAATGCCGGGATCTACCAAGTACATGGACTTGAATCGTCCCAATTCGCGTAATTGGCGTAATTGGCGGCTCGTTCTATTTTTCGTCGAAATCACGCCGCATCGCGTTTGCGATCGCCTTGAGAAAGAGGTTCACAAGACTGAGCACGATGGCGCCGAAAAATGCCGGAAGGAATCCGTGGATCGTAAAACCGGGTACGAAAGCCGAAGCGAGCTGGAGCATCAGGGCATTGATCACGAGCCAGAAGACACCCAAAGTAAGCAGAGTCACCGGCAAGGTGAGAATCTTGAGAATCACGCCGATCGTGGCGTTCACGAGCCCGATGACAAGGGCTGCGATCAGAGCCGTCGCGAAACTGTTCACGTCGAAGCCCCGAATCACATGCGCGACGATCATCAGGCTCAGCGCGTTCAGCAGCCAATTAATGAGAATGTTCACCATCGGGAACCAACTCGAACACAGGATAATCCGGAGCGATCCGGAAGAATGCCTCGGCAGGCGAGCCTGCCGTTATTGGAAAGTATTTATGAACGGCAAGGCGATACGAGTCGAGGTACTGTTTGAGAATTTCCGGCTTGTCCGGATCCGCGAGTTCTCTTAGCCGAAACGCCTTACGCGTCCTTCCCCTTTTCAGAGAGATCCGCCCGGCCGCGCGCGCGTTGCGCACCCATTGCGTTTCGCCGCGCGGCGCCACGAGAAAGCGCGTCCGGTTGCGTTCGACGATATAGACCGGAGTGGAATAAGTCCGGCCGCTTTTACGGCCGGTCACCTGGAGCAGATAAACATGAGAAGGCGCCATGCCCGCGCCGACCAGGGCGCCGAACAATCGGTTGAACCATTGTTCAAGCGGACCCGGTTTCAGAAACTTCGGCGCCGGTTCATTGCTCATACAACGCTTTGAGGCCGTCGAACGATCGTTAGGACTCTGCCGCGACGGCCGCAATCAACGCTTTGATGTATCCGAAAGCAAAGGCGAATCCTTGATAGCTGTTGGCATCGCCTTGAATCTTCGGAACGTGGTCCGGCATCATCATTCCGTCGAAGCCGACCTCTTTATAGACGCGCATGGCTTTCAGCATATCGACGTCGCCGTCGTCGATGAATGTTTCCTGGAAGCTCAGGAAACCGCCGCGGATATTGCGGAAATGGACGTTGAAGATCTTCTTCCGGCTGCCGAAGTAGCGGATGACATCGAAGATTTCCTCTCCCGGCTTCTGCAGCATCTCCGCGACCGTGCCCTGGCAAAAGTTCAAGCCATGGTAGGGATTTTCCTTGATCGATACGAATTTCTTGAGGCCTTCAACGGAACCGAGAACCGTTTCGACGCCCCGGAAACCCTTGCCGCGGGGCATGCCTGGATCTTGCGGGTGGCAGGCGAGCCGGACTTTGTATTCCTGTGCGACAGGAACCACGCGCTCGAGGAAGTAGGTGATTCGTTCCCAATACCGGTCGGCATCGACGGGTCCGGCTTCGGTCAGCGGCGGCTCCTGTTTTGCCTTGTCGAAAACGAAAGTGCTGTACTCGGCTCCGCCCCGGCCGCGCGTGGAATCGGTTCGAACGACGCCGAGGAACGTCATGTTGTATTTGAGTGTGGGGATGCCGGCGCGGGAGGTGTTGCGAATCATCTGGCAAACGTCGTCGATCTCTCGATCGCGTTCGGGACTCTTGCCGAGCATGATGTTCGGAAGCTCGAACTTCGTGATGTAATTCGAGCTCATCGGCAACGGCACCGTATCCAGCGTCAAGCCGAAAGACTCGACCCGCTCGCGCAACCGCATCAGTCCTTCCACGGACCAGTGCTCGTCCATGCGCTCCGAAGGAAGCCGGCTGCAAATGTGATTCACTCCGAACCCGGCGAGCACGCGCAGAATCTCGTTCGAGTCGCCGTGCTGTGTTCCTGCTTTCATCAGCGCCTTGCGCGCATTGCCTCCAGGCCTTGCGGATTGGCCTCCCGGCTTTGCAGATGCATGCGCGGCAACAACCGCTTCTGTTAAAGAACCGGCTCCTATTCCAGCCCCAGCCATACGAACGAATTTCCGGCGATCCATAAGTCCTCCTTCGGTAGCTGCACGAGTATAATCCCTTCGACTGGGACCGTCACGTGTGCTCGGCGTTTGGTAGTGTCTCAGTTTGAAATCCGTCCGGTTAGATCCGCTTGTGGCGCAACAAATGCGGATACACCTTTTTCTTGATTCACGCGCGCCGCGCTGCTTCGCAAACCGCGTAGTACACCGTTTTTGAAGTGACCGGTTCTTCGCGCCGTTTGCTATGGTAAGGTGCGGTCTTCAGGCGCTTTTTGCAGCACCTATCGTTTTGAGAGCGGAGTGCGTGGCTGTCAGCGGAGGTTAAAGAACTTATGCAGCCGTAACGACTTCATAGGCCGCTCGGGCCTCAGGAAGTTTTCGTGGTTTATACTGGCGGCCCGGCAGCGGCCTAATTATTGGACGTTTTACGAAATAGCCGTTTACGGCAACTGACCTCCATCAAACCTTAGCCCACTGCAGTTGCACATCCTCCATCAACGCTGAAGCGCTGAGATGGGCTGGTGTTACCCGTTCCGGCAATACTCCTGGCATCAGAAGAACACCTATTCTCATACAAGATTCAAAGTAAAGCTGCGAACAAATTACGCCTTGAGAACGATAGAGTGATCGCTCCCAAAACTTGCCTGTCGAGATGGCATCTATGATACCGAGCAAATTTGAAAATCCGTATTGTTTTCCCGCCATTGTCGCAGAGTAGTAGGCGATCATTGCTCGTTTCGCCGGAGAAATATTACGGACACGCCGAACCTTCAATTCGTAATCACCGTTCATATATTCCCAAAACTCGCGTGCAGTTACACCATTAGCGAGTGCCTCACAGATTTCGACACCTCCCGCTGACACTATTGCGTGGTGCCACCTAGAATGTTCCGTGTTGTAGAGCTTCTTCTGATGCTTCTGTATCTGACGCGAAATCCAGCGAGGTTTCTTGTGGCAAACAAGCAGTAAATCACCGGGCTGCAAAATGGCCGGATCTAGAACTTTACCGAAGTTTCTGACGGACTCGGGGATTGGCGTATCAAACTGCAGTTGACCTAAAGGCAGTTCGGTCGCACCTCCGGGAGTCTCATCCGGCATGAGCAGGGCGCACGTTCGTCGCTTGCAAACCTTTTTCGTCTGTAATCTCGAATTCCACTCTGTCTCCGGCGCGCAAGGCCTTAAAACCACCCGCGACAACTGATGACTGATGAACGAAGACATCCTTTGATTGATTGTCTATCGTAATAAAGCCGTAGCCCTTAGTCGCATTGAATGATTTCACTTTACCGGTAACCTTTATGACTTTCATTCGATCACCTCGCCTTTTCGTACTGAACAGAAATCTTTGGTGCTCTGTCCGGCTCCAAACCCTGAGCTCGAATGAATTCCGTCAGCGCGCGCTTAATCACGTCGTTCTTACTAAGGTCCATTTTGAGACTGCAAATGTTTAAGTTTCGATCGAGGATTTCGGGAAACACGACGGTTGTCCTAACTTTCTTTTCGGTACGATCACTCGCCACGGTATTCCTCCTATTGGCATCACTGTGAACCACTATAGCATAACGTTATCATCAAACTGATGTCATATTAGCATCAACTCACATTTGTGCGCAATTGCAGTTGAGGCAGCCTGGCGTACATGTTTGAAGGCGGAAAAAATCAGAATTGCAGTTGTGAGGCTAACTCATTCAAATCCAATGACGTGGACCATGCTTGCTCAAAGCGGCATCTTCTTCGGGGCGATCACATTCATCGGAGCAGTCGCCGGATTTCTTTCTGGGCAACTGCCACTATTGCTTTCCATTGTTTTGGCCGTGGGTGGCGGGATCTTCGCTTGTGTTGTCTTCGGATTTGCCGCCTTAGTTTTGGGCGCGTTCGTGAGCGTACTAGTTGGGTTCTTAATGATGTTGCGACTAGGATGTTTATTTCGGTTCCACGATTCCATTATCGTGTATGAGGGTCTGCGGCAAGCAACAGCTTCAGCAGAGCGAGCTGCGTGGCCTGGTTTTTTTGAGTGGATCCAGACTTGCCAGAACTGCGGTCTTTCCAGATCAGGCTTTGGCATCGCTTCCCCTGTGAATGCTAGATGGTCTCCGCTGGACGCAAACTATCGGCTTTTGCGAATTCACAAATAACGGGGCCAATGAAGAAGGGAAAGCAATCATTCTTCCCGCCAAGTTTTCTCGCGATTGCAGCGCACTGAGTCAAAACCACGCGAAGCGCGAACGCGCAACTAATCTAAACACGATGGTTTACAAATCGGCGCCCCGGTCACAACAACTGGTTGTGGCAAAAATTTAAACATCCGGAAATATCAAACCGAGATGGTCTACGGGCGGGCGGGTGAGTGGGACAATCGATCAAAAAATGCGGACCCGCTGGTCCCGAACCAGATTTCAGCGTTTATTGAAATCGGTGGAAACGCGTAGATTTTTGATGCTTTGGATTGAATCGTTTACTGCCGGGCCATCATTCCTTGTTGAAACGAGTTGAAAGTGGAGGCTTCTATAGCTACAAAAATATCTACATTTCGCTTTCGAACGTTGATTTAATCAAACGGTAGGAAGACGGATGCGTCAGAAAACGGAGGGAGCGTTATGACCAAGAAATTACATGGCAAGGTTCATGGCAAAACTATCGAACTTGTCGAAGATCCCGGCGTGGCCGATGGCCAAGAGGTCGAACTCCTCATCGAAGTCGTCCCATCGGCCCAAAAGTGGGGCGACGGGATCCGTCGTTCGGCTGGCGGATGGGTGGATTACCCTGAGATGGACGATATCCTGGAAAAGATTTATCAAGAACGAAAGCTGGAACGGCGCCCTCAGTAGGAATGAGCCATCTTCTGGACACCAACATTTGTTCTGCTCATTTTCGCCGCCCAGGTGGGCTTGCACACCACTTCCTTCAATACGCTGGTAGATTATTCGTTCCCACTGTGGTTCTGGGAGAGCTTTATGCCGGAGCGTACCACGTTGATGATCCGGCTCCACTCCTCCAGAAGATCGCCGATCTGTTGGAAGACGTGCGTGTATTGGATTTCGATCATGCTTGCGCCCAACGGTTCGGGGAGATTCGGGGCGCACTACTACGTCGAGGTGTCTCGATTCCGACGGCGGATTTGATGATCGGTGCCGTCGCGCTTGTTCACGATCTCACGCTCGTAACGAACAACACTGCAGATTTTCATGATATCCCTGGCCTGAGGCTGGATGACTGGCTGACGTGATAAGCAATCAAGATTGTTCAGCATGCCGACATCTGTCGATTCCACAAAAAAATCTCTGACGCGCTGTAACCTTGACTCGCACATAATTCTTGTAGAAGCAATCTCAGCAAGCACCTTGCGAAATTCATGCCTGGTCAAAAAATCTCAGAGTAACGTTGAGAACGTGGGGAATTCGCCTACCACAGGCGTGGCACTATCTATTTCCTGAAAGCCTTGTGGCCCCACTGGCATTCGCGCTTGAAGGACTAACGGTTCTGGTGCAAATTTCTCAACGTTGAAATATTTAGGAGATTGTGAGTTCAGTCGGCTCACTCAGGCAGTCAGAACGGCCGCCCAGATTGCCGGCGTTGTGGTCGGTCTGTTCGCCAGCTTTCCGATCTTGAATTGACGTTTCTTGATCTTTTCCGCCAATTCGATCCCACTGATCGTAATGGTCGCCGTGTTGAATCGCTTGAAACCCAGCATCGGCCCAATCCGCTGTTTCACACGCCGATGATCCTGCTCCACGACATTGTTCAAGTACTTACTCGATCGCGTCCGCACCCGCCGCGACATGTGGCCCTCTGATTTCAGTTCGCGGATGGCCCGATGCGACGCCGCATACGCGTCGAGCGTGATCACCCGCGGCGTTCCGTTGTCTCTCACCGCTTTGCGGAAAAAGCGTTTGGCCGCCGCGACATCCCGTCGTTCGCTCAACAGGAAGTCCACTGTCCGCCCATGTTTGTCGACCGCTCGATAGAGATAGGTCCAGCGGCCCTTCACCTTGATATAAGTCTCGTCACATCGCCAGGAACCGTTAACTGGTCGAGCGTAGCGATCCCACCGTTTTTCGACTCCGGAACATACCGTTGAACCCAGCGCAGAATTGTCGTGTGTGCCAGCACAATTCCGCGCTCGGTCATCATCTCGACCAGATCTCTCGCGCTCAGCTTAAAACTCAGGTACCACCGAACACACAGCACAATGATTTCCTGGTCGAAGTGTCGTCCTTTGAAAAGATCCGGTGAAGGCGTGGTCATCTGACCATTATCGCAGTGCGCTGATCCAGTCCATCGTTTGCACCAGAGCCTCTGGTCGAGCGTTTGGCCGAACTGCGGTCTCTGGACCATCCTCGTGAACTGCGGCCCGGCATTGGAGGCCCTGAACATCTCCAGCGTAACCTCTCTCTTCATAATGACGTGCTGTTTTCTCTGCTGACGGTATGCCAAGTGGTGATCGACATTTCCGGTGAGCTGTCGGCGCGACGTGGTGAACGATTCGAAGACCACACCCAGGCCATTGAGACCCTCGGAAACGATCCGCGATTTCCGGCACAGCTCGTGCCGGATCTAAAGCCGCTTTTCGGCTTTCGCAATGTCCTTGTGCACGAATACGTTCTGCTCGATGTACGATGGTTGTTACCCTCAATTTACTTTGATTCGAAGTTCGGAATGGAGCGTCGCCATCGTGCAATTGGTATCCACACAAGTGGCCGCGCCTGGTCTCGCAGAAGCTACGTCTAATTCCCAGTCCCGATCTGGATCGGAAACGCCAATTTCACCAATCTTACCGAAACTAGCATGAACCCCGAGATTTACAACATTCCAAGCCGCTCTCAAGACCCAATAGATCGTGGGTCTAATTCGCACATCCTTCCGGAATATGACGCTGCCTTGCTTATCGGTGTATGAATCGGCACCGCCAGACAAACCAAAGGTGTAGTTGTTCCAATGCCGGGAAACGCGAATGCCGGAAACAGGAAGACCGTGTTGATCGATCACGTGGACATGCCAGTCTGTGATCTGAACTCTGGGAATAGGGAAAATGAACAACGAGAGAAAGAGCCATACTAGCTTCTGCTTCGACAGTGCGCGGACTGATCTCATTCTTATGTCCAAAAGCTGCTACTTTGCCAACAGAGATTCCGGCAACTGTGAATCATCGTAAGGACATCCTTCGATCTGTCTGCAGTGAGTAGCCTTGAAAAATTGTTCAGTACCAAACGTTTTCAAATACTCCTCCCGAATTCTATCAATGGTCTTGTGATACTGCTCCAGCGTGATTCTGCCGTCTCGCGTCCTGTGTTCCCAAGTTAGGATTGCATCTATCATGAGACCAAGCGGTCCAAGCGTCGGGTGGCTAGGTATACCGTAAAATATAGAATCGGCATGCGCCGGCGATGTGCTATCCATTATCGGATGTAGGGCTTTCCCCATTTCTCGTAATGCGGAATTGTCAATATGTCCCGCGGCTATTCCTGCGTCGGCCGCGCGGAGTTCGTGTTCGAATACGAAAACATCAGTTTTCGCTTTAGCCTCTTCAGGAGTATCCCTTAGACTCTGCATTGCATGTTCAGGAGCGCGAGATGGTAACATCTGCGCGGCAAGAGAAAAATCAACACTAAAGCTGCCCTCCTGAAGAGTAGCCAATTGCGCATCAGAGAGTCCCATTCGAAAGGCACCCGCTAGAATGGCATTGTGGATCGACGTCACCCATTTACCATTCGGATCTACATATTTCAAAGGATTGTTGTATGTATACCCGTAGCGGTTCCAGCTCTGCGGATTGGCTGGGTCGATACTTGCAAGAGACGGGTCGACGCTTATGAATCTGCCTTGTGCAGGTGCCATATATCTAGCACCAAAGTAATTGAGCGCCGTCTCATTGTCACGTTCCTTACCGGTGAATTTTTGGGCCAAGCGGCTGGTGAGCTGAGTGTCCGGGTTTGCAGGGTAGCAGCCGGTGTTGCGGCCATTGTCTCCGCTGTTCAAGAGGCGGCCGAAAGGCAAATAGTCGTAGCACTCGAGGACGGGAGCCGTGCCGTTTGCAGGTTTTTCTCCAGTGACCATGCGCACACTACCGAGAAGGTCGGTATGAATGTAGGAGGTACCGGTCGGGACCGCGGATTGAGTGGAGTATTCGGAGGCAAGTTGGCCGAGCGCATTGTAGAAGTAATACGTAGTTACAGTGGCGCTTCCGGATGTCCAGACCTTCTTGATTCGGTGTCCGTCGGCGTCATAGACAAAAGAGCCGTTGCCGCTGACCGGACTCGTCGCCGTGATGTTGCGATTTTCCGCGTCGTAGGTCAACGTGTATGGAGCGTAGGCGGTTTGATTACCTGCAGCATCAAACGCGGAGTTCATGACATACAAGCGATTGGTCGCCGCGTCGAAGTTCGTGGCGACGGTCGGCTGATGGATATCGGTGGCGGTTAATCCACTGACCGACGCCAGCCAGCAGTTGCCATAGCGGTCGCAGCCGAACCTCTGATTCCATGCGCCGCCTTCAGTCACGCTCTCAATTCGATTCAGCGCATCGTAGGTGTAGGTTTGTGTCCATGTTCGTCCAGGTTGCACGATCGTGTGGCTAACTAAATTGCCATTATTTTGTGTGCCCGAATAGCTGTACTCCAATTGCAGCAGATCGTTTGCGCCGGCGGTTGTTCCGAGCTTGAACAGTGTCGGTGTTCCGGGAGTTTGATAGCTACGCGTTTCCCAAAGTTCATTGCCAAACCGTAGTTGAGCGACGCGGCCGTCTGCCGTGTAAGGTGTGCTAGTCAGCGTCAGATCGGCATACGTTTTGGTACTCGTGAATACTTTGACCGGCCGGTCGGCATCATCCACGCTGTAATTGACAACGTGGGCCGACGGATACGTGAGCGTCTTCAACGCATCATTCAATCCGTAGCTGTAACTGAATGCCATCATGCCTGGATATCCCGCGATGCTATGTGTGCTGGCTGTTACGCGGCCCAGCGAATCATAGCTGTCGTACTGGATCGATCCATTCGACGAACTCACGGATTGCAACTGTCCTACTTTCGGCGATACTCCAGAACCTGCCAGATAGTATCTATAGGTCGCCGGAGGCGTCGATGCCGGATCGTTAGTGTACGTCTTGGTCAGTATTCGGTGCATCGGATCGTAGCCGAAGGTCGTGATCACACCACGTGCGTCAGTCCGTGTGGCGACATCGCCACTATCGTAGTATGTGTAACCGGTCGTGCCGCTTTCCGGATTCGTGGCGCTTCGTAAACGGCCCAAGGAGCTGTATTGAAACGTTCGCGTTTGCGCGCCCTGCCCGACCTGTGTCAGATGATCCAACGGATCATAAGTGTAGAACGTGTCGTAATTCAAAGCGTACGGATCTTCCGTCACTTGCGTTAGCCGTCCGAGTGCGTCGCGCCTTTCCTTGTGGACTTTCATGGCCGGATCGGTCACGGTCGTCCACTCTGCGTCGTACGCGTTCCGCGTGACTCCTGTAGTCGTTGGGTCGCCGCAGTCGGTGGGCGCCGTAGTGCCCTTGAACATCGCAACGGTAATGACGCGGTTTAACTGATCCATCTGCGTGCACGTCCATTCGAGAGTTGCATCCGACGTTGCGCGATATGGATTCGAACGAATCACGCGGTCAGCATTGGTCAGATATGTCGTCTTGACTTTGATTCCATCTGTATTTCCTGGTTCACTCTTTCGTTCTAAGATAGGCCGGCCCAACTGATCATATTGCGTGCTGGTTTGGAGCTTCGCATCGCCGAGTGAGGCGAGATCGCGCTTCAACGTCACTGTCAGGCTCGCATCATCGTAAACAGTTTCGACCTTTCGCATTCCCGCTTCCGTCGCGGTACGAAGCCGCCCGACATTATCGTACGTGTAGACCGTTGAAATACTGTTGTCGATGTCCTTCTTTTCGGTAATCGCAACGCCGTTGCTGCTCCACGAATACTGCCACGATCGCTGCGCGGTAGTGCCATAGGCGTAATCGACTCGCACAGGCACATCCGCTCCGGCATCGTAAGTGACGTGTGTTCGCACGGCGGGTTCATAAAGATCGGTTAGATTCCCATATGCGTCGTATGAACGCGTGAGCACCTGCGCATTGGATAGGTTCAATAGCCCTAGGCTCGGCACACTTGCGGATTTGACACTATCCCAGCGCTTCTCCGCCGTCACATTTCCCTTTGTAAAAGGATCGTCATACTCCAATTCAGTTACTGCAAAAACCGTTGCACCATCGGACGTCGCGCTGCGCCTGAGTGCATTCAGGCGACGTACGGCCGGCACTTGAGCTGGCGTAGTGGGCGTCGGAGAAGCCGGCGACTGCGGCCGCCAATAGGCATTCGCATCATCCGTCAATGCAGCCGTTGCGAGCGGAGTCTCTTTGTAATAAGTCAGAGTTGTACTTCGGCGGATAGCGGTTCCGTTCTCTGGACCGGATGAACTGTACGGCACCCAGTCCCATTCTATGCGCTGCAGGAGATTTCCGTTTTTGTCGTAGGCATAGTCAACGACAGCTGTCTTGACCGGTCCAGACGAATTTCCCACGCTCACCGTTTCTTTCTGGATGTATGGATTGTTGGGATCTTTGTCCTTCGTGATGCCTCCCTTCAAACCCCATGCGACATTTTGCGCCCAAACACGTTTGCGCACCCTTCCCCGCGGTTCATCGATTTGATATACGAGACCGCTCTTCCAATCTCCTGCAGCCGGGTACATCCAATGCACAATCTCGGCACCGTCTGGATTTATGACGACACTTTTAAGATAAGGATCGACTGTGTATGCCCATACCAAGTCATCCGTAAGACCGTCATGTGTAATTGACTTTCGACGTACCCAATTCTTTTGAACAATGTCGCTCGACCCGCATGCACCACCGGCGGTATTGCAGGCTCCGGTTTCTGTTTCGAGATTGTATCGATACTTGTATTGGGAACCGGTTGGCGTTCTCATGTACGCCAGTTCGCCGAATCCACCGACGCTATTGTCGCTGTAGCGAAATTCGTAAGTGTTCCATGTCGGAGCATTAGTTGGCGGCGAAACGGCACGCGCCAGAGGCAATTGGATAAAACGGATGACATTGTGCAAAACATAGAGATCTGTGAGCGGAAGCTGGTCCGAATCGGACCAAACGAATTGCCGGCCGTTGCCGCCGATGAGTAGCGTTTCCCAATTAATGGTCCATGTAATCGGCCCATTGGGACCTTGCGCGGTAATAACGTCCTGTACTGCCAGCGAGTGATTTGCATCTAAGATGTAATCCATTCGAATTTCATGATTCGAGGAATCGAGGATCTGCGTGTAGGGTTGGGTGCAGTTCGGAAAATCAGCGCAAATGTCGACGAAGCGAATACGATTGCCGTTGGGATCGTAAAGGTCCGTAGCGCCGATGCCTTTACCCGCAACGCGCCGTCCATCGGGGAAATAGAGATACCAAGGCTCGGTCGACCAATCCGCACCACTTCCGTCTGCGTAGATCTCGAGCTTCAAGAAGCTGCCATCGGACGTGTAATAGGTCAGCCATCCATTCTGCATTGGCACACCACTGCGAGCTCCGCACGGGCTCGGCCTACCGTTTGGCGAAACTTGAAAGAATCCATCCCCGCGATAACTATTGAGATCCGTTTCATTTCCGGAACCACGCAGATGCAGGACATGCAAACTGCCATCCGCTAGCGAAACTCGCAAACGGAAGACGCGCACGTTTTCAGTTGGAGAACACGTGTTGCTGAGATCCGCATCCTGCCGAATCTCCAACTCGAGTCGATAATTTCTGAAGTTGTAGCTCCAACCTCCGCCACTCACGATCGAACCGATGTCGTAAATGGGGAAAGGCCCACGATTAGGAATGACCTCCGGATGAATACTCGGCAGCAGGTCGTACAGATGCGAGTCGTAATGCAATTCCAGGTCGAAGCCAGAGCCCGCCTTACCGCGCGGCAACGATCCTAATGGAATTTGCAGATGCAACTTGCCGTTGACGGCATCAATGCTGTCTACCGGACTGCTCAACTGATCGGAGGCCGGCATGAAACCGCGTGGAGGCTTCGTATCCACCGTGTAGAGATCCTGTGCTGCAGCGGACATGACAACACCCGCCACTAAAACGAAGAGGGACACAAAGAGGGACACAAAGAGCATAGGTCTTGAGTAATTCACAGTAAGAAACCTCCTAACGGAACCGAGCTGCGTCCGCCGCTTTGGCAGGTGTGATGGCTTTAGCTGAAAACGAAAACACGAGACGGCCGCCTTCGTAGTGATCGATGCGTGACGCGTATGCGGAGTCGTCGATAAGATGCCATCCCGAGAAACGCGTCTCCTTTGAAATAGGCGGCGACGTTGTGGTGTCGCTATAACGAGTCATTTGGAGAAAACCGGTTTCGGAATCGAAGTAGTACAGTTTCGATTGCAGGGGACGATTGGGCGACACGATCGCCGGCCCCACCACGCTGAAGATGTCCAAGCGAGGACCTTTGTAATTCGGGTTCAGCCGAGGATCCGGCCCGAACCCGCTCCCCAGATGGCGCAACGATGCGCCGCTGCGGAGCGACGAAAACATGCCTTCAGGAACATCAATCACGAACACTTCAATTGCTGTTTCGTCATTTTTCGTAAGCACGCCCGTCATACGGTCTCCGTCAAATGAAAGCACGCGGCCTTGGCTGAATCCTTCCAACCGGACGAGCGTTGGCAGTTGATGCAGGACCTGAGCAGATGAACGCTTTCCTTGTGCGTCCTCGATCTCCCCGACGTAGATGGTTTGTTCCTTGCCTCCAAACTTGATCCGGCCGCCTAATGCGGATTCTTGCCGCGCGACCGCTCCAGGCAACGCCGAGAAAACGCGTCCGCGGCCCCGTTTACTCTGACTCCATCCGGTGACCGCCACTGCAATCAACACCGAGACACGCAATATTTTTTCAAGCTTTCGTTTGTACATGGCGATTTCTCCAATGATTGATGGTTAGTGTCCGGCTGCAGACGTGTTCCCTGCGTCGTCCACGGCGTAAATCGTCAACGTATCGCCCCCATATGTTAGAAACTCCGTATAGGTGTCAGGGCCTGAATAGACCAGCTCTCCGTCGAGGAATAGTCCGTAGCCGACGATATGTGCGCCGTTGAAAGCCGTTGAGGCTGTCCATGCAACTCCAACCGCGTAACAGCCGCACTCATCCCACCATTCCACATTCACCGCTGTGATTGCGGGGGCCGTTGGGGGCGTGGTTGAACGCGGAGTAGTGATCGATACGCTGTTGCTGTTCGTTGAAACAAGGGGCTGGGGAATCGTGTTGTCGCGCGATACTGCCGCAAACGCATATGTCGTGTTCTGTGCCGCAGTCGTGTCGAGATAGGACAATTGCGATGGGCTTACTGTCGCAATCACGGTCCCTGCTCTTTTGATCTGATAGCTGCTGATGTTAGTCCCAGGAGCGGGTGTCGCTGGGTACCAATGCAATTCGACGGTGTTCTGACTCACGGCTTGTCCGGTAAACGCGACCGGGGGCCCAGGTGGCTGCGTTGATAAAGACCATGCTTCGACCGCCACAACGCGACCGTCGAGATACACGTACTCCTTAGCTGAAGCAGGTCCTCCACTGCTGCCTCCTCCACAGCTCGAGGAGCCAATCGAAAATGCCGTCGTTGTTGTCGAACCCGCAGGTGTCGTAACAATGATGATGGGGGTACCGTTCGGCGCCGACGAGGCGATGTTGAATTGCGCCGTAAGCGATGTTCCTTGCGATACCACGTTGCTGAAGGACAGTCCGCTATAGCTTGTGTTCAATGTCGCGCCAAACAACTCACTACCGGTCATGGTGACCTGCGCAGTTGACCCTGCACTACAAGTTGGAGGAGTAATCGATGTCACGACAGGAGGCGCGCTACTACCGATGCTGAATTGGAAACTCACGGTACCTCGAGTCGCGTTCAGCACAACAGTCGCCGACCCAGGTTGAGTACCCGGTGCAATCGTAAACGGCGCATTCATACTCGTTGCCGGTTCCGGCGGAGCGGATGCAGTGATGCTTAGGCCTGGGTAGCTCGTCGAAAGGGACGCGCCGCAAAGGTTTCCGCCGGTGATTGTGACGTTGACGGTCGTGCCGGGCTGACCAACGGATGGCGCCACGGAACTAACAAACGGCGGTGATGGCGCCGTCACATTCATCACAACGCCGGAGAGCGCGACGCGAGTGCTGTCGCCATACGCGCTGTTTTTCGCAAATTTGAAGGCGTATGTTCCTACGGTCTCGCAAGCGCCAACGAAGATCGTTGCTTTTCCGTCGGGGCTGCCGCTAGTCACAGGCGTGGCAAAAAAGGATCTCGTGTGTAAAGGACCGTCGCCGGTGCCGGTATTTGCGGTGTACTGCAGATCGACATTGATGTTCGCGCCATTCCCAACAGTCACGCTATAACTGCCCTGACCTGCAACCACACTTGATGGAGTGATGGTGGCCGACGTGGGCTTCGGCGCATTCACTATGTACGATGCGCTGATGCTCACCCAATCGGTGCGATTGTGGTTCTTCATCTGAGTGAATTGGTACGCACCTTGGACGTCATAGTGACTTAGGGTGTACGCCCAATCGCCATTGCCATTCACGGTCAAGTAATAGATTGGCTGTTCAACGCCATTCAAAGTCCACTTCAGATCGACGGTTATGTTTGGCACGTTGACGTGCAACGTGTAGGAGTCGTTGCCGGCATAGCCTGAACCTGAGCTGAAAGTGAGCGATGTTGGTTGAGGCGGTGTGTCGCGAACATCAATCACCGAATAAACGGAGGCGAAATCCGTAGTGCCTGCTCGTCTCACGCCGGTGATGATGTGCTGCGCCACAGCAGTGATGCTGTCGGTGCAGATATAAGACTGACCTGACGCGTCCAGGGGCGGCCAATTATAAATGATTTGGTCCGCACCTCCCGGAAACTTCCACCGAATGTCTACTGGCGCGCTGCCGTTGCCGTAAACGTACATCGTGTAGCAAGAGGGCACTCCAGTCGGCTTATAGACGACACCAGGTGCAACAGCCAAGCCCGAGGGCTGCGACTGTGCGAATGCGCAGAGCGGCGCACCCAAAACGGGGACTAAGATGAGGATAAGAACGAAGCGCGATGAAGTCATAGGATACCTCTCCTCTACGGATGGAAAACTTCGTCCTTGGTCGAAGTGTTCAGACGCACCGAAGTAAATTGCATTTCCTCGATCTTGAGACCGTTCGAGTAATGCTCCACTTTGTATGGAGTCCAGATGGCCTGTGTTCTGCGGAAATCTGAGAAGACAAACGATTCGACAATTGGCATGCGTCGCAAACCAAACATGTCGCCCCCTTGCCCTGAGACGAACTCGACCGTCGTCACGCGCGACGTGGGAGCGTCGATGACGTAGGTCGTTGTGCGTCCGTTGTTCTCTTCGATGGTCAGCGCGCGATTCGCCCCTCTCATTCCCTCGTCGCGGAGCTTCGATCCACGACTCTCAAAATCGAAGAGATTCTGAAGGCCCCTCACGGTGTGGATCTCCACGAAGTGCAATACAGGCCCAGCAGCGACGGTCCACTGATGTCCGAATGCGTCCCATGTCTGGGCCCCGCTGGTTCCCTGTCGCCGCTCTCCGGATGCGTATTTGATAATGCGCTGCACTTGGCGATCTCCTTTGCGGATCACCGTTACGGGTAGCAGCGGTTGTGCAACCCCAGCCGCGAAAAATGTGACCGTCCCATCCGCGACAATGTCGGCGACACTATTCATACTTTGCCGGCCGCCGTGTGCTGCGAGCGCTCGTTGCAGGACCTCAGTTAATGGCTCCAATTTTGCTGGGGGACCATTGCGCCTGGTTGTCGCGGTCAGCGTTGTCCGATTCGACATCGGTGTAGGTGTGCCCAGCGCTGTTCGTCGTTGTTGACCTTGTTGTGGCCCTTGCGCCATCGTCGACATGGGCACCGACAAGACGAGTGCAAGAAGAGTCGTCCAGTAAACGGACATTCAACCTCCAGATGTGAGTTTGTGGTGTCGACCAAATTTTGAGTTTAGTTGTTGGGGCGGTTTGGGCTGTTGTTCTACTTACGCTGCCGGGCGCCTAACACCTTCGCCGGCGCAAGACTTGCATAAGAACATAGGGCCAGGTACATAGAGAACGCTCCGACACCACAAGCATTGGTGCGGATGCATGATAGGTTCTTCGGTTGCAACTAGAAACTGGCGTCCTGGAGGAAGGCCACACTGAAGGCAAATAGCGGAGCCCGATTCTTTCCGGAACCACGATCGAATCGTATGAAGTAATGATGCGACCAACGATCCTCCTGTCGCTAATGTAGCATCTCGCGTACCAAACGGATCTTTACGAAAGGATCAGCATTCCGAACGTAGCTTCACAATGAGGTCGGCGTCGGCCGGCGGAAACTGATAATTGTCGAGATCCGCCGGAGTTACCCAACGCAAATCAGCGACGTTTAGCTGTTGGGCTTCGCCTTCCAGCACATTGCAGTTAAAGAAGTGAAGGCGAACGGATTTTGTGGGGTAGTCGTGATCCACTGTAAAAAACTCGTCATCCACCCGGATTTTTAGTCCGACTTCCTCCAGAATTTCCCGGTGAAGCGCGACTTCCAGGGATTCTCCAGCCTCCACCTTTCCACCAGGAAATTCCCAAAGGCGCGCCAAATGGACATTGTCCGGCCGCTGCGTGATCAAGATTCGACCATCTCTGCGGATGATTGCGGCTACAACGTCAATTCTCACGAGACGCGGTCGCTACTTTGCGATACGGACGAAAATCCAAAAGGCATTCGTTGCGTCGCAAGAAATCCATGAAGCGGCGATAGCCTTTTTCCTTTAGTCGAAACATCGAGGCCATGGTTTTATAAGACCCGCGTGTGGAACGCAAACCGAAGTCGACGAATGCGACGACTTTTTCACGAGAAATGTCGCGGCGCTTGTATCGATTGTGAATAGCCGACCAGAAGTCTTTGCGGCCCTCGGATATGTCCTTGAACCAGGTTTGAACTTCGTCGACGGGACCGTCGGCTGCTGCAGCGTGAGATTCCAGCGGGATCTCGGTGATCATGATTCCTTTGGTCAGAAAAAATCCGCGCTCGATGGCATTCTGCAACTCGCGGACGTTTCCGGGAAACCTTTGCGTTAACAGGCGCTCGATGACTCCAGCAGCAAAGTACTTTTTTGTCTGATTCGTTGAGTTCAACTTTTTTAAGAAGACATGCGCCAGCATCGGGATATCCTCACTCCGGTTCTGCAGGGAAGGCACTTTGATGTGAAGCACTGTCAATCGGTAGAGAAGATCTTTGCGAAATTGTCCGGCTGCGACGAGCGTTTCCAGGCTCTGATTGCTCGCAACGATGAGTCGGACATCGACGGGACGGCCTTTGACTTCGCCGATTCTTCGCACTTCTCGTTCTTGGATGACTCGCAGCAGCTTCGCCTGCAGAGCCGGTGTCGTGTTGGAGATTTCATCGAGGAAAATCGAGCCGCGATGCGCTGCTTCAAACAGTCCTGGCCGATCAACTGCAGCGCCAGTATAGGATCCTTTCTTAGAACCAAACAATTCCGCCTCGATCAGGCCTTCCGGAATCGCTCCACAATCCACCGCGACAAAGGGTTCCTTTGACCGCGGCCCAGCGGCATGAATCGCCTTCGCAACGAGTTCTTTGCCGGTTCCACTTTCTCCTTCGATCAACACCGTCGCGGTGTTTCCCGCCGCCATTCGGATCTGAGAATAGACTTCATTCATCGACTTCGACACACCAATCATGCCGTGAAATTCTGTGATCTCCTGCGGTACCGTCTCCTGCGCGCTGCAGGTCTCAAGACGTTTGAGGGCGTTGCTAGCTATCGTCCCCATCATTGTGAGAAGCTCAATCTCCTTCTCACTGAACTGTGCCTCATGTGAGCGGGAGGCGACGTAAACACCGCCATCAAACGTTTCGGAATTCAGCGGAATCCAACCATTGAACTGCTTTCCCTTCTCATCAGATTCAAAATAGATGCGGTTCTTTGCACGCCTTTGGATGATTTCAATTCGCTCCAGCAAATCCGGAGACGGTTTGATCCGCACTGGAATTGAACGGCGGTCCATTCCGCGTCTAAGTGTTACGACCGCAGCTCGACTGAAAGAATCGACTATCGTTTTCTCAATCGAAACAAGAAGGCCATCAAGAGAGGTTGTCGTCGCCGCGGCCATCGTTAGTCGATAGGCCGCATCAAAATATTTGTCACTACTCGCGCTAAACAATGTTGTTGCGTGTAGCGGTATGGAGTCATTGCAACGATCCAGCCTCCGGACGGCTTCTCGGCGCCATTTTTTTGCTAGGTACTTCGGCCGCGCCACATCCGGCACACCTTCCGCAAGACGAGCAGTAATCGTCGTACTTCGAATCAAATACTCCCGAGCAATAACGATATTGCCGGCTTCGAGGTTGAAGGCCCCTATATGGTAGGCCGCTTCCGCCATCAATTCCTGAAGACCTAACTCTGAGGCCGCATGAAATGCGTCCGAAAGAAAAAGTCGCCTTTCCTGGGCCTTGACCGCGGTCAGACCACATAGTAGAAGCGCTCGCACGGCAAGAATCCTGTAGTCGTTCATCTTCGCTAATTCCAGCGCGCTTTTCGCAAAATCGTCGCTTTGCTTTTGATCAATGTCGAGGTGAACCGATGCCATCGAAATCAAAAGCTCGCATCGCTGATACAGCGTGCCAAGGTTCTCAGATAATGCAAGGGCACGTTGCAGATTCTCGGACTTTGTCGTCACAGAAATCTCGGGAAGCCGAGCTTCTAATAACGTACGTTCAACCTGAAAGAAATCTGTGTTGAAAATGGTACTGAGTTCGGCGAACTGACGGAGGAGCCGGCGAATTTTCGTTGTTAAACCAATTTCAATCAAAATCTTGCATCGGATGATCTCGCACAGAAGCCTGTCAAAATTAAAAATGGATCCGGAAGAGAAGCGGATATTCTTAATGCATTGGGTGGCAGTGCGGTAGTCGCCTTTGTAAATGGCATACATTCCCGTATCCGCTTCGACAATCGAGAAAAGGCTGTCCTTAGCCACCACGTTAGCCAGACTTGCCGTTCGCATGCTGGAGCGCGCTTCATTAAAGAAAATTTCGGCTTGCGGCATGTCACCACATTTGGCTCTGATCGCAGCAATGTTGTTAAGCGACAGAATTTGACCGACTTTATTTCCGCTCTTAATGGCAACCTCGCGCGCACGCAATTGGTATTGAAGCGCTGTCTTCAGATCGCCTAGATTTTCCAAACAGAAGGCGAGATTGTTTAGAACTACGCCCTGTTCCGCTTCGATACCGTTAACACACATATGGTAATAGTCGCTCGCCCCACGGAAATTGCCGGCGGTAAGTAGCACCGTGGCTCGACTCAACTGGATAAAGGTTTGATCTGTGACACTTGTCTTTAAACACTCCTCCATCCGCCGTAGTACATCGCTTGCGTGGTTCAATTCGCCGATCCTGACAAAACCATCGCATATGAGCCAGTAGCATCTGATGTTGGGTATTGTGTTGGGAAGGCATTGCAGTGCCCGTTCGAGCAAGCGAGTACGGTCCCGAACGCCAATTCTCCTGGTTGTCCTCGCTAATCTGATATGCACCTTGGACAACAGTTCAGGATCCTTCTGGACTCCCTCCGTCGACAGCAGATCTTGATAAACCCTCTGTGAATGGGACTGCTTTCCGGCTATGTCATAGCACCGAGCAAGATTCAACTTCTCGTTTGGCGACAAGTCTTCATCTGAGGATTGACAGCATTGTTGAAGCAGTTCGTAATAATTTGCCGCTACCAGATACGTTTGAGACTCATATGCGTCGTTTGCCAACACACGATAAATAGGGGCAGCCTCATGAAACATTCCTGATTCGAAAGCATATTGAGCCAAGGCCTCTTTATCTGAGCAGCGGTTTCGTAACGCGAAAAATGCCATGCGATTGAGATATCGTCTAGCTTTTCGTGGAATTGATGAATAAAGTTTCGTTCGAAGGATAGGAAACCGTACTTTTATTGTTTCACCATTCGTGGTCACTAAGCCTAGACGCACAGCCGGATCTAACTTGGTCTGCACTTCCAAAGCACTTGTGTTGCACAGAGACGTAACAAGATCGATCCCGACCGAGTTTCGAAAAACTGACAGCACTTGGAGCACGTACCGGGTACGTTTATCCAGTTTGGCAAGCATGCCATTGGTGACTTCCTTGATTTCTGGTGCCAGCAGATCTAATGATCTGACATACTTCTGAATAAAGAGGGGATTACCAGCAGATAACTCCAGCACGGTGCGCTGCCGTTCTCGGTCATTCTCGAGGTATGAAACTAACTTCTCCGCGTCTTCCGGCGACAGAATAGGCACGTGAAAGCGCAAAATGTCGGTGCCCAAACATGCATCAAGAGTACGAACCCAACTCGGTTCGTGCCCGTCTGGTCGGCGAGTCAGAAGCAACGTCAGGGGAATCTCGGATGCTCGAAATGCTAGTTGTTCCAAAAACACTACGGTTTCGGCATTGTCCAATTCGACATTATCAATCGCTAAGATAATGCGACTTCCGCGAGCGACCGAACCTAGCGCCGAAATAACATCACTGATTTCCTTTTCGAGCGGATATTTATGTCCACTTGAAGACTGTACGGTCACTAACGGAATCGTTTTATCTGAGTTTAGTCCCTTTATCGGGAGTGTACGTATCGCCGCGTTGACCGCGCCCCAGACAGTTGGAGTCTCTTCACTTTGAGCGACTACCAGACTCAGTCCGTGAAAGGCACATCGTAAACGAAGTTGTTTAAGCAACCGGGATTTGCCGACACCAATTTCGCCTTGTAAGAGGACCACTTGTAGGGTTTCCCGTGGCTTCCGAACTACATCCATCAGTTCTTCCAACAGGTGTTGTCGACCTACGAATACTTCACCGGGCAGGATAACGGCATCATTTACGAGAGTGGCTTTCATGCGCTCAAAGGCAACGGCTCTTTTCTGTGGAGTCCTACTCAGGAGGTCTAGCACGGATTCCGCGATGGATGACGAAACAGGCGACCAGTACGGTGTAGGTTGTGGTGAAGCCGAAAGATATTTGGATTTGAGACGATTCAAATCCGAGTCTTCAAACAAGTGACGCCCCGTGAGTACACGGTATAGAACGGCACCGAGAGAATAGAGGTCACTCTCGTGACTTACGTCACCACCTTGAAGAATCTCCGGCGCAGTGAAGTGAACAGACGCTTCGTCTTGTTTGGAAGTAAACCCACGAAATCTTGCATCAGCCAGTTTGAAAGTTTCGTTTGTAACGAAAATGTTCGAGGGCTTGATCGCCCCATGAATTCGACGTTGTTTCTCCAAAGACACAACGATTGAAACGAGAGACTTCATCACGAGCGATGGATCCAGCGACAGGAGCTCAGACGAAGGGAAGTACTCACGAACATAGTAAATGTGGCGACGTTCCGTCATCCCGACGTCGTATACATTTGCCAATTGGCTATGCTTGAGGCCGACTAGCCAAGAAAAGTGCTCGATTAGTTCCTCACGTTGACCTTGAACGTGATCTCTCATGATGACCCTGACGATCACATTTTTCCCATCAAGGAGCTGGTCGTTCGCGAGGAATGTTTTGCAATAACGATCTTCTCGAAAACCGCGAACGAAAGAGAATCGCTCTCGAAAGAAGTCTCTCATGTACCTTCGTCACCGGCTAAACGCATTGTTTGGGAAAATTGTTCCGTGGAGGAACACGCCATCACGCACTGAACCATTCAGTTTTTCTGAGTAGTTAGCGAATTTCCAGAAAATGAATACAGAAAGTTCACACAAAGAAGAGGAAAAAAGTAGAGAAAAATGCGATTAATTTGCTCTGATGCTTCTGACACCGCGTCGTACGGCTGAACGCAGCTCTCGATCTTCGCGCATGCGGACATCCGCACTTAGCAACAAACTTTCCAGTTCTGAACCATCCTCCGGGAAAATAGAAATGCCCATGGATACCTGAAGGGGAATTTCTATCTGCGTGCGAACAGCGAATTTGAAGTGGTCCAAGTCATTTTGGACGCGAGATTTCAGATTCTCGGCCTGCTCTTGAGACATTCTAGGGCTAATTGCGATGAACTCTTCTCCAGCGTAGCGGACCAATAGATCGGTTTCACGAAGTTCACGTTTGAGATAGTTTGCAGCAGCCATTATCGCCTCATCGCCGCTCATGTGACCCCACTTGCGGCGGATCTCTTTTATGTCATCGAAGTTTATCGATAAAACGGCGAGAGGATACTCATACCGAGCGGCATCCATGGCAACTTGATCGAACATCAAATAGAGCTGAAATCCGTTGGGAAGACCAGTAAGACCATCGATGAGAAGTTGTGATCCATCAAGATCGCGGTTGCATTTGGCCAACATAATAGCGGTCTGTGATGCAATGATCTCCAGACGGCGGAATTCCTCTTCAGTGAATTTCGCAGCGTCGTTTCGATACAAGGAAATCGCCCCGAGAACTTCGTTTCGGCGATTCATAGGGGCGATGGCGGAAATTTGGAAGGTTGGACGAGGTTCTGGAATGTTGAGAAAATCAGGGAACGGTGGAAGATTGCAGAGAGCCTGATTGTTCGCTGCCACCCAACCTGTCAGTTTCTGTTCCAGCGGCAAGGTTAATCCCTGCAAAACTCGGGCGCTTTCTCCGAAGGCATTAGCAGCTGAAACCACACCTTTTGTCAGGTCGGCTGCATAGAATGCGCCGGCATCAAAGCGGATCAGAGCTTCCAGCCGTCGCGACATGAACGCGAATATTTCTGCAGGGGTAAGGCATTGAAAATCTGCGCGAGCAAATTCAAATACTGAATACAATTCGCGCTGAATTTCAGGACGGGCATTCAGAGCCTTTCCGTATACGATCGTAGGCTGAACTTTTTCAAGCGGGCGGACATTAGCGGTGGCGCTAGACATCTCCGTTATTCCCCAGAGATCTGTGCTAGGTACAACAACGGATTTGCCGACGGCCTCCATTTCTTCAAGATGATCGACGAAGGTTTGAACAACGTTTGGGTCGTAGGAACGGCCCGCCTCACGTTGGAAAAACTGAGCGACCTGGTCTCTCTCCATCGGAGATCGATAGGGCCGATTGGTCGTGAGAGCGTCATAACAATCCACTAGAGCGAGAATCCTGGCATTCAGTGGTATTTCCTCACCCTTCAGTCCTTCGGGATAGCCCTTCCCATCCCATCGTTCATGATGTGATTTCACCATCGGGATCAGCGGGTATGGAAACTCGATTGTGCTGAGCATATTTGCGCCGACCGCTGGATGGATTTTCATCTTTTCGTATTCTGTTTCTGTCAATACCGTCGGCTTATTCAGGATGTATTCAGGGATTGCTATTTTCCCTATATCGTGAAGCAGGGCCCCCGCCTGAATCGTCAATAACTCCTTTTCGTTATCGATACCGAGCAAAACTGCTAATTTAGCGGCATAGGCCTGTACGCGGCGGATATGGCCATGCGTATACCGATCTTTCGCATCGACTGCACTAGCCAACGCTTCAACGGTTTGTAGGTACAACCTGTTGAGTTCCCCGATGTGTTTTTGAGCCTGCTCGTATTTCTCAACGTAGAAGTGATAGAGCTGGTAAAGAATGACCGCTATCGGAACCGACAGGAAGAAGATGGGAGGGTCGCGCGTATAGAACAAAGAGATCAAGCCGGCTGCTGCGGCTGAACCCATAAAGTTTAGAAGGTATAAAACAATTCCTTCTCGCCAGACGGCCCAGAAACCCTTATTCATCCAAAATGAGACAGCGAGGGAGAGTGTGGCAGTATTAACAAAGAACCAACCTACGGCGACACTGAACAGTGCAGCGATCACGTTAACCGGATATGCAAGAGGTAGGTTTCCAATACTTCGGTAGAGTGCTTGCATTGTCCAGGTTGACAACGCACAGCAGGCGAAATTAAATGCCCATCGATGCAGAAACAGCTTTGCTTTGATCCCACGACGCCGTTTTCGATGCAGCGTCGCCGTCTGTGCAACAATGACGTCTAGCCAGTAAGTAATGAGTGCCGCACCTGCTCCAAACTTCATCAAGATGAGAATGATGAAGACATCTCCCATTGAAATGACAACGGAAAGTTTCGGCAGTCTTATATTTATTGTCGCTACACAGAGAGAAACGACAGTAAAAAGAAACCATTGGAGTGAAAACTCGGTCTTAGCGGTAAAACAGAGAACGGCGAACGGGATAGCGGTAACATATACCCCTAAGAGATACAATCGACACGGACTAGACTGCTCTTGCCAGTACACCTAGACTTGCTCCCGAGCCGTCGTATTATCTTTTAAGAGCGTACCGGGGACACAACATTATTGTAGGTCCCCGCAAGGATTTTTATTTTTCGAGTTACTCCCAAACGTCAGCAGACCCGCTCGGGGCAATCTTCTGTTCCAGTTCTTCGACAGTGATAAGCTCGTTCAAAACGACCGGGGCTTCGTTCTTAGACATCGTTTGCTCCTTGTTTCGTGCTCTTTCAATTCCGTGCCGTTAAAGGTGTGAGGTCCAGTGGGGGGCCTAGACCCAAATCACGCCGTAGTTTTCTTTCATTTGAAAATCCTCCGTGAGAATTTGGCTCATAAACGAAACGGGCTGCCGAGGTCATCGCCTCTGGCAGCCCGACTGGCGTGGTCCGGGGACACGGATAGTGAAACGTTTGCACACGGACGTTAGTCTCGAAGCTTTGCGTCGCCGTCTTTCGACGGGTTTGCCCTTTTCAGTGGGTGGCTCGGTCTAGGAAGCGGAACTGGATCATGCGTGCTGCCGCTGGGCTTCCTGCCTTTGGCAGCCCAACCAGCATGGCCCTCGACAAGAGTCGAAGGTGGTAGCTTTGCGGCTTTGCGTCTCCATCTTTCGCATGGATTTGCCTTGTTCAAAGGAACTTGTTTGAGCTCGTTCAAGCATTAAGAGGTCCCAAAAGGTGGAAAAATACTACCACCTGTAATTTTTTTCGGAAAAATTCTGCGCCCTTGTGGTATAGGCCCGCGGCCCTCAAGGCAGGAGATACAAAAACTCGGTCCGGATCCAGCGCACAACCCGCCGCGTCGCTAAATCGATGATCCGCCGGTCCCCGCAGTAGATTCGCGCGACGCCCGTCATTTCGGGTTTCAACAGCAGATCGTCGTTTTGCACTTCGCTTCGCACCACGACCATTTGCTGGCCGTTCACGGTCTGCGCGACGGGAGCGATGAAATCCACGCGGCCCTGCAAATCGGTCGAAGGCAGGCTTCGCGCCGTCATCCGCACAGGGTTTCCCGCACGCACATCCGCCATTTCTTTTTCCGGAACTTCCATTTCCACCGTCACCCGCGCAATATCGACGATCTTACCCAGCTCGTCGCCGCGAGCGAGATGCTGGTTGATCTTTCGTTCGATGAAGGGCGTCGTCACGATACCGTCGATCGGCGCATGGATCTCCGTCTTGCCCAGTTCCTGATCCAGAAGCGCCACCTGCCGCGACAGTTTCTCCACATCCGCTTCCACCTGGCGGATCTGCTCGGGCCGGTTGCCCGCTTTCATCAATTTCAATTCGCTCTCGGCTTCGGCCAGCTCGCGCTCTTTGAGGTCGGATTCACGATCCGACGTTTCCGTCACCACGCGAATCGAAGCTTCTACTTCCGCAATCTCACGCTTGCGCACCTCGACCGCCGTTTCCGCCTTATCCAGATCGGCGCGCGGCGCAAGACCACCTGTCACCAACTGGCGCGTGCGGTCGAGATTTTGCTGATCGAGTTGAAGCTCGGATTTTTTTCTTTCGAGGGTCTGCGCGAGCTGATTGCGCTGTTCCTGATTCCTGCGCGCATTCGCCAGCTCGACGCGCTTCGTTTCCACCAGTTTCTCTTTGCGGTCGACTTCTTCCGGCCGCGCGCCTGCGCGCAGCAGCGCGAGCTCGCTGCGCTTGGCTTCGAGCGTGCCGGTCAATTCGGAAATCTTGTCCTGCTTGTCGAAATCGCGAAGGCGCGCGAGCACGTCGCCTTTGGACACGCGGCTTCCTTCGCGAACCAGCATCTCGACGATGATGCCTTCGGTTTCCGTGCGCACGATCATTTCGTTGTGCGCAAGAACTTTGAAGTCGGCCGGAATCTTCAATTCCCAGCGGCCCGCGAACATCGCCACACCGGCGGCGGCGGCAATCCCCAGATTGCGCCATTTCCGGTAGGCCGCTCGCGTGGCGACGGCGCGCAATCCTGCAATCGATTCAACGGCTGTCCGCCGCAGCGTATAAGTAGAAAACATCGCAAATCCGACCAGGCCCGCAAACGCGAATGTGGTCGTCGCCCAAGTATACAAGGCGGCGTAGACGGTTATTAATAATGTTGTCGAAAACACAATCGACGCCATCCCGAAAATCAGCTGCGCCCGCTCGTCCCGCCACGGCCGCGGCGACTTGTGCTTCCCGGCCACCCAACTCCACAGCGATTGAAACGCCTTGGCCCGCAGGTTGGGGATTTCCAGGTAGTCGCTGAGCATGTAGTAGCCGTCGAGTTTGATCAGGGGATTCAAATTGAAGAGCGTTTGCAGGCCGGAATAGACGATCACCACAAGAACCATTTGATTGATCAGCGTGTCCGGCTCCGTGATGCGCCAGATCACGGTGCACACGCCCCACACCACAAGCTGGAAATACCCGCCTGCAAATGTCACCCACATCCGCTGCCGCTTCGACGGAAACATCCAGGAATCGCTGACGTCGCAGTAAAACGCAGGCTGAAAGTAAATCAGCATGAAACCGACTTCCCGCACCTTGCCGCCGAAGTGAACGCACGTCATCCCGTGCGAGAACTCATGCATCGTCACCACTGCGAACGTCACCAGCCAGAGGAAAATCAATCCGTGCAAGTTCCATAAATCTTGAACGCCGGCGCGAAACTCATCCCAATGCAGGAAGCTGATCGTCAAACCGCTCAAGATCGACAGCGCCGCGAAAACATGAAATGCCTTCGTGAACGCCCAGCCCGTGCGCGGCTCGAGCCAGTTGAAAATTTTTTCGGGATTGAAGGACACCAATTTCCAATAAAGGAGATTGCGATCTTGCAGCTTGTGGCTTTCAACGGTGGAAAGCTTTTCCCGGATTGCGGGCGTGTCGAGGAGCCATTTGTCTTCCAGCGACCTGAGAAATCCTTCGATCGTCGCAACCGGAACGGCCGTCCCGAGCTTCTGCGACGCTTCATCGGCAAGTGTGGCCGCGTCGATCGGCTCCGTGAGCAATTCCAAAATCGCTGCCTGCGATTCGGTGAAGCGGAAATAGCGCGCCGTCAGCGGATCCTTGACGACAACGAACGATTTACCCTGTTGCTGTTGGGGAGAAAATTCGAGGCCGGACCGGAGTTGCCATGTTGCGGGCGGGTGCTGACTCATCCAATCTAAAGACACGGGCCACAGACAACAAGACCCTGCGATTGTGATCGCAGGGTCCAAAACCGATTACGTCGTTTTTTCAACATTCTCTGCTTGGAAACCTTTCGGACCCTGAGTAATCGTGAACTCAACGTTGTCGCCTTCTTTCAGGGTTTTGTATCCGTCACTGACAATCGCAGAATAGTGCACAAATACGTCCCCCCCGGAAGATCTTTCGATAAACCCGAACCCCTTTTTATTGTTGAACCACTTGACCTTGCCCTGCTCTTTGCTCATTACCCCTGACTCCTTTTCTACAACTACAACATGCCACAAAGTTTAAACCGTCGGGCATTATACCCAAAACGGCTAGAGTGTCAACTTTCAGGCGATTAGGTAATGAGCATGCAGTCACCATAGCTGTAGAACCGGTACCGTTCCTCGATTGCATGATAATACGAGGACAAAATTTTCTCGCGGGTTGCAAACGCGGACACCAGCATGATCAATGTGGATTTCGGCAGATGGAAATTCGTCAGCATTGCGCCGACGGCTTTGAATTCGTAGCCGGGTAATATAAAAAGGCCGGCTTCGCCCGATGATTCCACGAACCGGCCGTGGCGTCCCGCCAGGTATTCCAAAGTACGGGTGCTCGTCGTGCCCACGGCCACAAGGCGCCGGCCCGCGTCCAGCGCGGCATTCAGCCGTGAGGCCGCTTCGGACGTGATATGGAAACGTTCAGGCTTGAGCACGTGTTTCGCGGGATCCTCGCTCCTCACCGGCAGGAATGTTCCGATGCCGACGTGCAAGGTGATCTTCACGATTTCGATTCCACGAGCGCGCAGCGCGTCGAAAATCGCATCCGTGAAGTGAAGGCCCGCGGTCGGCGCGGCCACCGCTCCGGATTCGGCGGCGTAGATCGTTTGATATTCGATCGCATCCGACGGCCTATCCTGCCGATCGATGTACGGCGGAATCGGAACGTGGCCGTGCTTCTCCAAAAAATCTTCAACCGAGCGATTGACGTGAAGCACGCGCAGCCCATGTTCGCGAGTCTCTCCGAAAATGCCTTCCAGTTCTCCTTCGGCGAAGCGCACGCGATCCCCCTTGCGGCTGCGTCTCGCCGGGCGGCCGAGCCCTTCCCACAAGTCCTTGCGTACAGGGGGCCCCAACCAAA
>JACXTT010001799.1_pt1 | contig 35178 bp, 33 predicted proteins | sample 9270951 | NCBI WGS metagenome assembly JACXTT01 (sample SAMN15532306, study PRJNA645909) | rock metagenome | isolation source: weathered quartz diorite | place: Puerto Rico | collected 2017-06-21 | reverse complement strand
GATGGCAAAGAAGTGGTTGGGATAGCCAAAGTAGTGAAGGAAGCTTATCAGGATCCAACAACTTCAGATCCTAACTGGGTGGTGGTTGATCTGTCGCCGGTTGAAACCCTGAAGCATCCTGTAACCCTGGAAACCATTAAAGCCGATGAACAATTAAAAGATGTGGGTTTGGTTAGGCAAGGTCGCCTATCAGTAATGGGTTTAAAACGCGAGGAGTTTGACCGTATATTAGAGTTGGGTAGTTAATGAAAAATAATACTGTTAATTCCAATTTATTTAAAAGCCGTCCTAAAATGATGGCTTTTACTGTTTTTGTGATGCTGATGCCATGGCAGCTTAAAGCTCAGGATGTTTTTAATGGCTTTGAAAACCTGTTTACTGTTCCGGAGAGTTATGTGGTAAAACATACCAATAAGGCTCCGGTAATTGATGGCAATATCGACGAGCAAATATGGCAGCAAGCTAAGTGGACAAATGACTTTGTAGATATTGAAGGCAACCTGAAACCCAAACCTCCATTGCAAACCAATGTAAAAATGCTTTGGGATGATAGCTGCCTGTATGTAGCTGCCCGCTTATACGACCCGCATGTATGGGCCAAACTAAAAAAGCATGATGAAGTGATTTACATGGATAACGATTTTGAATTGTTTGTTGATCCCTTAAATACCACGCATCAATATTATGAAATAGAGGTTAATGCCCTGAATACCATCTTCGATTTGTTTTTGACAAAGCCTTATCGTAACAGCGGTGCTGCCATATCGGGCTGGGATACACCGAGCTTGCGTACCGCGGTAAAAGTGCAGGGCACGCTTAATAATGCTGCGGATACAGATAAGGGGTGGACGGTTGAAATGGCCATTCCGTACAAGGCGCTAAGCCCTGGTTTCAGGAAAATGGTGCCCCAGAACGGAACGTTATGGCGCATCAATTTTTCGCGGGTTGAATATGATACCAACATTCAAAACGGTCAATATATAAAAGCGAAAGATGGGGCTACCGGTCGTGATCTGCCCGAGCATAATTGGGTATGGTCGGCCCAGGGCTTGATCAATATGCATTATCCCGAACGCTGGGGGTATTTGCTGTTCAGCGATCATCAGGCGGATGATGTGGTATTTGAAATGCCTTATGCCGAACTGCAAAAAAGATATTTATGGCTGGTTTATTACAAGCAAAAAGAATGGCAAGGGCAAAATCATAGTTATGCGCAATCATTAAAAGAATTGGGATTGGAAAGTAGTTGTAACATTTTAAAAAAATTTAATAACTTACAGCTCGAAGCTACTAAACACCAGTTTATGGCTTTAATTAACGATGAGGAGAATAAAATAACTTATACCATTAACCAGGATGGATTTGTTGAACCTTTAACCACCAATCACTAAATGCCATGAATAAGCGCGAATTTTTAAAAGCCGGTTTAGTAGCCACCGTTGCAGCCCAATTACCTGTAAAAAGCCAGGCAAAAGAACCTGTAGCTATAAGCAAGAAAAAGACCATGAAAAACTGGGTCTGGATCAATCCTAACCTAAAGGATACGGACGAGGATCTGAAAACCAATTACACAGCCTACAAAGCAGCAGGTATCACTGGTATATTTTTTGAGAATGATAGTGAAAAACACTTCCGCGCCGCTAAAGCTGCGGGTATTGAGGCTCATCGCTGGATATGGACTTTTAATCGTGCCGAAAAGTTAACCGATCATCCCGAATGGTATAGCAAAAGCCGTAACGGTGATTCCTGTGCCGATAAACCGCCTTATGTACAGTATTACCGCTGGCTTTGCCCTTCGCGCCCCGAGGTTCAGGATTATTTAACCAGTACTGTTAATGATATACTGACCAAGGATTATGTTGATGGCATCCACCTGGATTATGTACGTTATTGCGATGTGATACTTCCGGTAAACCTGTGGGATAAATACAAAATTGAACAAACCAAAGAACTGCCTGAGTATGATTTTTGTTACTGCGAAGTTTGTCAAGCTAAGTTTAAAGAGCAGTATGGCAAGGATATCAAAGCTATTCAATACCCCGAGGCCAGTCTTTCCTGGCGTTTATTCAGATATGGTAATATTATCCGGGTGGTGAACGCGGTATCGGCGGTAGCGCATCAGCATAAAAAACCAATTACGGCAGCCGTTTTCCCGACTCCGGAAGTGGCACGTCGTAACGTGCGTCAGGATTGGACAAACTTTAAGCTGGATGGCGTTTGCCCGATGATCTATCACGGCTTTTATAAAGAAAGCGTAAGCTGGATAGGCGATGCCGTTGCCGAAGGTATCCATGTGCTCAATGGTAAATTTCCGTTGTATGCCGGTCTGTATCTTTCTGATTTTAATAATGATGAAGAAGTACGCTCCGGTATCCAGTATGCTTTGAAAAATGGAGCATCAGGGGTATCCTTTTTTGGGCGGGTTACACCATCGGTATTGGATATTCTGAAGCAGGAGAGCGCAGCATTTAAAGCATAGGTCAAAGAATTTTTCAATAATGCTATTCATAAAGCCGTTTTGTTTATCAGAACGGCTTTGTACTTTTACAGCATAGCAAACTACACTATGAATTACAGGGATTTTAAAGGCACAGCCATTGCCGAAGTTGGATTAGGCACCTGGCAATTAGGCAGCGCCGATTGGGGCAATGTGAACGAATATGAAGCCATCAATATATTAAAAGCTTACACTGATGCCGGCGGCAATTTTCTGGATACTGCCGATGTGTATGGTATGGGTGTTAGCGAAACCGTGATCGGTAAATTTTTAAAACTGGTTGATCATAAAGTATACGTGGCAACCAAGCTGGGTCGCCGTGGCGATGCCCCAAACGGTTGGCCACAGAATTTTACCTATGATGCTATGAAACGACAGGTAGAAGATTCGCTGAGACATCTGGATATTCCATGCATATTCCTGGAACAGCTGCATTGTATTCCTACCGAAGAAATGCGTGCGGGGAAAGTGTTTGATCATTTACGGCTATTGCAGGAGCAAGGGCTCATTAGCCATTTCGGCGCCAGTGTGGAAACTTCTGAGGAAGCATTGATCTGCCTGGAGCAGGAGGGTTTAGCTTCGTTACAGATCATCTTTAACCTGTTTAGGCAGCACGTAGCCGATGAGGTGTTTGCCAAAGCCGCCGAAAAGGGTGTGGCTATCATCGTGCGGGTACCGCTGGCCAGTGGCTTGTTGTCGGGTAAATTTAATGCTGAAACTCAATTTGCCCAGAACGATCATCGTAACTACAATGCCAATGGCGAAGCTTTTAACGCCGGTGAAACATTTTCGGGTATTGAGTTTAGTGAAGGCATAAAATTATCCAACAAAATAAAAGAACTGCTACCTGATGAGCGAATGCCGCAATGGGCTATTCGTTGGATATTGGATCATCCGGAAGTTACCACAGTAATACCGGGGGCATCCAAAGTAACACAGGTTAACAGTAATGTGGAGGCTGTAAAATTACCTCATTTAACATCAGGGATTCATGAGCAGTTAAGATCGCTGTATGATGCTGAGATAGTTGATAAAATAAGAGGACATTTTTAGTTCCCGAAGTCATCCCGAATTTATTTCGGAATCCCACATGCTTGGTTTACCCTCATTAAAGTATAAGCCTGGCATGTGGGACGCTGAAACAAGTTCAGCATGACCTGATTTCTTTTATCCCCTCAGCTTATCCAATAGATCACTGAGCGTTGCAGCGTCTGCTTCACTCAGGTTACCTTTCAATATATCTTTGGGTTTAAATTCATCATCCATTTTTGACAGGGTTTGTAAACCCAGTTCGCTGATGCGGATATCAACCGCGCGCCTGTCTTTATTATTGGTACAGCGCGAAACCAGTTCCTTTTGAATCAGGCGGTCAACTATACGCGATGCGTCAGACATTTTATCAATCATCCGTTCTTTCAGCAAATTGATAGTTGCCGGATTGGGGTATTGGCCCCTTAGTATCCTCAGGATATTAAATTGTTGTTGGGTAATATTATATTTATCAAAATGAAGCTTAAAGTAGTTGTTTAACCAACCCGAGGTGTAGGCAATGTTAATTGCTACTTTATGATAATTATCTTCAAAATTTGTGCTTTGTATTTCGTCGTCAATGCGCATAATAGGTAACAATCAATAAGAATGTAAATATGTTTAATTATTTTTAATTTGAGCTAAGTCTATACGTAAGCTAAGGATAGTTCATTACAGCTCATTTTTATTTGTTCCATTTGGTGTATCAGCTATATCGGCTTTTCCATAATTCCAGGGACAATGCAGGCATTTATTTTTACAGCAGTAACCGCGTTTTAAATGGTACTCTTTTGTGAAAACAAAATTGCCATCCTCATTAATGTAATAGTCTGTTCCTTCCTCTAACATTTATTTAAACTGCTGCCGCGATTAAAACTTTTTAAACCTTGAATTTTAACAAATTTCGGCTCAAAAACGAGCCAAAATGCATTCAAAAACATTCGAAAAACATCGATTTTAACACTTTTTAACAAATTTAAACGCGATTTTAACGTGTTTTTTGAAGTTTAAAAAGTTATAATTAGTTGATAGTTAATATTTTGGGGTGAATATTGCCCCTTTTTGGTCATATTTATGCTTAGCTCAACAAGCAGCCACCTCTGAAAAAAGAGCGTTAGGGCCATTGTTTATACAAATTTACTAAAAAAATTGGTAATTATAAATGTATAATCTTAAAGCAGTTTTACAAAAATGTCATCATTGAAATGGGCTTTTAAATGTCGGCCATCGCCGTGGAGTGTCCATATTTGTTTGGGTTGGGTGCGGGCTATGGTTTCCAGGATATCGTTCCAATCTACGTGGTCTGATATAAACAGGGTATCGCGCTGGTTAACCTGCAGATTTTTCCAGCCCGAGGCAAAAAGCCGGGTTACGCCCGTAGCCCTGATATAACTATCGAACGTAAAAGGTGGAACGATGTATACAAACTCATCCTGTACCTTCATCAGTTTGCGACCATAAATTTGGTGCGGGCCCAACACAATACCCATTTTTTGATAGATGGCATTGATAGGCATAATGCGGTGGTGCACCAGTATCTTTTTTTGCGGTGCATGTGCACTGATCAGGTTAATGAGCCGCTGACTTTTCCCCAAACCATAAGCGCCTAACAGGATATTGGTTTTGATGGAATTGATCTTTTGTATCTCGGCAACCGGATCGGGGTGTATCACCTCCGGATCGGCAAAGGTGCTTTCGGTGATCAGTACATCGGTGGTTACCCATTCAATGGGTTCGCAGGTATCATCGGGCTGTAGTTTATAATCGCCCGTATACAGGTAGCGGGTACCTTCATATTCCATCAGTACCTGTGCCGAGCCAAGCATATGACCGGCTGGGATTAGCATAACGGTTACTTTGCCGATGGTAAAAGGTTGGTTAAAGCCTACTATATTAAAAACTTTGGCCGCGGTACGGTCATAACGCAGCTGCATCACACTGGCTGTTGCCCGGGTACAGTAAACATCATGGTTACCACTCACCGCATGATCGGCATGGGCATGGGTTATTACCGCTGTTTTAGCAGGTAGTTTAGGATCCAGATAAAAATCGCCGTATTTGCAATACAATCCCTTTTCATCTATCTGTACAAAATCGTCGAGTATCATTTATATGGAAGGGAAAAGCCGAAGGGTGAAAGGTAAAAGGCGAAAACTAAACATTTTCATATTTCTTGATTCTTAGCTCTTGATTCTCAAATACTGCTCATGCAAAGCCAGCACCTGCGGGATAACCAGCTGATGATCGTCATTAACAATCACATCGTTGGCCAGTTGCTTCTTTTTTTCTTCGGTAAATTGTCGGGCTTCGCGGCTTTCCACTTCAGCTCGTGTAATATGGTCGCGCTTGATAACTCGTGCTATGCGGTTCTCCAATGGGGCGGATACAAGCAAGCTGCGGTCGCACATTTTGTAAGAGTCGCTTTCAAATAGGAGGGCGGCTTCTTTGATCACATAAGGGGCGCTATGAATGTTTTGCAGCCAATTATCAAAAGCCCTGAAAGTTGCCGGATGTACCAGGGCATTCAATTTTTTAAGCTCGGCCTCGTTATTAAAAACTATCCCGGCAATATGTTTACGGTTCAGGCTGCCATCTTCAAAGTATGACTCAGCGCCAAAAGTTTGTTTTAAGGCATCCATCAAAATGGCATCGGTCACCATTACTTTTTTAGCCTCATCATCGGCATAAAAAACAGGTATGCCCAAAAGCTCAAAAACTTTGGCTACTGTAGTTTTGCCACTACCTATATTACCTGTTAAACCTATTTTAAGCATTTTTTTGGAGCAAGGATTTGGGGAGCAAAGATAAGGGATTTTTCTTTGGAGCAAGGAGTATTGCTATTCGGAAGAATCAAAACGAATAGTTTTGGCTAAAGCCAGATGTTTTTTCTTTGTAATCCGTTGGCTAAAGCCAACGGCAATGATAAATATGGAACGGTTCTAATATTTTTATTCATTGCCGTCCCATTTATGGGACGGATAGCGATACTAAAAATAGGGGCTTTAGCCAAAATTCTAATTTTTTGAGCGTTTATGCCCTTTATTCCAAAATCACTTTTTAATAATAAAATCAATATTCGTGGGGCTCACTTTTACAATTTTACAAAAGGGAGGTACCCGGGTTAGTTTTACCGGGAGTGTGGTATAGCCGTGGTCGCGCCAGAGGTCAAGATCGGCGGTGGCTTCAAACAGGTCCTCGGTCATGTCAGGGTATCTGCTCAGTGAGGTGGTGAAAGTAACCTTAACCCGTTGCGGAAATATTTTTACATTATCGTAATTATGATTGTTGATGAGCTTAACCGGCAGATCGAGCGTTTTTTCGGTAAACTCATCAACCGGGATAATTACCTGTACGGTTTTGGGGTACATGTTTAAGTTACCTTCTTTAACCGATTGCAGGTTGATACGGGTATTCACGGTTTCGCTCACATCATTCATCAGCAGCGAATCGGTTTTCCACAGGTTTATTTGTTTTAAACGTTCGGTTGGGCCGCTCACGGTAATGTATGCAGGCTTAATGGTCATATTACCCGATACCGCAAACTGCTTGCGGTATTTGATACCCAGCATCAGCTGTACCGGGACTTTTTTTACCAAACGGTTCGAGAAGTCAAAATACAGGGTATCCGGATCAATGGAGATGATCTGCTGTGTAATATCCTTATTGAGATTGATCTGTTTAAGCTGTGAATTGAGTACTACATAATTCCGGGTCTCCAGCGTCGAAAGATCGATAGTGATAGGCTTGCTTTCTTTATTCATGCTCGAAAAAAGCATTTGCCAGCCGGTGCCCTGTACGGTAGCATTCACGGTATCGGGCTGCAGGGAATGAAAAGCGCGTTTCTGGGGAGCGTTTTTATAGGTAAGTACTTCCTGAATAGTATAGGGCTGCGGAGTAGATAGCGTAGTAAACAACCAGGCCAAAACAGCCAACACCAGGCAGGTAAAAAATGCCGATAAGCGCCTTCGTTCTGTAGCCGATAATTTTACTATTGCCATATTTTGGGTGAAAGGTTAAAGGCGAAAGGATAAAGGTTTTTATTACCAATTGCCTTTCGCCTTTAATAAATCCTGAATTTAAAATTCTATGTACTAAAAGTTAAACTTTTAGTAGTCAGGTACACTTTGTTGGGTTATTAACCGCTTATGAATGAACCTTTGACCTTTTGCCTTTAACCTTTAACCGGGGCAGCAGGAGTGTTTAATGCTTTTGATGCATCTAACGAGATAGCCGATTTGTCAAAACGGATCTTGCCGTTTTCTACTTCAACTAAAAAGGTGGTCTCGTTTAAATCAATGATACGGCCATGTATGCCGGCAGTGGTAACTACCTTATCACCTTTTTTTAATTCCTCAACATATTTCTTTTGATCTTTTTGCTTTTTAACCTGCGGGCGGATCATGAAAAAGTAAAACACCACGATGATCAATACCATTGGTATTAACATACCAAAACCTCCGGAACCACCTGCTGGTGCTTGTAATAAAATAGTAGCTATCATTTTTTTAATTATTGTTATTTTGTTAATACCTCGCCAATCAAGTGTACCATAGTTTGGGCCGGTACGGTATTGGCGGTAATGGTTATTTGTTTATCCTGCAAGCCGGTTTTACCTGCACTGTTAAATACCACTTTAATTAAACCGCTTTCGCCTGGTTTAATGGGGGTTTTAGGCCACTCGGGGGTGGTGCAGCCGCAGCTGGCAACCGCGTCTGTGATAATCAGCGGAGATTTACCATTGTTTGTGAACTTAAAATCATAACCAACCTTATCACCCTGTTTGATCTTGCCAAAATCATGGCTTTCTTTTTCAAATTTCATGATTGGGGCAGTAGCGGCATTGGCGGTAGTTGCTGCAGGTGTTTTGGTTGCAGAACTGTCGGCTGTGGTTGATGCGGCGCCATTGGCGGGTGTTTGGTTACAGGCCGATAGTAATACGCCTGCGGTTAATAAGCTTAAAAATAATCGTTTCATCGGTTAAAATATTATTCTATTAGTCCTCGTCCTATTTTTTTGATTTTATTCTCTGCTTTCAGGTCAATCAAAATCTTGTCTAAGATACCGTTTATAAATGAATTACTTTTAGGAGTGCTAAACTCTTTAGATATCTCCAGGTACTCGTTAATGGTTACTTTAACCGGGATGGAGGTGAAGTTAATAAACTCGGTGATAGCCATTTTCATCAACAAAGTATCCATCATAGCAATACGCTCTGGCTCCCAGTTTTGGGTTTTGGCGGCTATTAACTCCTGGTAAGGTTTATCAAACCGGATGCTTTGATCAAAAAGATTCACCACAAAATCGCGGTCCTCTATCCAGTTGCCGGTAATTTCGGCCAGGTGGTTTTGTTTGGCATCTTCTGATGCGAAATTTTTGAATGTTTTAGCAATTAATGCCTGTAATACATCGCGGTCAACCGGCCAAAAAATAAACTTGTCTTCAAAAACCTGTTCGGCTAATGACGATTTCAAGATCACTTTTTTGAAGATGAATTTAATGATGTCTTTATCTGTTTGAATGGTATCGCCGGTTTTGGCCAGGTATTCGGCATACTCGGGCGAATTTTTAAGCGTGGTGAACAGGGTTTTGGCCAGTTCGGGCTCAAAATGCCATTCTACTTTATACTTTTTTAACGCGATCAGGTAATCGCGATTATCGTTAAGGGTAACGATAAACCTGTTGCTCAATATTTTACGATTGGCATTTAAGTCTTCGGCAGTTGGTAAATGCTTATTGGCGCGTTCTTCCGCGTCATTAGCCGCGTAATTGGCCACTTCTGAAATTAATGATAGCATCCAGATGTACATTTCAAATACCTGGTCGATGCCATGCAACATATTTTTTTCGTGTAGCCTTACGTCTTTAGTATCTGACTGATGATACGCGTATAGTGCCTGTAATACCTTTACCCGGAGGTGCCTTCTGTTTAACATGTGTAAGAACGATTTGATTTGCCAGCTGGCAAATGGTTAAGTATGATTTTAATAAGACGATTTTACTTTTTTAATATCCGCTATCCGTTTTTCGGCAATTTTATTGGCTGCCTTAACGGTAGAAATGTTTTCTGATTTAGAAAGTTTTAAAATATTGCGTGTTACCTCATAAATATTTTCGGTAAGCTGCATAGTACGTTTCTTGCTGAAACTCATTAACTCCGAATAGCAATTGATAATGCCACCCGCATTGATCACGTAATCTGGCGCAAACAAAATACCTTTTTCTAAAAGCATGGCGCCATGTTCGGCTTCATCAAGCAGCTGGTTATTGGCCGAGCCTGCTATAATGCTGCATTTAAGTTTATTGATGGTTTGTGTATTAATAGTGCCGCCTAAAGCGCATGGTGCGTAAATGTCGGCATCAATATCAAATATACTGTTGTTGGATACGGCTTCGGCACCATATCTTTTGGCTATCTGGCCAATGCGCTCTTCCTGGATATCGCTCACGTAAACTTTTACATTTTCATCGCGAAGCAAACGTACCAGGTGTTCGCCAACATGGCCAACGCCTTGTACAATAACCGATTTGCCGGTAAGGCTATCGCTGCCGAATTGTTCTTTTACGCAGGCCTTGATACCCTGAAAAACACCCTGCGCGGCCACTGGCGACGGATCGCCGCTGCCTCCCAAACTTTCGGGTATGCCGGTAACATGCTCGGTTTCCATACGGATGTATTCCATATCGCGCGGATTGGTGCCTACATCCTCAGAAGTAATAAACTCGCCGTTAAGATTTTTAATAAAGCGGCCAAACTTGCGCATCAGCGCTTCGGTTTTATCCTTGCGCGAATCGCCTATAATTACCGAGTAGCCGCCGCCCATGTTAAGGCCGGCAATGGCGCATTTATAGGTCATGCTTTTTGAAAGGCGCAATACATCGTTTAAAGCATCTGCCTCGGTTCTGTAGCTCCACATGCGGGTACTGCCAAAAGCAGGGCCCAGCGTAGTATCATGAATAGCTACGATGGCTTTTAAACCCGTATCCGGATCGCTGCAGAATACAACTTTTTTGTGCCCAAAGGCGTCGAGCTGATTGAATATAGATTCCGGTTGTTCTTGAACGGGCATTAGTTATACGATAGTAAATGTTTTAAGGCGTGGACAAAAGTAGAGGTTTTTTTTATTCTGACAAAGTTTATTAGCGGGGAAGTGCTAACCGACCTGTTTTTAGACCACGTTTATGGTAAGTTATATGTAATAAGGTAGTTACAAAGGAGTATAAACTGCGAATAATAACAATAAATGCACCCGGTTAATTACAGGTATGCTTACTTAGTTATAACCTAAGTAAGCATTACCGTGTTTTGCTCAATTATAGCTGCCACAAACAACTCCCCACTCGTTTAACGGAGAGCATGGCCATGGATTAAAAGCGCTGACGCATTGTACAAATGAACTATATCCGTTTGAAAAGCCTGAGGAGCAATAACGGCTGCAGGACCTTCCGGCGTTATCACATATGGCAGACTCACCGCTGCCCGCTCCTTTAATGTTTTTAAGATCGGTGCGGTTCAATACTTTGGAACCTAGATGTTGGAAATTCTTCATAATTTTTAGTTTAAAAATGGTTATAGATTTATCAAATATAAAATAATAACTAATAAATTAAGAGCTGTTTATTTATTGATTAGCAGTATGTTAATAATAATATGAAGTGTTAATCGTATTAATACTTTATGAGTGGATTTATTGATATAAATAAGCTATTTTTAAGGGGGATGATTAAATTAAAAAGCCTGTGGGCAGAGAGAAGAAATTTAACAAGACCTGATACCTGGTTATTTTCTTACATCATTCCGACTTTTCAATTCAACCACTCTGCCAACTTTTTAATACTTTTGATTAAACGATATCTGGCAACGATATCTTTCGGATTTTCCGGCTCCCCGGACTTCCGGACAACATAAATATGAAAGACCTTGCTTACCTTAATAAATTCTTTTACAAGTATCGCTGGCGGCTAATACCCGGTGTGCTATTTGTGATCATCTCTAATATTTTCGGGGTGCTGCCTGCACAGGTGATCCGGGTAGCTTTTGACCTGGTGACTGAAAACATTGGTGCCTACCAGCTTTTTGCGGGGTTTAACAGGCAAAGCATGATCTATGATATTTTTGGCAGCAGCCTGATGCTGTTTGGTGTACTGGTATTGGTGTTGGCGCTGTTACGTGGACTGTTTCTGTTTTTTATGCGGCAAACCATCATCCTCATGTCGCGGCATATCGAGTATGATCTTAAAAACGAGATCTATCATCATTATCAGGAACTATCGCTCGCTTTTTACCGTCGTCATAATACAGGCGATCTGATGAACCGTGTTACCGAGGATGTGAGTCGCGTGCGCATGTATCTGGGGCCGGGTATTATGTATACCATCAATACGGTGGTGCTGTTTATACTGGTAATATATGCCATGCTTACCGTGAATGTAAGGCTGGCTATTCTTTCCGTATTACCATTACCTATACTGGCCGGGGTTATCTATTACGTAAACAACGTGATTAACCAGCGGAGCGAACAGATCCAGGAGAGGCTGTCGGCCCTGTCGAGTTTTGTGCAGGAGAATTTTTCGGGTATCCGCGTTATCAAATCGTATGTAAGGGAAGGCTTTGTACGTAAGAATTTTGCCGCAGAGAGCGAAAACTATAAGACACACTCTATGGATCTGGTAAAAGTGCAGGCCATGTTTTATCCAACTATGCTGTTGCTGGTGGGTTTAAGTACCGTGATCACTATTTATGTTGGCGGGGTTGAGGTGATGAAGGGTAATATTACCTCGGGTAACATCGCGGAGTTTATCGTATATCTGAACATGCTTTCTATGCCGGTGATATCATTGGGCTGGGTAACCTCACTGATTCAGCGTGCCGCCGCTTCCCAAAAACGTATCAACGAGTTTTTGCATGAAAAACCCGATATCATATCGCCTAATGTGCCTGTTCGTACGGTTGAAGGAGCAATTACGTTTAACCATGTATCATTCACTTATCCCGATACAGGCATCGAGGCTTTAAAGGATGTGTCGTTCACCGTGGAGCCCGGGCAAATGGTGGCTATTATCGGTCGTACAGGGTCCGGGAAATCAACCATTGCCAATTTGGTGATGCGCATGTATGATACCACGGCAGGCGAGATAGCTATCGACGGCGTTTCGGTAAAACAATTAAGCCTGGAGGGCTATCGTTCACAGGTAGGCTTTGTACCACAGGAAGTTTTCCTGTTTTCGGATACTATTGCCAATAACATTGCTTTTAGCGCTGATGTGCTGAATATGCCACTTGTAGAACAGGCCGCCAAAGATGCCGCAGTATATAATAATATTGTAGAACTGGAACAAGGTTTTGAAACCCTGATAGGAGAGCGGGGCGTAACTTTATCTGGCGGACAAAAGCAGCGGGTATCCATTGCCCGGGCTATTTTTAAACACCCGCAGATATTGATCTTTGACGATTGCCTCTCGGCTGTTGATACCCGTACCGAAGAGGAAATATTAAACAACCTGGGGCGGGTAATGCAAAATAAAACCAGTATCATTATAGCCCACCGTATATCAACCATCAAAAATGCCGACAAGATTTTGGTAATGGATAATGGCCAAATTGTAGAACATGGCAACCACGATTTCCTGATGCAACTCAAAGGAACTTACTTTGAACTATACGAAAAACAATTGCTGGAAGAAGAGCAAGACGCCTGATTTTTTTGTGTAAACACAATAAAATGACGGAAATGTTTCAAAAAGTTCAATAAAATTCAATAAAATACTTGCGCTTTCAAATTTTGATTTATATTTATGCCAACCAAAACTAATTACAGGTATATTCATTATGGGAGATTTTGACAATAGAGAGCGAGAAGAGGTTTTTTCAAAGAAGGTGAGAGCCGGGAAGAGGACTTATTTTTTTGATGTGAAAGCAACCCGTTCAAACGATTATTATGTTACAATTACTGAAAGCAAAAAACGTTTGGAGGATGGTGTGTTTATTAAACACAAAATATTTTTATACAAAGAAGACTTCGAAAAATTTGCTGAAGGTTTAAAAGAAACCGTTGAGTATATCAAAGCAAACCAGGAAGTAGTTGAAAAACGTTATGAATATAGCGAAGGCTCTGAAGTAGCTAAAGCTGCCGGTGCCGATGATGATTTCTCGTTCGACATATAAAAACAGAACAAAACTAAATTAATACCATAAAGAAAAACCTGCTTTTACCAGAGGCAGGTTTTTTTGTTTAAGGGCTGTTTTGAAACGGATATAAAAAAAGCGATGAGTTTTACTCATCGCTTTTTTTATGTTAAATATCGGCTTTAATTACAAAGCCAATACTTCTTTTACTCTTTCGGCAGCTTCTTTTAACAGGATAGCCGAGAATACTTTTAGGCCTGAATTATCAATCAGTTCTTTGGCTTCGGCAGCATTGGTGCCTTGCAAACGAACAATGATAGGTACAGGGATGTTACCAATTTCTTTATACGCATCAATAACACCTTGTGCCACACGGTCGCAACGTACTATACCACCAAAAATATTGATCAGGATAGCTTTTACGTTCGGGTCGCTCAGGATGATGTTAAAACCGGCTTTAACCGTTTGTGCGTTAGCCGTACCGCCTACGTCAAGGAAGTTAGCAGGTTCGCCGCCGGCCAGTTTAATGATATCCATAGTAGCCATAGCTAAACCGGCACCGTTTACCATACAACCCACGTTACCGTCGAGCTTTACATAGTTCAGATTTGATTTACCGGCTTCAACCTCGGTTGGATCTTCCTCATCGGTATCACGCATCGCAGCGTAATCCGGATGACGATATAATGCATTATCATCCAGGTTTACTTTAGCATCAACCGCTAAAATTTTGTTATCAGATGTTTTTAATACCGGGTTAATTTCAAATTGCGAAGAATCGGTAGCATCATAAGCTTTGTATAAAGCGGTGATGAATTTTACCATATCTTTAAAAGCGTCGCCGCTTACACCCAGGTTAAACGCAATTTTACGCGCTTGGAATGGCTGCAGACCAACCTTAGGATCAATTTCTTCTTTAAATATTAATTCTGGTGTTGAGTGAGCTACTTCCTCAATGTCCATACCGCCTTCGGTGCTGTACATGATGATGTTTCGGCCACGGGCGCGGTCAAGCAATACGCTCATGTAAAACTCTTTTGTTTCACTTTCGCCCGGGTAGTAAACATCCTGTGCTACTAAAACCTTTTTTACTTTTTTACCTTCTGGTCCGGTTTGCGGAGTAACCAGTTGCATACCTATAATGTTACCGGCAATCTCTTTAACCTGATCATGATTTTTAGCCAGCTTTACACCACCACCTTTTCCACGGCCACCGGCATGTATTTGTGCTTTTATAACTACCCAGTCAGACCCAAAGTCTTCCTTCATTTTTTGCGCAGCCGCAACAGCCTCTTCAGGATTGTCGGCAACAATGCCTTCCTGAACTCTAACGCCAAAGCTCTTTAATATAGCTTTACCCTGATATTCGTGAATATTCATGTTTTTTGAAGAATTTGCGGTAAATCTACAATTTTGTTTCAAAGGTTCATGACCTAAATGGAGTTTATTTGCCCTTGTTGCTTTTATTAACATTGTCTTTACAATAAGGGTGTGTAGTGAGAGGAGATCGGTGAGCAGCAATTCTCCTTTATGGTTTGTATATCTGGTTTAATACGTTCAGACCCTGATGATATATAGTGGTTTCGTTATGTTTATAAATTTCAAAACCATGAGCCACACATTCAAATAGTTGTTCTTTAAAAGTTAAAACATAGTGATGGCTCTTATTGTAAGCATTTGGATTATAAAAATGGTGATGTCTGCCGTAGGTGCTTATCCTGGCTATCAAGTCCGAATCCTGCAGTTCATAAAAAGAATATGAACGTAAATCCAACTCATAGTATGGATGACCATTTAGCGCCTCATCATTTGGGGGGCTAAACGAAAAGAAATTATGTCGAATGAATTTTAATTCAATTATTCCCTGGTCATATATATTATCTCTTTGTCTTAATTCTATTTGATCCTCATCATTACTGTAAAAAATGAGCCGGAGATTATGATCATCAGCTATCAGCAAGGGGCACGGCGCGCCTACATCCATCACAAACTGATCTTTAATTTCAATTAATTTCATTTGATAAGGTTAAAATCTATCTACATTAAATTAAGTTGATTTTGCTCTGATAACCTAATAAAATCAAATTTAAAATCAATTAACTTTGTCAGATGCTTAAAGCTACATCTATCCATAAATCATACGGGCAGCTGCAAATATTGAAGGGGGTTGACCTTGAGGTACAGCAGGGCGAAATTGTAACCATTGTCGGCGCATCAGGTGCTGGTAAAAGCTCCTTACTCAATATTTTGGGTACGTTAGACAGGCCCGATTCCGGTCAGCTGTTTATTAATAATATCGAACTAAGTAAACTAAGTAACCGGGGTTTAAGCGATTTTCGTAACCGTAAGATTGGCTTTATTTTTCAGTTTCATCATTTACTGGCCGAGTTTACAGCGGTTGAAAATGTATGTATCCCCGCGTTTATAGCCGGTATATCGCGCCCCGATGCAGAGAAAAAAGCCACAGAGCTATTGGAACGACTGGGTTTAGCCGATAGAATAAACCATAAACCTAATGAGCTGTCAGGTGGCGAACAGCAAAGAGTAGCTGTAGCACGGGCGCTCATCAACAATCCGGCACTGATATTTGCCGATGAGCCGTCGGGCAATCTGGATTCGGTAAACGCGCTGGAACTGCATGAATTGTTTATCAAACTGCGCAAAGATTTTAACCAAACCTTTGTAATCGTTACCCATAACGAGGATCTGGCTAATTTGTCCGACCGTACAATTTTAATGAAAGATGGTTTAATTGCCGAACAACCTTTAGCCTAAAACGTGAGTATACTAATAACCGCGGCTAATTCCGCATCTGCCTATAAGCTTAAAAACCAGTTAAACAGTGATAACATTATCATGGGCGACCATATGGATTTGCCCGATTTTATGCTGAAACCTGGTAAGCTTATCCGTTTGCCCGATCCTAAATCGGTAAGTTATACACATGAAATGCTTACTTTATGTTTGGATATGGGTGTTGAAGCGATTTACCTGTTTCGGCAAACAGAAATTGATCTGTTGCTAAAGGCCCAAATATTATTTAATGAATACCATATAAAAATCCTGGTTGAGGGAAATGAATTATAAAGATATAGATGGGCGCAAGAGCGCTTTTATTTTTGAATTGGATGATGTACTTTATCCCGAAAAAGATTATTTATTCCAGGTTTATTACCTGTTTGCCAATTTGTTGGAGTATACCGAATTAGTTGACGCAAAACAGACAACCAATATTATGGTTGATACGTATGCATCTTTAGGAAAAGACGCTGTTTTTAATGAGGTTGCCAAAGCTTTCCCGATTGCGGAAAAGTATAGGGATAAGTTCGAAAACTTGCTCATTACGGCTAAACTGCCTTTAAAACTGTTATTGTATCAGAATATGCTGACGCTGATGCAGGAAATTGTTGTTGATCGTAAAAAGCTGTTCATCGTAACTAACGGTCCTATTTCGCAGCAGATAAATAAAATTAAACAAACAGAGTGGCACGGATTGGAAAAGTACCTGGCCTGCTATTTTGCTGAAGAAACCGCCTTAAAGCCCGAACCAGACGTTTTGCACCTGCTCATGCAAGACCATGATTTAGAAAGAAGGGATATTATCATGATCGAGAACTCCGAAACTGACCGGATGTGTGCCGAAGCTGTAGGAATTGATCATATCAACATTGACAAATTTTTATAAACGCACGTAACATAGTTGTTGGCAAAGCGTTAACCATTTATTAAACTGATCCTATATGAAAAAACTACTTTACTTCATACTTTTTTCTGCTGTGGTTGTTGTTTCGGCTTGTAAAAAAAATGATCCCGGCAATAATAACAATGGGTCCGGTAACAACGGAGCTACAAAACTTCAGCTAACACAGGATTCTATTTATATGATTGCCCAGGAAGATTACTACTGGAATAGTTTCTTGCCAGAATATGGTATTTTTAACCCCCGGCAATACACTGCGCAGAGTACGGATCTGCTTAATCTTAGTCAGGAAATTGATGCTTATACCCAGAAGTCACAAAATCCTGCTAATCATAACTTACCTTATGAGTATGATCCCTTTAACCCGGGAAGTTCCAAATATTCGTTTATTGATGATGGTACGGTTAATGGCGAATTAAATGCTATCAAAGGCGATTTTGGATTTAATTATTTTTATAACCGATATACTGATCTAAGAGTGAGTTTAGTATATCCTAACTCGCCAGCTGCCGCCGCAGGTTTAAAAAGAGGGGATCAGATCACCGCAGTAAACGGTAGTACAAATATTTATATTGTTACTAATCTTAATGATCCTGCCAATGACCCTGCCTATAAATATGTTAGTAATGCTTTAAAAAATGGTAGCACAGTTACATTAAAGATTACAAATTCCGGTGGTTCCCGAACAGTTACCTTGAATACTAAAAGTTATACTGTAAATCCGGTTATTTATACCAATACATATTCACTTAACGGTGGAAAGGTTGCAGGGTATATGGTATTTAATAGCTTTATTGCTTTAAATAATATTCAGGCAAGGCTTGATTCTGTTTTTAATGTTTTTGCCAGTAAAAATGTAACTGATCTGATCATCGACCTGCGTTATAACGGCGGTGGCGATGTGGAAACAAGTACCTACTTAACCAACCTTATTGCGCCCTCGAGCGTAACCGGGAGCGTGATGAACACTACTTATTGGACCCCCAATATGCAAAATGATAAATATCCTATTATACAAAAGAAACTGGGGCCGTTCTCCACAGGGTATTTTAAGCCCACCAATGCGGCACAGATCGAAAAATTTTCCAAAGAAGGGGCTGTTAACGTAAATCGTGTTTTCTTTTTGGTAACGGGAAATACAGCATCGGCCAGTGAGCTTACCATCAATAATTTGAGGCCTAAAATGAATGTTCAGCTCATTGGCGATACAACTTATGGTAAACCAGTAGGATTTCTGTCGAATCTTAAAGTTAACGGATACTATTTTTATACACCGGAATTTGAAACAAAAAATTCAAATGGTGAAGGTGGTTATTATACAGGTATGCCGCCTGCAGGCAGTACAGCAACCGGCGGAACATACCAGGGTAAACAGATATATGAGAATATTATAACTGATTTTGGTGATACTAATGAAACCTTATTGAATCAGGCTTTAACCTATATACAAACCGGGGCATGGGCAACACCTCCAAAGCAAAGTACATTAAGTTTGTCATCAAATGGTCAAACGATGTCTGGCTATCAGCGTAGAGTGTTGTCGGTAAAAACACAATCGTACCTTAAAAGCTCTATGTACTTGACGCTAAAGGCAAAGAAATAATAATATTATGTAATAAGTAATTGTAATAGTAAATGATATATTTGAAACAATATATCATTTACTATATGAAAACTAAAATTTATTTATTCGCATTTATTTGTATTTGTTTAACATCATTTGGGCTAACCCGCGTTAATGCAGCCATAGTAATCACCGGGCCAAGCACAGCAGTGAGCGGGGAGGATATCATATTTACAGCTCAAGGCGAAACAGCTACAAGCTATATTAACAGTATTGAATTGAACTATGGGCAAAGTACCATCCCCGCTGGGATGATACCAAATGAACCTGTGGTAGTTAATTATTTTCAGAATGGCTCAAAGGTGTTCACTTGTAAAACACAGGCCTTTTTGCCCAATGGAGCAACCGGATCGGCAACGATAACTTTTGCGTTTAATGTTTATGTTCAGGGGGTTACAGGTCCTACACTTTTAAAAAAGCAAGTTACTATAACACCACCACCGCCACCGCCTGTAGCTATTAAAATTGTGGTAGCTAATAGTCCGGTTGTTTCCGGAGGACAATTGTTTTTTACTGCTTTAAATGAGAACAGTACTTATCGCATAAGCAGTTTATCTATAAATACAGCCAAAAGCAGTATTCCCTGGTATATAACCATGTCTGATATTGTTATTACCGGGGGCTGGAGCCCGAACACCCCGGCTACTTATTTTTATACCAAGGGGACATTTGTTGCCAATAGCGTTTCACCCAATTCAGCTACTTTTAATTTAGCCATTGATATAAAACTTACAGGCTCAACTAGTACACAAACGGTGCCAGTTACTATAACAGTAAAAAAACCAGACCCTCCAGTTACTGGGAATACGATAACATTGCAAGGCGGATCAAATTATATACAATATACAGTTACTGGGACTGAAGCATCTGCAGGAACCTTCACGCCATCATATCAGTGGCAAATATCAACTGATGGCGGTACTACATATAATCCGGTAGCATATAATCCAGGTAGCCCTACAGGGCTTGAAGATGTAGACCAATTGAGTAATACAAGCATCACGCATAGCGCTTCATTATTACCTATTAATAATTTATCACCTACTGGTTTTGCGGTAAATATCAGAAGAATGGCCTCTGTAGGTTCTTCTGTTTCTTACAGCAACGTGATAACAATAACTAAACCTATTAATAATTCTACCCCCAATATTACAGATTCCCCTGCAGATGATGGAACTCCTTTGCCTCCTGGCACTCCGATTACTTATACTATTCAGAATCCCCAGCCAGGTGTTACCTATTATTGGTATAGTGTTACCCAGGGCTTAGGAGGACCTCACTTTCCACCTTTTGACACGTCTGCAATTCTGGATGGAACTGGGCCAAGCATACAAATAAAAACTCCTGTTAAGGTTCGTGTGTACGGCAGTGACGGAAGTTTTTATGGTGTTATATCTCGTTAATGAATACTTCTGCCGAATAGCCATCAAAATAACCGTATAAGCTCAGAGCAGCCCAGCTACGGTTATTTTGATACTTTTGGGGAAGTAAATTAAAATAAATTAACCTTTGTGCTTAAGAGGTAACTTTTATTGCTTATCTCTTTATTGTATTAAATTTGTATTGTACGCCTAATAAAAAATACCTGCCCAGCATTAGCATATTTGATGATTGAATATAGGAGGCTTGTATGCTGTTAGCCCTATTAAAGCTTGAGTTAAACATGTTTTCACACCGTATAAACACATCTAGGTTTTTATCAGGTAACAAATTGCGACCGATTTGCGAGGTAGTTAACAGAGTAGCTACATTATGTGTATTTTCTCCGCTGTTAAAAAAAAGTCTTGATAACAGCAATACTCTATAGTTTTTAAACACAGTACCTTTAAACGTATTATTAAAGCTTACAGTTGATAAGCTATAGGTGTTGTAATCGTTGGATATTTTAAATTTAGAAGTGTTATTGTTTAGGCCAATAGATAATACGGCTTCCAAGTTTTGTTTGGCGTAAGTAATACCTAAATTATTATCATAGGTGATATTTTTTGAACTGCTTTCTAAAGTACTTTTGAAATTGGAGTAATTGTAATTGATGTTGAGAACCAGTTTTAATGCCTCGAGTAAGTTATATTCATATCTCGATATTAAAAAATCAGATTGGGTTGTTCCTATATTTTGTAAAACAAATACTGGGCTATTCGGATCAACAATGTTACTGCTCAGCGCGTTTAATTTTTGTTGATGACCTATATTAATATGAATTCCTAATTTAGGAGTGGTTAAACTATACGTTAAACTATAATTATCAGTAATCGATGGTTTAATTCGGTAATTTTCAACACTTGGTAAAATAGTATTATTGACATTGGCAAGCAGGGTTAATTGTTGAAGTGTATTGAAATCTGCTTTTTTATTATAATCAAGCGCAATAGTATTTTGTTCGGTAAACTTATAAGTATAGTTTACCGAAGGCAGGAATTTTATATAACTTGTTTTAATATTACTGCTATGCTCAGAAACCAGGTAGTTTAAAAAGCCAGCCTCTACTTGAAAATCAAAGCGTTTACCATATTTATTGATATTTGCTGACAAATCATTAATGGTTTGGCTATATTTAAAGGAGGTGTTTACACTTGGCGATGGTATGGCTTGTTTTAAAATACTTATACTATTATCCGCCTTAATATTCAGCGTGTAGCCGTTCGAAAAATTACCCGTATAATTTGAATTGAACTTATAACTATTATTATAAATATTGGTGATATAGAACGAAGCGCTATCTATCTCTGGTGTGGAGATATTATTGGTTTGGTATTGGTTGTTTTTTCGTTGAATAAAAAGCTCATGCTCAAAACTGAAAGAAAGATAGTCGTTACTTGACCTGCCGTGTTTTCCTTTATAATTATAGGTCAGTTTATCAGAAATATTGAAAGTACGATTCCGGTTATCTAAAACGCTCATTAATTGACTGGTATTGCTTGCATGAGTTAAGTCATCATATACGGTGTTATTAAAAGAATCCTCATGCTGAAATTTTATATTTTGTCTGAAATATAAAGTATTACTAGGATTGATTTTATACTCAAAGCCATCGTCAATAGTATAAGATTTGGTTTGGGTTTTGCTTGTATTATTATAGTTGCTTTTGATTAGGGTATCCTTGTTAATATCTGTTCTTTGGGTGTTTTGACTGCTGTATAAATTGTTGTTTGTATAATTGAATAAGGCATCAAAATCAACTCTTTTTAATGATTTACGGAAAATTGATTTTACTTCAAGATCATTGTTTAACCCTGGCAATGATTGTATATCATTTACACCATTAAAAAGATCCGGATTATTAATATTATTTGATTTAACACTCACAGCTATCTGATCATTAGGGGATATTTTACTTATTAGAGTATTGGTGGTTTGCCTGTGAGCGGTACCATAACCACCTAGCAATCTACTGATGTATCCGGAGCTTGAGTTTTTCTTTAAAACTACGTTTACCTCTGGATCAAACTTATTACTGTTGTCTGTGCTTTTATTTATTATCTGAACTTTATCAATAGCATACGCTGGTAAATTATTGAGCATAAACTCATTTTCATTAAACAGAAATTTCTTTCCATTTACATTTACTGCATTTACCCTTTTGCCATTATAAAATACTTCATTATTAACGATGGTAATACCAGGTACTTTTTTTAATGCGTATTCGGTCATGTTAAATGATTTAAACAAGGAATCGCGCATTACAAAATCAAGAGTATCTTTTGATTTTTGTTTCTCCTTTATAATAACTTCATGAAGATTAAGTGGCTTCAAAGACAATAATATATCTCCTAAATTGATTTCTTTGTTCGAAAGCGCATTTAAAATGACTGATTTCGTTTTGTAATTATTTAAAGAGATTGAAATAGTGTTTTTGTGCAGAGGCGGATTAATTTTTATATTAAATGACCCATCATTTAAGGTTTGAAATACTATTAATTTAACGGAATCGATTCGGACGGAGAAAGTTCGTAATCCTAAAATTTCTCTATTAGAAGAGTCTTTTAACTTTCCTTTTATTATAATTTGATTGTCGCCTTGCCCGTATGTTCTTATAGCCCCTAAAAGAAAAATGATAATAATTAGCCATTTGTACATATTTAATCTACTATGGCATTTTATTACTTTACCATACAATATAATTGATAAAATTATTTATAATAATAAGTCAAATTTGAATATCAAATGTAAATATTTTACAAGAAACGTTTCGATTTTGTTCAGGAAAAATAATCCCTTAATAATTAGTCGGCCAGTTCCCGGAGATCAACGGGAACCACGCGCGAGATACCTTGTTCAACCATAGTCACCCCGTAAATTACATCGGTGCTGGCTATGGTTCTTTTGTTATGGGATACAATGATGAACTGCGAATCTTTAGAGAAAGTGCGGATAATGTTATTGAATTTATCAATGTTAGTATCATCCAGCGGGGCGTCAACCTCATCAAAAATACAGAAAGGGGCGGGCTTCAACAGGTAAAGCGAGAACAGTATAGCCGTGGCGGTCAAGGTTTTTTCACCACCCGATAACTGATTGATTGACAGGGGGCGTTTACCTTTTGGCTTAGCAATAATATCAATATCCGACTCCAATGGATGGTTAGGATCAGTCAGTACCAGATCGCAGGAGTCCTCCTCGTTAAATAACGAGCGGAATACCTTGATAAAGTTTTCGCGCACCATGATAAAGGCCGTCATGAACTTTTCTTTGGCGGTATCGTCAATCTCCTGTATGGTAGCCAGCAGGGAGGCCTTAGCCTCGCTCAGATCCTTCTTTTGCGCCTGGATGAAGGTGTAGCGTTCGTTCATCTCATTATAGGCTTCTACCGCCATGGGGTTAATAGCTCCAAAGTCATCCAGCTGGCGTTTGAGCTTTTCGGCCCTTTCACGCAGATCCTGCTCGTTTTCGTCGGCCGGGGTTTCGGTTTCAGGAAGTTCTTCAATATCAATGTTGAACTCTACTGATAGGCGCTCTTTCAGGGCGTTTAGCTCCAGCTTCAGATTGTTGCGTTCTTCGCGCAGCTCGTTCTCTATAACCTCGCTGTTATCTTTTTTACGGCGCAGGGCGGTTATTTCGTTCTCGTTTTCGGTGATCACACCGCGCCACTGGTAGTATTCCTGTTCGGCCTGTTGGGTGGCTTTCTCCAGGTTTTCTTTTTGCTCATACATTTCCAGCAAACCTTCGTCGGAGTTGTCGGCCTGTTTCAGGTTGTCCTGTATAGCTATTTTAACATTTTCAAATTCGGCACTGTTTTGCTTGATGCGGCTTTCCAGGCTTTCCTGTTGGGTATCGCGATAATCCAGATCTTTTACAAGGCCAGATACCTTATTTTGCTGCTGATGGAAACGGATATTCTCTTGGTTATAGGCATTTGATTGTACCGATACATACTCGTTCAGTTCATTAAATGCGGCTTGTTTTTCAACCAGCAGGTCGTTCTGGATCTGTTTCTGCGTTTTGAGTTCGGCCAGCAGAGGGTGCAGGTTTTGCATCTCCTCGGTAATCGTAGCTATTTTACGGGCGATATCCTCCTTGCGGTTCAGACTGTTTTCAATAAAGGTCTGATATTGTTCCTGCCGGGTTTTAACCGTAATAAGTTCCGTATTTAAACGGTTGATGATCATTTGCTGCTCGTTCAGCTCTGCCGTTTTGGTGGATGCTTTGAGGGCAGCCAGTTTGCTCTGCAGATCATCAACCCGGGTTTTTAAACCGTTCACCTGGTTCTCGATTCCTTTGATCTCTTTGGCCAGGTTCTCGAGGTTTTTGGCACGACCTATCCTTTTACCCTCAAACAAACCTACCGAACCGCCGGCCATGGTATATTTTGATTTGTTGAACTTGCCGCTTTTACCAATCAATACCACGCCCTCGGGCAGTTGCGCGTTGTTGATCTGCTGATCTTTATCGTCGTCAACCAGGTATACATTTTTTAATAAATGGTTACACAGGTTGGTATAGCGTTTATCCACCTCAATTACTTTGAGCGCAGATACCGCGCCGGCGTTTTCAAATGCAGGCTCGGTTGGCGCCGTTTCGCTATAGTTTTCGAGGATGAAGAAGTGTGCCCTCCCTCTCGACGCGGTGCTGAGTAAATTGATGGCCTTTATAGCTTCGTCATAGCTCTCCACCACGTAATGGTTCATCAGGGGCTCCAAATAGTTTTCGATGGCTACACGGAACTCCTCGCGGCAAAAAAGCACATCACTAAACAGCGGCGCGTTTTTAGCCCAGTCGGTATTTTTTTTCAAAAAACGGATCGACTCCGGGAAACCTTCCAGGTTGTCGACCATACTTTTGGTAAGGTTATATTCGTTTTGTTTGGCGTCCAGCTTGCGGCTTTCTTTAATAATGGTATCCTTGATCTCGGTAAGCTCAGTATCTGTTGCCGCAATTTGTTCTTTAAGCTTATTTTCTGCCTCTAAAGAAGCCTGGTATTCATCATCCAATGTTTCCTTGCGGGTTTGCAGTTCGGCAACCACCTGGTTAAAGTGCGAAAGCTCTACCTCCTTGTTGGTGGTATCCTCCATGTTGCGCTGGCTTTCCTGTTCCAGGGCCTGCTGCTGGATCTGTAAAATATCAATATCCTTTTCGGCTTTGTAAGCCTGGTTTTGTAAGCGGGTATTGATATTGGTAAGCTCGTTAAGCTCATTACGGGCTTCGGTTTGTTGTTGCCGCAGCTCGTCAACCGCTTCTTTCAGGTCGGTTACTTTGCTTTGGATGGCCTGCAGGTTTTCGCCCTCCATGGCTTTCTCTTCGCTCAGACGTTTGATGTTGTACAGTACGTGATTCAGCTGGTTTTTATCGCGTTCCAGTTCTTCACTTAAGCGGGCTTCTTTATCTTGCTGAAACTTAAGCTGCTCGTTCTTGATCTTTTTTTCGCTTTCATAAGCGCGGATCTTGGATACAAACTCATTGGTGGTTTTTTGCTGAACCGACAGGTTTTTTTCTTTGGTGATGCTATCCAGCTTTTGTTGCTGCAGGGCTGCCTCCAAGGTATCTATCTGGGCAACAATACCACCTTTTTCGGCTTTTTGCTGTTGCTCCTGGTCTTCAATTTTCTTTAACGATTCACTGAACGATACAATGCGGAACGAAGCCAGCATAATGCTGAGCGTTTTATATTGCTCTTTAATGCGATAATAACGTTCGGTTTTTTTGGCCTGATTCTCCAGTGTTTTCAGGTTCTTCTCGATCTCGAACAATAGGTCCTCTACGCGTTCCAAATCTGCTTCAGTGTCTTTAAGCTTACTAAAAGTTTGCTTTTTACGCAGCTTGTATTTGGATATGCCCGACGCTTCTTCGAACAAATTACGACGCGAACCCTCCTTGTTGGTAATGATCTCGTCGATCATCCGCAGCTCGATGATGGAGTAGGAGTCGGAGCCAATACCTGTGTCCAGGAACAGATCGGTAATATCTTTCAGTCGGCACTGCACATCGTTGAGGCGATATTCGCTTTCGCCGGTACGGTAAAGCTTACGGGTTAAGGTAACCTGCGAATAGTCGGTTGGCAGTACGTTCTTGGTATTATCAAAAGTGAGGGAAACCTCCGCCAGATTGGCGGATTTACGGCTCTTGGTTCCGTTAAAAATAACGTTATCCATCTTCTCGGAGCGGAGCATCCGGGTGCTTTGTTCGCCCAAAACCCAGCGTATGGAATCAACTACATTTGATTTTCCGCAGCCATTTGGCCCCACAATAGCAGTTACACCCTCATTAAAATTAATGGTGATCTTATCTCCAAAACTTTTAAAGCCCTTGATTTCTAAGCGGGTAAGCTGCATTTATATTATTGTGTCCGTATAAAAGATCGAACCTTCAAAGTAATCATAAAAAAATGATTTTATTAAACTTTTTTTGAGGTAGATGACTAGAAGTTGAGAAGACCGGAAGTTGGGGAATTTGGGCGGTAACGTGGCGTATACCCGCTCTTGGCCGCGGGAGGGCCAGTTACTTTGTAGCCACAAAGTAACCAAAGGGCTTTCAGCAGAAATGCTTCTTTGCGCACAAAGCCTTTGCCCAGCAAAGCCGGCAGAACCACGGGCTGCAATTATTTTGCCCTACTTCGTTCGCGCAATTTCTACCTTCAGCAAAAACTTGCTATGCTCTTACAGCCGCACAGGCCGCCATTGTTCTGCCTGCTTTCATCCGAAGCTTATCTGCTGACGGGGAGAAGAGAAGGCATGCCTATGAATAGATCCTTCGTTCCTCAGGATGACAAACAACATTTAAGCATATGAAGTTTTCCTAATGACCTAATGACCTAATGACCTAATGACCTAATGACCTAATGACCTAATGAACCACGTTGATCTCTCCCCTTAAATAAGTAACCGCTTTGCCGCTCATTTGTACGCGGTCACCTTTGAGTTCGCACCAGAGTTCGCCGCGACGGGCCGAGATCTGGTAGGCATGCAGGTTGTTTTTGCCCAGCACTTTTGCCCAGTAAGGTATCAGGTTGCAATGTGCCGAACCGGTTACGGGATCCTCGGGTATACCTGCACCGGGCGCGAAAAACCGGGACACAAAATCGGAATTATCACCGCGGGCAGTTACAATAACTCCCACGGTATCCATTTTCGATAAAGCAAAAAAATCGGGAGTAATGTCCTTGATATCCTGCTCGCTTTCATAAACCAGGAAATAATCCCTTGATCGTAAAAAGGCTACGGGTTGCTTATCGCCCAGGGCTTCTGCTAATCCCATCGGTTGTTCAATCGGGATAGGCGGCCTCGACGGGAAATCCATAGTGTATTTATCGCCATCTTTTTTTACGGTTAATGTGCCTGCTTTTACGGTTTCAAGGTGCAGTATATCGCCTTCAAAGCCAAGCTCGGTAAACAGTATATGTGCCGATGCCAGGGTGGCATGGCCGCAAAGATCAATTTCATATTCGGGTGTAAACCAGCGCAATTTGTAACCGGTATCCGTTTTTACAAAAAAAGCGGTTTCGGCCAGGTTATTTTCGATGGCGATTTTTTGCATCACAGCGTCGGGCAGCCACTCGGCGAGCGGACAAACAGCTGCAGGGTTGCCGCCAAATAATTTATCGGTAAATGCGTCGGCCTGGTATATGGGGATGGTCATAAAAAATGTTCTGGTAGAGCTAAATTACTTTTTTATTATGTGAATATTAAATCACATCAACATAACGAAATATCGGTAATTATATTCGATTGAAGGATGAATTTTGTCAAAGAAAAGCCTAATCAAACAGATTAATCTGCCTATTATTGTTGTCGCCATCTTCAATCCGTATTTTATTTACCAGGAAGTGTGCCTGGCGGGTGGGTTCGGGGATCCTATATCCGCGGATGCAATTTTTAATGATACTCACACTCTGCTCCATGCTTACCCGGTGACCTGGCGAAATATAAATGGGGTTACAATTGGCCTTGCTCCTCAGTGCCATGCCGATTACTTCGCCTTTATCATACATCGGGCTTTGGTCAAATGGATGATTACCGGGCTCATCATAACGCCCGGTAAGCCGGCTTTTGGCGCTGCCGATGGATGGTGTGTTGGTAATCAAGCCAAAATGTGTGGCGATACCCGTTCGGCGTTCATGAGCAATGCCCTGACCATCTAAAACCATTACATCGGGTTTTGTTGGCAGTTTGTTCCAGGCTTCCAGCAAAGCAGGTACTTCGCGAAAAGCCAGCAGCCCCGAGATATAAGGAAATTTGGTTTCACTGATGGCAGTTGCTGTGCCAATTACCTTTAATTCGGGGTAGCTGAACAATACAATTCCGGCATAAACCACCTCCGAGTATTTGTTGAACGAGATATCAGCTCCACCTATGGTTTGAATAGATTTATGCAGCGGAGTAAGATCGATTTGCCTGCGCAGTTCATGCTGATAGGCGATAGCCTGCGCCGCTGTAAGGTTTTCATACTGGGAGGGTTGCATTGATTTAAAACGCAGAAAGATATTGGTTTGTTTGTATCTTCAAATAAAGAGAGGTGGGCAGAGCTAGTCGGAGCACGGTGGATAGGGGCTTCTGCGAGCGATCCTTCGACAAGCTCAGGATGACATGCTTTTTTTATGCAAAAAAGCCACCAGTATTACCGGTGGCTTTTAAATATGTTGCGGGTTTATAGATTAACCCAGGTATGATTTTAAGATTTTGCTTCTGGAGGTGTGACGTAAGCGTTGTAACGCTTTATCCTTGATCTGGCGTACACGTTCACGGGTAAGGTTAAACTTCTCGCCAATCTCTTCCAATGAAAGCGGATGGTTGGTTCCTAAACCAAAGAACAGTACGATGATTTCACGTTCGCGCTCTGTTAAGGTTGAAAGTGAGCGTTTGATCTCTTCCGATAATGACTCGTTGATCAGTATGGAGTCGGTGTTAGGTTCCTGATTTTCGAGTACGTCGAGCAGGGTGTTTTCCTCGCCCTGTACAAAAGGCGCATCCATAGATACATGACGACCTGAATTGCTCAGCGTATCAGAGATCTTGTCGACAGTAGTCTCCAGGATATCAGCAAGTTCTTCCGGTGAAGGTTCACGCTCATATTCCTGTTCCAGTTTGGAGAACGCTTTGCTGATCTTACTTAATGAGCCTACCTGGTTTAGTGGTAAACGCACAATACGTGATTGCTCGGCAATAGCCTGCAGGATCGACTGTCGGATCCACCATACCGCGTAGGAGATGAACTTGAATCCTTTGGTTTCATCGAAACGTTTAGCCGCTTTGATCAAACCGAGGTTGCCCTCATTAATCAAATCGCCCAGCGTTAAGCCCTGGTTTTGATATTGTTTAGCAACAGACACCACAAAGCGTAAATTGGTTTTGGTTAAACGTTCCAAAGCCGCCTGGTCGCCCTCGCGTATTTTTTGAGCTAATATTACTTCTTCTTCGGCAGTTATCAGATCAACTTTACCAATCTCGTGAAGATATTTGTCCAGCGATTGTGACTCGCGATTGGTAATGGATTGCGTTATTTTGAGTTGTCTCATTTATTTAATAAACCTTCGGTACTTTCTATTTAGTACAGAACGTGCAAAGTTATAAAATTGTTCTAAAAAAATATAATTGCAAGTTGTATTTGAAAAAAAAATACGCTGCAAATTGCAATTATAAGTGGTTGATTATGAATGACTAGCTATTTCAATGTTAACAAATTGTTCATTTTTGCATTATTAATTGTTTAAACCTGCAAGCGGTATGATTTTTGTGGTGTTCTTAAAACACTTATTAAATATCGCTTAATTTAAACGCCTCTTTTAGCCTTGGCCCACGCTCTGTTTGTTGTAATGTACAACATTCATTAACAGGATCGTGTTCAAAATACAGAATATATTCCTGATCTACGGCTTCATTTAAAAATAGTTTCTTTTCGCCCAGTGTTTTAAGCGGAAACATGTCATAAGCCATCACATAGGGGAGTGGCAGATGCCCGACAGATGGCAGCAGATCTGCCATATACAGTATCTTTTTGTCTTTATAATTGATTAATGGCAGCATCATAGCGTCGGTATGGCCATAAACAAAGCGTATATGAAAATTTTCTGTAAATTTTATGCCATCTGTACTATCCACAAACTGTAATTGCCCGCTTTGTTGTATGGGGATGATATTCTCTTTCAAAAACGATGCTTTTTCGCGCTCATTAGGATTTACCGCCCAGTCCCAGTGTTGCGGATTACTCCAGTAAACCGCATTTTTAAACGCGGGGAGCAATTTATCGCCATCACGCAATACGGCGCCACCAACATGATCAAAGTGCAGATGCGTTAAAAATACATCAGTAATATCATCGCGGTGAAAGCCCAGGGCTGCCAGCGAACTATCCATAGTGGCAGTGCCATGCAGGTAATAATGACTGAAGAATTTTTCGTCCTGTTTATTGCCGATGCCGGTATCGATCAGGGTTAGCCGCTTACCATCCTCTACCAGCAGGCAGCGCATAGCCCAGGTGCAGAGGTTATTATCGTCGGCAGGATTGGTTTTGTTCCAGATAGTTTTGGGTACTACGCCAAACATGGCGCCGCCATCTAACTTAAAAAAACCGGTATCTATCGTGTGGAGTTTCATATTTTAGTTCATGGTTGATGGTTCATAGATCATGGTGCCCGGTAGAGAGGGGAAGCCATACATCATCAAGAGCTAAAATAACATAATCTTTTTAAGTTGGCAGGTGATAGATCGGGTTTTGTGATCAGATAAAACTAAAAATCTCCATAAATTAAATGCTATGCATTCAGTTTATGGAGATTAAGGATATAACAGATCTGATTTTAGCTATGAACCATTAACCATGATCTATGAACTAAAAATTACAAATGTATACACTCACCGTATGCTTCGGCAGCGGCTTCCATTACAGCTTCGCTCATGGTTGGGTGTGGGTGTACCGATTTGATGATCTCATGACCGGTAGCTTCCAGCTTACGGGCTGTAACAACTTCGGCAATCAGTTCGGTAACGTTATTACCCAGCATATGCGCGCCCAGGAATTCGCCGTATTTGGCGTCAAATATCAGTTTTACAAAGCCATCTTTATTGCCGGCAGCACTGGCTTTGCCCGATGCCGAGAATGGAAATTTGCCCACTTTGATTTCGTAACCGGCTTCTTTAGCCGCTTTTTCGGTGTAGCCTACAGAGGCTACTTCTGGTGAGCAATAAGTACAACCCGGCATATTATTGTAGTTCAAAGGCTCAGGATTTTGACCTGCAATTTTCTCTACGCAAATGATGCCTTCGGCAGAGGCTACGTGCGCCAGGGCCTGACCCTTTACAATATCGCCAATAGCATAAACGCCTTCTACATTGGTACGGTAAAAATCATCAACCAGTACTTTGCCTTTATCGGTTTTAACGCCGTTCTCTTCTAAACCAATACCTTCAAGATTGGTAGAGATACCTACGGCTGATAATACAACTTCGGCTTCTAATACCTCAACACCTGATGCGGTTTTAACGTTCACTTTGCAAAGTTCGCCGCTGGTATCAACAGACTCCACATTAGCGCTGGTCATGATGTTGATGCCTTGTTTTTTCAGAATACGGTTCAGTCCTTTTGAAACTTCTTCATCCTCCAGTGGAACGATATTATCTAAATATTCTACTACGGTAACTTTAGTACCAATAGAGTTGTAGAAATAAGCAAATTCGATACCGATAGCACCAGAGCCAACAACCACTATTGATTTTGGTTGTTTTGGTAACGACATAGCTTCGCGGTAACCGATCACTTTTTTGCCATCCTGTTTCAGGTTTGGTAATTCGCGTGAGCGGCCACCAGTGGCCAGTATAATATGTTTAGCGGTGATCTGTTTGGTTGAGCCATCAGCGGCCTTTACTTCAACAACACCTTTTGATTTTAATTTACCAAAACCGGCAACTACATCGATCTTGTTTTTCTTCATCAAAAACTGGATGCCTTTGCTCATGCCATCAGCAACACCACGGCTGCGTTTAATAACCGATTCAAAATTAACCTCACCGGTACCGTTTACATTGATGCCATAATCAGAAGCGTGGTTGATGTATTCAAATACCTGGGCACTTTTTAATAAGGCTTTAGTAGGGATACAACCCCAGTTAAGACATATGCCACCTACTGACTCTTTTTCAATAACAGCAGTTTTTAAACCAAGTTGGGAAGCGCGGATAGCTGCTACGTAACCACCCGGGCCTGATCCTATAACAATTAAATCGTAATCCATATTTTAATGATGTATAATTTAAATTTTCGCTTTGTACGGATTAAAGCTAAACTGTGTTGTTACACACAGGCGTTAATTTTAATGGCCCAAAGCTAAGTAAAAGGGCTGAAAAGGAAAAATAGAATAAGGTGCCTGGCGGGCGTCGCGGTATTATTTACAATCGGATGCCAATTGCAGGTAAGGAAGCTTCAGGAATGACACATTATATCTATCAACTTACTTGTATTTAATATTATGTAAAAATGACAATGTTGGGAACTTGTTTATAATTATTAACATTAACTTAACATTGACGATCAGTCGATTGTCTACCTTTGCACTTCAATTAACAAAGTAATTAATTAAACAACAGTTTATGAGGAAGATTTTACTTCTTTTATTCATTAGCCTGGTTACCATTGGTTTTGCCTCTGCGCAAATTACAACCAGTAGTTTAACAGGTATCGTTAAAGACTCTAAAGGTGTTTTACCCGGCGCTACTATCGTAGCTACGCACGTACCTTCTGGTAGTATTTACAGCACCGTATCAAGAGCAAACGGACAATACACCATTCCAAACATGCGTGCGGGTGGCCCTTACAGCTTAAAGGTTACCTTTGTAGGCTTTAATGCTAAAACCATTGATGACCTGGTATTAAGTTTAGGTACCCCACTTAATATTGATGTTACGCTTGATGATCAGTCAAAAGTATTATCAGAAGTAGTGGTTAAAGGACAGAAAAAAGGTGCTGTTATCAGCCCGGAAAGAAATGGTACTTCAACTAACGTTTCTCAACGTCAGCTTCAGAATTTGCCTACACTGTCTCGCAGTATACAGGATTTTACCCGTTTAACACCACAGGCTGTTGCCTCAACCAGCAATGCTGACGGTAGCCCTGCCGGTATTACATTTGCCGGTCAAAATAACCGTTACAACCAATTTACCATTGATGGTGCTGCTGCTAACGATGCTTTCGGTTTATCAGCTTCAGGTACCAACGGTGGTCAGGCTGGTATTAACCCTATCCCATTTGAGGCTATCCAGGAAGTACAAGTGGTGTTATCACCATATGATGTTACCCAGGGTGGTTTTACCGGTGGTGGTATCAACGCGGTTACCAAAAGCGGTACTAATACGCTTCACGGTTCTGCTTATTACCTTTTTGGCAACCAGGGTTTAGTTGGTAATCATGGTAATACTGATGGCGATTATCCTAAGTTTAGCAATAAAACTTTTGGTGCAAGCTTAGGTGGTGCCATAGTGAAAAACAAATTGTTCTTCTTTGTAACCGGAGAAAGATATACCAGCTCGAACCCATTGGCATTTGATCCTTCGCAAGCAGGTTCAGGTTCAAAATTCAGCATGGCTACCTTGCAATCATTACGTGATTATGTTCAAAAAACATATAACTATGATCCCGGATCTTTTACCAACATTAACAGAACAACCAAAAATACATCTCTTTTTGGCCGTTTAGACTGGAATATTGATAGCAAAAATAAATTAACCGTACGTCATAGCTATGTTGATGGTAGTAACTACAATATCAGCCGTAGCCCAACTTCTATTGCATTTGCTAACAGTGGTTACTTTTTCAAAAGCACCACAAACTCAACTGTGGCTGAGTTGAACAGCAGTATATCAAGCAGTTCATCAAACGTATTGCGTGTAACTTACAATAACATTAACGACCGAAGAGAAACGTCTCCGTTCCCTAACGTACAGATTGTACAGGATGGTTTAACCTATAACCTGGGTGCTGATTTTTCATCGGCTGCTAACTCTTTAAAGCAAAATAACTTTACTTTAACAGATAACTATACGCTTTACAGAGATAATCACACGATCACTATAGGTACCGAAAATCAGTTTTTTAACACTAATAACGTGTTTTTACAGGCTTACACAGGTGCTTACAGTTATAACAAAACCACAGCAGGTTTTGATAACATTGCTTCGTTTGAAGATCCAAACTCTGTTCCAAACTCTTATACCTTAAACTATTCAACCAAAGGTGGCAGCGACAAAGCTCCGTCGATCATGCACGTTGCACAGTTTAGCGTTTATGGACAAGATATCTGGGCAATTACCCCTGATTTTAAACTGACCTATGGTTTACGTTTAGACCTGCCTGCTTACTTTAACAGTCCTGCTGCCAACAGCGCCTTTAACAGTAACCCTAATTTTGGCGGTATCCAGAATAATCAACACCCTAAAGCTAAATTATTGTTTAGCCCACGTGCCGGCTTTAACTGGGATATTAACGGCGAAGGCGTTACTCAGTTAAGAGGTGGTGCTGGTATATTTACCGGTAAAGTACCATTGGTATGGATATCTAACCAATACGGTGGTACCGGTGTATCAACCATTCGTTACGCTCCAAGCGGAACCAGTGTTCCTGCCGATCTGCATTTCCATTATGATCCAAACGCACGTTTAGGTGGTGCTTATGTGCCTGCTGCCAACAATCCACCGGCAACAGAGGTTGACGTTACAGATCCTAACTTTAAACTTCCGCAGGTATTCCGCGCTAATTTAGCGGTTGACCATAAGCTGCCAGTATGGGGT
>JACXTT010001798.1_pt1 | contig 35202 bp, 23 predicted proteins | sample 9270951 | NCBI WGS metagenome assembly JACXTT01 (sample SAMN15532306, study PRJNA645909) | rock metagenome | isolation source: weathered quartz diorite | place: Puerto Rico | collected 2017-06-21 | reverse complement strand
GAGGCCGTTCATGTGCGCGTGCCCGTCGATGAGCCCCGGATAGACCGTTTTCCCCCTGAGATCGATCACCGAATCGGTCCGGAATCTGGCAAGATCCTCGCGCGAACCGACTCCGACGATCCGGTTCCCCCGGAGGGCAATCGCATCGCAGACCGTATTATTCCGGTCGAGCGTGTAGACTCTCCCGTTCACAAGAAGCATGGAAGCCTCACGTTGGGTCGTCGTGACGACGAAGACAAAGGAAATGATGGCAGAGACGATGAGGAGAACTCGCGGAAGCGCCCGGTTCATCAGGTGGCATTGGGATCAAAGACGGAGCAATATATCACTTTTCGCCGACATTACAAATGTTTGCATCTCACGGCGGGAATCTCTAAGTTCATCTCCGAAAGGAGAAGTCATGTCACTCACCACTTTTTCTGAATTCGTCGAGATCACCAAGAGGCTCAGGAAGGAATGCCCGTGGGACCGGGAGCAGACCCATTCCTCCATCCGGAACAGTCTCATCGAGGAGGCCTACGAGGTGGTCGAGGCGATCGACACTGAAAACAGCGATGCATTGCGCGAGGAGCTGGGGGACATCCTCCTCCATGTTGTTTTCCATTCGAACATCGCTGAGGAATCTTCCGAATTCACCCTGGGCGAGGTCATCGATGGCATTTCAAAGAAACTGATACGGCGGCATCCGCATGTTTTCGGGGAACTCCGCGTCGAGGGGGCGGATGACGTCAAGAAGAACTGGGAAAGGCTCAAACTGGAGGAGGGGAGGGAGTCGCTCCTCGACGGGGTCCCGGCGGAGATGCCGTCCCTCCTGCGGGCGCACAGAATCTCAGAAAAGGCGTCGAAGGCGGGGTTTGACTGGGCGAAGGCCGAGGAGGTGCGGATGAAAATTCTCGAAGAGTTGGCAGAGCTCGAGGAGGCCGTCGGCGAGGGGGATCCGGCCAGGATGGAATCCGAGTTCGGGGATCTCCTCTTCGCCGTGGTGAACTACGCGAGGTTTCTCCGGGTAAACCCGGAAAAAGCGCTTGGCGGAACCGTTGACAAATTCAGGAAAAGATTTCAGTTCATGGAGCAGAGGCTGAGGGAACAGGGAAAGGACATATATACCTCGACGCCCGGCGAGATGGACGCTCTGTGGAACGAGGCGAAGAAAACCTAGCTTCCGTTTGAATGGAATTTGTCGTAGGCGTCGATGATGTCTTTGACGAGCCTGTGCCGTACGACGTCGCTCCGGTCGAAATAACAGAATTTTATCCCCGCGATCTCCTTCAAAACCTCCCGGATCTGGACCAGCCCCGACGTGGTTTTCACCGGCAGGTCGATCTGTGTGATATCGCCGGTGATGATCGCCTTTGAATTTGCGCCGAGCCGGGTGAGGAACATCTTCATCTGCATGCTCGACGCGTTCTGGGCTTCATCCAGGATGACATAAGCGTTGTTAAGGGTCCGGCCTCTCATGTAGGCCAGGGGCACCACCTCTATCACCCGCCGTTCGATATACGTCTTCAGCTTTTCAGGCGGGATCATGTCGTCAAGGGCGTCGTACAGGGGGCGGAGGTAGGGATCGACCTTGTCCTTCAAATCCCCCGGCAGGAATCCGAGGCTCTCCCCCGCTTCAACCGCGGGGCGGGCGAGGATGATTTTCATGATCTCGCGGTTCTTGAGGGCGGCCACGGCCATGGCGACGGCGAGGTATGTCTTCCCGGTGCCGGCGGGTCCGATCGCGAAGACGATATCGTTGCGTGCGATCTGGTGGATATACTCGCGCTGCCCCTGTGATTTCGCACGGATGATCCCGTTGCGCGTGAAAAGGACGACGCTTTCCAGTTCGTCCTGGCTGATCTCCCCCGCGATATTTTTCGGGACGGCGGGCTCTCCGTTGACTTTCACAAGGTCGACGACCGTTTCGACGTCGTTGACCGAAATGCTTCCGTTCTTGTTGAGGATGTAGATGAGCTCCTTAAAAATCTTCTCAAGCTCCTCCACCTGCTGCTGGTTCCCCCGCAGAGTCACGTGCTCTCCGCGCACCGTGATCGTCGCGTCGTAACGATTCTCGAGCACCTGCAGGTTGGCGTCGTTCAGGCCGAGGAGCCTGACCATGTCCACACCTTCCGCTCGGATCTTTCTTTCAGCCAATAAGATTTTCCTTTCTCGCCCCTTGCCGGGGTTCTCCAAAATGCAAGAAGCCCTTCCCCGCCTTGCGCGGAAAGGGCTTCTCGTCACATATCATAACGCCGTACTCAATACGGGACTTTGACTGCTGCTCCTTGTCCGGTTAGTGTGATTCGGATGACGGGCCGGCGGCTTTCTTCCGGTAGTATCGTGTCGCGGCCGACTTCTCTTCTCGCGACAGATCGTTTCCCTCGGGAATCTTCAGAACCCACCGGGGTTTGATAATGTCCGGGTCCTTTATCTTGTCCCTGTTTCCCTGCCAGATCTTCGGCCACAGCCAGGCGTTCGCGTAAACGTCCTTCTTCTTTGCAATATTCCAGAGGCAATCCCGGTCGCGGGACCACGTTCCCACGGTATAGGTCTTCTCCTTCTGCATGCTGTTCAAAAGAGCGGTGACCTTCTCCTGGAGGGAGTGGACGCGGTCGCCGTAGCGCGGGATGAGGGCGATCTTGCTCTGGGCCATCTCCTTTAATCGTGAATCCATCCGGGCGACTTCGTCCTTGTGCTGAACGAGCTCGGCGTCGGACATCCTCTGAAGTTCGGCGACGCGGTTTTCCATGTCGGTGAGTTCTTTCTCAAACGCCTCGACGTCGGCGCGGGTCACCCCCAGCATGGCGTAGAGAGCGTCCTCGCAGGCCCGGATATCGGCATCGAGTTTATCCGAGCGGACCTGCATCGTGGCGACTTCGTCCGTGAGCGACTTCAGCTGCGCCTGGAGCTCGGCCACCTGTTTCGTGTTGTCGGCCATCTGCCGCTGCCACTCGTCTTTGGACATTTTCTCTTCCTGACCGGCGGCCAGGGCGACTAGACAGGCCATCATTATCGAAAGGAGGATAGTCTTCATATCACTTACCCATCGCTTTCTTGACGGCCTCTTGATCTGACTGGCACTGCTTCAGCTTTGCATCCTTGTCAGCCATCTTCTTTGTGAGGTCTGTCTTTGATTTCTCCTTCTCGCCAATCTGGTCTCTGAGCGATTTCACCTGAGACTGGAGCAGTCTCAGCTGATTCATTTCCTCCTCCGACGGCGAGCTCGAACATCCCGCCGCGAGAAGAATGCCCCCCGACAGGAGCGCTGCGGCGATGATTGCGTTCAAGACTTTCATAAACCCTCTCCTCAAGTGAGTAATCCCCATCTTTAACTCAGGGGTGAAAATAACAAATAAATAGTTCTTTGTCAAATAACTTCATATGAGGCGTGCAAACCCATTTCTTTCTATAAGAGACCCCTTTCCGCAAAACTGGCGTATTTATCGATAGCGATGATGATATGGTCGTGCACCGGGATGCCGATGATCCGCCCCGCATCGATCAGCTGATGGGTGATTTGCAGATCCTCAGAGCTCGGCTCCGGATTTCCCGAGGGATGGTTGTGGAGGAGAATGACGCTTGCGGCGGGCTCCAAGATTGCGGGTCGAAAGACCTCCCGCGGATGGACAAGGGAGCTATTCAGTATCCCGGTCGAAACCGTCGCATCCCGGAGCAGGTGGTTGGCGCTGTCGAGGAGAAGCACCTTGAATTCCTCCTGCTTGCGGTCCCTCATCATCGGCTGGTATCGGCGGACGACGTCGTCCGGCGAATTGATTCTCGGTTTCTCTTCCCGGCGGTCGGTGGCTGCACGCCTGCCCAGCTCGAACGCGGCCACGATGCCCACCGCCTTGGCGGCGCCCACCCCCTTGTAGTGCTGAAGCTCCTGGTATGAGCGGCACGCGAGATTCTCCAGGGACCGGAATCCCCGCAGGAGAGTCTTTGCAAGATCGACCGCCGTAATTCGTCCCGTCCCGGAGCGGAGAAGTATCGCGAGGGTCTCTGCGTCGGAGAGCGCCTGTGGGCCTCCCCGCATGAGTTTCTCCCTCGGTCTTTCCTCGATCGGCCAGTCGGAGATGGTGGAATGGTACGCCGAAGGCTCGCTCACCTTCTTGATGTGTCGCGTCATGACTGCCTCCCTGCAGAATGTCAGTTCACCGTCATTTCGGCGAGATTCACGAACTCGCCATTCAGATACTTCAGAATGATTATTTCAGAATTGACACGCGAGCCGCGGAGCGTGATCCGTGAGTGGACGCCGCGGTAGCCTTCGACCTCAGCCAACGCCGCCGCGAGGGCGGCCCGGCTCCTGGCGCCCCTCGCAAGCTCGCCGAGGATGAGTTTCATCGTGTCATATCCGAACCGGGTATATTTCGTCGGTTTTCTTTTCATCTCCGCGGCGAACTTCCCGTCGAACGGGCTCCCGTCTTCCTGCGGATACGCATCGGCGGGGAAAATGACTCCGTTCACATACCTCTTATGCTCCTCCAGCCGGGCGGGATCATTCCAATCGCTCGTGCCGAGGATCTGGGTAGTGATATTGAAAAACTTCACCTGCGGCGCGATGATGCCGATCTCTTCCGCGTCGCCGACAGGAAGGAAAATTCCGTCTATGGTTTTTACCGGCACATCGAGATCGTCCGGCTTATCGTGCGACGCGGCGAGGTCGAAGGCGGCCTTCCGGATCGCGATGAACTGCTCCCGAAAATCGCTCACCCCCTTCGGGTATGACTCGGCGGCCACGATCGTGGCTCCGAGGCGTTTGGCCTCGGCGACGAAACTGTCCGCCAGGATTTTCCCGGAACCATCGGCCGATCCCAGCACGGCAAGCGAAGAGAACCCCAGAGTCCGGACGGCATAGCGCGCCATGGCTCTGGCCCGGATCGTGTAATCGGGGCTTATTTGAAAAATATGGCTTCCGGCCGCGGCGATTCCGTTTCCTGCGGCGGTCGGGGAAATCATGGGCACACCCGCCCTTTCCGCGACCGGCGCGCCGATCAGGGCGAGATTGCTGAAGAGCGGTCCGACGATCGCAAGCACGTCGGGATCGGAGGCCAGCTCGCTCGTTGCGCCGACGGTCTTCGCCGAATCCCTCTCGACGTCCCGCACATCGAGGTAGAGTCTGAGGTTTCCCTCGCCGATGGCAAAATTCATTCCGTCAAGCATTTCTGCCGCGACGGACTGCAGGGGGTTTAAGGGGGATCCCTTCATGAGCGGAAGTTCGACTCCGATTTTCAGCTGAGCGCCCGAGCCGAGCCTCTGGAATATCGCCTCCATCCTCGAGCGGTAGGGGCCGTCCCTGCGTACCATCGAGGCCGCATTGGTTGCGCTGGGGTGATCTCCGGCCGCGGAATATTTTTCAGCGATTTTTATGAGAACAAGATCGCGGGCATCTGCCGTCGTGACGCTGCGCAGAATCTGCTGGAGCTCCTGGATCTGCAGATGGCGGTCGGCAAGAGTTTCGAAGAGCTCCGCACCCTTGGAGCGGAGGGCCGCATCGCGGGAAATCTCCAGGACGCGGGCCAATTGTGAGGCGGCGTCGCCGTAAAAGCCCATCATCATGTCATCGAGCGCCAGGGTGAACCGGGCGTCGTCGGCATAGGAGCTTTCCGGAAATTTCTGGAAGAATCGAGCGAGGCTTTCCGCCGATTCGCGGTAATTTCCGGTCCGGTACCGCGCCTTGGCGGCCATCAGGTAGGAAGCGGTCGATTTCTGATGTATCGGGGATCGCGCCGCCAGGGAATCGAAGACCCGGGTCGCCCCCGCAAAATCCGACTGACGGAACATTGAAATGCCGCGGGAGAAGCTCTCCTCTGCGCCCGCGTCATACATGAACCGGTCCTGAGCGCTCACCGTGCACTCGGCCGCGAGTATGAGAAAAAGAAATATTCGCATGAAAACCGTTACTTCTTGGAACCCTGCCGTCGGTGGCGTAAGAATTTCCACCGCGCCTCCCGGGCGCGGACATTGGCGGGGTCGACATCGAGGGCCCTCCGTATGAACTCCTCGGCGCGGTTGCTTTCCCCCTTCAGGGACGAGATCTGACCCAGGTCGACGAGAGTCTCCGCCGACCGGGGGTTAAGCTCCAAGGCCTTGCGCAGATACGCTTCTGCTTCCCCGAATCTCTTCAGCTGGATGAGGCACTCTCCGCACAGCTGCCAGCTGGATGCCTCCTTCGGATTCATGTCGATGGCTGTGACAAACTCCTGGGACGCCTTCCTCCATTGATCCAGCTTGCTGAATGCTATGCCCATCAGATGATGGCTGATGGCGCTGTAGGGGTCGAGGCCGCACCCCTTCCGGAGGAATTCGACCGCCTCGGTATACGCCTGCCTCTTGATGAGAAGTTCCCCGATCGATTCGTTGATTTTGGGAAATTTCGGGTCGTAGCGCATCGTCAGCCGGAATTGCTCTTCGGCGGCCGCGAAGTACCCTTTGGAAAAATACGCTATTCCCATATTGAAATGAACCTGAGGGAGTTTCCTGTCCGCGAGTTTCTTATAAAAGGTCAGGGCGGCGTCGTATTCCTCGTTCTTGACGAGTGTGTTCGCAAGGTGGAAAATTATGTCCGGCTCATCGGGCATTGCCTCGGCCGCCCGGCGCAGCAATCGCACCGAAGCGCGGTGCATCCCCGTCTCGGCGTAGAGGGAAGCAAGCTCAATATAGGGGAGCGTGAACCCCGGCTCGGAGGAGATCAGGCGGAGATAGAGCTGGGAGGCGTGCAGGGGCTTCTCGTCGGCGACGAACCCGCGTGCCTGATCGATCAGGCGGGCGAGCTGGATCTCGTTCATTCTCATGCCAGAGAGAACATACCAAATATTTTCTGAAATCAAAAATCGCGCCGGAGGGCCCGCAGCCCGACGCCCAGGGGAATCAGTCCGACCAGAACCGAGAGGGCAAGCACGGCACCGGCGCCGACGAAAAGGTCTTTCACGTCGAAGGGCACGTCCCGGAGAATTTCGGCGAAATAACCGCTGAACGGGATGAATGTCAGCGCGACCACCAGGGTGAGGAACGTGATGCTTACAAGAAATGTCAGGGTTGCGCTCTGCGAGGAGGCCGCGCGGATCGGATTCTTTTCCTTGAAATCGGCAAAGAAGGCCCCCGCCCCGACGTTCAGGCCCACGAGGGCGAACGACGCGCCGGCCATGATGACCGACGATGCTACGATGATGGCGGGGTACCTCGTCAGCGAGCGATTCGAGACAAGAACAAGCGCCTCGCTGAGGATGACCAGCGGTATGAACGGGGTCAGGAATTTCAGGCCGTAATACTTTTTCCGGTTCACAGGCGCCGAGAGGATCGTCCATAGATTCGCACCTTCCGTGCCGATGCTGGGGTAGACGAATCTCAGGGCGATTGAAGCGATGAGAAATGCATTGAAGAGAAGAATGACCATATAGGAAACCGTCTGAAGGAACGGCAGGGACTGCCGGAGATTGATCTGGGCGACGCTGATGATGAACGTAACGATGAGCATGGAGACGATTCCCAGGTGGATCCACTGGCTCGGCTCCCGGAGGAACTGCCAGAAATCCTTTTTTATCAAAACGCTCGTCTGGGTGTCGATCCGGGCCGGGCGCATCAGGGAGAACGGCCGGAGTAACGGCGAAGACGACTCCCCTATCATCCGCAGGTGGAGAGACGCGATCCAGCTTTTGTAAAAGATCTTTCGTGCCAGCAGCACCATGAAAGAAAAGACGAGCAGAGTGGCCAGGATCAGGATCACGGTATAGGAGAGCGCATACGATTCGTCTCCCCGCACCGTCCAGTAGAGAGAATCGGCGATCCAGGTGTTCGGCAAAAACTTGGCAAAAGGCGGATCAAGGTACCCAAAGTACTGGTCTATTTTCGGGTAGTAGACCATGACCGATGCCACGAGTTTCAGGGGGTTCGTGATGCTGAAGTAAGCGTAAAGCGTCCCGAGGTATATGGCGACGAGAGTCGACACGATCCGCCGGACCCCGATCACGTCCGCGAAGCGCATAAGAACAAGTAGCATGATGACCGCAGTGCAGCCTGCCAGAAGCATGAAGGGAATCAGTTCCAGGACCATCGCGCGAACATAGAAGAGAGGCGGCATGTGAAAGTACGAGCCGTATCCCAGGAGGACGGCCGCCGCGAGGAGGAAAAAAGTGACCGAGCTGTAGAAGAAATTGTCCAGAAATTTCATGATAAAAAGCTGCGTGTGGGAGATGGGCTTGGTCAGGTAATAGCTCATCTCCTGAGACCTGTAAAAAGTCGCATACGAGACGATGATGTTGCCGACATTGATCGACATGAAAAAGACGAACAGCAGCATGGAAAGGAACCGGTGGAGAAGGAACAGTCCCAGCTTGGCGGTTGTGAGGAGGTAGCTCGTCGCCGAAAAAGCCCCAGAATAGGCCCCGAGAGCGAAGCCCCCGAACACGAGCAGCGATGCGGTCTGCTTGACGACGTTCGCCGTCCGCCACTCCCCCGAAAGCTTCAGCGAGCTGCGGAGTTTGAACTGTAAGATATGAACAAGCTCGGCCATCTATTTCGTCAGCTCGAGAAAGGCGGTCTCAAAGTTCCCGTCGTGGCGGTCCTTGAATTCCCTGAACGTGTCCACCGGACCCTCAAAGATGAGCGATCCCTCCTTTATGATCCCGATCCGGTCGCAGAGCTCCTCGACCACGGGAAGACTGTGTGTGGACATGAAGATGCTTACTCCGTCACGGGATTTATGCTTGAGTATGTTTTTGACCAGATGGGCGCTTCGCGGATCGAGCCCCACCATCGGCTCGTCGATGATGAGGACCTTGGGGTCGTGGAGGAGGGCGGCGGCGATCGCCACTCGTTGTCTCATCCCCTGTGAATAGTTCTCGGTGCGCCGGTCGAACCATCCATCGAACTCAAAGAGACGGGCCAGATCGTCGATTGTGGCCGTGGCGATGCGGTGGTCCATGCGGTACAGCCCGGCGCTGAAATAAAGAAACTCGCGCCCGGTGAGCTTTTCGTACAGGAATGGCTGATCGGGAATATACCCGGTGATGATCTTTGCATCCAGCGGTTCGGTCTGAATATCCTTCCCTCCCAGAAGGATCTGTCCCGCCGTCGGAGAGAACAGGCCCGTCATCATCTTGATCGTCGTCGTCTTCCCCGCGCCGTTCGGGCCCAGGAATCCGAAGAACTCCCCCTTCCGGATCTCAAGGGAAAGGTTATTGACGGCGGTGAATCCCCCAAATTTCTTCGTCACGTTTGATATTTTGATCATCATGGGGGATAAATTTCGCAAAAATCCGTTCACATGCAAGGGGGCTTTGGTATTCGTCACCAATTTCGGTATCTTGGGGGGTTCAATGCTGAAGTGGCGGAACTGGCAGACGCGCTGGACTCAAAATCCAGTCCGGCTTACCCCGGGTGTGGGTTCAAGTCCCACCTTCAGTACGATCCTCGCTCTTCTCCTTCTCTCTTCCGCTTCCGGGGCCCGCGGCGGGTCCGACCTAATTTTCCAGGATAATTTTCTTTCCTATCAGAACGGTTCAGACGGCTCTCCCGTCTGGCATCCCGCCAAGGGGAGCTGGCATGTATCGGGCGGCACCTACATCCAGGAATCGAGCGACTATGACTGCGCGAGCCTCCTCCGGTTCATGGACCGCTCGTTCGAGTTCGAAGCAGTTTTCCAGCAGCTCGGCGGCGAAGCGGGAGCCGGCTTCATCTTCTCGTCGAGGGACTCGGACGCAACCCGGTTTTCACAGCTCGCCCGGTTCGACGGCAACAGGATTTTTATTGCCGGGTATTTCCAGGACGGCGAGTACAACGGGATCTCCTCCGTGTGGGCGGATAGCTTTGATCTCAGGAAGGAGCATAGATTAACGCTTCGCGTAAATCTCGACACCGATACACTTTCGGTCACAATTGATGGAACGAAAATCCTGGAGAGCCCCGTTCGGTTCAGGGCCGGCTGGGTGGGCCTTCAGAGTTCCGGCGGACGGGTGAGATTTCGGGAGGTCAGGCTCTCCGTGCTTCCGATGCGGCGGAAGTCGCCGCGCCTCTCTTGGCCGGGCAAATTCGCCGTCTCGCGCTCCGGCGAGTTCGTCATACCGAATGAGCGCACCGGCGTTCTCGAAATCTTCGATCGCGAGGGAAATTTCCGGCGGGTGATCGGCTCCCCCGCCTCCCGCAAGGGGCAATTGCACGCGCCGACGGGCGCGGCATTCCTGGATGATTCGACGCTTATCGTGTGCGATCCGGCAGGAGGCCGGATTCACCTCTTCACCTATGGAGGACAATGGAAGAGCTCCGCCGGGCCGGAGGTTTTCCCGTCAAGGCCGGTGGCGGTCGCCTCCGACCAGCGTAAGATTCTTGTGCTCGATACGAACCGCGTTCGCATCTTTGACGACGCAATGCGACTCGTGGCGAAATTCGGGGCTGGACATATGAAGAATCCGGTCGATATAGCCGTCTCAGGGGGTATGGTCTGCGTGCTCAACGCCGGGCTGAGCCAGATCCAGTGCTATTCCTGGGACGGTCGCAGTGCGGTTTTCAGGAAAAACATCAGCTTCGGCGGCGGCCGGGCACGCGGCATCGCCGTCGTGGGAGATTCCATATTCATCTCCCTTGTGAATGAGATCCGGGCTTACACCATTGAAGGCTCTGTGAAATCCTTCCGGGGCCGAAGCATCGGCTTCATTCTCCCGCAGGGAATTGCTGCGGGGCGAAGCGGCGATCTTTTCGTCGCCGACTATTTCTTCGGACGAATTCTCCATCTCCCGGCAAGTATCGACGACCCGTCCCCGACAGTGACGTTCCCGGACACGGCGACTGCCGTGATCCGGTATCGTGACCCAGCGCCGCCCGGAGGAGGGGCGTCAGAGGGAATGTCACGGACGATTGGGGGACTCAGGGCAGCGCACACGTATGCGTTCAAAACCGCGAAACTCGTTGAAACCATTCCCCCGGACGCGTACAGCACGCCGCGCTATTCATTTACCACCCCGCCCCCGCGCGGACAGAAAATGTTCGCGCGCGTTCGGATGGCGGGACTCATATTCGCCAATGTGCATGATACAGCGGGAGTGCGGGGCGCTGTTCAGCCCCCTCTCCCTGAATCGGAGATTGAAAGGATAAAGGCGCAGCTCAGGGAGGCGGTTAAGTTTTACTGGATACATTCCGGGATGCGGCTCTTTCTGGATCTTTCGATCATCGTTGTCCGGGATTCGCTTTCGAGGACCGAGCTCTACGGCCAGGAATCCTGGTACCCTCCAAAAGAGGACATTCTGCGAAAATACCTCTTGAAGAACAGTATGGACATCCGCTCATTCAGCGGCATACTCTTCCTGACCTGCTCGCAGCAGATGGATGCGACCGGCGCTCTTGTGCTTGCCGGGAAGGGGGGCGCATTCACCAACGGCGTGGGGACCGGCAAAGGGTTCGGCATATCATGGTGGGACGTGACCCGGGCCGGACATAATGCCGGGAATAACTGGCTCATGGTACATGAATTCAATCACCAGCTCGACGACATTTTCATGGTGAGCGGCTACCCCGAATACTGGTTCAACCACATATCGCCAACGATCGGCACGGCCGCGAAATTTGGCGAACACTTCGACGCCAATGCGTACATCCTCCGCCTGGTTCCTGAGAGTGAGTGGTACGATCTCAAATACACCACCCTCGGAATGACGCGCGACTCGGACGGAGACGGCATACCCGATAACGATCCGGATCTGCCTCTTGACGAAGTCAGGCTGGGAAGCGACTCAACCAACGCGGATACGGACGGGGACGGCGTAAGCGATCTCGATGAGGTTTTGAGCGCAAACTGGGTGAGAGAGGGCTGGGGGGAAATCTATGCCGGCCTGTTCCCGAACCTCAGGAGAAGAGACTCGGACGGGGACGGAATCGATGATCTCCACGATCCATACCCGTGCTACCCGTTCACCCCGGAGATACGGCACGGCGAGCTGAAAAAGTTTGCGGAAAGTCCTGACCGGAAGGTCAGCTTATCCGCCGGGTGGACCGCCGAGGAGCTACGGTTTAAATTCCGGTCGGACCGCAAATTCTCCGTGAAGCTGATGATCGACGCCGGGAACGACGGGTGGTTCATGGGGAGGGGGAACATTCTCATCACGATTGGCCCGGGCCGGGTTGCGCCAACAGTTCAGGTCCTCAATGCGGCTGACCCGGACCGGTGGCCCTTCAGCGACCCATCTCTTGCCGAGCGCGTTCACGTGGAAAGTTCGCTCGGAGCGGGAGGAGAATCGATAGAACTTTCCCTGCGGGGTGACGATGCGCTTGAGTTGGATTACCACGACGGGAAGCGAATCGGCCTCTCCGCAGGGTTCGTGGATGAAACGAATCCTGCGGAGAAACGCTATTCTGATTTCTTCGAGCCGAACCGGCTGGTGAGCGTGACGCTCAGGAAATAGCTCATTTCCCCCGCTCGCTCGGCCACCCCGGGAGGGGCTCCTCGTGCTTGCTGGGGTCTGTGAAGTAGAACGAACTCGCCGTGCTGCTCTTGGTCACGTCGACATTGAGGTCGTTGAAATACCGCGCCATCGACGACCACAGGGGGATGTATCCGAGCGGCTGGTTCTGATCAAAGGTTTGGTCGTCCAGGACCTCGTTAAAATGGCTCGGGTCGGTGACGTAAAACTCATTATGGACCGCCTTGAAGCCGCCCCACCTGACGCAGTCGATGCACTTAAAGTTTGACGCCACGATCTGGCCGCCGAGGGGTCCGCGGCTCAGCTTGAGAAACCGTTTGTACAGGCGGGCCTCTCCGGACGCAGGGAGCGCCCACTTATAGGGGCGGAAAGATATAACCCCGTTGATATTGGTGATCGTGCCGAGAAGGCCGACGTTGATATTGACCACGGCATTGTTGTTCGTTGGCCCGAGGTTCGTATGATTCCCGAATTTGGTGCTGTCGTTATTGATCACGGCGAATGAACGCGGCGGCAATACCCCTCCCGTTATGGGCATCAGGCTCCCATTGATTAAGGCGAAACCTATGGTGCCGATATTCACAATGCCCGAGTCCACTCCTTCGATAACGTTTTGGTTAATTGTCCCGGTACCGGGATCGAAGAAGACATAGTTACGCTGGGCGTAGAGATTCAGCTGGTAGAAACTGACGAGGTCGAACTGCAGCGGGAAGAGGGATATTCCCATAAGTCTACTCGAGGTGTTCGACGGCTGAGAAAACCATGTGTCGCCTCCGTTCGTCGTCGCCAGAATGACTCCTCCGTCGCCGAGGGCCCAGCCGCGTGAACTATCGATGAATTTCACCGAGTAGAGATCGGCGGAGCTCCCGCTCGCGATCTTGCTCCAGGTGGAGTCTTTCAGCCGGAGAATCGTCCCGCGGTCTCCCACGGCGAACGCCACATCGTGCCGGAATTCGAATCCCTGATCGGGCCTGGGCACGAAGAGCGAGCGAAGGTTTTCACGCGTCCCGCTCGTCACCGGATTCCAAATGATGCCGCCATTTGTCGTATACGCCATCGCACCCCCGTCCCCCACGATATACCCTCTGCTGGCGTCGACGGCGTCGAAAAAGCCGAGGCTCCGGTATGTCGCATTTGCCTGTATGAACGGCGCGGACTGGGCTGACCAGCGAAGAGCGACGTTGCCCTTGAGAATGGTCCCGTGTTCCCCGACCGCATAAATGTGGTTCTGGTCGAGGTACTCTATTGCGAGGATGTTATTTGACGTACCCGTAACAACCTGCGTGAAGCTGGCACCCCGGTTTATCGATTGAATGATCACGCCCGCGTCGCCGCAGGCCAGGACGATGCGTGACGGGCTGGGCGTTGCGAAGCAGTCATGAAAGTTGACGGGCCCGGCCGGATTCGGCAAATCGAAGAGGTTGTAGCCGGTGCTGTCATGCTTCATCTTTTTGAGCAACCCGTTGTCTCCGGCGAGATAGCCGGTATCGGCGTTGAAGAAACCCGCTGCGTTTATCGCAACATTAAAGGGAGGATTGAACGTGATCGGAGACCAGGTCTGCCCGTCGTCGCCCGATTGGATGAAAGTTCCGTCCGTCCCGTACGAGTAAGCGAAGGAGGGGCTAGAGACGCCGGATAGCAATTTGTATTCATTCGTGGGGTTAAAGATCTCAATCCAGGAAAATGCGTAGTACTGGTCGGGAGGTATGCTGAACACTTCGTTGATGACCAAATCCTGCCCGGAAGGGGGAGGGGGCGTGGGGGCACCCTGATTGACAAGTTCGCAGCCTGACATGAGAAGAATCATGCAAAGCAGCGCGGGGACAAAGCGGTAGAGCGACAACGTCATCATTTTCTCCGTAGTGGAATCAGGCAGACGGCTCAAAGCTCGATTTCGAGCGTGAAGGAATGCGTGCCTGGAAGCAATTTGAAATTGTTATATCCGTAGTCGACCCTGGAGTCGAACCCGAACGAGTTAAACTTTATGCCGAAGCCTCCGGTGACATCTTCCTGGTCGTAGGAGAATTTCCATCCGCCACGGAGCGAAATCAGGTTGTTGAAAACATACTCCATCCCCAGATTGTACTGCTCATCGGCATCGTTCAGACGGGAGATCTGGAGGGTCGAGATGAATTTTTCATCTGCCGTATTGATGACGTCCACCAGAACCCCGAACCGCAGAGCGGTGGGAAGTGAATATGTCTCCTGCAGAAACTTGACATCCTTGCCGATATTGGTGAGGGAAACGCCGATATGGCTCCGCAGCACCGGGATGTCGTAGAGCGTCCCGATGTCGAAGGCGAAAGACGATGCCCCCGCCTCCGTATTGAAGAGGTAGGACTGAATGATCTTCCCGTTGATCCCGACCCGGAAGAGCTCGGTGACCTGACGGGCGTACGCGATCCCGAACGCGTAATCGCTCGCCCGGAAAACGCGTCCGGTGCCCTCGGGAAACTGCGGGGTCGTTTCAATCATATCGTCAGTGGTGAGCGTCACCACGCTGATGCCGACCGCGCCGAAGCCCGGGATATTCTTTACGATCCCTGCGAACGAGTGCTGTATATTGGCAAACCAGGAGGTATAGCTGAGCCCGACGCCGATATCTCCCACCCCCATGATCCCTGCCGGATTAAAGCCGAGGGAGGACGCGCCTTCGGCGACGGCTACCTGGGCGCCGCCGATCCCGACGGCCCGGGCGCTTGTGGGAAGCTTCAAAAAAAGTTCAGAAACGGTCCCCGAGCGATTACCCGCCTGTACTCCCGCCGCCAGGGTCATGATGGCCGCGAGCGTGCCAAACGTTTTGAGAGCGATTCGATTTCTCATCATCATGATCTCCTTGATGTCATGGTCAGCGGATCAGCACAAATTTGCCGATCTGCGTGCCGAACTCCGATTCCACGGTAAAGATATACACGCCGCTCGCCAGCGCGCGGTGGCTCTCGCTCAGAATATCCCAGTCGAGCGAGCCGACATTGGACTCCACCGGATTCCCGTTCGGGTCGACCACGACGGCCCCGCTCTTATCGGTCAGCTTCGGGGATTCGAACGGGAGAGTCGCGATCAGGTCGCCGGTCAGGGAGAAGACCCGGATGGTGCACTTCCGGGGAAGGTGTATGAATCTCATCAGCCGGTTGTTTTCCGACCATTCGCGCGTGAGACCTTCCCACCCGCCGTTCTCGGACGTGTAATTCTGGTCGACGCGGTAGGGATTCGGAACGGCTAGGACCTGATTAAGCCTCTCAGAAGGAGAGAACGGCAGGACGACCTGCGTCTCGTTCTCAGAGATGGACGATTCCGTATTGGCGCTTGTCAGAGTGTCGTTACGAATCGATCCGTCCGGATTGACCACCGGGATGAGCTGAATATCGGGAATCCCGAATGATGTGACGGCATACCAGTACACTTTTCCCCGCTGGAGATTCGTATCGGTGAAATGAGTTTTGAGACCTGTGTTATACTCAAAGTTGTCGTCGGCAATGTCATACTGGCCGAGAAGCGTAAAACTATCATCCGGCGGCGGCGATTTCGGGTACTCGCTCCTGTAGAGGCGGTACCCTTCAAAAATACGCCCGCCGGGGAGATACGGCTTGCCGTTCACGATGGTGCAGATATGGCCCCCGCTGCATCCCCCGCTGAACGAGCTGCAGGGAGGGTTTCTCCGGCGGAAGCTCGTATCGGGGTATGACTCCGCAATTTTATTCGAATCATCCCATACCGACTCGGGGTCGTTCGGCCCGGCCTCCTTGCCCCACACGAGATCTACCTTCTTGAATCCGGGCTGGACAATCAGCGAAGGAGAGATGGGACGCGAGGGGGGAATGTAACCACGTCCGAAGAGCTTGATTGCCTTTTCGGCGTTTTCCTTAAGATTGTTTGTTCCATGATCGACCGAAGTTCCGGAGACGAGGGCGACGGCGATCTTTAGCGTATCGCCCGGGTTCAACACGTCGAATTTTCCGAACGAGAAAAAGAATCGCGTATCGGAAAGGCCGTTTGGCGACTGGCACGGCTTGATCGGCTCACCCGGGAAGCGGTGTCCGCTCATCCAGTCGTAAATGACGGAATCCTCGGTGCCGGGATCGCTGTCGGGCCCGGAAAAATCGGCCCAGCGATAATAGTATTCAAGATCCTTCAGATCCTTTGGAGTTTTCAGGACTGTGATGCCGAGAGGAGTGGATCCCGGATCGAGCGGGTTATGAATGTAGGCGGTCCGGAGACTGTCAAGGTAGCAGGAGAAATCGTGCTGATAGTACCCCGATACGCTCACCGGCCCGACATCCATATCGGCGAAGAATCCCACGTAGACGTCGTGGATGATCGTTCTGCCCGTATTGATAAACGCGAAATCAAAGGGAAGCACGCCATCCGCGAACCCGCCGCGCCAGGCATATGACTTCTGGATGACTTTTATCCCCATTGGCACATGTCCACCGATCGTGGGGGTGCTGAACACGTCGCTCGCAGAACAATAAAGATCCTTGTCGGAAATTGCTGCAAAATCCTCATCGACGTGAGGCTCGCCATGGTCGGGGATCCCGTTTTTCTCGGTATAGACATCCTTATCAGCCTTCAGCGGGCGGACGCCATTTGCAGCGGGGTGGCACTTGTCCTGATTGCTCGGATCGTAGTTATCCTGAGCGGGATCGGGGTTATAGAGGGGATCATACGGAGCGCCGTCGCACGTTACCTCGATCGAGTCGGGAAGGCCGTCCGCCCCGACGTCATCGGTGGCTGGGTTCCAGTCGCCGTCATTATCGAAGCCGTCAAGGTCATCCTCGTCGACCTTGCCGTCATGGTCGTCGTCGCACCCCCGGGTGTTCGTCAGGATGCCGTGATTATAATAGTAGCCCGTCCAGCCGTACGGATCATGCGGAGGGGTGCCGGCCTGGGTCCGCCAGAAATGTTCCCGGGGCAGGTGACGGGATTCCGGAATAAATTCTTTCCGGGCATCGTTCCCGTTATAACCCTCGTCGACTCTCCTCGATCCGTTGACGATACCCCCGATCCAGGGACCGGCTCCGAAGAGATGTTCAATCCCCGATCCGGTCGGATATTCCAGCCCGAAATGCGGATCGGCCGGGATCTGCGCGCCCGTCCCGGCGTCCCATGCCTGCAATCCCATCGCCATCTGGTTGCTCAGCCAGACGCGCATATTGAATCCCTGCAGTTCATGCGCGGCGAATGCCACTGCATCGGTCTTCGATAGGCCGGCATGTCTGCCGTTCTTGATCGACCCGAGGGTCGCCAGAGCGGAGATAACTATCAGACTAGAAGCGAGCAATTTTCTCATAAGCCGTGATCCCCTGTCATCGAATGATTTAATCCCAATTTAATTTCACGCCGAGCAGGATCTGCCGTGGCGAGTCAAACAGGTTCGGGAATGTCAGGTCATGTTCGGACTTGTACCACGGAAGCACGATTCCTGTGGTAACGTTATTCGGATCGACGTCCCCGTACTGATACGGACGCCCCGTGTAGTTGAACACTTGCAGCACGTTCCTGCGGTTCAGGACGTTCAGGACGTCGAGAGTGGCCAGGAGGTTGATTCCCTCGAGCAGGCGGAATCCCTTGAACATCGTGAGGTTGACGACGGACGTATAGGGCTTCGTTTCATTGTTGATGAGATAGGGATTCGTGACATCGGTCCTCGCTGCGATGTAGCCGCTGTAGGGCGCGCCGCTCCCGAAGCTCCATGTGACCGTGACGCCGTAATTATTCAAGGGAAGCCCGAAGATATGTGAATCCTCTTTGTCCGGCGACACATACCGGGCGATGACGTTCAGCGTATGATTCTGATCCCAGTTCAGGCGCGTCTCGCGCGAGAGCTGGTATTGGGGCACGTAGATCGTCGCGAGCGGATCCGATGAACGCCCCTTCGCGAGCTGGTACGAATAGGAGAGATCCGTGGAGAAGTGACTTGTGAGCGATTGTTTGAAAGTCAGTTCGAACCCTCGCGCGCTCGCGTAATCGAGGTTGTAATAGACGTCGGCGTTCCCGGCTTTGACGAGGGTCGAATAATCAAAGATATCTTTGTAGAACGCGTGGACGCCGAAGGCCATCTCCTCATTGAACTGATCGTCAAAGCCCGCCTCGTAGGCTACGGTCCGCTGGGGCTTCAGATCAGGATTCCCGATATAATTGCCGGCTTCCCCGGTGATGAAGGGATCCCTGTAATAGTTATCCCTGTCCGGGTACTGGAGGAAGTGCCCGTAGTTAAAATAGAATACGATCCTGTCTGTGACCGGGTAACCGATCGCCAGCCTGGGAGAGACATTTCCGTGGGTTGCATACCACAAAAACGAGCTCCCGTTCTTGAGCCTGAGGAATTGGCCGCCTGCGTCGCGCTCCGCCCACTGTGCGGGGAAAGGCTGATTACTTTCACTGTTTCCGACGGCGGCGTTCCACGCATCGATATACGCCTGATCGAAGACCTGCTTTCCGATGTCGAAATAATCGTATCGCAGGCCCACGTGAATGTTCAGCCCCGAGAATTCGATGTTATCCTGCAGGTACGCGGCACCATGGTTGGGGTAGTTATTCAGCGCCCAGCGATAAATGCCGTATCCGGGATAGTCGCCATGCGAATACTTCGGATCGGGATCCGGGGTGGGGACGAGTCCGTTCTTTGTCGAATGGGGTTTCGTGGGATAGTGGATTTCCGTCGAGCGGATCTCCTCATAGTTAAACTCAAGCCCCGTTTTCAGCAAATGGAGGGGATGCACCTGGCTGTTCAGGTCGAAGCGGAAAGACCAGATCTTCGTCTGGGAGCTGAACCACTTCTGGCTCGTCCCGAGATCATTGAAGCCGTCGTTGTTGATGTCGCGCCCCGTGGTGACGGGCGAATAGTCGGTCGGCTTGATCCCCGCGACATCGTTGCCGTCCCGGGATTCAACCTCCGCGAGATACGCCTTCATGAACGAGTTCTGATTGAAGAAGTGACTCCAGTAGAGGTTGTGCTGTATATTGAGCGACGCGCGGAGGGTTGAGGAGTCGGCCATGTATTTCCAGTCGTTATTGTAATCGTGGCTGGATCCAAGGCTCGCGCGGTAACCGTAGCTAATCTGATCGTTCCCGTTCGGATCGTACCGGAGTTTTGAATTGAACGTGAAATTGTTCTTCTGGTTGTCCCTGAAAGTAAACCCGACTCCGTTCATGATCCCGCCCAGAAACCCGTTGAATTCGACTTTCCGCTCAAGGGGATGGAAGAAATTCGTCGGCACGAAATTGTATGCCCCGTCGGCCCGGTCCACATCGGTGCTCACAAAGAAGGTGAGAGATCCCGGGATTTTCACCCCCATGCCCGGCAGAAGGTATTTCGAGAGAGGGTCGGGCCCGCCGAACGAGAACGAACCGTAGTTCTCGTTTTGATTCGTATTGGCGATCTTGTCGGTCCTGTACTGAGCAGACCCTGTATACTTGTCGCTCCCCGACTTGGTGACGATGTTGACGATTCCCGACTGGGCGTTGCCGTAGTCGGCATCGAACCCGCTCGTCTGGACGCTGACCGACTGGATGGCATTGGCGGACACGGCGAGGCCGCTCGGGCCTCCGCCAATTGCCCCAGATTGAACCCCTGCATAAAGCTGCTGCAGCTGGGCGTTCGGGGTACCGGTCGCGGTAAGATCCCCGGAATTGCTCACGATGCTATTGGTCGGTATGCCGTCGACCAGGTACTGAACTTCATTCGCTCGGCCCCCGCGCAGGAAAAGGTTGTTTCCCTGTTTCACGATCCCGGCCTGTAGCTTGAGGACATCCTGGACGCTCTTGACGTTGGGGATGCTTTCGATGGATTTCGATCCCACGGTTGTCGTTGAGGACGTATTCATCGAGTTGACCAGCTGAGCTTCGGCCGTCACGGTCACACCCGATACCTGCACATCCGTGCTCGTGAGCTTGAAGTTGAGGGGCATTGTCGCGTCGGCCCCGATTTTTACCTCCGTTATCGTGAATGGGGTAAAACCGACCTGACTGGCCCTGACGGTGTAGGTACCGATCGGGATGCCGATGATCTGGTATTTCCCTTCGATGTCGGTCGTGGCGCCTCGCGATGTCCCGACGACGAGAATGTTGACGCCGATGATCGCCTCGCCCGAGGCGTCGGTTACTTTCCCGACGATCTTGCCTGTATTGCCCGCGATCGTTGGTGCGACCAGGGTGAGGATGAGAAGAAAAGCAAGAAAAGCTCGTGCCAAGGCAGTCATGGATCTATTCCTTTCTTCGTCATGGGCGGTTCAACTCGCCGATATCCGATAGTGCCTTCTGCAGGGCCGCTTCAGCGAGCGGCCTTTGCGCGTAATAGAGCGGGAAGGGAAAAATTATGCAGTCGAACGTCACACCCAGATACCGGACCCCCATTTGTTGTCCGTCGGCGGCATCGCGCGAATGCGTCGATATGTAGGTGTAAATATATTCACCAAAACCTTTGGCGAAAGTCAGCCAGTGCTGCGGAAGCGCTCCATGCCAAGCCGTATCGAGCTTCGTCGAATCCCACTGAATATCGGGGTATCCGACATATCCCTTGGCTCCGGCAAATGTTGAAGCAACGATCGTGAGGGTCCGCTGGTCCACGTGGAGCACGCCGCTGTAAAAATCGGCAAGGTACGTCATGTTGTTGACGCTTCGGAGGGCCCATCCGGAAAGGATCAGCTTACCTCCGACGTAACAGTACGACGCAAGCCATTTCTCCTTCGGTATGCTGAGCTTGTTCCAGACCGGGGGGGAAGGACCAATAAGGCCATTATAATTGCCGTGATCAGCCGTGAATATCACGAGGCTGTAGTTGGAAAGAACGCTCGGGCGCGGAAACCCGCTGCCGTTCGGAGGGTCTTTGAAGACGCTCCAGGTGTCCACGGGAGTGCCGGGCTTCAGATCACTGAGAATACCTAGGTAATAATCCGTGATCATTTGCCGTGTGGGATTCCAGGGGGTGGTGCTGGTCGAATCGAAGGAACTGTTTATGAGGAGGATCCGCTGCGCGTACCCCTCCTTGGCAAATTCCGGATAAAGCGTCTGGAAATTCCGCGTCGCGGGCACTGGACTGACGGCGCCAAACTCATTACGGACCCGAAGGTACATCGTATGGGTGAGGGCGTAGGGATCCGGCATGTCCGATCCGGCCGCGAAGGCGCTCGGGGTGGGGCTATAGGCAGACCAGGGGATTGCATCGGGGGGCCACTGGTCTTTGTCGACCACCCACGAGTATTCACGATACGGACTGTTTGGATCGACAGAAGAGAACCCAAAGGGGATTCCGGGAAAAGAAGCAGTCCTATTCCTAAGCACAAAGACAGTGTCCGCCGGGCCGGAGGAGATGATAGGTATCGGGTCGAGTGCAGCACCGCCGATCGTGTAGAAGGATATCCGCGCGGGGATATCGGATACTGCTCCCTGATCGTCGATGGCCTGCACCTCAAACGTATGGAGATTGATCGAATCCGGCGATTCAAATATGAAGTTTCCCTTTGTGGGATTCAAATGGACGGGGTTGGTGTTGGGCACGCGCTTTCCGGTGGCCGGATCGCGAACCGAGTCGGCATTGGAGGCGTGGACTTTGACGCCCGCGACGATAATGGAATCACCCCTGTTGAGGGTGGCGTAGCTGGATGGGTCAAGTTGAAGCCTGTCAAGCGTAGAGAAGTAATGATAAACGGCGGGGATCACACTCGGATCCTGCACATCCGCAATCAGAGCCTTCGTCTGGATAATGATATTGATCAGGTAGATATACGGCTTGAACGAGTTATCCCCGCTGAGATTGTTGATCGTCCAGCGGTAGCGGTATCCGACAACGAATCCATCCCCGTCATCGCCGACCCAGTATAGAGAGTCGCGGGGAGTCTTCGAGACGACCGTATCGCTTGTCGGAGGAACGTTCGAGAGCCGTACGATTGGGGAGTAATTGGGAACGTGAGTTCCGGCATCGTTTTTGCAGCTCCACGATACGGCCAGAACCACGAGCACCAGGAGGAGGAAAAAGATCCGGAAAATGTGGGCGAAACGAAACTTTTTCACGAAAAATCCGAACACAGGGTTGATCATTGAACGCTCGAGATGTAATAAGAGGGGTGAAACAGATAATCGATAAACCTTTTCTCGAGCGCTGCGTCCAAATCAACGGTAATCGTCACGACGGTCGTTCTCGACTCGTTCACCGAATAATTGCGCGAGATCGCAAGCAGAGGGTCAAATTTTTCAGGTAAAGAGACGCTGATCACCTGGTAGCCGTTGAGGATCACGAGCGTGTCGGGAAGGATCGTGAGATTGAGCCCGATATACTGATCGGGGGGTGCGTAGCCCTCCCCGATGACGAGCGTTGAGTCCCGGGCGCGGAAATCGAGAGTGTTGTAAAGATTCGCCGTACGCTGGAAAGCTTTAAGGTCCTCGAAAATCTGCACGCGTGTCCCGTTGGCCCTTATCGCTTCCACTGCTTCCACCTTCAGGGTGAAGTTATTGAGGGCAAGGAAGGGGATATGAGTGGAAACAGTTTTCAGCCGGATCTCGATAATCCCGGGCGACGGGGAGACGTAATCATATTGCGAACAGCTGACGTTCAGGATGATGAGGAGGGCGAGAAGGGCGAGCGTTACGCTATGATACAATACGGATTTTCCATTACTCATGGCGGATAGTGACGGTTTGGGACGAAGGAATTACACCTGCTACGAGAATAAGTGAGTATAATAAAATTTAATCTGACAGTCAAGAGGAAAAGGCCAAAAGGCAACAATTCTCAGGGATCGTTACTCATCAGCGAACTCGTAAATTATCATAGCACTCCCCTTCCCCGGACCCCGACACCACGCGGCCTGGGTGAGGGAAAAATTTTGTAATTCGATGCAATTTGAGTATCTTTCATACTCAACGGGGCATCTGCTTGACATACCCACTAGTACAGACTATCCCAGGGGCGACTTCCAATGAAAGTATTTCTCTTTATCCTCTTCGCGATTACGATTTCTGCGTGCAAACAGCAGCCAACCGACGCCATCGTCAGGGGCCCCCGGTGGGTGACTTTCACCCATCAAAACAGCCCCCTTCTGCACAACGTCGTCAACGCCTTCGCCGTCGATCTTTCGGGCAGGGTCTGGATGGGCACCGACAGCGGTGCATCCGGATTCTACAAGGGTGCGTGGAGCAATATCGTCGATTCACTCGGGTATTCCGATTTCGGGGGAACGACGACTTCCTATACCGTCATCAGCATAGCGGTTGAGAAAGATGGAAGCATATGGTTTGGTCTCCACGGCGGCGGCGCCCGACGCCTGTTGCCGGTCGGCGGGAACACGCCGTGGCAAAAATATACAACTGCATCCTATATGCCAAGCGACAACGTGCAGGCCCTTGCCACCGTTCGCTACAAAGATCCGGGCGACGTATGGTTCGGAGCCATCGGCGGAACAAGCAGGTTCATCCCGGGTCTTGTCAACCCCGCCTTAGGGGTATGGCACACGAGCAACGAGTATCCGCTCTCGAGCGTCTACGCAATCACGGTAAATCCGAAGGATAACCTTCCGATTTTCGGCACGTCCGACGGCATTGCCATCTATGATGATGTCCGTGATTCATGGACCCAGCTGCCGATTGATTCCCCCCCTGTCATCTCGGTCGCCGTCGATCTCCAAAACGTCTTCTGGATGGGAAAGTGGTCGGGCATGACCCGTTACGACCGAAGCACGGGTGCGATCCATGATTTCACATACGATAACACGGGAGGGCAGCTTCCCCTCGGGTACATCCACGCCGTGACGACCGATCTGGGGAAAACACGCTGGTTCGGTACGGATTATGGCCTCGTTCGCTTTCAGGATACGACATGGACCACATTCACTCACGCAACAACACCTGAGCTGCCGAACAACGTGGTGAATGCGATCATTTACGATTCGAACGGCAATCTCTGGATCGGAACAAATGGGGGGGTTGCTGTCTACAACGAAGAGGGGACGAGATTCTAATTTTCAGGCGTGAAGAACGTCCCCGTGTTTACACTCCGCCTTCAGCCGGCCATTAACCCATAGCCGAAATCTCCCCTTCCCCGCGCGCAGCCGCACCCTTTTCCCCTGAATAACGAGATCGTCGACCACTATTTCCTTAAGTTTAAAGGGTAACGGGCGGAACTCGAATCCCGAGGCGTGCGGCCGAATCCCCGCCACGTATTTCAGAAGAAGATCGACCATCCACGAGTGCTGGTAGTCGTCAATCCCGCGATAAAAACTCGCCTCTCCTGACATGGGGTTATAATGTTCGAATGAGTTCGGACCGGTCGCCTGCGCACACACCATGGTGAAGAGTTTTTGCAGAAACTCCACAGTGCGATTCTCGAGATCCCTGTCGGCGAATCGGATTGCACAGGTGGCGAGCGCCTCGGCGATGTGGCTGCAGGTCATCGGCCATACCCTGCCGTTCCAGGCACAATTCACGCGCTTACCCTTCCATTCCGAGTTTTCGGAAAAATACTCGTTGTCGGCACTCAGGGAGGGGACGGGGAACGGCGTCCAGAATTCTTTCGGATTGAAGAGGTGCCTCTTCAGCCCCGGGAGATGCTCTGCGGAGACGATGTCGGTCATGTAGGGATAAAAACAAGTCACCGCTTTCACTCCCGTCCTCTGGCCGGTCGAAGGGTCGACATCGAAGAACATTTCAGCTGAACTATCCCACATCGACGAGAGAACGGCACCCTTGATCTCCTCGGCCTTTTCGCGCCACTCTGCTGAGTCCTCCCCGAGTTCTTCTGCGAAACCCGCAAGTGCTTGCATTATGCTGTACATATAGACTGTGACATCGACGCCCTTCAGCCTGAATATTTTTCCCCAATCGCTCCTGTCCGCGTTCGGATCGACAGCTAAATACCGGGGTGAGTATTCCTGGCCCGTTTCACACTGGTTGACGATATCGTAAAGGCCGGCGGGGGGGCCGCCCCGCTCGCGCTCCATGCCCCCCGCATATTTCTTAAGCGACTCAAATGCTTTGACCATAAAATCTCCGGAGGGGTGGCTGGTGAGGAGATTTTCCAGAGCAAACCCCCAGTGTGCATGGTAGAACATGTCAGCCCGATCGCCGGAGATGTCGATGTATCCCGGGAAGAGCCCGTCTGACCGCTGGTTGTCGCTGAAGGTGAGGAATACTCCCTCGGCCCGTTCGGGGCTGTGCATCCAGCGAGTCTCGAGAATATGGCACGGAGCGCTGTATGAGATCGGCGCCCGGAACTCATTGATCCCTTCGCAGACGAACGGGTGCATGTAATTCCCCTCCCCTGCGAGGACCGATGACAGTTTAAGGCCGTACCACCTGTACCAGTAGTAGCGCGTGAAAACCTCCTCCGAGCACTCGAAATAGGGGACGTCGGCGAAGTAATCAGTCCAATTCTCCTCGCTGAGTTTCACGGGGTCAGGAAGCCCGCCGGCCGATCTGAGATTTCCCAATGCCTCCGCCCGGGACGGTGCCGCGGTGAAAAATATCGGTATCTTTTCAGTAACCCCGCGTGCCAGATCAATCCGGATGTGGATCGCCATGAAGGTGAGGCCTTCTTCATGTGCCCGGAAGTTTCGCTCATCCGGCAGCTTACCCCCCTTGAATTTTTCCGCGAAGGGCGTATACTTCCACCGGGGCTGAATGGCCGCGCCGGTGCTCGCCTGTATGGACACCGAGTCGGCCTTACGGCCGAGGCTCATCGCACAATCGAATTCGAAACGATTCGGCCGCTCGCATTTTTTCCTGAAATGAATGGTCTGCCCCTCCGTGCCGGCAGACTCGATACCTCCGCCCCCGGATGCGAGATTTTTTTGACAGGTCCAGGCGACCAGATCGAGCTTTCTCCTTACCGTTGAAGAATTTCGGATTGAGACGACCGACGCGAGGACGTCGTTGGGAAGACAACACCTGGTCTCGTGAAACGACAGTCCCTTCGGCCGGGTTCGATTATCTGCGACGGTCAGCTCGCACTCAAGCTTCGACGGGTCCCATCTCCTGCGCGAAACTTTGAGCGGGATTTCCTCCCCATCGAGAATTGTCCATGTGAAAACCGGTTCAATCCCGAAATTGTAATACTGTGCCTTGTCCCAGAAGCCGGGGAAGTCGAGATTTTCGGGAAAAGGAGGCGCCCACAGGAGTCGTTGGCCTCCGCCAAGAAACCACTTGTCATTCCGGGCAAGAATTTTCAGAGGATTGAGTTTACGCACGGTCGGGCTCCGCCCCAGGGGGAAAAAAATCAGTTCAGGGTGATGATGATATTTTTTCTAACAAACCCTCTTCCCTTTTCGAACGCGACATCAAGGAAGCCCTCCGGATCGAGACGAGCTCCCTCCACGGACCGCGGAATTGCAGGAACATCTGGGTTCTCTAGCGGCGGGAAAATGACGGGGATGTGGTATGATCGGCCCGAAAGCCCCTCGACAACGAGTGTGATTTTCCTGTCAAGAAATTTCTGCGTCACAAACCGCAGCGACTGGTTGGGTGAACCGGGAGACGAGCGGGCCTCGGGGATGACGGCAAACCGCGGCCTCACGGAAAGGTCCAGTCTTGCGGAGCCTTTGACCCGGAATTCCACCAGGACATGCGTGTCCGATGGGCCCGTCGATTGTGACGAAACAATAGCCTTTCCGTTCAACCGGGCTCCGGTGAGCTCACCGGCCTCCGGAATAGAAGGGTCGAACTCGACCAGGATACTGTCTTTTCCTCGTGTTTTGACGTCGAGACTGTAGGTTCCGCTCGTCCACGAAGAGTCGGAGACAAAAAGGTTTACCGTATCCCCGCCGGCCACCATGTTGCCGATCGTCCACGACTCACCGGGAGGAAGGTGGGGTGAAAAGTGAATTTTTCCGTTAAGTCTGTCGACATCGAGGCCCAGCAGTCCCCTGACCAGGGGGAGCGCGTACCCCGTTGTTGAAAACCCCTGGTGGTGGTATCCCTCGGCAACTTTTTCGTTGACATCTCCGCTGAAAAGTTCGGGAACGGAACCGGCCGCGTGATCAAAGGCGTGGCGGATATTTGCCTTCAGGATCTGGCGGCCGGCCAGGCTTTCGTGGTATTTGAACTGCGCCGTATTGAAGAAGGAGGCGATGAAGGGCCAGACGGCTCCGTAGTTATAATTTGACGGCTCAAAGAGTTTTGAAGAATTTGAAAGAGATCGTACGCCCCAGTCTGTACACAAATCCGCCGCATTGAAGTGCTCGAGGCTCTTAGCGGTTTTTGCCCGATCCAGGAGTCCGAACATCATCGGGAGGGCGGGCCAGGGAGTCTTGTCGTGCACTTGCTCGCCAGCTTGCGTGGCACCGTAACTATAATATCCCTCCTCCCCCATCCAGAATTTTTTCTCAAGCTGTTGCGTGGCCTTTGCGAGCTGGCGTTCGGCCTGGCTCCGTGCCCCGGCGTCGCCCATGAGGTCGGCCATGGCAGTGATTTCCTTCACCGCCTGGGTCCAGACGCCGCACGTATAGATGTCGGCGTAGATCCCCACAAGTTTGCCGAATTCAAGCGCTCCCAGGCCTGCTCCCTTGAGATCCATCAGGCCGTCGTCGTCCGAGTCCTTGCTGAGGCACCACGAATACGCCTCCTTGACAGAGCTCCAGCTCTTTCTGAGAAAAACCGTATCGCCGCTCGTCCGGACGTAATCCCCCATTGCGACAATGTACCAGGGCGTCGTGTCGGCGTGGTTGTATCCGTAATGATAGTCATTCCACCAGTCGCACAGATCGCCGTCGCTCTGGGACAGCTCATGCGCCATCTTCCCAATATCCTTCGCCGGAGTGCCAGGCGGCTTCCGCACCGGGAAATTCTCCTTGCGCTGCCACTTTTGAGTGAACGCGAGGGCGTCACGGACTTTGTCAAAATCTCCGTAGGCGTCGATGGCGAGGGAATTGATGAAAGCATCCCCTCCGAAGAACCACGCAAAGCCGGGCCGTGCGCCAGAGCCCGAGAGACCGTACCCCGCAACCATGCCGCGGCCGAGATTCGGGTTGGCCACAAAAAGATTATCGAGCGAGATTTTCGCCCACTCGAACGCCAGATTCGTCTCACGGTCCGGGGAGATTACCTGTAAGGTTGATCGTCGGAGCTTTTCAAAATAGCGCACGTTTTCATGGTAGTAAAACTCGGCATTCCGGGAGAGGCGGGCGAACGTTTTTTTCACCGAGTCGATACTCATCTTATGCGAGACGGGATCGGGGAGCGCTCCCGCGATCACGATCGGGATGAAAGTCCCGGTCTCGCCGGGCACCACGTCGATTGTGAATTCAAGGGGATTATCGGCGAACATATGGGCGGGCGGAGCGGCCATTTGGGCCGCGGCGGGCGAACCGCACAGAAATATTGCGCGCCACTGCCCCTCGGAGATGACATAGGCATGATCGTCCCAGTAGCTGAACTGACCGCCAACGCCCGCGGGCCACATAGGTTGCATCACGGGCAGGAACCCCCCGACGATTTTCAGCGGAACTGTGGTGTACACGTCGAGCAGGAGGATGGCGCCCGGCTCATCCCGCGGGATCAGGATATGTTCCCTCACGGTGAACGATTCGTACGTGTAGGTGAACGTTGTGACCTCGGGAGAGACCGAGATTTCGCGGACAATATCTCCGGCCCTGAGCGGTTTTGTAGAATTCTCCGTCAGAAAGGAGAGCTGGAAGCTTTTCAGAACCTTCCAGGGCCAGATCCAGAGCTCGAATTCGCCGCTTTCATATCCCATGAGGCCCGCGCGCGGGCCGATCTTGTCGAAATACTGCGTCGCCTGGGGGATCCGGGTGATGGCAAGATCGTTGGGCTTTATATCGAACCGAGGAATGAAAGAAGTCTGCGCGGGTGCAGATATGGTTGCAAGAACCGCAAGCATCGCTGCTGCAAGGGGAGCAGCCAGCTTCCCGTCAGACATGAAGTTTCAGGAGTTGAATTTGTCCGGCGTGGTAGACGTCGTGCGCCGCGATCCCGTAAATAAGTGTCCGGACCGGGACCCTGCTCCCGGGAGGAATTCTTTCGAGGTCCGCATCGGAGAGAGCGGCCACGGCGCCGCGCAATTCATTATGAACACGGGAGAGGAGCTCGAGGTCTCCCTTCCATGAAGATTCATTCGCACGGTCCGGCCGCGGAAACCAGTTGCTCCCCTTGACGGGAAAAGAGCCTTGCAGATCGAGAATCTTCCTCCGGACGACATACTTCCAGTAGGCGCAGTGGAGGACGATTTCCCAGATGTTATGGCGGTTCTTCCGGGGACGACGGGCAGCTTCGCGCGCGGTGAGCCCCCGGAGGGCACCGCGCAAATTCGGCCCATGCCAGGCTTTCACCGAATATGCCTCGTCGATATTTTGAAGCAAAAGGGCAATGAGGGGGGAGCCGCGCATCGTCATCCCTTCAGGCCCGTCATCGTAATTCCCCTCACAAAATACTTCTGCGCAAAGATGAAGACCGCCACGACCGGAAGCATGACCACGACGGAGGCCGCCATCTGGTGCGGCCAGTCGGTCTGATAGATGCTGCTGAAGGAGGCGATGCCCACCTCCACCGTGCGCATATCGCTCCGGTTGGTCACGATGAGCGGCCACAGAAAGTCCTTCCAGCTTCCCATGAAGGCGAATATCCCCAGGGTGGCGAGGGCAGGCCTCGAGAGGGGGATGATCAGCCTCCAGAAAATGGAAAAATCCGACGCCCCGTCGATCCGGGCCGCATCCTCGAGATCTTTCGGGATAGTTCTGAAAAACTGTCGCAGAAGGAATATGCCCCACACGCTCGAGAGCGTCGGAGTCAGCAGCGCCAGATAACTATTCATCCACCCGAAGGCGTTGATCAGCAGGAATGAGGGGATGATGGTGACGATCGCGGGAATCATCATCGTGCCAAGATAGGCCGCGAACATGAGGTCGCGTCCGCGAAACCGCAATCGGGCGAATGCGTAGGCGGCCATGGAGCAGAAGACGAGCTGGCCGGCGACAGAAGCGCCGGCCACGATCATGGTATTGAGAAAATACCGGGCGAAAGGCTGAAGAGTCATGGCCTCGGCATAATTGGACCATCGGGGCGACGACGGGAGAATTTTTGGGGGGAAATGATAAACCTCGAGCTCTCCCATCAGGGATGTGCTGATCATCCAGAGAAACGGAAGGAGCATCGAGAGGCCGACGGTGAGGAGGGCAAGTTTTTTGAGCCGCTGCATTCGGTTCTCAGGTCAGGCCAAATGTACGTGAATTTTCGCGGCAAGTCAATTCACCCGTGGACCGCCCGATACCCTGTGTAATGACTCTTTAAAAATGTCAGGTGTTCGACTCGATAGAAATGTCAGTAAGTTCGACCTTAGGGTCCCCCCTAGCCAAGGAGACCTTGCCCCCGGGGGAAATCGAGTTGCCGGAGCCCGGTTCGCCGGGGATTACATCTCGGCTTTGGGGAGTTCCACAATAAAAGTGCTCCCCTCACCGTAGGCGCTCTCCACTCCGACGCGCCCGTCGTGCGCCTCGATGAGCTGTTTGACGATGGAGAGGCCGAGCCCGGTCGAAGCCTCCCCGCCGGTCGGGGCGGCGCTCAATTTCTGGAATTTTCCAAAGACGCGCTGCTTATCCTCCTCGGTCAATCCGGGTCCCTCATCCCGGACCTCAAGGCGGATCGAATGCCTGCAGTCCTTGAGGTCGACGAGGATCACTTTTTCAAGCGGTGAGTATTTTATCGCGTTGCTGACGAGGTTGTCAAAAGCCTCGCGCAGACGCTCTTCATCACCAACGACGATACAGCCGGTCTGGGGGGTGAAGACAATTCTTTGTCCTTTCTGAGCCGCGGTGACCTGGTTGTCCATGACGACCAGATCGGCCAGCCGGGAGAGGTCGACATGTTTTCTCTTGAGCGCGAGGTTACCGCTTTCGATCCAGGCCGATTCCAGGAGCTCGCTCACAAGGCCGTGCATTCTCTGTGCAGAGGAGAAGATGTCTGAAGCGAAATCGGCGAGGGGACCGGTCCCTTTCGCCTCTTCTATGATGATCTTGGCGAGCATCTTGATCGATACGAGGGGGCTCTTCAGGTCGTGGGCGGCAATATTGAGGAGTTCTGTTTTTACCTTGTTCGCTTCCTGGGCGATTTCACGCTGCCGCTCGGATTCTGTCCGGGCGCTCTCGGCGATCTCTTTCTCCTCCTGAAGATGTTTTGTCCGTTCGACGACGAGGGAGACCAGTTTAGACTCGCGTGCCCGCATACGGCGGGTCCTATAGCGGTATGCGCCAAACCCGAGCGACAGCACTGCCAGGCCGCAGAGGATTTGAAACCAGCTTCTCTGGTAATAGTGGGGACGGAGGTCGATACGGATAAGATCGCCCGATTCATTCCAGACCCCGTCGTTATTGCATGCCTTGACCCGGAACGTATAACGTGCGGGGGGAAGATTCGTGTAATAAGCGTCCCGACGGCCTCCGGCCTGGACCCAATCCTCATCGAACCCCTCGAGCATATACTTGAACTGCATTCGCTCGGGGGCGATGAAGCTCAGCCCGGTATAATGGATCTGAAGGTTTCCGCTGCCGGGCGGCGCCTCGACCGGCGCAAAAACGTTCTTCGCCGCATGGTCTACGCTCACCCGCTCGATGATGACCGGGGGAGGCACCTGATTGATCCGGAGCCCGGCCGGGTCAACCATGGCGATTCCCCGAATGGTCGGGAACCACATCTTGCCGTCCCGGGTGCGGCACCCGGCGGGCTGGGAGCTGCCGTTGCATTCACGGCTCATCATGCCGTCGGCCCGGCCGTAGGCCACCGGAGCGAGGGCGACACCCTGTCCGCCTGCGACGGCGAAAAGCTCCTCTTTGCGGACGCAGAACACTCCGTTATTGCAGCTCATCCAGAGGTTTCCGTGCGCATCTTCCAGAATCTCAGAGATGACGTCGTCCAGGAGTCCGTTCCTCGTCGTAAACCTGAATGTCTTCCCCTCCCGGTAGAGTTCCAGCCCCGCGCCCTGAGTCCCGACCCAGAGGTTGTGCCCGGCATCCTGATAAATGCTGCGTATGATCACGGGAGAATTCCCATCCCCGATCTGTTCAATCTTCCCGTCCTTCATCCTGTCCAGGCCTGCCGCCGTCCCTATCCAGAGTGCGCCGTCGTTCCCTTCCAGGAGAGCCATGACGAGGTCGCTCGAGAGGCCGGCGCGGGTCCCGTAGGAGACGAAAGACCCGTCGCGGTAGCGGCTCAGTCCCCCTGTTGTTCCGATCCAGATATCCCCCCTCTTCGTTTCGCAGAGCGCGCGTATCACGCTGCTCCCAAGCCCGTTCGCGGTCGAATACGTAGTCCATCGGCCATCCCGGAGTTTTCCGAGCCCGTCTGCGGTTCCAGCCCAGACATTTCCTTTGCTGTCCGCATAGACGGACCAGACAAAATTATTCGGGAGCCCGTCCCCGGTGCTGTATCTCCGGAAAACCCCGTTCGAGATGTAATTCAGCCCCATATAGGTCCCCGCCCAGATCCCCCCGCGCGGATCTTCGCAGATCGACCAGACAAAGTTATTCGAGAGCCCTTCCCGCTCGGTGAACGAGGTGAAGGAGCCGTTCGTGAGCCTGTTAAGCCCGCCGCCGTTCGTTCCGATCCAGATATTTCGCTCCGCATCCTCGAAGATCGACCACACAAAATCGTTCGTGAGCCCGTCCTTCGTACCGAACGAGGTCACCGTCCAGTTCCGGATCAGATTCAGGCCGCCTCCCTGAGTCCCGGCGAGGACGCTCCCATCCCGGAGCGTGCGAAGCGACCAGATGAAGTTATTCGTCAGGCCGCTTGCAGCGGTCATCGTCCTCACTGATTTCCCGTCAAAGCGGCTCAGCCCTCGGCTCGTCCCCACCCAGACGCCTGCGGGATTTGAGGGATCGGGGCAAAGCGAGACAACGCGATTACTAGGAAGTCCCTGCTTGACCGTGAGGGAGGACCAGCTTTTCGCCAGATGGAGGGCCCCATCATCTGTGCCGGCCCAGACATCCCCCTCCCCATCGACGCAGAGTGCGGTGATACTATTTCCCAGAATACCGGGGAGGGCATACCGGCGGAAAGATGTCCCTCCCGCGGATGTATAGAGGCCCCCCTGCGAGGTACCCACCCAGAGCGTGCCATGCGAGTCCTGGCATATGCCGGTCACGCCGTTATAGGGCGGTCCTTCGGGTAGTTCTGCATAGGTGAACTGTCCCAGTCTGCAGTTCACAAGTCCGCCGTCTTCGGTCCCGATCCAGAGCGTCCCCTCTCGATCGACGAAGAGCGAAAGGATCCGGTCGGATCTGAATGCGGGGGTATTGCGCTCATCAAAGACAGTGAATTCGGCCCCGTCGAATCTGACAAGCCCTTCGAGCGTCCCGAGCCAGAGATATCCCTCTTTTGTCTGGACGACGGAAGAAACAGAGTTTTGCGGAAGTCCGTCCTCCACCTGCCAGGAATCGAGGCTGTATTGTGTTATAGGCTTGGTTGGGCTTTCGTGGGCTGATGCGGCCCGGGCTGACGGAAGGAGGGATAACAGGAAAGCGAGGAACAGAACCCCCGGTTTTTTTAGTCCATCTCTTTCCCCATCAACCTGAACTGGACCCATGTGGCGATCATAATTATAAAAAAGAGCACCCACGACATCGCCGCGGCATAGCCCATCCTGAGCTGTTCCCAGGCCGCCTCGTAAATATGATAGACGATGACGTCTGTGCTTCTCACCGGCCCGCCAGCTGTCATGACATAAACAGTTGTAAAAACCTGAAACGAGCCGATGCACGATGTTACAAGGATAAAGAACGTGGTAGGGTTAAGCAAGGGGAGTGTGATATGCATAAAACGGCGAAATCCGGAGGCTCCGTCGATCCGGGCGGCATCGTAAAGTGTCTCAGGAATCGCCTGAAGGCCTGCCAGGAAAATGACCATTTGGTATCCGATTCCGAGCCAGATGCTGAAAATCAGGAGGGAGACCATGGCCGTCCCGGACGAATTGAGCCATTGAAGGGGTGGGAATCCGAGACTACTCAGGAGGTAGTTTGCGGCGCCGAAGGAGGGATGATAGATCCACATCCAGACGAGCGCGACGGCAACGAATGAGGTGACGCTCGGAAGGAAGAAAAGCGTGCGAAGCAGCCCGGCGGAGCCGAGCCGGTTCTGCAAGGCCAGGGCAACTGCCAGCGCCGCGGCCATCCCGATGGGCACGTTCAGGGTGTAGAGAAAAGTGTTCCTGAGGGCGTTCCAGAAGGTCGGGTCGGAAAAAATTTCCCGGAAGTTTTCGAGGCCGATGAAAGGCTGTTCGGACGCCACAAGATCCCACCGCCGAACGCTCAGGTAGGCGGCAAAGAGAATCGGGGTCCCGATGAATACGACAAGATGAATCAGCGATGGGAGGAGAAAGGCGAAGGCGCGAATCGTCCCTCCTTTTCTCTCCCTGAGATAGAGGAGAGCACACGCGAGGAGGGTGAGGGCAGAGACTCCCAGCAGGGCGAAAATGATCTCGCTATGCTGGCTGATCGGCGAAAATTTTTCCGGGCGGTGAGTCCGGATTGCGGCCAGCTCACGGTCGGCCCGTTCGGCATAGCGCGTCAGAGTTGCGTGAACCGGCTGGTGGTTCAGCATGATGTCGTCGACGGCATCCTGGAATGTCCACTCCAGCTCGCTGAACCGTTCGATCAGCGACCCCCATGGCTGTCGGCAGGATGGGATTTCATCGATGAAAACCTTTTCGCGACCTGTCCGGTCGTTTCGGGCGAGATCCGATGCAGCCGCGCGGTTGGCGGGCAGCTCGAGTCCTCCGGCCCAACGGATGCGGCAGGAGGCTTCACCGCCAATGAAACCGGCGAATAGGTAACGCACTCAGACCTGCCGCGCACTCAACCGACAGCCCCCTACCCAC